>Ga0137403_10006536_pt1 | contig 13323 bp, 11 predicted proteins | sample CZOMad2_1_16fung_FD_122057 | JGI IMG/M metagenome (GOLD analysis project Ga0137403, IMG submission 122057) | Vadose zone soil fungal communities from Angelo Coast Range Reserve, California, USA - CZOMad2_1_16fungal (Hybrid Assembly) | ecosystem: Environmental > Terrestrial > Soil > Vadose zone... | reverse complement strand
TTAGGTGCCGTCGAGGACGTCGGAGACGGACGAACCCATCGTCTTTCGGGGATGGCGGTGGTTGCGGCTGCAGAGTATGAAGGCACGATCCGAGCGGGGACGACGGTGCCAAGGAGCGCAATCTTGGACATGGCGGGTCCTGGAGCGGAAGTGTCCCGGTTCAGCGCGTATTTGCATTTGGTCATAAGCTTCAGAATCGTTCCGGGCTTGGGCGAATTGGATGCCCACGGCGCGATTCAATCGGCGGAATATAAAGTTGCTCAACGGCTGGCTCAGATCACGGAGGGACTGTCGCCCGCAAAGCTCTACACCTATGATCTCGGCAATAAAAATCCGCACTTGCCCAACGTCTTTCTGGTGCAAGGCTGCATCACCGACCCGCAGCATGTGCATTCGGGCGTCGGTTATTATGGACTCTCGTTGCGAAATTCCATGGCCACGTTCGTCCATCCCAATGAGCTATTTGACGGCGCGGTCACCGTCGATACGACGCGGTCGGGCCGCGGATATTATCCGACGACTTGGGATTGGCAAAACCACCCTTTGGTTCTGGAGCTGTACGCGGCCCACGGCAAGAGCTTGAACTTCGGCGGCGTCATCTTGCAGCGCATTCGCTTCGAGACCCATCACGGCAAAGAAGTCGGCGCCCAGAACGCCGCGCGTTTGGCCAAAGCGATGGGCGCTGAAGGCGCGCTGGTGACCTGGATCGGCGGCGGCAACGCCTTTGTCGATGTCATGTTGACAATCCGCGCTTGCGAGCGAAACGGTATCAAGACCACACTCGTTACCTACGAAAACGGTGGCAAAGAAGGCAAGGATAGCCCCGTGCTTTTTTATCTTCCGGAAGCCGACGCGGTGGTGAGCACCGGCAGTCTCGACAAGACTTTGGAACTGCCGGCCGTGGACAAGGTCATCGGTCCTTATGATCAGGTCAAAATTTTTCCCTTCCCTGGCGCGGCGCCCGTGCCGGCGCGTGGAGCCTTATCACTGGAAGCGAGAGATGTCATGATGGGCGGAGCCGATATTTGGGGCGAAGGGATGTGGAAATGTGCGGAGTACTAGCAAGCCTCAAGGTTGGAGCACTGGAGTGATGGAGTAATGGAGGGTTGGGTGATCGAAAATAGAGGATCGAGGATAGAGAATAGACTGAATATGAATTGCAATCGTTCAAAATGTAAATGATCCCCGGCTTGCACAGGAGGGGGATTGAGCGGAGCGTGCAGAAGCTCAGCCAAAGGCTGATCAGCCTCCGGCTGAGGTTGAACGATTGGAACGTTTGGAACTGATTTAGTTGCTGTTAAGGAGATTGCTATGATCAAGATTGTTCATGTCGTCAATCAATTTTTCGCCGGCCTCGGCGGCGAGGAAAAGGCCGGGCTGCCTGTGGGCGTAATCGAGGGCAGCGCTGGTGCGGCGCGCGCTTTGGAGACGGCGCTCGGCGGGGCAGCCAAGATCGTTTGCACGATTCATGTCGGCGACAATTATTTCCACGAGCACAAGGAAGCAGCGATCAAAACGATACTGGACGCCGTACGAGCGGCCGAGCCGGAGGTTTTAGTGGCGGGTCCGGCTTTTAATTCCGGGCGTTACGGATTGAGTTGCGTCGAAATTTGCAACGAGGTTGCCAATCGAATGGAAATTCCCTGTGTGACGGCGATGCACGAAGAGAATCCCGGCGTCGGCGTTTATCGTGAGTTCGCTAATTCGCGGCTGTACTGCTTACCAACGGCGGAGACGATAGCGGGAATGACCGATGCACTGTCGCGGATAGCAACCTTGACGATTCGTCTGGCTCGCGGTGACGAGATCGGTTCCGCGCGCAAGGAAGGCTACATCGGCCGCGGCATCAGACGTCTTGAGAAAACCGATCAACGTGGCGCGGTGCGCGCGCTCGACATGTTGCTGAAGAAACTAAACAACCAGCCGTTCGAAAGCGAGCTGCCGATGGAGGTCTGGGACGATGCACCGCCTGCGCCAGCACTGGCGCAGGTGAAGGACCGCAACATCGCCTTGGTGACAACGAGCGGCGTGGTTCCTTGGGGCAATCCGGATAAGTTCAAGACTTATCGAAATACGTACTGGCGAAAATACAACATCGCCGAACTAAAAGAGCTCGAACCGGGGAAATGGGAGGCGGTGCATGGCGGATATAACGTCGCCTACATGAATCAGAATCCCCACTATGGCGTTCCACTGGATGCGCTCCGCAGTCTGGAAGCGGAGGGAGCGATCGGTCCGGGGAAACTGTACCCCGCCTATTATGTCATCCCCGGCAATCAAGGTTCGCCGACGGTCATGCGCCGCATCGGTCAGGAAATTGCCGCGGATTTGAAAAAGGACGGCGTCGAAGGAATTCTTCTTGTCGCCACGTGAGGGACCTGCAGTCGCAGCGGCGCTGTGATGAGCAAGGAACTCGAGAAGGCGGGACTGCCCGTAGCGTTGATTAGCGCGATGTTTCCGGTGGCGCAGCAGGTGCGCGCAAACCGCATCGTCAAAGGCGTGAGCATTCCACATCCATGCGGTGACCCGAATTTGTCCAAGGAGCTTGACGCGCGCCTGCGTCGAGAAATAATTCAAACCGCGCTTCGTGCCCTCGAAGCGGAGGTCGAAGGACCGACGCTGTTCTCGCCCGCTATAGCCACGGGCGGGTAAGCTGAGCAGCAGTACTTCACCAACCTATATCTAGATCGACGAAATTTTGGAGGCCGTGGATTTGATGAGTCATCAAGCGATTAAATTTGGCTCTCATTACTTGCCGACGTACATACCGGACTGGGACGGGCCGCTGCCGGAATTTTACCAAAAAATGTTCGCGCAAATGGAAGAGATGGACCGGCTCGGCTACGAGCATATCTGGGTCACCGAACATCACTTCGCCATGTACGGCGGCACGCTGCCGCATCCGCCAACTTTCATGGCGGCGGTCGCGCGCACGACGAAACGGATTCGTCTCGGCGTTGCGATCAACGTTCTGCCGCTGCACAACCCGATCGACGTCGCCGAATCGTATGCAATGGTCGACGTCATTTCCAACGGGCGATTGGAATTCGGCGTTGGCAAGGGCAGCGAAGGGCATGAATACAGAAAATTCGGCGTCGACCAGAAAGAATCCACGGGCCGTATGTACGAAGGCGTTCAGGTCATGCGGCAGGCGTGGTCGGACAAGCCGGTCAATTTCACCGGCGAGTTTTTCAATTATCAGAACGTCCCGGTGTACCCCAAACCGGTGCAGCGGCCGCATCCGCCGATCTGGGTGGGCTGCGCCCGCTCCGAGGATTCGTTTCGCTGGGCCGGCGAAAACGGGTTTCATTTGATGACCTTGCCTTACCTCTACCGCGAAGCGCATATGCTCCCGGGTTTCATAAAATCCTATCGCGACGGATTGGCGAAGAGCGGTCATGATCCGATGGGAACCGACATCCTTGGAAAGTTTCACATCTACGTGTCGAGCAGCCTTGATAAGGCGATGGAAGAGGCCGGGCCGTATATCACTTCCTATTACGACGTTCATCGAGCCGCCGATCCCAACCGCAAGGAGCAGGGACTGCTGCTGCAGCGCGATACGCAGACCCAACTGGAACAGGGGTTCGTGCTTGCGGGCGATCCCAAGCGCGTTGCCGATAGCATTCGCAAATGGAGCGAGGAAGTCGGGCTGACGACGATCTCCGGCACGTTCTACTTCGGCGGCATGCCGCAGGAAATGGCAATGAAAAATATTCGTTTGTTCGCCGAGAAGGTGCTGCCGGAGTTCAAGTAAGATGGAGCTTAGAAGAAAAAGGAGGCGAACGCGGATCAAGAGGATTTAACCGCAGAGAACGCAAAGAAAGAAAGTGTAGGGGCGGGTTTCAAACCCGCCCTTTTTTTTCGAACCCCCTCTTTGTCTCCCCCTTTTGACGGCGATTTGTAGCGTGCGCTTGCGCACCGTTGCTAGATCACCACGAAGGGCACGAAGAATCAGAAGTTAGCGAACTTTACATTTGTTGCGTTTGAAAAAAACTAGCGCGCTGGCAGATAGGAAAAGTCGAAAACTTGATTTACCGGTACTTCTTTCGTGATTGCTTCGGCTTGGAGACTGTCGCGAATGGTATCGGCCGCTAACCCGGAATCGACCCGACCGTCGAGAGTTTCGGCTTGTTTGTGGTAATCGTAGATCTTCGCGACCAGCTCCTCGTCGTTCAACTGGACGAATCGTTTGAGTATCGCCACGGTTGCCGCTTTGTTTTCTCTCGCGAACGCGCGCGCCCGTGTTAAAGCTCGCAGCATGCGGCGCACCTGGTCCGGAGAGCGCTCCAACGTCTCCCGCATCGTGACAATACCGGTGCTGGGGATGCGCACGAAGTTCCCGGCAAAACCCAAATTTTTTAGTCCCTCGCGGTAAGCCAGAAAATTGTGCGGCGGGTTGAGTAAGCCGGCCGCGATTCGCTTGGACTGCAATGACGCGAGCATCGCGCCCTGGCCGCCGACCGTAATAAAGGTCGCCTGCGAAGGATCCATCCCTGATTGGGCGAAGATGCGGCGCATGGTGACATCGTGCAATCCGCCACGCGAAGAGATTCCCAGTAATTTCCCCTTCAAGTCGGTAATCGAGCCGATTTCGGGAATACCCACCAGATCCAAAAGCACGCGATCGACGAAGCACATGACCACGCGCGTGTTGACGCCGCGGATGTTGGCGACCACCCCGGCGGTGATTGTGGTGGCGTATTGGATGTCGCCGCTGAGAAGCACTTTGATGTTGAGCGCGGCGGGCATCAGCACGAAGTCGACATTCAGACCTTCCTGTTGGAAAAAACCTCGCTCCTTGGCTACCGGGAGAGGGAGCATGGTTACCGTCAGCGATGGGATGCCAACCTTGACGTTTTCGGCACGGGCGGACTTCAGGACGACTGCGACGCCTAGGACCGATACTACAAGAACGCAAAAAGATCGCAGGTGTTTTGACCGCATGACGAGTTGTCACTCCAGCGGATACAAGCGTCGCGCGTTGTCGTTCAAAATTTTCCGCTTCGTCGCAGTGCCAAGCTTGGGATGATCGACGATGGGTTGCGAGGCGCCGGGGAAGCGGCTGTCGAAGTGACTGTAGTCGGAAGCAAAGACAATCCAGTCGTCGCCGATGACATCGACGACGTGGGCGAGCTCCTTCTCATCGGCTTCGCAGGAGAAATAAAGTTGTCCGCGCTCCAAAAGTTTGCTCGGCTCGGATTTCAGAGCGGGCAGCTGGACGCCGAGCACTTCGAAATGCTCGTCCATTCTCTCGAACCAGTAGGGAACCCAGCCGCAGCCGGATTCGAGAAACACAAAGCGCAGTTTGGGAAAGCGATCGAGCACGCCTTCGCCGATGATGACCGACAGCGCGATCATCTGCTCGAACGGATGGCCGAATAGGTGCGTGTAAAAAAACTTATCGACGCGCTCCGTGCCGGTGGCATCCGAGCCGTAGCGTCCCAAAAACATGTGGACACATATGGGGACATTGAGCCGTTCCGCCTCCTCGTAGAGCGGGAAATAGTAGGGATCGCCCAGATGGCGGCCGCGAACGTTGGGAAAAAGCGACGCGCCGACGAAGCCCAGTTTCGCCACGCTGCGATGAAGTTCTTCGACCGATGCGCCGATGTCCTGTTGAGCAAGTGCGGCCGTGCCTTTGATCCGCTTTGGATTTTCCGCGCAATATTCGGCGAGCCAGGTATTGCGTGCGGTCGCAAGCGTAGCGGCGAGGCCGGCGTCGTCCAACGCCGGCAACGTTCCCGCAAGACCGGCGCCGAAGAGAACGGCGACATCGATTCTTTCGCCGTCCATATCTACCAGCCGAGCTTTGGGATCCGTCATTCCCGGGCGTCGCGGATGTGGCCGGCTGTAGGGGCCGCCGACGCCGATGCCGAGACCACTCGGTCGCGGCCAAGCTTTGCCTTCTATGATCGTCCGTAGTTGACCATTGCCGCTGTCTCGTCGCTCGGGCGCCTGGTTCTTATATTTATCCGGCAAGCGTTCTTTCCAATCGATGTGGTTTTCTTCGAGGTGGCCATCGGCATCGACGGTCGGAAATGAATTTGCCATGGATACTCCTTCCGATTCGATGCTACGTGTGCAACAGCGCGGGGTGGAAAACGTCTTCGATCCTGGCGAGATTTCGCGTCAAACCTTCGGCGTGTGAGTTGCGAAAAAGCATTTCGAGCATTTTCTGATTCTTGCTGATGCCGAATGGAAATGGATCGTCGCCGAAAGTCGCTGCTTGGGTCTTTCGCTCATTGCTCTCGAAGTAGAGATAAGCGGGACCGGCGAAATTCGATCTCTCATAGGCGGCTTGTTTGCTCTCGCTGAATGTTTTGTAGAGCTCGCCGGCGAGCCAGGGGTTGTCATCGAGCAAGCGGCGCTGGGCGACGATGACGTGATTGGCCGGGACTAGGCCCGTCTTGTTGAAAAAGGCCTCGACGACCGCGCGGCCGCCGTCGGCAAACAATTTCTTAAGCCGCGGATTTCCTTCGAGCGGCGTGCCGCCGTAGCGATCGATATTCAGTTTGAATAGTTTCGGATCATGGCGCGGCGCAAAGCCATAAGCCGCGTCGATCTCGCCGTGGTCGAGCATGATATCGAAACTCTGTGCCGCGGTTAACCAAGTTATGTCAACGCCGGCCGGCGGCCGAGTGTCTACGCCCAATACGCCGCCGTGGCTTAATTCTGGGATGCGGCCGATAAACCAGGAAATTTCATCCGGCTGGATGTTGTGGAGCTCGCGCAGAAACACTCTCATCCATAGTGCGGCAGTCATCACGTAATCGGGCAGGCCGATGCGCTTGCCGCGGAAATCGCCTAAGCCGGCGATGCCGGAAGCGGTGTTGACGAAGTATCCGAGCCAAACAAACGCTTTGGCAGGAAAAATCGGCAACGCAGACCATTGCCAACGGTTGTCTTTCGCCTGTTCGCGCGTGATCAGGTACTCCGAGAGCGACATCTCGAAGACATCGAACTCGTCGTTCTTGAGATTGCGAAAAAATAGTTCCGGCGGTGTCGTGACGACGATATCGAGATCGAACTTCGTCGGCTTGATACTCCCGTCGATGAGCGGTTCGAACCGAGGATTTTTGGTCACTCCGACTTTTATATTCAACATAGGTTAGTGATCCTATCGGTGTTCAGTTGATGAATCCTACATACGACGAGCCCCGGGAGGGCGTCAACTCCAGCAGGGCTGTTGAAAACGCCGCATAAGGCGTCGTTGTGTTTAATCGCCTCGGGACGTTTGGTGTTCGTGGTTTCGTGATCGTGCTCGTGTTGATTCACGGGTCACGTTTTAACGGACACGATGACTCTGTAACTCGCCGGCTAAAGCCGCGGCGAATTTTCGCGGTAGTTTTTTATGGATGTTAGGACGAATTGCGAATCACAAAGTGCTGCTCCGGAACTGGAAATCCGGCGGCGCCGAAGCTTTCACGAATGACTCTGTTGGTGTCGAAATAGACTTGCCAGTAGTGATCGGTGTGGCAGTAGGGGCGGACAGCGAGCACTGGGCCGTTGAAATTGAACTCAAGGATTTCGACGTCTGGGGCGGGATCAGGCAAAGCGTTGGGAACTTTGCCGACGCGCTCTTTGAGCGGCTTGATGGCTTCATTGTGATCCACCGAGTGAGCTAGTTGCGCTTTCAAATCGACCCGGCGGTACGGATTTACCGAGAAATTTTGAATCGTGTCGGAAAAAATCTTATTGTTTCCGACCAAGTTGACGACGTTCTCCAGCGTATTGATCGCGGTGACAAAAAGGCCGATCTCTTTGATGGTTCCCGTGACTCCCCCGGCGGTAACGAAGTCGCCCACTTTGAAAGGCCGCAGGACCATAATGAAGGCTCCGGCGGCAAAGTTTGACAATAGACCGCTCCAAGCCATGCCGATGGCGACGCCGGCAGCGGCGACGATGGCGGCAAAGCTCGTGGTCTCGACGCCGAAGTAGCCGAGGATGGCCACCACCAGAATGATGTTTAGCGTCACGGAAATGATCGTGCCGAGATAGCGAAGCAGGGTCGAATCGACTTTTTGTCGTTCGAGCGCGTGGGAGACCATGCGAACAGCGAGGCCGATGAGCCATCGGCCGAACAACCAGAAAACAATCGCGCCGACAATTTTAAAACCGATCCCGACTGCGTATGTCGTGATGAGTTGCGCGGTTCCGCTAACATCCATGATTTTTCCCTCCTTTATTAGCTCATCAAAGATTGGCTAATTTGACTTCCAACAAGCGCTAGCAGGGATAAACCAGGCCGCACACCACTGTCAATTGGAAAAACATTAAACCTCGATGAAAATTTGTCGCACGTTAAACTAGCCTTCTCATGATCGACGCGAGCTCCAGATTATACTTCTCATTGGACTTTGCGCTCTTCATCAGGTATGAGAGGGCAGTTTACGATTTTGATTTCTTGGAGGCACGCAAATGAAATTCTGTCACTACAATAATAATCAGGCGGGCGTGGTTGTCGGTGACAAGGTATTCAACATCGGTGATGGTTTGATCAAGGCCGGATTGGCACGACAGGGCTACACCATGTTGGAAATCATCGACGCGCTGGCGAACAATCCGGCGGCGCTGCAAATTGCCCGCGACGCTTCTCAAGGGAGCGGCGGGGTGGACTTGAGTTCGGTCAAATTGCTCGCGCCCATCACAAATCCGGGATCACTTTGGGCTGCCGCGGCGAATTACTATGCTCACCGAGCCGAAATGGTCGATCGCATGGGAAGCGCGAACAAGGAGATCAAAAACAAAGACGATTTGATGGCAGAATTTTTTCTCAAGACGACATCATCGATTATCGGTCCCGGCGACACGATCATCTTGCCGAAGATTTCGAAGCTCGTCGACTTCGAGTGCGAGCTCTGCGCGGTGATCGGCAAGCGCGCGCGCAAAGTCAGCGAAGCGCAGGCGCTCGATTACGTCTTCGGTTATACGATCTGCTGGGACATCAGCCAACGCGATCCCTGGGGCAAGGGCATGCATAACACGCGCAATATTCGCAAGGGCTTCGACACGTTCAGCGCGTTGGGCCCGTGGATCGTGACCCGAGATGAAATCGAAGAACCACAAAATCTTTCGATCAAAGTCCTGCAAAACGGCAAAGAAGCGATGATCGCGCACACCAGCGACATGATTTGCGGCCTGCGCGAGCATATTCGTTTTCTCACGAGTTGTTTGACCCTTCGTCCAGGCGATCTAATCACTACCGGTACACCAGCTGGCGTAAGCAAGCTCCATGATGGCGACCGTCTGCACGGCACCATCGAGAAAATCGGCAGCATGGAACTGTTCGTGAAGGACGAAGAGTAGACGCCCTCACCCTAACCCTCTCCCAGAGGGCGAGAGTAATGGATGAAAATAGCATGAAAATCACAATCGAATTCTCACGGATAATTTAAGGAGTGGTATGTCAGTCGCGCCTAAAGCCAATCCACCGATACGCACGCTGCTCGGACCGGGTCCGAGCCCGGTAAATCCGCGCGTGCTCCAAGCCCTATCTCTTCCCGTCGTCGGCCACCTCGATCCGAAATTTTTGGAGATCATGGACCAGAGCATGGCCATGCTGCGGGAAATCTTTCAGACTAAGAATCGTTTGGCGTTGCCCATATCGGGCACCGGCAGCGCCGGCATGGAGACTTGCTTCGTCAATCTCATCGAACCCGGCGATGCCGTGCTGATCGGCGTCAACGGCGTCTTTGGCACTCGTATGGTCGACGTGGCGCAGCGCTGTGGCGCCCAGGCGGATACTGTTGAAGCAGAATGGGGCACGGCGCTCGATGCGCAAAGCTTCAAAGCCGCGCTCGGAAAAAAGGGATACAAACTGGTTGCGCTGGTCCATGCGGAAACGTCGACGGGCGTCTTGCAACCGCTCGATGATATCGCTCGCCTGGTGCGCGAGCATGGCGCGCTGCTTTTAGTCGACGCTGTGACGTCTCTCGGTGGCGCGCCGGTGAAAGTCGACGAGCTGGGCATCGACGCCTGTTACAGCTGCACGCAAAAATGTTTAGGCTGCCCGCCGGGCCTCTCGCCCGTGACTTTCAACGAAAGGGCCGTGGAAGTGGTTCGGAAGCGCAAGACCAAAGTGCAAAGCTGGTACCTCGATCTCTCGATGATTGAAAAATATTGGGGTAGCGAGCGGCTCTATCATCACACCGCGCCAATTTCTATGAACTATGCGCTGCATGAAGCGCTGCGCATCGTGCTCGAAGAAGGTTTGGCGGCGGCGTGGCGGCGTCATCGCCAGGTGCACGAAACGTTCATTCGCGAAATGCGCAGGCTCGAGATTGAACCCGCCGTCGCCGAATCGATCCGCGCGCCGATGATCAACGCGATTAAAATCCCCGCCGGTGTAGACGATGCGAAGGTGCGCCAACGCCTCTACGACGATTTCAACATCGAGATCGGCGCCGGTTTGGGTCCGCTCAAAGGAAAAATCTGGCGCGTCGGTTTAATGGGACACGGCGCGCGGGTCGAGAACGTCGAGATCTTGGCGAAGGCGTTGAAGCAGTTAATCTAGTTGAGCCCGGTTACAAGCCGAGAATCGAGGATGGAGGATCGAGAATCGCCATCTTCTATCCTCTATCTTTGATCCTCGACTGCATCGGTCTAAGTATACAAGGAATCGATTTTCCGCCAGCGACGCAGAGCTACAACCACGCCGTCCCGCAGGTAGGCGACGCACAGGCAATTCGATCGAAATCGTGATGGGGCTTTACTTATGCGCGACTTCGACGGGCACGACGAACTCTTTGCGGATAAATCCTGTCGGTCCGCCATTCGTGGATCGCACTTCCAACCAATCTCCCTGTTTATTCAGCACGGATACCTTCGTACCTGTGGTGAACGTGACCAGCGAATCGGAAGTGAAATTCGGGTACTTGCGAAGCGCGGTTGGATATTTGATTTGGAATTCTTTGGCTTCCTTTGCTCCGGCGGTCGGTCCTTTCTTTTCGGACGTGAGCAAAGCGGTCTTCGTTGCTCCGGCCGCTGTGGCCGGGCTCTCCGTTGCTTTGGCTTGTTGCGTCGGAGCTGGGTTAGCGGCAGGACGACTCATCGCGGCCTTATCGCCAAAATTGCCCAGGAATTTTTCCCACCGGACTAAAGTGGTGATATCCATCCCTTCGTGGACGAACAGCAGCGGGCAGGCTACGGTCAGATTGTCATCGACAATATCAGCAAACGACCACCTCGAGACTTCGGCTAAGATGGCCCGCTTAAAATCGCTGTCATTTAGACGCGACGAAAGTTCTTGAACCTGGCTGATTTCGCCGGATGGAGCGACGTTAAATTGCAATATCATGCCGCCCGCGAGGGTGGGATTGTTGGCAACTTCCTGACGATATAGCTCGCGGATGCCCTGTAATTGGCTTTCGATGCGCGCTGAGATTTTGCTCGCGTCGGTGACGCCGTTCTTAGCGTTCCGGACACTGAATCCGAGATCCTGCGCTAGGAAAACCATGTTGCCAAGCGCGACGTTCATGGCGCGAATCGGCTTTTGCCGTTGATCGAGGGCAGCCGGACTCACGCTGGCCGAAGCCTCCCTCTTCGGAGATTCGGTGCCGACTCCGAAACCGAAGTACACGACCACGAGGCCGATTGCACAGCTCATAACGCCAACGATGCCCTTCAATCCCAGTGGCCCAAGCCGAATGGTGCTGTTCGTCATGAATTAACGCTCCACCCCAACAAGCATAGTCACGGGCTTTCAAAGCAAGTTTTATTCCCCTGAATATATCCGGTTAAACCCAAAAACGAATATTTCAGGTCAGCAACACACTCCCAGCGACGTGAGCGTATTTGAGACGCAACAGGTCTCATTCTTTGTGCGTTTGGTTTGGCGCGAATGTCAACATATGTCATTGATGATCTCTTCCGTGACGCAGGTCGACAGGAATGCACCGCACACTTTTCGACGCCGGCTTACGAACTTTGCGGCTTGCCGCCAAGTCGCGATAGATTTACGCATTGGTTTTTGAGATCTGTGCAATTTCATTTTGAGTCGCGGTTATAATAAATGTCTAGCCTCTTCTGGGTGTCTTCACTCGACTTGTCTCATTTAAATGCGTGCCGCCAAAGTTCTTGATTCAGACGATGAGGAAAAGCGAGGTTCTCCGCACGATGAAGTCTCTCGCCGAGCGGTTGTTCCCAAGTCGCCCCGGGTGAACCGAATCGAAAACAGTGCCGGACCGTCGGGAAATCGAATTTGCCTCTTGAACGGCGCTGCTGCCGCGATTTAGTATGTGCTGCGTCAAAGGCTTTAGTCGACAGGGAGGCTCCATGATAAGAAAGGTATTACTTTTCCTTCCGCTGCTGCTATTTCCGGCTGTTAACTCGCCGGCGCAGGCTCCTTACTATCAAGGCAAGACGATCACGTTCATCGTGGGTTCCGGCGCCGGAACCGCATATGACATGTACGGCAGATTGCTCGCCAATCATATCAGCAAGTACATCCCGGGAAATCCCGGCGTGGTCGTGCAGAATATGCCGGCAGCCGGCGGCATCGTGGCGGCCAATTATGCCTACGGGATTGCGAAACCTGACGGCTTGACCGTAGTCTCGATCAATCCGGCGCACTATTTCAATCAAATCCAGGGCAACAAGGAAATCAAATTCGACTGGCCCAAATTCACCTGGCTCGCCAGCTCCGATAAATCCGAACACATGCTATACATGCGCACCGACGCGCCGTTCAAGACGATTCAGGACGTGCGCAAAGCGACGGAGGCTCCCAAGTGCGGCGCCACCGGGACCGGCACCAGCGGCCATTACATCCCACGCATGCTTGAAGAAGCCCTCGGCACCAAGTTTACGCTTGTCACCGGCTACGCCGGCGGCAACGAAATCGATCTGGCAACGGAACGAAACGAAGTCGTGTGCCGCGCGTTTACGACCGCGGCCTACTTCGCGCGCGAGCCCTATCACACCTGGCGCAAGAAGGGCTTTGTGCGGATACTTTTGCAGACCGGCCACAAGAAGGACCCGCGTCTACCGGAAACGCCGTTGCTCAGCGATCTCATGGACGAATTCAAAACCTCCGATCTCGGGCGACGCGTGGTCACGGTCATGCTCGGCTCCGGTGAGCTCGGCCGGCCGATCGTAACCCATCCGGCGACGCCGCCGGAGCGGACGAAACTCTTGCGCGACGCCTTTATGAAAAGCATGGCCGATCCCGCGCTGTTGGCCGATGCCGCTAAAATGAATTTAGAAATTACCGCCGTTACCGGGGAAGAATTGTCGAAGATCGCCAAGGACGTGATCGAACAGCCGCCAGAAGTCGTAGAACGAATCAAAAAGATTTTGGCGCAGTGACGAGGTGCGACGAGC
>Ga0137403_10006535_pt1 | contig 13327 bp, 10 predicted proteins | sample CZOMad2_1_16fung_FD_122057 | JGI IMG/M metagenome (GOLD analysis project Ga0137403, IMG submission 122057) | Vadose zone soil fungal communities from Angelo Coast Range Reserve, California, USA - CZOMad2_1_16fungal (Hybrid Assembly) | ecosystem: Environmental > Terrestrial > Soil > Vadose zone... | reverse complement strand
AGATGCGATAGCTTACCCGCATGGCCAATCCACAGGATGAACTGGAAGTGCTTCGGGCACAGGTAGCGTCCTTGACTGCGCGAGTTCACCGGCTGGAGCAATCGGCCACGCTCGAACCCCAAACTACTTCAGGAATTCCCACGGCCGCGCCGCCGCCAATCACCAGATCGTCGGCTGAGCAACCGCCAATCAGTGTTTCACGCGAGGATACGGAGCGTCGGACCTTTCCCTTGCAGCCCCCGCCTCCGCCCATGCCGCGAATTCCTGTAAGGCCAGATGCGACGGCGCCAAATTTTACCCAGGCGACGCAGTACTCTTCGGAAAACCTGGAAGGCACGATCGGCAAGCTGTGGCTGAACCGTATCGGCATTGTTGCGATTTTGATCGGCGTTGCCTATTTCCTGAAGTATGCCTTTGACAGCGGCTGGATCGGGCCTGGCGGCCGGGTCGCGATTGGCCTGATAGCGGGCATTGCCGTCGTGGTATGGAGTGAGGCTTTTCGCAGGAAGGGTAGCGCTGCATTTTCCTATTCGCTCAAGGCTGTCGGCATTGGCATTCTTTATCTGTCGTTGTGGGCTGCGTCGCAGTACTTCCATCTGGTTCCCGCCTCCGCGGCATTTGTCGCGATGATTCTGGTGACCGCTTCCACTATCACGCTGGCGCTCACGCAAGACGCGGAGATTCTGGCTGTCTACGCGATGATTGGCGGGTTCAGCACGCCGGCGCTGGTTTCCACGGGAGAGAACCACGAGATCATTTTGTTCTCATACGTCCTGCTGCTCGATCTGGCGATTCTGGCGATGGTGAGCTTCAAGCCGTGGCGGCGGATCGTATGGGGAGCCATGCTGGGAACCGCGATCATGTATATCGGCTGGGCGGCCCAATTCTATGATTCGTCTGAGCGTCAGGTAACGGTTTTGTTTGCTTCAGCATTCTTTGCCGTCTTTGCGCTGGTTCCGCTGCTTACGCCGCTTACGCGTTCGCGCTGGCATCGCGGGATGTCCATTACGCTGACCCTGCTGCCGCTGGTGAACGGCGCAGCATTTTTCCTGGCGCTGTTTGTCGTGTATGAAAGAGAGACCGTCACGCTCACATGGTATGCGCTGGCGCTGGCCGTCGTGTATCTGCTACTGAGCAGCCAGTTCAAGCGGCGCGTTGGCAGCGAGCCAGACGTGGTGAAGACGATCAACCTCATCCACGTGGCGGCTGCGATTGCGTTCATTACGATTGCCATTCCGCTGAAGCTGGACGCGCACTGGATCACGATTGGCTGGCTGATTGAATCGGCCGTGCTGCTGTTTGTGGCGGTGAAATCGGAAGCGCACTTTCTGCGCATTTTTGCCGGCTGCACGCTGGCGCTGGGTGTATGCAGGCTTCTGTTCTTCGATAACTTTCATACCGAAACGCTGGTCTTCAACGCGCGTTTCGCCACGTTCCTGGTTGCGATTGCCATCATGGCCGGAATCGTGGCTGCCGGAGAGCGCTATGGTTCAGAACGAGAGATGCCGTTTGTGAAGCTGGCCGGCATCGCGCTGAACGTGCTGGCTCTGGTGGCCCTGACCAGCGAAGCCAACGACTACTTTAACCGTCAGATTGCTGGGACGTACCAGCATCACGCCATGTATGAAGCCATGCGGCAACTGGAGATTGCGCGCGACTTCAGCTTCTCCGCTATATGGATTGTGTATGGCGCGGCGCTGATGATTGCCGGCTTCTGGAAGCGCTCAGCGTTCATTCGCTGGCAGGCCATGGTGCTGCTGGCGGTCACCATTGGCAAAGTTTTCCTTTATGATTCACGCGAATTGCAGCAGATTTACCGCATCCTCAGCTTCATTGCGCTGGGCGTGATGCTGATGGCCGTTTCTTACGCGTACCATCGCGACTGGTTCAAGTTATCGCCGCGCAAGAGCGGCAGCAGCGGCGCGGGGCAGGAGTCGTCAACATGAACCCAGGCGTGAACCATTCAGGCATGAATCATTCAGGTGCGAACCCAGGCATGAAAATGGCCGCGGCACTGCTGGCGACGGTAATTTTTGCCGGGCCTTCCATCCCGTATTTCAAGTATCAGAGACCGATCCAGGCGCAACCGGGAGGCCAGCAATTTGTGGTGGTGGATGAACAGATCTGGAAAAATGCGCGGCCTGATCTGGGCGACCTGCGCCTGTACAGCGGCCAGCAGGAAGTGCCTTACGCGCTGATGGTGGAACGCGGCAGCCGTGAAAATGACAACAAAGATGTGCGCGTGCTGCAACAATCAGTGGTGGGCGGCAAAACGCAGTTCATGATCGACATGGCAGGCGTAGCCGAGTATGACCACATCGATTTGAAGCTGGCGGCAAAAAACTTTGTCGCGCATGCTCGCGTCGAAGGTCAGGAAGATATGCATGGCGTGCAGTGGGCGTTGCTGGCGGAGTCGATTCTTTACGATCTGTCAAAAGAAAATCTGGGCGGGAACAGCATGTTACGGCTGCCGCTTTCTACTTATAAGTATCTGCGTGTCACCATTGATGGGCCGGTGAAACCCCAGGACGTTCTTGGTGCGAGTTCAGAGTTTCGCCAGGAGCAGAAAGCGGTGTGGCGCGATGTGGGCGGAGCGCCGACAGTTACCGAAATGCCCGCAAGAGCTTCGCGCGACGGTTCTTCGCGCGTGGAGCGCAAAGGGACGATGCTGACATTCGCAGTCCCGGAAAATGTTCCGGTCAACCGTGTGAGTTTCGATATCGATCCGGCGCAGCCCAATTTCCGCCGCGAAATTCACGTGACCGATGATAAAGACGTGTACATCGGCTCAGGCGAGATTGATCGCGTCCACATGGTGCGGCAAGGGCAGAAGATCGATTCAGACAGTTACGACGTGAGCTTTTCCGCGATAGGGCACAAGACGATCAAAGTCATCATCGATAATGGCGACGATCCGCCGCTGAAAATAAAAAGCGCCCGGCTTCAGCAACTGGAACATCGACTTTACTTTGATGCGCCGGCGTCCGGGCCGCTGACGCTTTACTATGGCGACGAAAAGCTGGACCCGCCTGTTTATGATTATGGGAAGCTGTTTTTGCTGGCCAAAGATGCGGGCCCTGCGCAGCTTGGAGCAGAGGAATCCAATGCGGCATATACGGGAAGGCCGGATGAACGTCCGTGGACAGAGAAGCACCCGGCGGTCTTGTGGATTGCGATTGTGGCCGCAGTACTGATCTTGGGCGCAATTGCCTTACGGTCAATGAAGACCGCAGTAGCAGCTTAGTGAAAAACCGCTATCGATTCCTTTTTCGGCTGGCTGGCCAGATTCTGAACATAGCCTTTCAGCCGCTCTTCAGAATCTTCTGCCGTGAATCCTTTAAACGCGATTCCCATACCCACGCCGGGATGCGAACTGACCGTTTCGCCGGCAATGTGGATTTCCTTATCACCAGCCTTGATGTCAAGCGTGACTACCTGTCCCGCAGGTAATGGCGAAAAGGTAAACACGTAACAGCCACCCAGTGAGATGTCGCCCACGGTGCCCCAGTAACCGGCCTGACCGATTTCAGGATGAACACGCACGCCGGTGTCACACACAAAGCGCGGAAACCTGCGCCGCTCCTTATATTCAACTGCCATAACAACTCCTTGGCTACCCAGACCCTTTCCTACCCTGAACCCCGATTGGCAGTATTGTTCCACCATTTGGAACAAGCGGCGCATTACGTTGGATAGGGGCGGAACGGTACAAAAGGGCTATGTACGGCGGGAAGTGGCTTTATCCCGAGCGGAGCGAGGGAACCCTACCGAGACTCGCAAACCATGGGATCGCGCCATTGGCCGCGGTGCGTTTCAAGAGGTTGGAAGATCGAAAATCAGCCGCTGCCGAATCGCTAATACTTCGTGGCGATAGGGATCACTCACGTTCGTTCGGGAAAAGTCTATCGCAGCGCCTCTTCTACCTCACTCAGCCAGTCTGGTTTCTTCAGGACCTCGCGCGGCTTTGGGCCATCTGCCGCTCCCACAATTCCATCTGATTCCATAAGGTCAATCAGATGTGCGGCGCGGCCATAGCCAATACGCAACCGGCGTTGCAGCAAGGAAGTGGACGCTTTGCCAAACTCAATGACGAGGCGCACGGCGTCGTGATAGAGCTCGTCGTGCTCGTCTTCACCATCTTCGCCAGAGCCGCTATCACCGACCGCTCCGGCAACGCCTTCGCGTTCTTCTTTCGGGACTTCCAGAAACTTCTGTTCATACTGCGCCTGCGCCTGTGCGCGCCAGAACTCGACCACGGCATGCGTCTCTTTTTCTGACGTATACGGAGCGTGTAGCCGATGCACCCTGGCCGAGCCTGAAGGCAGGTACAGCATGTCGCCTTTGCCCAGAAGAGATTCCGCGCCGTTAGCGTCCAGGATGGTGCGTGAATCGATCTTTGTCGCTACGCGGAACGAAATGCGTGATGGAAAATTCGCCTTGATCAAGCCGGTAATCACGTCCACCGACGGCCGTTGCGTCGCCAGCACCAGATGAATTCCGACGGCCCTGGCCATCTGCGCCAAGCGCGTAATCGACTCCTCGACGTTCGACTGATCAAGCATCATCAGGTCGGCCAGTTCGTCAATGATGATCACAATCTGCGGCAGCGGCTTCTCGTCGCTTTCTGATTCAAACAGGCTGGGCGTATCGCTCTCAAACAGTTTGTTGTACTGCTCCAGATTTCTGACGCCCTTGGCCGCCAGCACTTTCAGCCGACGCTCCATTTCACGCACGGCATTGCGCAGCGCGTTGGCCGCAAGCTTAGGCTCGGTGATGATTGGGACATAAAGATGAGGCACGCCTTCATAAATTCCCAGTTCCAGCCGCTTTGGGTCGACCAGAATCAGCCTGACCTGCTCCGGCGTGGACTTATACAGGATCGACATGATCATGGCGTTAATCGCCACGCTTTTTCCCGAGCCAGTCGATCCCGCGATCAGCAGATGTGGCATCGTCGCCAAATCCGCGGTGATAATGCGGCCATTGATGTCTTTGCCCATGGCCAGAGTGAGTTTGCTTTTGGTGCCCAGAAACTCCGGTGACTCCACCACTTCGCGCAGCCAGATAGTTTCTCTGTTGTGGTTCGGCACCTGAATCCCCACCGTCGATTTCCCCGGCATGCGCTCAATCAAAATACTTTCCGCGCGCAGCGCCAGGCATAGATCATCAGACAGCGAAGTGATGCGGCTATATTTCACGCCTGCATCCGGCTTGAATTCGTAAGTCGTCACCACCGGGCCAGGATTGATCTGCGTTACCGCGCCGCCTACTGAAAATTCCGCGCATTTGTCCGTCAAGACCTCGGCCAATGCTTTTACTTCCGCTTCATTTATGGCTTGCTGATCTTCGCCACGATGCAGAAGTGAGCTCGGCGGCAGCTTGTATCCTCCGGCAGCAATCTTCGGCAGGACAGTCTTGCGCGTCGTTGCCTGGTCCGCTCGCGCATTAATCGACGGCTCGACTTCCGCCGCAGCCAAGCTAGAAGCGGCCGCGCTTAACCCACTAGCCCCCGCGCCACTCACATCAGGCGCGCCAGCGTTTCCGGCTGCAGAGTCCATCGCCTGTGCGAAAGCCGCCTGCATCGCAGCATCAGCCGCTAAGGGCTCTTCATCTTCAAACGTCCGTTCGATTCCCGTCTTTACCGGCGCTTCCTGCTGTGCGCGCCTGCGCGCCAGCTGCGCCGGACTCACAATCACGCCGCGCTCATTCGCGTTGCGCAGCGCAGCCGCTTTCGCAGCTTCTTTCTGCGCCTTCTTCTGGGCAATCACTTTAGCCCGCGCCATGCGCCAATCCTGGAAGCGCTGCCACAACGCCAGCGCAAAGGCAAAGCGCGTGTTCAGCCAGATCTGCATGTTCACGAATGAGAACGCGGTTGAAAGATACATGGCCACCGCCACCACGGCTCCGCACACGATATACGCGCCCACGGTATTGAAATAGTGAAGCAGGATATCGCCCACAATGCGGCCCAGCAGGCCTTCAATGGCCACGGCATGCATCCAGCGCAGATGCCACGGCAGCAGCGCCAGCAGCGCCGGAGTAAAGATCAGCAATATGGCCGCGCCCAGCGCCTTCGCGCCCGCGGAAGCCACCGGCTTGCTCTTGAACCAGCGCGCGCCCAGCAGGCCAATCATTATCGGGGCGGCAAACACAAAGATGCCAATCGACTGCAACAGCAAATCGCTCAGCATGGCGCCAAACAGGCCAATCCAGTTGTGCGCGGACCCGGAGCTCAACGAGCCGGCGGTATCGAGCGATGGGTCCAGCGGCGAGTAACTGGCCAGGGCAAGGAATAGGAGTGTCGCGGAGACGAACAGCAGGAACCCGACCAGCTCATTGAGCCGGCGGTTCTTCGTAGGCGTGAACGCACGCAGAAAATACTTCATTGGGTTCTGTCCTTTAGCCTAAAAGCCGCGTTTTCGCTTGCGAAAGCAGAGCTGCAGGCCAAAAGTTCAGAGTACACCAGAGCCTGCTCATTATAACGGAATCTCCGCGCGAAATAGTACGGAAAACCGTAGTCCTTTAGGACCATGGGGTAACGAGCCATGTTCCTGCTTTTAGATGCTAGCTGCTCATTTGGCGACCGCCGCGCTTTCCCTCTCTGCCATTTGTTCTTTCGATTCTCCGATTTACCAATCTCCCCGATCTTTGACCTTTCCTGATCCGCGTTTATCCGCGTAAATCCGCGGTAAGGTTTTTCCTTTTCAATTTCGGCGATTTTGGCAATCTCTTCCGATCAGTGTCATCAGTGTTAATCAGTGGTGAGATTTTTGCTTTCCCGATCTTCTCCGCGTCTCCGCGCCTCCGCGGTGAGCTTTTGCCTTTTCAGTTTCGGCGATTTTGGCAATCTTTCCTGATCCGCGTTTATCCGCGTAAATCCGCGGTAAGGTTTTGTTTTTTCCGATCCCAGATCTTCTCCGTGTCTCCGTGCCTCCGTGGTGAGATTTTTGCCTTTCAATTTCGGCGATTTTGGCAATCTCTTCCGATCAGTGTCATCTGTGTTAATCAGTGGTAAGTTTTTTGTTCCCTCCGTGTTCCTCTGTGTCCTCTGTGGTTCAAGGTTTTCCTTTGGCGCCCGGTCGATGCCATGTCATGGTCTTCAGCTCCAGCACTTCCAGCGGACACTCCGGCCAATTATGTTTCCAGCACACAATCAAATCGGCCCCGTCCACCGGGTGCAGGTGTATCAGAAAATTTCTGCTTTCGTATTCAAATTCAATCTTTTCCGGCTGCCATTTTTCGGGTTCAATCTCGCGCATGGCTTCGCAGTCCGGGAAAGCCTGCTGCACCCGGGTAATGGCAAAGCCTTGCTCACGCGCCACCGCTCCAAATAGGACCATTACTCCAGCTTCATTCGTCGGGGCATAAACCAGGGGTGACGCCGTCATCATCGGAGGCCCATAGATTGGTGCGTCCGGTCGCATTCTTGGTCTTAAAGCTGTCGCGCTGGCACGCGCTAAGTTCGGTGCGCGCTTGTCTGCCGGTTCCAGATGCCTCGCAACAATCTCCAGCACATCTTTCCACTCTTCTTCCACGCCCTGTTCTCTGGCATACGTCCGCATGCCGCCCGGTACGTGGCGCCAGCCTCCAAAGCGTTTGGTCAACGGTACAGTGCTGTACTCTCCGTCCAAGCCGTATTCGTTCATCGACGGGACTTTTCCCACCGTTCGCACCACCCTGGCCCAGTCCAGGAAAAGCGACTCCAGCTTCACCTCGTACCCTGATCCATGTCGTTCCAGTCCGCATGCTTCCAGCAGGCCACGATAGGTGCCAAACCGCTTTCGTATCAGATGTTTGTTGATCCGGGTCGCATTCAGCAGTTCCTCAACCGAGGGAACATGGCCCAGCTTTTCCGTGCATTCCTTTGTCGCGAAAATCACTTCGTCTCTGCTCACAGCTTTCTCCTGTAAAGTTCATCGAGTGGGGGCAACACTTCCCAGCGTCCAGGAAGATGCAAGTCGCTGAAACACAAAGGCTAATGGCCAAAGGCTAATGGCTAAAGGCATTGACTTATGGCCAACGGCTAAGGGCTGCTTTTTAAATTTTTCGGGATCTTTGATCCAAGCCAAATGCCACGTGCCAACTACCTCTTTTCCATGAGCGTGGTCTTCCCGCTCTGGCTAAAAGCTAATGGCCAAGTGCTAATGGCTGGTTTTTGTGTCTCTACGCTCTCTGTGACCCTTACGGTGGGCCGGCTACGAGAACATGGGTGCTGGCCTTTTTGGGTTTCCCGCCTCCACCTTGAGGATTCCCGAATCGCTAACAGGCTTGTTTTCAACTGCCTGTTTAGCGACGGTTCGCCGCTGCCGCTCCCGGCGAGAACCATTTCGTATATTAAACAAAAAGCGAAAGGATGTCAATAGGGAGTGAAAATATTTCTAGGGAACGTTTCCTGTTTCCGGCCTCCAACATTCAGGTCTCGACTTTGCGAACCCGAGCTTGACGGGATATCCCCCGCAAAGATTCCGTCGCTCCATCAATATCAATGCTTCCTTTTGACCGCAGATTGATCAGCAGTTCGCGAAGATCGGATTCCCATACCAATGGCCTGCGAAGATAAAGCGCGGCAAGACTGCCATACGTACTGTCTCTGCGCGAATCAATTTCCTGCCGCACTCGCGTGTTCGCCAGGCCAAGGAACCTTGTTCTTAGCGTGTCCAGATATTGCTCTTGGATATCTTCTGTTGGACCGAGTGAACCAAACTGAAATGCAGGTTGACTGGTTCGCCGCTCTCTTTCGCGGTCACGAGCTTGACTGCGCAAATGACCGGCGAATTTCAGTGCCCGTTTTTCGGCTTCTTTAAACTTCTCCACCCCTCGCCAGTCTCTTGTCCCATAAATGAGATGAAAATGTGCTTGTTCTTTTAGGGGATTTGGTACCACGGTAGTGCAAATGTAATCGAATCTGCCAGCCTTCTTTACCTCGGACGCGTATGCAAAAACCGCCGCTTCGTCACGCTCTTGTCCATGAAATCCAGCGATTTCCAAAGTATGTCCTCGGCCAAACAGGGCGTCAAAGTCAAGATTCTCTAGACTCAAGAAGCGCCGAATATGCGAGGTCATGAAATTGATAAGCACCTCGCCGGGATTGATTTGCAACAATGGGCTAATTGCTGGGATTCGAATCGGCTTCCATCCAGTTGGATCTATAAAGAAAAATGGAAAAGGCTTTCCATGGGTCTGCAAAAATTGCTTTATTTCAGGAATCTTCTGCGTGAAATTGCCTTGGAGCGGGACGGCTTCAATGTCCCGGACAGCTTCGCAGAATTCTTTGAGGTGTCTGTAGGCACTCTCGTTCTGCTCAATGAAGAGACAAGAGATATGGGGGGCATGGCCATTCTCCCCGAGAATTCGCTTTGCATTGACTAGCGACCGGACTGCACCGGCGAAAGACGTATCAGCGAAATTATCTGCGCGCGATTGCCAGGGACCAGCACAGCAGTCAACGTAGCTGATATCGGAAAACGTGCCAATAATGAGTGCGAACGGAAGCAAATATTCACGCAGAATGTACTGTTTTACGGCACTCTGCTCTCGTTCGAAATAGGCTTCATCTTGCAGGTCGATCATTTTATAGAAATGCGCTAGCAGCCGCCTCAGTTACCTGAATCAATCGTTCTCTTTCTGCACGTGAAGGTGGTTCGGTCGTTTCGCTCTCGGGGTATTCATCATAGGTCGTTCCGTCCAGCACGCGGCCCGCCAAGCGCTTGTTTCTTCCGCCCCATTGCTTGAAAAAAAATGGCACTGCAGCTTTGCGACATTGATCGCGCACGGATATAACCCATTCGGGTTTCATTGGCCGAGAACCTCTACCGCTCTCGCCGCCTGCAATCACCCAAGATATTCCGGTCAGATTTAGCTTCCCGAGATCCTCCAGGAGGGGTTCGACTGAGAGGAAACGCGTGCGGACTGGAGCACGACGTAAGTGTTGAATTCGTGGGACGCCTGACTTTTTGTTCTCCACGCTTACTCCCCACCAAATATGCGAGGCAGTCGCAGCGCTGGGGACCGCGGAAAGGAAGTCTGCAAGCCGCTCTGCGCGTTTCGTAAGTACCTGATAAACATGCCAGGACGCCTCAAGCATGACACCAATGACCTGTTCTATGTAGGAATCAGGAACTTCCTCATGAAAAAGATCGCTCATTGAGTTGACGAAAATTTTCCTGGGCTGCTGCCACCGAAGGGGCTCGGCTAGCTTTTCGGGCACCAACCGGAGGTCGAAGCCACGCTCGTAGGGGTGGTTTTTCACACCACGGAAGCGCTCCGCAAACGTCTCAGCGTAGCAGTGTTTGCATCCCTGGCTGATCTTCGAGCAACCTCTTACGGGATTCCAGGTTGCATCTGTCCACTCTATTGCTGAAAATTCACTCATTGCTTATGTCGCGTGTCAATCGCAGAGCCCTGCACCGATCATTGTGCAACCCCAAACATCATGAGCGCAAGTGTGAAATTGATACCGTTCATGCATTCGCCGGAACTCCCGATTCTCCCAAAACAGAAGACAACAAAAAACCGATGGCAACACATCCTTACCTGCAACGTCAGTACGGTAAGGAGCAAGCGATGTCACATCTATTTGGCGAGCCGCCAATTTCCGCTGAAAAATTGTCCGAAGAACTCAAACAACACGCACCAATCCTGGCACGTGAGATCGACTCCGCAGAAAATGACACGGCATGGACGCAAGCAGTCCGGCAAACGCTGGATAAGATTGCCCGGAGTTTAGATTACGATCCTGTCTGTAGCAGGAAGGAACCCGCATGTTCAGAAGTCATGCTCGATCAAGTCTGGTTTCCCCTTGAAGGTGATCAGCACTTCGTCTTCGCCATGGAATGCGAATGGGGAAATCAGCGAGACCGAAAGGGCAAAAAATATGATGCCGTGGCCAAGGATGTTCGGTATGACTTTCGCAAGCTCCTTCATGTAAAAGCGCCGTTGAAAATGCTCGTCTATACGGCCGATAACGACAGTATGCGTACGGCCATTCATCGCCAAGTCAAAGATGCCATGATTCACTATCCCTACCATGTCGAAGGCGAGTGTTACGTGTTCGTTGAGTTTGTGCCGGGCAATAAGTGCTTTCGTTATCAATTTCCCGTCACCAAGACGGGACGGCTAAGCCAAAATCCCGAATTCATTCCATTGGACGAAGAATCGAGCAACGCATTGCGCCCGCGTGCGGCTTACTGATTTTGTTGGTAAGCCCCGCGCGCATCGTGCATGAAGAATTCTTGTGCCGCACCTACGGCGCTCCTAATCTCAAAACGCGAACCCACGCTCACGTCCTGGGCCCTCCTCATAACGTCTCTCATTGCTTTCCCAAAATGGGCCGGCGTTACGCAAATCGAACAAAACCGTTGTCCCCGTTCCAACAGCCTTACCTCGCGATAGCGTGCACCCCTGGCCAAATCCAGTCGCACAGAAATGAGAGGTACTGCAATGACCACAAAAAAACGTCGATCAGCCCTGGTGCTCACTTTCATGGTTGTTTGTGCTTCCACGTTTCTCAACGCCCAGACCAAAGTTCCGCCTGCAAACCTCAAACCTCAAGCTCCTGCTCCGGCCGTAATGCCCACCACGGATCTCACCGGAGTTTCGCTGGGTCCAATTGGCTTTGCCGCCACCGGCAACGGGATTGAATATCACGGAGGCCCGGTCATGCTCAGCTCGCATAACGTGTACTTCATCTGGTATGGCAACTGGAGCGGTAATACCGCCACCACGATTCTGCCTGCCTTTATCTCCGGGCTGAGCGGATCGCCTTATTTCAGCATCAACACCACTTTTGAAAACGGCAGCAACCAGAACATGAGCAGCAACGTTGTCATGGCAGGCCAGACGTTTGACAGCTATTCCGGCGGCAGCACGCTCTCAGATTCCGGCATCCAGAGCGTGGTCTCGCGCGCCCTGTTGAATGGCACTCTGCCGAAGGACACCAACGGCGTTTATTTTGTGCTGACCTCGGCCGACGTGAACGAAAGCAACGGTTTTTGCACTTCATTCTGCGGATGGCACACCCACTACAGCACGTTTTTCACCAACGGCGATATTAAGTATGCGTTCGTGGGAAATGCCGATCGCTGTCCCAGCGCCTGCATTTCCGGCTTCAATCAGGGGAATGGTCCCAATGACAATCGCGGCGCCGATGGCATGGCCAACGTAATCGCCCACGAACTGGATGAATCCGTGACCGACCCTGACCTCAACGCGTGGTTCCATACCAGTCTCAGCGGTGAAAACGGCGATCTCTGCAACTTCAACATGGGAAATGTCTTCACGGCTCCCAACGGGACTTTTGCCAACGTTACCCTGGGAGGGCGCAATTTCCTGATCCAGCAGAACTGGATCAATGACGGTGGCGGCGGCTGCACCATCGCTTCTACCGGCAACCCGTTCAAGTTCACTTCAGCCCGTGACCAGTTCCTCACCTGTTACGGAATCGCAGGCGCCATTTCATCCAACTGCCGCGACGTGAGCGACGCTAATGACAAGCAGATGTGCCTCGCTGTTTCTGACCATACTCAGACGCCCTGCAGTTCCTCAATGACTGATCGCAATCTTCAGCTTTCCTGCTTTGGCATTGCGATCGCGCCCAGTTTCCCCAGCAACTGCCGTGACATTACCAACCCGGAGATGCAGTCGTTTTGCTATGGCGTTTCCAGCGGCGGCAGCAATCCGGCGCCCAACTGCAGCACCGTGACTGACCCGGACACGCGCGCTCTCTGCAATGGCATGGCGCTGCACGATTCCTCACAGTGCAACTCCATCAGCAACAGCAATGACCGGCAGTTCTGTCTGGGCGTCTCCAGCCATAACAACTCATTCTGCTCATCCATTCAATAGTCCACAACCCACGCTCCCCGGGCGGCCGCAAGCCCCGGGGGGACGGTTTCGCCCTGCCGTGCTTGAGTGAGTTCTGATCCGCGTTCATCCGCGCCGATCCGCGGTAAGTTTTTGCTTTTTCCTCACAATCTTCCTGATCAGTGTCATCTGTGTAAATCAGTGGTAAGTCTTCCGCTCCTCACCAGTACGTCACGCTCACCTTATCCAGGTACACCGAATACGGCGTGCCCGAGCCGTTCGCGTCGGCTTGAAAAGCGACATCCAGGCCGCTGTTGGAGTCGGCGGTATGTTGCATGCTCAGGTTCACCACGCTACGCTTGCCGTTTACCGTTACGGCGGTAAACATCAGGTTGCCGCCGGTCTGGCGCTGGAATTCAAAGACCACGTGGTTCCAGGTCTTGGCCGCCGGCGCCGGACACGTCGCGGCAGAACCCACCCACTTGTGCCCGATGTTGTCCCACATGCGCCAGGCATGTCCGCCCGC
>Ga0137403_10006534_pt1 | contig 13330 bp, 9 predicted proteins | sample CZOMad2_1_16fung_FD_122057 | JGI IMG/M metagenome (GOLD analysis project Ga0137403, IMG submission 122057) | Vadose zone soil fungal communities from Angelo Coast Range Reserve, California, USA - CZOMad2_1_16fungal (Hybrid Assembly) | ecosystem: Environmental > Terrestrial > Soil > Vadose zone... | reverse complement strand
GCCATGAGCGAGCGCTGGATCGGCAAGCCCGTCAAGCGCGTCGAAGATTTCCGCCTCCTCACCGGACGCGGGACGTTCATCGACGACCACCCGCCCGTCGGCAACGTCCATCAGGCGGCCATCGTGCGCTCGCGCCACGCCCACGCGCGCATCCTCGGCTACGACGTCTCGAAGGCGCGCGCGGCCGAGGGCGTCGTGGCCGTGATCACCGGCGAGGACGTGGCGAAGGAGACGAGGCCCTTCGCGGTCGGCGTCACCACGCCCGTCCACTATTACTGCGCCGCCACCGACAAGGTCCGCTTCGTCGGTGAGCCCGTGGCCGTGGTCGTCGCGCGCGATCGCTATCTCGCGGAGGACGCGGCGGAGCTGGTGGAGGTCGAGTACGAGCCGCTGCCCGCCGTGATCGATCCGGAGAAGGCCCTCGAGCCCGGCGCGCCGGTGCTGCACGAGAAGGTCGGCACGAACCTCGCCGGCCACCGCCGGCTCGTCTACGGCGATCCCGACCGCGCCTTCCGCGAGGCCGACGTCGTGCTGCGCGAGCGCTTCCGATTTCCGAAGTACGGCTCCACGCCCATCGAGACGTACGGGATCGTCGCCCGCTGGGAGCTCGACGGCGTCTGCACCGTCTGGTCCAACTTCATGGGGCCGTTCATCATGCACCCGCTGACCGCGCGCGTGCTGGGGCTGGCCGAGAACAAGCTGCGCTTCATCGTGCCGCCGGACATCGGCGGCTCGTTCGGAATCAAGACGAGCATCTATCCCTACATCGCGCTGATCGCGCTCGCCTCGAAGCACGCCGGCGTGCCCGTGAAGTGGATCGAGGACCGCCGCGAGCATCTCCTCGCGTCGTCGAGCGGCACCGACCGCGTCGCGTACCGCGAGGTGGCGGCGAAGAAGGACGGCACCGTGCTCGGCATGCGCTTCAAGTGGCTGGACAACGTCGGTGGCTACATCCGCAGCCCCGAGCCCGGTTGCAGTTTTCGTCCGACCGGTAATTTCGTTGGTCCGTACCGTTTTCAGCATCTCGAAGTCGATGCTTCTGTGGTGATGACCAACAAGAGCCTCACGGGTCCCAACCGCGGCTACGCGTGCGGCCACCTGTACTTCGAGACCGAAGGCATGATGGACCGCCTCGCGGACACGCTCGGCCTCGACCCCGTCGAGCTCAGGCGGCGCAATCTCCTGCAGCCGGAGCAGTTCCCGTATCGCACGCCGACGGGCGGCTACTACGACAGCGGCGACTATCCCGCCGCGCTGGACAAGGCCGTGCGCATCGCGCGCTACGACGAGCTGAGGCGTGAGCAGGCGAAGGCGCGCGCGGCCGGCCGCTGGTTCGGCATCGGCGTGGCGCTGGCGGTGGACCCTTCCGTCTCCAACATGGGCTACGTGGCCACCGCGCTCGACCCGCAGTTCCGCGCCAAGCCCGAGTACCTGCCCAAGTCCGGCGCGGTGGACTCGGCGACGATCAAGGTCGATCCGCTCGGCCGCGTCACCGCGATCCTCGGCACCACGCCGCAGGGGCAGGGGCACCAGACGATCGTCGCGCAGATCGTCGCCGACGAGCTGGGGCTCACGCCGGACGACGTCACCGTCGTCGACGAGATGGACACGTTCACGCGCGTGTGGTCGATCTCGTCGGGCACGTACTCGAGCCGCTTCGGCTCCGTCGGCACCAGCGCGGTCGCCCTGGCCGCGCGGAAGCTGCGCGCCAAGCTCGTCGACTACGCCGCCCACCTGATGGAGCGGCCGGTCGCCGAGGTCGAGTTCCGCGACGGCGCCGTGCGGCCGCGCACCGGCAAGGGCTCGTCGTATTCGATCAAGGATCTCGCGGGCCGCGCGCACTGGAACACCGAGTCGCTGCCCGAAGGCATGGAGCCGGGGCTGCAGGCGACGGCGGTGTTCGGCTTCACGGTCAGCAAGGCCGTCGACGCCGAGGACCGCGTGAACTCGTCGAACACCTACGGCTTCATCGCCGAGGTGATGGCCGTCGAGGTCGACCGCCAGACGGCGGCGATCAAGATCCTCAAGTACGTCAGCGTCCACGACGCGGGCACGATCATCAATCCGATGATCGCCGAGGGGCAGATCTACGGCGGCGCGCTGCACGGTCTCGGCGGCGCGCTCTACGAAGAGCTGCAGTACGACGCGGACGGTCAGTTCCTCACCGCCACCTTCATGGACTACCTCGTGCCGACGGCTTCCGAGGCGCCGGCCGAGATCGAGATCGCGCACGTCGTGTCGCCCTCGCCGCTGACGCCGCTCGGCTCCAAGGGCCTCGGCGAGTCGTCTTCCATGACCGTGCCCGCGGTCATCGCCAACGCCGTGAGCGACGCCCTCGTCCCGCTCGGCCTGCGCATCACCGAGCTGCCGATGACGCCGAGCCGTCTGTGGCACCTCATCCGGGAAGCGCAGAAGAAGTGAAGCCCGCGAAGTTCGAGTACCACGCGCCGTCCACGCTGGACGAGGCCATCGCGCTCCTCGTGCGCTACGACGGCGAGGCCAAGGTGCTCGCCGGCGGCCAGAGCCTCGTGCCGCTGCTCAACTTCCGGCTGGCCCGGCCGGCGGCGCTCGTGGACCTCAACCGCATCAAGGCGCTCGCCTACATCCGCGACGAGAATGGACTGGTGAGATTCGGCGCCATGACGCGCCAGCGCACGATCGAATTCTCGCCCGTCGTCGCGCGGCGGCTGCCGCTGCTGCGCGAGGCCACGCGCTGGGTCGGGCACCTGCCGATCCGCTCGCGCGGCACCATCGGCGGCTCCATCGCCCACGCCGATCCCTCCGCCGAGTATCCGGCCGTGCTGACGGCGCTCGACGGCGAGGTCGTCGCGCGCGGACCGAAGGGCGAGCGTACCCTCGCGCCCGCCGCGCTCTTCGAGACCTATCTCACGACGACGCTCGCCGCCGACGAGATCCTCACCGAGGTGCGCTTGCCGGCGATGCCGGAAGGGGCGGGCTGGGCGTTCGAGGAGTTCGCGCGGCGCCACGGCGACTTCGCGATCGTCGGCGTGGCCGCCGCGCTCTGGCGCCACGGCGGGCGCGTCACGGCGCGCCTGGCGACGGCCGGGGTGGGGGCGACGCCGCAGCGGCTGCGCGCGTGCGAGGAGATCCTCGAGCGCGACGGGCTCGGCGACACGGCCATCGAGGCCGCCGCGCGGCGCGCGAGCGAGGTGGTCGAGCCCGACTCGGACATCCACGCCTCCGCCGACTATCGGCGGCACCTCGCCGGTGTCCTCACGGCCCGCGCGCTCGGGCGCGCGCGGGAGACCGCGCGTGCCTGACGTTCGCCTCACCGTCAACGGGGCGGCGCGCGCGGGGCGCTGCGAGCCGCGCAAGCTGCTCGTGGATTTCCTGCGCGAGGACCTCGGCCTCACCGGCACGCACGTCGGGTGCGAGCACGGCATCTGCGGCGCCTGCACCGTGCTCGTCAACGGCGAGGCCGCACGCTCCTGCCTGATGCTCGCCGTGCAGGCGAACGGCGCGGAGATCACCACCGTGGAAGGACTGATGCGCGACGGCAAGCTGCACCCGCTCCAGGAGGCGTTCCGAGAGCATCACGGGCTGCAGTGCGGCTTCTGCACCCCCGGGATGCTGCTGACCGCGCTCGACCTGCTGCGCGTGAATCCGGCGCCGAGCGAGGACGAGGTCCGCGAGGGCATCTCGGCCGTCCTGTGCCGCTGCACCGGCTACCACGGGATCGTGAAGGCGGTGCGCGCGGCCGCCGTCGCGCTCGCGCCGAAACCCGGATGACCGCGGACCCGCCGCCTCAGAACACCTACGACGACCCGGACTTCTTCGCGGGCTACTCGCGGCTGGAGCGCTTCGGCTCAGGCTGGACGAAGGCGTTCGAGTATCCGAGCTTCATGGCGCTCCTCCCCGACGTGTCGGGACGCCGCGTTCTCGACCTCGGGTGCGGCGCCGGCCAGCTCGCGCACCATCTCGCCGAGCGTGGTGCCACCGAGGTGATCGGCGTCGACATCTCCGAGCGAATGCTCGGGTTGGCCAGGGCCGAGCGGAGTCATCCGCGCCTGACCTACGTGCGCGAGGCGATCGAGCAGGCCACGTTCGGGCCCGGTCGCTTCGACCTCGTCGTGAGCTCCCTCGCCATCCATTACGTCGCAGACTACCGCGGGCTCGTCCGGCGCATCGCCGGATGGCTCGGCCCGGGCGGCATCCTGGTCTACTCGACCGAGCACCCGGTCTACCTGACGCGCGCCTGCACCGAGGGCTGGATCCGGGACGCGGCGGGGCGACCATTGCACTGGGCGGTGGACGCCTACGCCGAGGAGGGACTGCGCGAGGAGCACTGGTTCAAAGAAGGCGTGCGGAAGTATCACCGCACGTTGGCGACGCTGCTCAATGGGCTGATCGACGCGGGACTATCGATCGAGCGGGTGATGGAGCCTGTCCCCGACGCCGAGCAGCTGAGGCGGCGGCCGGACTGGGTCCACGAGGGGCGGCGCCCCTTCTGTCTGCTCGTTCGCGCCAGAAAGACCTGAAGGGCTGCGGCGGGCGACCCGCTCAGCGGTCGCGCACCCGCGCGACCGCCTCCTGCAGCGCCTCGACGCTCACCGGCTTCTCGACGACGAAGTCCACCAGCGCGCGCCGCGCCTCGTCGACGTCGGTCGTATCGCCCCAGCCCGTGATGAGGCCGACGGCGACGTGCGGCCGCCGCGCTTTCACGGCCGCCGCCACGTCCCAGCCGGTGCGGCCCGGCATGACGAGGTCGGTGAGGACGAGATCGAGGTCGGGCTCGCTCTCGAGCCGCGCGAGCGCCTCGTCGGCGCCCCCGGCCGTCAGCACGGTGTGGCCGTGGCTCTGGAGCATCTCGGCCAGCGCCTCGCGCACCTCGCCCTCGTCGTCCACGAGGAGCAGCCGCAGCGCGCCCGCCCGCAGCGGGGCCGCCGGGGGCGCCGTCGGGGCCGGCGCGGCGGCGCGCGGCAGCGTCAGCGTGACGGTCGTGCCGTGCCCTTCCCGGCTGTCGAGGCCCAGCTCGCCGCCGTGGCTGCGCACGATGCCGTAGGCCACGCTGAGGCCGAGTCCGGTGGCCTTGACGCCCTTGGTGGTGAAGAACGGCTCGTGTGCCTTGAGGCGAACGCTCTCCGACATGCCGATGCCGGTGTCGGCGACGACGAGGATGGCGTGATCGCCGTCGACGCGCGTCTCCAGGGTGAGCCGGCCGCCTTTCGGCATCGCGTCGATGGCGTTCAGGACGAGATTGGTCACGGCCTCGCGCAGCGCGGACGCGTTGCCGTCGATCGTCGTGTCGCCGGCGAGCCGGTTCTCCACCTCGATGCTCACGCCCCGCGCGCGGGCGCCGTCCTGCCAGTGGCCGCGCGTGAGGCCGAGCACGTCGCGCGCAACGTCGTCGAGGCTCAGCGGCTGCGCGCGCCCGAGCTGGTGCGTGCGCGAGAACTGCTGCAACCGCCGCACCACCTCCGCGCCGTCCTTGGCCGCCTTCTCGATGATCGTGAGGGGCCGCCGCAGCCGCTCGTCCTCCGCGCCGCGCAGCAGGAGCTGCACGCGCCCGACGACGATCGTGAGCAGGTTGTTGAGGTGGTGCGCGGCGCCGCCGGCCAGCTCGCCGAGCGCGCGCAGCGTCTCGCCCTGCACCAGCTTCTGCTGGACGGACTTGAGGTCGGCCAGCGCCTGCTGGGCCTCGTCGTAGAGCCGCGCGTTGTCGAGGGCGATGCCCGCGAGGTCGGCGAACGAGCCGAGGTACTCCAGCTCCGCCGCCGAGTAGCGCCGCGGGGTCGTGGTGTTGAAGCTCAGCACGCCGAACACGCGGTCGCGGCTGCGGATCGGCAGGCCCAGGAAGGTGAGGATGCCGGCCGCGCGATCGCGCTCGCGGAGCGGGTTGCGCGGGTCGGCGGCGATGTCGGCCGCGAAGAGCGGCTCACCGGTGACGGCCACGCGCCCGGAGTAGCCGGAGCCGAGCGCGAGCGAGAAGTCGGGCGGCACCGGGCAGCCCGTCAGCGCGCCGACGCGCAGCGTGCGCGTGGTTGGATCGACGACCAGCACCTTGACGTGCGGCGTGCCGGCGATGCCGGCCGCCTCGTGCACGATCTGCTCGAGCGTCGCCCGGGGATCGAGGCCGGCCATGACGGTGCGTGCGGCGCGCAGCAGCGCGCCCAGCTCGTCGGCGCGGCGGACGGCGGCCGTGTGCACGCGGGCGCGGTCGATCGCGACCGCCGCCTGCCGCGCGAGCCCGGCCAGCAGCCGCACCTCGCGCTCGTCGTACACGTGCGGCTCCTCCCACGCCACGGAGACGACGCCCACGAGCGCGTCCTTGAACACGACCGGCACGGCGAGGATCGAGCGCACGCCCTGCCGTCGCACGACATCCCGCATCAGCTCACCGCCGGCCACCCGGTCGGCGGCGTAGCCCGGCGGCTCGTCCTCGCGCCAGTCCGGCGTGAAGAACGGCGCGCGGCGGAGCGCGGCGGCGCCGATGGCGCCCTGGCCGGGCCTCAGCGTGAGCAGCGCCTCGACGGGGACGCCGCGGCTCACGCGCGGCACGAGCTGCTGCGAGGCGTCCAGCTCGAAGACGCCGCAGCGCTGCGCGCCGATGAGCGCGCGCGCGGAGTCGGCGACGGCCTCGAGCACCGTCGGCAGGTCCAGCGTCGACGTCAGCGTGGCCGTGACGTCGTGCAGCGCCGCCAGCTCGCCGGCGTGCGCCTCGGCCTGGCGAACGAGCCGCGCGTTCTCGGCGGCGAGCGCGATCTGTCCCGCGATGGCCGTGGCCATCTCGACGATCTTCGGCGCCCACTCTCCGCGCTCGCTGCGCACGAGCCGGAGGGACCCGATGGCGTCGTACGCGTGGCCGATCGGGACGACGAGCTCGACCCCGTCGCTCGTCGAGGCCACGCGCGCGGGCCGGGCGGTGTCCGCCAGCTCGATCTCGCAGCGCTCGGCGCCGAGCGCGGCCGCCGTGCGGTGCGCGATCTCCTCGAGCGCCGCCGGGAGATCGGCCGTCGAGGCGAGGGTCTGGGTCACCGCGAGCAGCATCTCCGCGCGCTCGACGTGCTCGCGCTCCTCCGCGAAGCGCAGCGCCGCGTGGATCGACGGACCGCCGGCGGCGGCTACCTCGCGCACGGCCGCGAGATGGCTGGCCGCGAACGGGCGGCGCCGGCGGAAGGCGGCGAGCAGACCGATCCGGATGCCGCCCGCGACGAGCGGCACCGCGAGCACGGAGCGGATGGACTCCTCGCCGAGCCAGGCCCGTCCGGCGGTGGGCGAGGCGGGGACGGCGGCCAGCGAGGGCGGCCGCCGCGTCGTCAGCCACTCGGTGAGGCGCCCGAAGGGACGATGGGCCAGCATGCCTGCGGTGGAGCCGCGCATGAAGCCGAGCGCCGCGTGCAGCTCCAGCTCGCTGCCGTCCAGACCGAGCAGCCAGATGGCGGCGGCGTCGGCCGACACCCGAGCCTTCGCGTCGGCCGCGAGGCGGCGCACGACGAGCTCGAGGTCGAGGATGTCCGGGGCCATGCCGCGGCCCCGACTATAACAGGCTAGACGGGGCCGAACCCGATGGCCGGACGGTCCTTCACGACGATCGGGCGGTACCGCACGGGCAGGCCGACGGCGAGCGCCTCGAGCGGAACGTCGACCACGCGGCCGAGCAGCGATACGCCCTCGCGCAGCCGCACGGCCGCGATCGCGTAGGGCGCGTCGCCGGCGTGGCCGCGCGGCGCCACGCGGATGACCGTGTAGCTGGCGATGGTGCCCTCGCCGGAGAGCGGCACCGGTTCCCAGCGGCGCGCGCCGCACTCGGGGCAGAGCTCCTTCGGCGGCACGGCGAGCGCGCCGCAGCCGCCGCAGCGGATCCCGGTCAGCGCGCCCTCGCGCGCCTGCTCGAAGAAGCGGCCGAGCGTGACGCCCGACTTGTCCTTGCCGTGCGAAGACTCACTCACGGCCGAAGACGCTCACGAGGACGGTGGCGGTGTTGCCGCCGAGGGTATGGGTGAGGCCGCGACGCGCGCCCTCGACCTGCCGCGGACCCGCCTCGCCGCGCAGCTGCGTGACGATCTCGCAGATCTGCGCCGCGCCGGTGGCGCCGATCGGGTGGCCCTTGGCCTTGAGCCCGCCGGACGGGTTCACGGGGACCTTGCCGCCCAGGCTCGTCCAGCCCTTCTCGGCGGCGAGGCCGCCGGCGCCGGGCTCGAAGAGGCCGAGCCCTTCGGTGGCGACGATCTCCGCGATGGTGAAGCAGTCGTGCAGCTCGACGACGTCGACGTCGTGCGGCCCGATCCCCGCCTGCCGGTACGCGGCCGCCGCCGCGCGCTCGGTGGCCGGCACGCGCGAGAGATCGCGCTTGTCGCCGATGAGCATCCAGTCGGACGCGGCCGCGGAGGCGAGCACCCAGATGGGCCGGCGCGCCTTCCGCGCGACCTCCTCGGAGACGAGCACGAGCGCGGCCCCGCCGTCGGTGAACGGACAGCAATCGTAGAGCTTCAGCGGATCGGCGACCATCGGCGACTTCATCACGGTGTCGAGCGTGATCTCCTTGCGGAACTGCGCCTTGGGATTCAGCACGCCGTGCTTGTGGTTCTTCACGGCCACGGCCGCCATTTGCTCCTCGGTGGTGCCGTACTTGTGCATGTGCGCGCGCGCCACGAGGGCGAACACCCCGGGGAACGTGAGGCCCAGCGTCTGCTCCCACGAGGCGTCGGAGGCGTACGCGAAGTACTCGGTCGAGTCCGCGGTCGGCACGTTCAGCACGCGCTCGGCGCCGCCGACGAGGACGACGTCGGAGGTGCCGGAGGCGACCTCCATCACGGCGTGACGGAAGGCCGCGTGCGACGAGGCGCAGGCCGTCTCGAAGCGCGTGGTGGGCACGGTCGGAATGCCGAGCACCGAGGCCGCCTGCGGACCGGTATGCAGCTGCTTCTCCGTCTCGCCGCCCACGACGTTGCCGTAGTAGAGCGCCTGCACGCGCGCGGCCGGCATCTCGGCGTCGGCGAGAGCGTCGGCCGCCGCCTCCGCGAACAGCTCGGCCGACGTCCGCTCGTGCCGACCGAACTGCGTGACACCGACTCCGATCACCGCCACTCGACGCATGCGGGCCTCCGTTCGACGGGTCGCTCAGTTGTAAGCATAACAATAGAATAAAGGCCCATGGCGCTGGTGCTCCTCGGCTGCGGCTGGATTGCGCGTCGCCACGCGGCGGCGGCGCGTCGGTTGCGGATGCCGCTGATCTTCGCCAGCCGGGACGCGGGCCGCGCGCGGGCGTACTCGCGCGAGTTCGGCGGCGTCGCCGCCTACGGCGACTACGCGGAGGCGCTGCGCGATCCGCGCGCACGCGCCGCGGTCGTCTGCACGCCGCACGACCGCCACCTCGACGACGTGCTGGCCGCACTCGCGGCCGGTCGCCACGTGCTCGTCGAAAAACCGCTCGCGCGCACGCTCGAGGAGGCCGATCGGATGATCGACGCGGCGGCGCGCGCGGGTCGCGTGCTCATGACCGCCGAGAACTTCCGCTTCATGCCGGCGTTTCGCTGGGTCCGCCGGGCGCTCGACGCCGGCGCGCTCGGCGACCCGCGCGAGGTGCACCTGGTCTCGCGCGGCTGGCGCCGGCACGCCGGCTGGCGGCTCACGCCAGGCGCGGGTGGCGGCGCTCTGATCGACAGCGGCATCCATTACGTGCACGCGCTGCGCTGGTGGGGCGGCGAGGTCCGCCGCGTGTTCGCGCTCCGGCCGCCCCAGACCATCGTGGACATGGCGGGCGAGGACGCCGTCGACCTCCTCGCCGAGTGCGAGGGCGGCGTGATAGGATTTCTTTCCAATTCTCTTGGCGCTCCCGGCCTTTCCCGGTTTCAATGGTCATCGGTGACCGGGACGCGCGCGACCTGCTTCGTCGACAACCGCGGGCGGTGGGCGCTGGTGCGGGGCATTGACGGCTTGCGGTTGCGCCTCTTTGGGCGCGACACGCGGGGCCACGAGGCGATGCTGCGAGCTTTCGACGACGCGATGACCACAGGCCGGGCGGGTGAGATGGACGGCGCCGAGGGGCGCCGTGACCTCGCGGTGGTCCTGGCCGCCTACCGCTCGATCGCCGAGGGCCGTCCGGTGACTCCCGCGTGCTGACCGAAGAAGCGCTCATCTTCGTCGCCGCGCTCGCCGCGCTCGGCCTCGTGGTGCTCGGCACGCTCGAGCTGCTCTGGCCGCCGAGGCCGAAGCACCCCATCCGCGCGTCGACGCCGGCCGAACCGGCCGAGCGGCGCTGGCGCTCGAAGGTCCCGCGGCACGCCGCGAGCCGCCGCGAGGCATATCTGAAGATGCCTCCGGCGCCCGCGCAGCAGCCGTTCACGCTCGCGTCGCCGATCAGCCCATCGCCGCCGGTCGACGCCACGCCGCTCGAGCCGCCGATGGCGGCGCCTGCCGAGCCCGTCGTCGAGACCGCCGTCACGCCGGCCGTCGCGTCCGCCGTCGAGCGCGTCACGGAGCCGACGCAGCTCGAGCTCACGCCTCTCGCGGTCACGGTCGTCGGCTCGGCACCCCTCGTCGCGGGCTCCGTCGTGATCGTGGACCGGTGCTTCGAGCTGCACCAGCAGCATCGCTACGCCGACGTCGTCAGCATCGCCGCCGCCGCGCTCGCCGACGACGCGCCGCCCGCGCGACGACCTGTCGACGCCCAGGAGGCGGCCGCGCTGTGGTCGGTCCTGGCGCTCGCGCAGCAGGCGCTGGGCGACCACACCAGCGCGCGCACCGCGCTCGAGACCGCGATCGAGACCTCGCCCGAGGCCGACCGTGCGACGTACCGGCGCCAGCTGGTGACGCTCGCGCTCGGCGTGGCCCAGAACCTCATCGCCTCCGCCGGCGCGCACACGGCGCCCGACTCGGAGAGCCGCGTGAGCGACTTGCGCGACGCCCTCGCCTGGCTCGACGGCGGACGCGCGGCGGCGCCGGGCGACACGGACCTCCGTGACCTGGCCGCGACGGCGGAGACGCTGCTGTGGCCGGCGTACGAGCAGTTGGTGATGGCGCTCGTCCAGCGGCAAGAGTTCCGCGCGGCGCGGCGGCTCCTGCGCGAGGCGCTCGAGCACCCACGCGTGCCGGCGGCGCGCGCCGAGACGTTCCGCGAGCTCTTTTCCGGGACGTTCAGCGGCGAGATCGGCCAGCTCACCGCGCAGGCGATCCGCTCGATGCAGGAGGCGCGCGAGACGGAAGCGCTGGACTCGCTCGAGCGCGCGGAGCGCCTGCTCGAGAGCATTCACGACGAGGCGCTGCCGCCCAGGCGCCGCGAGGAGGTCGACCGCCGCCTCTGGTGGGGCTACAACAAGCTCGGCCTGCGGCGCGTCGAGGCCGGCGCCTTCGAGGAGGCCATCGAGCCGCTGCTCCGCGCGCTGCGCCTGGCCGGCGCCGCCCCCGACCGCCAGTCGGACACGCGCGCGGCGCTCGTGCGGGCGTTCGAGGGCTGGACCGAGACGAGCGCGCTCGCCATCCGCGAGGTCGCCGACGCCGGCGATCGTGAGGCGGCGATCGTGCGGAGCGACAAGCTGTGGACGCGGCTGCGGACGGCGCTGGAGGAAGGACTCTCGGAGCGCGAGCTGGCCGGCGCCTTCACGCGGGTGCGCCGGCTGTTCGAGGAGATCGGCCGGGAGCGGCAGTGAACGGACCTTGATGGACGTCCGCCCGCACGACCGCTTCGCCGCCGAGATCACGCTGCGCCCCGACGACGTCGCCGACTACGCGCGGCGCGCCGGCGACGCCAACCCCATCCACCACGATCCCGCGTACGCGGCGGGCACGCGCTTCGGGCGTCCGATCGCCAGCGGCGCGCAGACGACCGGGCTCCTCATGGGACTGACGGCGACGCACTTCTCGCGGGGTTCGGCCATGCTGGGGCTGGACTTCTGGTTCCGCTTCCGACGTCCCGTGTTCGCCGACGAGACCGTGCGCCTCGAGTGGCTCGTGATCGCGGTACGTCCGGCCGCCAAGCTGGGCGGCGACATCGTGGAGCTCCGCGGCCGGCTGCGCAACGCCGCAGGGGAGACGGCCGTCGGCGCCAAGGGCCGCGTGCTCGTCATGAACATGGGGGGCCCCGACATGGCCCCCCAAACCCCCCAACGTTCGTAGCGCCCCGGGGAACCCGGGGCGCTACTCTAAGCGCGCAGCAGAAGCCGCGGCAGCGTGCGTCCGCGCGGCGTCGATGGCACGGTGCCCGCCGGTCGCGCGCCCATCCGCCGGTAGAACCCTTCGGCGAAGGGATCGGACGCGATGCTCAGCATCCTCGCGCGCGCCGCGCGCGACGTCGCGAGCGCGTGCGCGAGGAGCCGCGCGCCCACGCCGTGGCCGATGCGCGCGGGCAGCACCCAGCAGTGCTCGAGCTCCATCACCGGAGCGCGGCCGCTCAGCGCGTAGAACCCGACGACGGTACCGCCCTCCTCGGCGCAGTAGACGGGCGCGCGCTCGACGACCCAGGGCGTGACGGTGAGCGCATCGCGCCACAGCGCGATCCACTCCTCGGGGTAGCGCCAGTGGCGCTTGGCGGCGTGGGCGATGCGCGTGAGCGCCGCCGCGTCGGACGGCCGGGCGCGCCGGATCGCCGGCGTCAGGGCTCGACGGAGCGGCGCCGGATCTCGTCGAGCAGCTTGGCGGGTACACGCAGGAAGGCCTCGACCACGTTCGGGTCGAAGTGCGTGCCGCCGCAGCGCTTGATCTCGGCCTGGGCCGCGTCGAAGGTGATGGCCTTCGAGTAGGGGCGGTCGAACGTCATCGCGTCGAAGGCGTCGACCACGGAGAAGATACGCGCGCCGAGCGGGATGTCCTCGCCGCGCAGGCCGCTCGGATAGCCGGTGCCGTCCCACTTCTCGTGATGCGAGAACACGATCGGCACCGCGCCGCGCAGGAACGGGATGCGCTCGATGAGGCGCTTGCCGATCTCCGGATGCGTGCGCATCACCTTCCACTCCTCGGGCGTGAGCGGTCCCGGCTTCAGCAAGATGGCGTCGGGGATGCCGATCTTGCCGATGTCGTGCAGGAGCACGCCGTGCGCGAGGTCGCGCACCAGCTCGTGGGGCACGCCGTATTCCTTCGCGGTGGCCAGCGCGTAGCCGTGCACGCGGCGCGAGTGCGACTCGGTGCCGATGTCGCGGGTGTCGAGCGCGGAGCCGAGCGCCTCCAGCGTCGTGCCGTAGGTCTGCTCGAGCTCCTGGTAGGCGGCCGTGAGGTGCTGCGTGGCCTCTTCGACCCGGCGCTCGAGCATGGCCTGGTAGGCCCGGCGCTCGATGAGGAGCTGGCGGCGCTCGAGCGCGCGCTCGGCGGCGATGAGCAGCTCCTCGACGTTCACCGGCTTCATGATGAAGTCGTAGGCGCCGAGCTTGAGGCTGTC
>Ga0137403_10006533_pt1 | contig 13331 bp, 9 predicted proteins | sample CZOMad2_1_16fung_FD_122057 | JGI IMG/M metagenome (GOLD analysis project Ga0137403, IMG submission 122057) | Vadose zone soil fungal communities from Angelo Coast Range Reserve, California, USA - CZOMad2_1_16fungal (Hybrid Assembly) | ecosystem: Environmental > Terrestrial > Soil > Vadose zone... | reverse complement strand
ACGACGATGACGATGATGATGATATCAACGATCCGCTGGCCCACCTTTTTGAATCTGGCGCGCCGGGTCACAGCAACGCTCCGATCGTAGGCGTAGCGCCGAAAAAGAAAGGTAAGGCGGCGACTGCGTACTTTGGCCTTGAGAACTACGAAGACTGGGTGTTCATCTACATCCCGAAGAATATTCAGCAGATCCCGGGAGTTCCGGTACGCCCAGGCCAACCGAACAACCCGTCGCCTCGCATAAGCCAATAGCCCCGTCTGCAAATTGGTTTTTCGCAGACCCGGTTTTGGTTTAAACTCTTTCCGCCATCTTAGTGCATCCCGGTGCCTCGGCCGATGGTGAAGTGATTCCCGTCCAACGGACGCAACATGTCGACCAGCACGAACCCGCAAGACGCCAGTCAAAAACTCCCCGACCCTAATCGCGAATCCGTTCAAGAATCAGATCCTCATTTGATTCGAGGCGTCGGTCTGGCAAGCGCGACTACGTTGAACATGATCGATATGATCGGGGTCGGCCCGTTCATTACGATCCCCGCGATTATCTCTGCGATGAATGGCCCGCAAGCGATGCTTGGGTGGATATTCGGCGCCGTGCTTGTGATGTGCGATGGACTCGTATGGGCTGAGCTCGGAGCGGCGATGCCGAGGTCGGGCGGGCCTTACGGATTCCTTAAGGAGATTTACGACCCCAGGAGGCTCGGCCGGATGATGTCGTTCCTGTTCATCTGGCAGCTCACGTTTAGCGCGCCGCTTTCGATCGCATCCGGTTGCATTGGGCTCTCGCAGTACGCGGGCTATATATGGCCTAAGCTTGAAGAAGCAAGTGATTTTCATTTTGGTTTGGGCTCGCTTGGCACATTTGACGTAAAGCAGATCGCGCCGGCTGCCGCGCTGGTAGCGGTAGGCGCATGTTTTACAGCCGTGTTCCTGTTGTATCGCAAGATTACGGTCATCGGGCGATTATCAGAGTTCCTTTGGGTCGGTGTGATTATCACAGTAGGCTGGGTCGTTTTTTCGGGCGTGACTAACTTCGACAGCAACCTGGCATTCAGCTTTCCACCGGATGCCTTCAAGTTGTCGCCGGCCTTTTTCACGGGCCTTGGTTCAGCGATGCTCATAGCGGTCTATGACTACTGGGGCTATTACAACGTATGCTTTTTCGGCGGAGAGGTAAAGGAACCGGGGCGGACTATTCCGCGCGCGATCATTTATTCGATACTGGCCGTCTCGGTCATTTACATTGTGATGAACATAAGCATCCTCGGCGTGATGCCGTGGCAGAAGCTGGCCGTCTCAAAGAAACCTATCGCGGATTTCATGGAGCAGCTTTACGGCCGCCGCGCAGCTATTGTAGCGAGCCTGCTGGTGATATGGACGGCGTTCGCTTCGGTGTTCTCTCTGCTGCTCGGATACTCGCGGGTTCCATACGCCGCGGCGCTTGACGGCAATTACTTCAGAGCCTTCTCGCGGGTTCACAAGAAGCATCGGTTTCCTCACGTGTCGCTACTTGTGCTTGGGTCGGTGGCTGTAGTGTTTTGTTTCTTCAAGCTGGTTGATGTCATAGCCGCGCTGGTGGTTATACGGATCATGGTGCAGTTTCTGGCTCAGACAATCGGCGTGATCGTCCTGCGGATTCGCAAACCGGATATGGAACGGCCGTTTCGGATGTGGCTCTATCCGCTGCCCGCCCTGCTCGCGTTTGCTGGATTTGTCTACGTATTGGTATCCAGACAGAATTTTCAGAAAGAGGTCAGGTACGCCCTAGTTTTGCTGATCGTGGGACTCGCGATTTATTTGCTTAGATCCTGGCGGCGGCGCGAGTGGCCCTTCGGCGTAGCGGACGCTGCCACTTAGTGAATCACTGTCTCGATCAGTCGCGTTTCATCAAGCCGCTTAGCGAGTGTTGATCTCTGGCTTTTTGTGCCCTGAACTCCTCAATCCAACCTTGAGTCGTGAGTGTCAGTTGAGTTGGCGAGGGCGGCTGCGGCTGCTTCTCCTCGCGGCTGAGAGATTGTTTTCGTTTCACTAGCCTTACTGTCATGGGAAATCACCGAACGTCACTGTCTCGTGAGCAACTCCAGTGCCACACATTTCTGTGCATCGACAGACTCGGCATTCGTCCCGCGCAGTCTGCCTTGTAGCACCAAGAATCGCCGACAAAAAGCCTTTTCTTCGAGCCCGCGTACGGAGACGCATTCGCGATACCGATCAAGGATGGATTATCTCAGTCCTGTACTCTAAAGAGACTGTGTACGCAAAAGACTCAATTGTACCGACCAAATGGGGCAGGTCGGTAATTGTTTCCTTGATTCTGTCGCACGTGCCGGATACGATACCAATAGAGTCTATCGTCAGGCCTCGGTAGATAAGCCGGTCGCATCCACACACAAGAATGTGGAGCAGACTTGCAGCGAATTCTGAGTTCGCGATTTTCCAGGTTATTTCGCCGCAAACCGCGGCGGTGGACGATAGAACAGGGAAGGCGTTGCGTGAATACGCTGCTCTCCCCGTCCGCGTAGCGCCCGAAAGGTTCAGATCAGTGCCGCCAGAGATTCCGGATAGGCGCCGGTGTACGACGCGAGTGGAAGCTGCTCCCGAATGATAGCCGGCCTGTGGTCCTTTGTTCGCGAGCACGAGGTCAGCAATACGACATGAGCCGATCCGCAGAGCTACTGAATTTTTTCAAACAACTACGAATCACCGACCTGATCGACTTTGTCATCGTGTGGGCGATCATCTATGGTCTGCTCAAACTTGTGCGCGGCACGCGGGCTGTGCAGATGGCAGCGGGGTTGCTGGGCGTAGGGCTGCTCTACCAGATTTCCGTGATACTGGGACTGGACACGCTTCAGTTCGTCATGCGCAACACACTGCTTTATTTCGGATTCGCGATTCTGGTGATATTCGCGCCTGAGATACGCTCGGCGTTGATGCGGGTTGGGTCGAACCTTGGACCCTTTCGGTTCGGGCACGCCAAGCCGAGCCACGAAGCTTATGATGACATCGTGCTCGCGGCGATGACGCTCTCGTCTCGAAAAGTAGGCGCCCTGATAGTGCTCGAGCGAAACGTTGGACTGCAAAACTACATCGACACAGGCGTGGCGCTCAGGGCAGCACTCTCGTACGATTTGCTGGTGACAATCTTTGATCCGCACACGCCGCTGCATGACGGCGCGGTCATCATTCGCAGCCATAAAGTAGAAGCTGCGAGCTGCTTTCTTCCGCTGACGCTCAATCCCAGATTGTCAAAAGAGCTGGGTACGCGACATCGAGCTGCCATCGGAGTCACCGAGGACACGGACGCGGCGGCCGTAGTCGTCAGCGAAGAGACCGGCGTCATCTCATTCGTTCAGAACGGAGAGATCACTCGCTACCTCAACAGCAGTTCACTTCGCGAGTTGATTCGCGATGCGCTGGAACCGCAGCGGCGACTCTTTGAAGTCGTTAGCCCTGCTCGCCGCGCTCAACGTAAGGCGGAGGCCGCCGCTGATGCGTCCAGAGAGCAGGTGAGCGAGACCTACATCAAATAAAGGCCGCACTATGGATTGGATGAATGATTATTTGAAAGGGCTGAAAGAGTACGCGAGAGACTACGTGCTCGAGAACACCGGTTTGAAGGTCCTGGCCCTGTTGATTACCGGTGTGCTTTGGCTCTCCGTTGCGTCGCGGCCGGTCAGCCAGATTACTTTGAGTGTTCCTATTGAGCCCCCCAACCTGGTTGACTCTCCCAATCTGATTGTGTCGAAATACGACCCGCTGACAGCGCGGGTGGATCTCGAGGGATCGCGCGACGTGCTGGATGCGCTTCGAGTGGGACAATTGGCCGCGACCGCAGATATGTCTGGGGTCGAACCCGGTGTTCGCGTAATACCGCTGAACATCGAAGCCAACCGCTTGCCGGCCGGTGTTCGAGTTAAAGAAATAGAGCCGCGAGCGATTCGAGTAACCGTGGAGCGCGTGATTGAAGTCGAAGTGCCGGTTACGCCAAGATTTGAGGGCGATCCGCCTCCTGGCTATGAAAGGATCGACTGGCAGATCGTGCCGCGCACCGTCAAGATAAGCGGCGCGGAAAGTCAAGTGCGAGATATCACGGAAGTATCAACCGAGACCGTAAGCCTCACGAATAAGACCGAGGCGTTCAGCGAAATGGTGGCGATCGATATTGGCTCGCCCAACTTGAGCTTGAGTGACGACAGGGGCCGGAAGGTTATGCTCCAGGTTGTCATCGGCGAACAGCGCAAGGAGCGCGCCTTCGACGTGGCGGTGGCATTATTCGACGCGCCGCCCAGGGCCAGGGTCTTCCCGAGGTCGGTCAGAGTGACGGTCTTCGGCCCGCATTCTGACGTAGACGCCATGACTACAGCGGATCTAAACGTAGGGGTTCAGTATCAGTCCGGATCGCGACCGATTGCTCCAAAGGTCACGGTGTCACCCAGTTTTGCGGACCGGGTCGTCGTGCGTTCGGTTGAGCCGGGGACGGTCCGCGCCAGGTGAGTGCTCCAGGTAGCGCACCCTCAAAACAAACAACTGGACAACAACTGGAACCGCAGGTTGTCTAACCTGCCTCAGGACTGCGAAACTAACCGCAGGTCAAACGACTCGGGGCACAATCTCATCAGGAGCATTTATTGATGTCGGAAAGCGCCGGACAAAAACTGTTCGGGACGGACGGGATCAGAGGCGTGGCGGGTCAATTCCCGCTTGATGAAACAACGGTGGCGATCATCGGACGGTCGCTTGTTTTGAATCTTGCCCATGAGCTCGGCCGCGCGCCACGCATCTTGATTGGCCGCGACACCCGCGAGTCAGGACCGCAGATCGAGTTCGCGCTAGCTCGCGGCGCGACGGCTGCCGGTGCGACCGTGCAGTCTGCCGGGGTCATCACAACGCCAGGGGTTGCTTACATCACGCGAGCGACGCCCTTCGATGCGGGTATAGTGATTTCGGCATCCCACAATCCGTATCAAGACAACGGCATCAAGGTCTTCTCTCCGTCAGGCAAGAAACTTGCCGACGAACTAGAACGCAGAATAGAAGCGAGAGTCGCTGCAGCAATCGGAGAGGGCGTCGCGTCATATCTTCAAACGGGCGAGTTGAACTGGCTGCAAGGTCAACAGGAGAGAGAGAAGGGGTACCAGGAAACTTATATCAACTACCTTGCGACTGACGTCGGTCGCGGCTTGAAACTGGAGGGGTTGAGGCTCGCTTTGGACTGCGCAAACGGGGCAGCATCAGCTATCGCGCCCGAGTTGTTTGGGCGAATGGGCGCGCAGGTTGAAGTGCTCTCGGCTCAACCCGATGGACGAAATATCAACGAAGCTTGCGGATCGCTTCACCAGGAAGCCTTGCAACACGCAGTGGTCGATCGAGGGCTCGATCTGGGGATCGCTTTCGATGGCGATGCCGATCGCGCGCTGTTTGTCGACGCAAAGGGAAGTCTCGTTGATGGCGATTCGACGTTGCTGGTTTTGGCTGACTACCTTAAGAAGCGTGGGCAGCTGGCAGGCGGTCTGGTTGTTGCCACTGTAATGAGCAACATCGGGCTCGAGATTGCGTTACGGGACCGGGGAATCGAATTGATTCGCGCACAAGTGGGCGACCGCTACGTGCTGGAAGAGCTGCTGGCGCGCGGCGCAAAGCTTGGGGGCGAGCAGTCGGGCCACATAATATTTCCGGATATTTCACTTGCGGGAGACGGAATGATCACGGCCATCGAACTGCTTCGAGCGGTGCGGGATTCAGGACTTGCGCTCGAGCAGCTTGCGGCTCAGATGACTCGCTACCCACAATTGCTCGTGAACATCCGCGTTCGCAGCAAACCGCCGTTCGATACGCTTCCCGAAGTCAAGGCTGAGAGCCAGCGGGTGGAGCACGAGCTGCAAGGACGAGGCCGGCTGCTGATTAGATATTCCGGGACTGAGAATCTGGCTCGGGTTATGATCGAAGGCGAGGACGAGATTAAGGTCAAAGAACAAGCAAACAGACTCGCTGACGCGATCAGGAAAGCAATCGGCCAATAGCGGGCGTCGGGCAACCTGAATGAGGGGTTGCAGCTTCTTCTGAGTTGCAGCTTCTTCTTCTTGACCCTGGTCAGACTAGTGAACTAACATCGAGGCTGATCGCTACCAGGGGCCGGCCAGGAGGTACAACATGAAAAAGTCAGTCTGTTCTGTCGCTATTCTTGGGTTGATGGTGCTGGGAGCAGTTCCGGCGCGCTCGCAGGCGGCGAAAGAAGCAACCATTGAAGCGGAAACCAAGGCTAAACTCGTTCTTCAGTCGCGGCTCAGCTCCAAGTTGAGCGAGCCCGGCGATCCGATTACCGCCGTTCTGGACGAGCCGCTCTCGGTCAATGGCCAGCTCGTTCTTCCGCGCGGAACGGAATTCGTGGGCCGCGTGACTCAAGTCACTCCAGCCAAACGCGGTCAGAAGGGCGGAAGCATTGCAATAGCGTTCGAGCGAATCTCCCTCTCCTGGGGAGAAGAGGCGGTGTCGGTCGTCGTGACGGCCGTTGACGACTGGGACAAAAATGAGAAGCTGAACGCCGACAGCGAAGGTAAAGTGAAGGGCGGACACCGCGGCGACGCGACGGCTCGCAATGTTGAGCGCGGCGGCGCGATCGGCGGCGCAGGAGCCGGCGTTGTGATTCTTTCCGGCGGTGGCCTGGGCGCCGGCGCGGCCTCGCTTGGCGGAGGACTGCTTGCAGGACTGCTTCTGACGAAGGGCGGGGAAGTCGTCGTTAACCCCGGCGCGATCTTCCGAGTGAAGTTCGTAAAGCCTGTTACGCTCCCGGTGGTTCAGCAACAGAGCACCACGCCTCGTTCAATACAGCAGGATGAACTGAAGCCTCCGGCCGTCGAGAAGCCGCCGGCCTTCGATAGGAAGCCTCCTAACCAATAAAGACATGTGGCACCGTACGAAGCGACTTATCAATTCCTACCTCGATGATCTGATCCAGCGAGTCAGCAGTCCCGATCGAGAAGCGCGTGGGATCACGCGCGCGGAAGTCGCCCGTCTCAACGAACTTGAAGTTCAGACGCGCGCTTCAGCCAAAGTGCTCGAGAAGGAATTGGCTGAAGTCGGACTGAAGATCTTAGGCGTTGCTGAACGAGAGCGCATTGCAAGAGAGCGAGGCGATGAGGCTTCGGTGTCGGCCGCCGGAAGCCAGCTTGTCGCACTCAGTGCACAGCGCGACCTGATCATGCGGCAGATCGGCGAAGCCAATGCAGCCGCCGAACGAGCACGCGCGTTGCGAGAGGAGCGTCGTCTTCTTGGCGAAGACCTCGCGACTGAGACTCACCTGACTGCAATGCGCGAGAACCTTTCCTCAGTCCAAACGCCGTTCGCCGGCACAGATCCATCCGCGACAATCGATGAGATGCGCGAGCGCCTGAGGCGTTCGGGGGCTTCTTTGGGCGATAGTCGCGTCGCCGAAGGCGACCGCGAACTTGAAGCCGAGCGCGCCCGCGCCCGAGTCGAAGACGTGCTCTCGCAATACAAGCAAGGCGTCGCCGGCGGCGAGCCTCAGCCTCAGACTCAAGCAGCGCCTCCGCAAGCCGCCCCAACGACGTCTGCTACCAAGGTTGCTGAATCCAGTGCCGACGATGAAGCGCCCGGAGAATCAAAGACCCTTGGCCGCACGGATGGTCCGGTCCGGCCGATTGACTAGACCGTCGATCACATATTGGAGTGCGTCAAGCCGATTGTCGAATTCAGCTTGATCGACATGGAACCCGAAGCACAAAACCACGCGACGGACCCAAAACAGCGCCGATCAGCAGACATAACGCGGTCATCTGTGCATTAGCGTCGTATCGAGGCTGTATGCGGGAAGTTATGCGACGAGCTTATGACTAGCCGAGCCGATATATGTAGGCGTCTTCGATCACGGTTCCGTCTATAGCATTATTGCTGAACCGGAGGCCACTGATGCCAGGGCCGGTGCGAAGGGAGGTTCGAAGGGCAGTTCGAAGGAGGTTCACTACCAGCGCATCTGGCTTGACGAGCGTGACATCGTCAAGGGAGAGTGCCGCAAACTGTTTGGGCTCCTTTCCAAGCAAGCGTTGAATGCGTCGGTAAACCTCTTTGGGTCCGTCCCTGCCGACCTTAACCTCGGCGAGCACCAGCTTCCAAGCCTGCGCATCGGTGAAATAGAACCAGAAGGCAGCGTCCGGCGGCAGGCCGCTCTCATCCAGCTTCCTTACCAGCGCTGCGCCAGCGTCGATTAATTCTTGGCGTAGTTGGGTTCTTACCATTGCCGCTTAATCCAAGCGAGGACTCCATTCTTGCCTTCATGTCCCGTTCCAGAGTCTGCATTAATCCCGCGACACGGACAGGTTTCTCTAGGTCGTGCGTAAAGGCTTCATTGGCGAGCTTCTTGTCTGGGAAGTCATAGCGTCGAACGTTCTTCGCGACTCAGGCCTTGAGCGCGCATTCGACGGCATACCCGATCAGATAATAGCTCCCGAGAAAGTGGCCTGTCTTAAGAAGCGTATTTGCCTCTCTGGCTCTGGTTTTGGAGATCTGTTGCAACGCTGGACGATTCATCGACCCCACTTCAAGGAGTATTAACGCTGCTAGACGTACCTTCTGTAGTGTCGCATAAATATCCTATCTGCCTTCAAGGTCGCGCCGCGGATTCCAAAAACGCTTTGAGCTTTCTTGACCGGGAGGGGTGGCGGAGTTTCCTTAACGCTTTCGCTTCGATCTGGCGGATCCGCTCGCGAGTTACGGCGAAGTGCTGGCCCACTTCCTCGAGAGTGTGTTCGCTGCCGTTGGGTCCAAGGCCAAAACGCATCTTGATGACTTTCTCTTCACGAGGGGTTAGAGACTTCAAGACTTCGTCGGTGATCTCACGCAGGTTGGAAGTGATTACCGCGTCGGCTGGATTCAGGATTGTTTTATCCTCGATGAAATCGCCCAGGTGCGAGTCTTCTTCTTCGCCGATCGGCGTCTCGAGTGAGATGGGCTCCTGCGCTATCTTCAAAACCTTGCGCACTTTCGAAACCGGGATGTCCATCTTCTTGGCGATCTCTTCGGAGCTGGGCTCGCGGCCGAGTTCCTGGACCAGTGCGCGAGACGTGCGGATGAGCTTGTTTATCGTCTCGATCATGTGCACCGGGATTCGAATCGTCCGCGCTTGGTCGGCTATCGCGCGGGTGATCGCCTGACGAATCCACCAGGTCGCGTAGGTCGAAAACTTGTAGCCGCGACGCCATTCAAACTTGTCAACCGCCTTCATCAATCCGATGTTGCCCTCCTGGATCAGGTCCAGGAACTGCAGCCCGCGATTGGTGTATTTCTTAGCGATCGAGACCACCAGCCTCAGGTTTGCCTCGATCAACTCCTGCTTCGCGACGTTTGCCTCGTGTTCGCCGGTCGCGATTGCTGCAACCGAGCGCTCAAGCTCGAGCGCCGATGCGTGCCAACGCTCTTCCATCTCAGCGAGGCGGCGCTCGGCGTCGCGAAGATGACGTCTCAACTCGCGCTCGTCTTCGTTCCATTTCTTCTTTTCGAGCGAACGCCGAGCCTTGTCGATCCCAGCGCGCGCGTCGCGTGCTCTGGTTACGCCGTCGCGGATCATCGCCGTGAAGAGATCCTGTTGTTGAAGCACGAGATCGAGCGCCCGCGCCTGGCGGCTGAGTTCTACGCGCGCGACAGCAAGCTTGCGGCGCAGCCTGAGCAGCCTCGGTGATTTCTTTGGCTCTTCGAGCACCCGGTCGTGGAGCTTGAGCATTCGAGCGTAGCTCTTCCTCAGTTCACCCATGGATTCGAGCGTCGAGACCTGGTACTGCTCGATTCGCTCCTCGGTGATTGGTTCTTGCTCGTTGAACGTGACGACTTCCCGGATGTGCAGCTCGCCACGCCTGAGCCGCTCCCCGATCTGGATTATCTCTTCGATGCAGATGGGTGAGCGCGATATGGCCTTGAGCACACGCTGGCGGCCTCGCTCCATTCGCCTGGCAATCGAAACCTCGCCGTCGCGGGTCAACAGCGGGACGACTGCCATCTCGCGCAGGTATAGCCGCACTGGATCATTCGTCTTGTCCACCGTGCCGGGCGTCAGATCAAGGTCCAGTTCTTCGTCGAGCGCGTCTTCGATCTTGCCGTCGCCGTTGCTTCCGAGCGCAGCGGCGGCGGCTTCGATGAACTTCTCGTCTGAATCGGAGATTGAGATACCCTCAGCGCCGATCACATCGAGAATGGCCTCGATCTCGTCGGCGGAATTCATATCGGGCGGCAGAAGGCGATTTATGTCGTCGTAGGTCAGGTACTCCTTCTCTTTTCCTACTTCGAGAAGTTTCTCTACCTCGTCGGAATATTTGTCGTTGATATCGGACAACTCACGCTCTCCTGTGGGGGCGACAATTCGCAGAGACGCTTTCTAGCCAACTGTGAATTCGTACCCTCATTACGAAAATCTGTCAAGATGCGACGCGTAAAACGATACAGATGTCATGCCGACGTGAGCATTGTAATAGTTTCTTAACACCTCGGATCACACAGACAGGCACGACGAGATAAAGGGAAGAGTAGCTCAGAGCGCTTTGTCTTGGCGCCTTTTGTCTGAACTATCTCAATCTGACAGCGCAAGTCTTCGCTTCTGGATTTCTGTTTTCTGCTGATATAGCAGCAGCACTCGTTCGACGTCCTGCTCTCGTTCGGCTTGGCCGATTTCTATTTGAATCGCATCCAGCTTACGTTCGAACCTTCTTCGCCGTAGCGAGGAGAGCGCCTCGGTTGCTTTCTTGAACAGCGTCTCGAAATCCTCGCCGCCCGCCCACGCCAGGTCGCTCATCAGCAACGCCGGCAGCAACTCACGTTCTGACTCGGCTTCGACACGCTCGACGAGATTGTCGAAGTGAAACTCGATGACATTGCTGTCCATGTCAATAACTGCCGCGAAAATGGCTCCAGTAGCCAGTTCCACGTAATCGTCTTCCGTCAGCGCCGAGATCATCGCGCGGCGCACTTCCTGGTTCGCAAGCATCAGCTCGAGCAATTGCCGCTCTCCGACAGTGATCTCTTCGGCGGCTCGCACTCGCTTGTTGTCCAGCGACGGCTGTCGATTCGTCGCCGTGCGCTTCAACTCTTCGCGAACAATATGCGAATCAATCTTTAGCCGGTCCGCGATCTGGCCGGCGTAGTCGGCGCGCGCAACCTTGTCGCGCATGCGCGCCAGGTGCGGGAGCATCGCATTAATCGCGGCGACCTTTCCCGTCGGTCTCGATGTATCGTGACCAGCGATTGACGTGTCGATGATGTAGTCGATATAGGGCTGGGTCGTCTTGAGCAACTCACGGAAACGATCAACACCATGCGCTCGAACAAATGCATCGGGATCTTGCTTGGTTGGCATTCGGAGTATGTTCACCTTGAAGCCTTCAGCCAAGAGCACGTCTATCGACCTCATCGTCGCCGCTTGACCCGCGGAGTCGGGATCGAAGTTCACAACAATCTGCGGCTGGTCCATGTAGCGTCGCAGCAGTCTGACCTGGTTATCAGTCAACGCAGTGCCGAGGCTCGCCACGATATTGTGAATTCCCTCCTGGAACGGAATGATGCAGTCAAGGTAGCCTTCAACCAGAATTGCAAAACCTAGATTGCGAATCTCGTTCTTCGAATGGGCCAGACCAAACAAATTGCGGCCTTTCGTGTAGACTGCTGTCTCAGGAGAGTTGAGATATTTTGGTTCGCCGTCTCCCATCACTCTGCCGCCGAACGCGATCACGCGGCCTTGAGGATCGGTGATCGGAAAAATCAATCGTGCGCGAAAGCGATCGTAGACGCCTCCCGTGTCTTTCAGCACTGCTAACCCGCTGTTATGGATTTCGTCGATCGTAGCGCCTCGATCTTTCAGATGATTGGTTAGCGCGTCCCAGCTATCGGGCGCGTATCCGAGACGAAAGAGCTTCGTGATTTCCTCTTTGATCCCGCGCAATCGGACGTACTCGCGTGCACCCGCGCCTTCGTCGCTGTCGTTCAACTGAAGCTCGAAGAACTCCGCCGCCCACTCGTTCAGTCTTAGAATATTGTCGCGCTCACGCGCGATCTTCTTATGGTCTTCCGTCTCTTCAACTACTGGGATCGGAATCCCGCTTTTCTGTGCGACTATTCGAACCGATTCAGGAAAGCCACAGCCTTCGATTCGCATGACGAAATCAAAGATGCTCCCACCCGCGCCGCAGCCGAAACATTTGAAGAGCCCTTTACCCGCATGAACAGTGAACGACGGAGTCTTCTCCGAGTGAAACGGACAGCAGGCCAGGTAGTTCGCGCCGCGCTTCTTGAGGCTCACGTAGTCGGATACGACCCGGACTATGTCACCCTGGTTCTTAACGTCGTCAGCAAAGCCTCGCGGCAGACGCATCGCTTGATCCAATCGTTTATAAGGAACTTTGAAGGAGCAGCCGGTTCAACAGAGCTAGAGAATTTCTAGCAGCAAACAAAAAACGGCGCAAGGTGGAATCAATTGAAGATGGAATTGAATCTGTGCTGACGCATTTCTGCAAGAACGAAGGATAATAGCCGCCACTTCTTCGGAGATGACGTGTTATGCTATCAGCATATTGGAAGCGCTGGACTAACCACACAACGGTTATGGACTAAGAAGGAGGTTGCTATGAGCGACTTTGATCGTCAGAGAAACAGCTATTCACAGTCTGAACCATGGTCCGTTCGTAGCGGAGTCGGCGCGCAACCGCTCACCGCTGCCGATGCGAGCGTCAGCGACCGCATCGCCTTCATCCGCAAAGTCTACGCGCTGTTCTTTGCGGCGACGCTGTTCGCGATCGGTGGAGTTTTGCTTGGGCTCGCTTTTCCGCCGCTGATGATTTTCGCGGTTGAGCATCCGATAATCATATTCATTGCTATGATCGGAGGGGTGATCGGCGCGCAGGCGGTCCGCCACGTGCCCGGCGTCAACCTTGCAGCCCTGTTCGGATTCACAACTTTGACCGGCGCTATCATCTCGCCAGTGCTGTACGTGATCGGTAGGACTAACCCGGGCTCGATTCTTCAGGCAGGCGTGATGACAGTGGCGATCTTTGGCGGGCTGACAGCATATGTGTTTGTCTCGCGGCGCGACTTCAGCTTTCTCCGCGGGATGGTGACCGTAGGCCTGGTGGTGGTAATAGGGGCCGGGTTGATCAACATCTTCGTGGGTTCGCTCGGTTTGGGCTTTGCGATCTCGGCAGCGGCGCTTCTTCTGTTCGCCGGCTTCGTCTTGTACGACACATCCAACATCATTCGACGGTATCCGACGAACGAATACGTCGGGGGGGCGTTGTCACTGTATCTGGACGCGTTCAACATTTTCCTCGCTCTGCT
>Ga0137403_10006532_pt1 | contig 13332 bp, 9 predicted proteins | sample CZOMad2_1_16fung_FD_122057 | JGI IMG/M metagenome (GOLD analysis project Ga0137403, IMG submission 122057) | Vadose zone soil fungal communities from Angelo Coast Range Reserve, California, USA - CZOMad2_1_16fungal (Hybrid Assembly) | ecosystem: Environmental > Terrestrial > Soil > Vadose zone... | reverse complement strand
CAGAAATGCCACTTGCCGAGTGTTTCATTCATCATGCGGCCGAAGATTTTCGGGAACCAGAAATAGGTGCCCGCGAAAATGCCGAACATGGCTGCGACGCCCATGACAAAATGGAAATGTGCGACTACGAAGTACGTCCCATGCAGGTAGATGTCGGTCGACGGTTGCGCGAGAAAGAAACCGCTGATGCCGCCGCTCACGAAAACGGAGATAAACCCGAGCGCGAACAGCGATGCGCTCGTGAACCGGAGCCGCGCGCCGTAAATCGTGCCGATCCACAGCAGCGTCACGATCGCGGCGGGAATCGTGATCACGAGGGTGGGGATGGAGAAGAGCGTCGCCGAGAACGGATTCATGCCGCTCAGGAACATGTGGTGGCCCCACACGGTGTAGCTCAGGAATGCGATCGCGACCAGGCACGCGATAAACACGCGGGGACCGAGCAGGGGCTTGCGGGCGAACACGGGCAGGATCTGCGAGACGATGCCGAATCCCGGCAGGATCGCGATGTACACCTCGGGATGTCCGAAGAACCAGAAAAGATGCTGCCACAGCAAAGGCGATCCACCGGAATGCGGCTGCAGGTGATCGCTGATGACCAGGCCAGCCGGAATAAAAAAGCTGGTGCCAGCGACACGGTCGAGGATCAACAGCACGCACGCAGGAAGAAGAACGGCGAAGGCCAAAAGACCGATGCACGATGTGATGAACCAGGCCCATGTGCTGATCGGAAGGCGCGAGAGCATCATGCCTTTGGTGCGCAGGTCGAGAGTAGTAGCGATGAAATTCAATGAACCGAGTAGCTGCCCGATGCAGAAAAGGCCGATGGATATCGCCCAGAGATTTTGTCCCCAAGCGAGGCCGGGGCCGGCATCCTTACCGACCGCGCTCAGCGGAGCATAAGCAGTCCAACCGGAAATTGGCGGACCGTCGGGAATAAAGAACGCCGTAATCAGCACCAGGAATGCGACGAAGGTCACCCAGAAGGACATCATGTTGAAGCGCGGAAAGGCCATGTCTTCGGCGCCGATCTGGATGGGCAGAAAGTAATTGCCGAAGCCGGCGAAGGGCGCGTTGGTGAGGACAAAGAAGACCATGAGGGTGCCGTGCATGGTCAAAAGAGAAAGGTAATATTCTGGGGTGATGACACCGCCGGGGGCGCCGTTCTTGGAGAGGAGTTGCAAACCGGGAATGGCGGCGCTGGTCCACACCAGGTGGAAGCGCATCAGCCAGGAAAGGATCATGCCGAGAAAAACGGAAATCAGCGCGAGGCCGTAATACTGCTTGCCGATGACCTTGTGATCCGTACTGAATACATACTTCCAAATGAATTTACTAGGCGGAGCGTGTTGATGAACGACCGGTGCTGCGGCATCCGACATTTTGGTCATTCTCCGAAAAAACCGACGCGGGCGGAAAGCGTTGAGAGGCCCGAGTTCGGGGCGAAGCAAAACCTCACTATCGCTACTGAGACTGCTGCTTTAACCACTGGTCAAAATCGTCTTGCGACTTCACTTCAAGAAAAGCGCGCATGTTGAAGTGGCCCAGCCCGCACAATTGGGTGCAGACGATTTCATACTTGCCGACTTTGGTGGCCGTAAAGTGCATGGGAATATCCAGGCCTGGAACGAAGTCCTGCTGGATGCGAAGTTCGCGAACGTAGAACGAATGGCCGACATCTTTCGCATGCATCATCAGCGAAATCGGCTTGTTGACGGGGATCACCAGGGAGGCCGCAACGATGTCATCGCGCGAATCGACGTCGTTGGCGGGATCGAGACCAAAGAAGTTCTGGTTTCCTTCGTCAATTTTGTCGGGGTGCATGGGACCAAATTTTCCGTCGGGTCCGGCGTAGCGGAAATAAAAACCAAACTGTTCCGCTTGCACCTGGATGGGAAGCGCGTCTGGAGCAGCTTTCTTGAAATAAACTTCCGCCCAGGCATCTTTACCGAAGACCCCCAAAGCCAGAACTTCCGTACCGACCAGCGCGATGGCAGCAATGACGACGAGCCTTGCGCCACCCGGCAAGTGCTTAGCCTTACGGCCATCCTTGCTTTCGCCAAAGAAGCCGACAAAAGCGGCCAGCACCAACTGGGCGGCAACGAAGGCAATGCCAGATTCGGCCATGGTTTCCGACATTTGATGATCGATCATGTGACCGTGCGTCGAGATATCCTCAGGCATCCACCATGTGTGCATCAGGATAGGGATAGCCGAACCGACTGCGATCAGCACCAAAACAACGGCCAAAAGCTTGCCCATGCGGCAACTCCTCGCAGAAAACGGAGATAAATGTTGCGTCGTAGAACCGTGCTAGTAAGGTTTAGCGACGAACGAAAAGTCTACGGTCTTGGTTTCGTTTCCGGTAATCGTGACTTCCTGGGTCTGGGTGCCGTAGCTCTCGTGCCAGGCCGTCAAGGTGTACTTACCCGGCGGAAGATTTGGCAGCTTGAACTCTCCTGAGGCGTCGGAAACGGTGTAGTAGGGAGTGCTGAGCACCGCGAAGTAGCCATGCATCCAGGGATGGATGTTGCACTTCACGGAAATAAATTCGGGCTTGTCATACTTTTCGCTCAGCGGAGGCGTTCCGGGTGGCTGTGACTTGTTCCATTCGCGATTAATTTTCGCCAGCGGATGGATGTTGTGGGAAGTCTGATCGCTGTTCACTACTTTTAGTTCCTGGTTCACTTCGAACGCCAGAACATGCGGCGTGTAATGGCAGCCTTTCTGATCAAAGGTCGCGGCCGTGGACGGCGCACTGGACTCTGCCGGAGCTCCTGCGGAAATATAAACCACGACATTTTCAAGCGTGTTTCCGGGGCCGGTCACGGCGCTTTCCGTCATTTCAGGCGTGGTGTGCTGCTTGGCGCAGGTCGGTTCCTTGGACATATCAATAGGCTTGGCCTTGGCCGGTGTCCCGGTATAAGTCACCTTGCCGGTCACGGTGCCTGCGCCAGGAGCGGCAGTAATGATCGCCGACACCGACAGCACCGCAAGAATTGCGCCACACGCTCTTAAAGCTTGCATTGAATAACTCCTTTTACAGACTGAAATCATTGCACGGCAACATTGTAAGAACTTCAATTAGCGACCGCCGCCAGAGGACGGCTGGATGGGCTGCAATTTCGTTCCGGAAGACTTCAGCAGAGCGCGCTCCGGACCTTCACGGTTAACTTGCAGAGTTCGTAGAAAGTGGACCAGGTCCCATGCGTCGTTGGGCTGAATAACATCGGCGAAAGACGGCATGGGAGTGCCGTCAACGCCGGTCATAAAGATGCGATAGATGTCCTGGTTTGTGGCGCCACACTTGAAACGTGAGCCTTCAGCAAAATTGTAGGGCCGGATGGGCTGGTCATTCGAATCGGTGAGCGTGGAAGCCGAAGGCCCGTCGCCGCGGCCTTCGGGGCCGTGGCACTTCCAACACTCCAGCTTCTGAAAGAGGTCGTGGCCGTGCTGAATGCTCGGCACGGTCACAGGCGTTTCGTTCGGTATGGTGATGGGTGCTCCAGCCTTGTCATTTTTCCAGCGCGGAGAGAAGGTCTTAATGAACGCCACCAGGTTAATGCGATCCTGATCCGTCAACGGCGCCCACGACGGCATATTTGAATTGTCGAATCCGCGTCCAATCGAATTGTACAAATCCGAATCGAGAGGAAGCGTGCCGGTCGGCGTGGAGCGGCACTTGAAGGTTGCTTGCGTGAAATTTCGCGGCTTGGGATCAATATAAGGAGCGTTCTCTCCAGCGCCATCGCCGCGTGGCCCGTGGCAGCCAATGCAATAGCGGCGGTAGAGCTGCTTGCCCTGGTCGGGATGGCCGGTGAGCTTGCCGACCTGCGCTTCTTGTGCGCCAGCCCCCGGAAGGTTAACGAAACCAGCTAAGAATGCGATTGCGAAAAGCAATTTGTAGAAGTTGGTTTTCATGGCCAGCATCCTCAGTAAATAAAGTCGAAGCCCAGGAAGAGACTGCTACTGGTTACGTCGAGCCCGGTAACTGGCGCGACCTTTCTCTGACGCACGATTGCGTATTCGTTGTGGAAGGCAAAACCGGCGCGGCTGTGCATGAACGGGTAGTAGCGGTAGCCGAAAGTGAGTGAATCGAGGTTGCCGAAATCGGAGGAAGGCACGCTGACTCCCGGTATGAAAATATTTGTCGAATCGACTGGCAGCGCTTGCTGCGACATGCGAATGAATTCATAGCGATTGATCAGGATGAATTGCGGATTGACGGTGTAATGTGACTCGATCAGTGCGCCGTTCCATTGTGGAGACCGCGCACCTGCAGGTAGACCATTAGGATCGTTGGCGGCTATTCCTGTACCGAGGAAAGCATTTTCGCCGCCGTGCATGAACAGCGTGGTGACATCGAATTTCTTGAGGTACCACATGCCGATGAAACCCGCGCGGTAGAACGATTTCTGGCCGAGCCCATCAAGTTGAGTTGAGCCGCCGCCTTGGGTTAGGTAATAGGTCGGCGATCGACCCAAATAGACAAAGGCGCCAACCCGCTGCAGACCGAGGCCACCGGCCTGGAACGCCTGGCTGGCAGTGAGAAAGGCATCGTAGCCGTGTCCATTGGGAACGCTTACGTTCCCGTCGTTACTGCTCAACAGAGCCGCCGAATAACGCGTGCGGTCGTTCTTGGAATGACCCATCAGCTCGGCGCCAAGTTGGTTGTCGCCCAAACCGAAAATATTGGAATCGCCAACGGGAACGAAGTGATAAAGCTGGTAGAGGCCGCCCTGGTCCGACAACGTAAGGATGCGTTTTTCCGACAACAGATTGTCCAGCTCGAATTTACCGACTTTGATGTTCAGGTAGGAACTGTGCAGCAGGTTATCGAACCGCACCCACGCGGATTCGAAGTGAAATGCGCCGGTGTTGTCCGCTGACGGAACCAGTAAGAACGAGATATTGTTGGCCAATGTGCCGCCGGTGAGAATATCGAGACCAGACAGGTCAAAACCGTGGGTGGTGGTTTTTTGCTCTAAGCTATTGGCGGGATTATTCAGATCATCTACCTGGTTGCGGTCCACGCTTTCGCGATGCCAGCTGGGCGTAATGCGGAAAGCCACTGGCCAATAGGTGGGCTGCTGCCAGATCGGCGCATCGCGGTCATTTCCCAACTGGTAGCCGTTGTCCTTAAAAGTCTGTCCGAAGGCATTCAGTTTTGGCCAGGCTTCGTGACAAGCCGAGCATGGCAAGCCGTACTTTCTCGCGAACGCCGGAAAGGCCCGGATTCCTGTCAGTGGAGCTGCCTGAGCCGTCGGACTACACATGAGAGCAACAAAGAACAACGGAGCGATCAAGATAAGAAGCGAGGCGCTACACCCGAGGACGCCTTTCCTCTTTTTCGCGTAGCCCTGGTCACGCACGTGATCAGACATGCTGCCTCCTAACCGGAAATAGAAAACAAAGCTGGAAAAGCGCAAAGCGGAACGTTCGCCCGAAAATTCCCCAAAACGCGGCGCGGGAAGGAAAGCTCCAAGCGTGCGGCAGGCGACGACCTTCCGCCCGGACGAACGATCCGGAAATTGAAAAGAGAACCCCCATTAAGAGCCGGTGCCCCGGTTCGTCTCGAAAGGCACTTTCTCGGTTACAAACTGCGGACAAACAATTTACAAACTATTTACAACTGCAAAACGCGGAAATCATAGAGGGAGGGAAAACCGAATGCAAGAGAATAATGAAAAAACCTTGACTCGGGAAACAGAAATTTAAATGGGTCAAGTTCTAGTACTATTCAATCATCATCACTTGCTATCATCAAATTCCAGGCGATACGCGACTCATCGTGAGGCCGGACTAGCCCCCGTATTGCGTTGCGGTGGTTGCCAACTTCGGCGTCGTGGGTAATACTTCGGGTGTTTGAGTCGAATCGGAAAAGCATAGGGCCCCCATCGAATAACCATGTCCCGAACCGTCAGATGTCACTTCACATCGCGACCCCTGCGAATTCGTGCGGTGTTCGCGGTGCTGCCATGCGCAATCTGGTTCTGTGGCCTGTCCGGGCCTCTACTTTTCTCAGCCGATAAGCCACAGCCAGCATCATTCAGCGCGGTCCTGGAAGGAAAAGAAACTGACATTGTCGAGGCGGTCGAAGACGTCGTGAAAGACACCGTCATTCACGGCACTTTTGTTTACGACAAAGAAAAAACTCTGGGAGGAGCGGAGGACGAAAAGTCATCCAAGGCTTTTGGCCAGTGGACCGGCGGCGGCAAAGTCTATTACAAGGTCGCGCACGAGGCCCTCGCTCCAAGAAACTTCAAGGGCAGCGAGGACCAGGGCACCATCACGGTGCGTTATGTCCTGAAAAGCGAAGGCCCGGAACGATTCCGAATTCAGATTGATGCGGTATTCATAGAGACCGAGCGCAAATCGGTGCATCCGTCCGAGGGACTGGTCGAATCCAGCGAATTCAAGGAAATTACCGAACGTTTGAAAGCCATCCAGCTTCAGCAACAGAGGGACGCCGACTCCAAAGCGCGAATTGATGCAGAAATTGCCGAGAAGCAAGAGCTGTTGCGCCGCCGCCAGGAAGAAGCCAGCAAATTGGCGGATGCCGATTCGTCAGCGCAGGATCTGGTTAAGCGAGTGCAGGAGCTGCGCCACAAAGTAGAGATGAGAGTCGGCGCGGGCGGCGCACAGGTGAGATCAGCTCCTTTCGAGGCAGCGGCAACACTTGAAACCCTGAAACAATCAACCGACGTGGTGGTGCTCATTCTGACGCCATACTGGTTTGGCATTGAAACCAATGATGGACACCGCGGCTGGCTCCGGAAAGAAGAACTGGTGCCCCTGCCTTGAACTCGACGCCTTCAGTAAACATAAGAGCAGTACTCTTTATTTTATTCGCTGGAGCCTTACTGCTGTCGGGATCTTGTCTACTCGCTGCCAACGATCCCATCGAGCGTACCTTCACCGAACCGCGAGCCGACGTCGAACGCGCCGTCTCTGCCGCCAAGTCAAATTCAAGCGGAAAGCTTCCAGCACTCGAAGGCTTTGTAGGCCAGATGCTGCGACCCGTTGAGCGCTATGAGAAGGCCTACTACCAGTGCATTTTTCAAGTGATACCGTCGGTCACCGGCGAAACTTCCGTGCGCGTCACAGCAAAAATCACCGCCTGGTATGACGATCCGGACCGGCAGAAATCAGGCTATGAAGTGCTTCCCTCGAACGGTCGGCTTGAGAATGACGCCCTGGACCGTGTGGAAAAAATTCTGGAGCCGGAAGCGGCTTCCGCAGACGCGGAAAAACCGGCGAACAAGAAATACGACCTGTCATTAGGATCGGTAATGCCGCGTGGAACTGTGCCGGGAGTAGCTGGCCGAGCGCGCAGGGAAACGCGACCCGCGCCAGTGGTTACGATGTCGTCTTCGGTAAACGAAGAAGAGATCCAGGAATTACGGACCAAGCGAGTCGCGGCCGAGAAACGCGTTCAGCAATTGAACAACGCAATGCAAAATCTGCAGCAACTTTACGACAGTCAGAGCAAACCAGCCAATCTTGTCGCCGTCAAGAAAACCGGAACAGCGGTGTATGCGCATCCGGAAGAGGGCGGCAAACCGCTATTCACGGCAACCGCAAAAGACCAATTCGAGATGGTCGAACTGCGCGGCGAGTGGATCCATGTGAATATTTCCGGTGAGTCGCGAGGCTGGATCAGAAAAACACAAGTGGAATTCCCCGAAGACGGTGCCGGCGCAAAGAGAACTGGCGTCGACGCAATTGCAAAATCAGCGGAATTATTTCGGGTTACCCGCGAAGAAATTGGAACATTCCCGGGAAACTGGGAGCCGCTGCGCGGCAAAAGTGTAACGCTGTATTCGGTGCAGCCCGCGCAGTCGCCGTCACAAGAAACTCTGGCACGGGACAAGCGTAGTTTCGCGAAAGAGCTTTTCCTGCGAGCGATGCAAGAACAATCCACTCCGGAGGCCGCAATCGCTGGCGTGGTGGTGATCTTTGATTCCGCTGATGGCGGTCAGGCCTCCAGCACTCTGGCGTCGCTCAAACTGTGGCGCGACGGAAAAATCTCCGAGTCGGCTTTCTGGGATTCGTGTTCGCTCGATCCAAGCGAGACGTTCTCGGCAGCGCCCAAGAAGCCATAAGTCCTCTCGCGGCCACCAAGGAAAAACTCTGCAAACTTTTTTGCGAGCTACGCCGCCGCCTTCGTTGCCAGTGTTTCGACAACCGATATATTTTGCAGTAGATCCTGTGGCAAGGCGTGCCGTTCTTTTAAATACTCCGAACTGTTAAACGAAACCCATACCTTCCCCTGATCATCTTGCCAAACCAATATTTTTAGCGGAAGGTCAATGGCAACGCTGCGAGCGGCGAGCATAAGCGGCGTTCCCGCTTTAGGACTGCCGAAGATCAACAGTTTGGTGGGACGCATGTTCATTCCCACTTTTTCCGCTTCTCCACTGTGGTCGACCAAGGCAAACAATTTGATTCCCTTGGATTGCAGAATACCCTTGAGGTTCTCGACGGTTTGATCAACGGAATGATTGCTGGGTTTGTCGATGATGCCTTTTTTCGTGACGGACGCCACAGATGCCTCCTCGCGATTTTCAGAATAAAGTAAGTGGAACTGCGAACAGCTCGACCGCCATTCCCACGCCGGCCTCGAGGAATTCTTGCAACACGCGCAGCGACACCAACTTACTATTTTTTCGGGACTAGTCGCCACGCAGTGAATGCGCTTCCGATCGCTAGACCGCTGCAGCACAATAAGACTACGCGAAAGCCGGAGAGGAACGCTTCCGAAACAGCAGTTCGAACCTGCGCGCGAGCGTCAGTTTCAAGATCCCTCGGCAGCTCCATGCCGGCGAGTTCGATTTCCTTCGATCGGATTTCGCGTACAGTCTCGGCTGGAAGAGAAAGTGTCGCGAGGTCTCGATCCAAGTTCGTCCCGAATACTTTTACCATCACCATTCCAAATATCGCGATCGCCAGCACTCCGGCCACGCGCGCGACTGCATTATTGATTCCGGACGCAGCGCCTGCATGATTGCTGTCCACGGAACCCATGACTACAGTGGTCAGCGGCGCCACGGTTATCGCCATTCCCAAGCCCAACGCCAGCGAAGCCGGAAAAAACGTCGTCCAGTAGCTGCCGCCACGAGAAAAAACGGCGAACAAAACAAAACCGAACGCAACTATCAGCGGCCCAGCTAGCAACGGAATTTTCCCGCCAAATTTGGCGACCAGGCCGCCCGACCAGCGCGACAGGGCAAACAGCAGCAGGATTATGGGCAAACTTGCTGCGCCCGCAGCAGTCGCTGAATATCCGTGCACCTGCATCAAGGTCAGCGGAAACAGAAAGAAGAAAATGCCAATTGCAGCGTAGAGAAAAAGCGTCAAAAGGTTGGAGCCAAGAAAAGCGCGCGATTTAAATAATGAAAGTGAAACCATAGGTGACGATCTGCGAGCTTCCACACGTAGAAAAAGAACTGCGAGAAATAGTCCACCCAGCACGCTTGCAATCACAAAAGGATTTCGCCAGCCCAGCGATGAGGACTCGAGCAGGCCGCCGACTACAGCGCCAAGGCTCGCCGTCGCAAGTACCGCACCCGACCAGTCAAGACTGTCACTCTGTGAGTTGCGACTCTCCGGCACGTGACAAAGAGCGAGAATCACCACGGCGGCAGCCAGGGGAACGTTAACGAAGAAAGCCCACCGCCAGGACGCATGTTCGATGAGCCATCCGCCAAGCACCGGACCGAGCGCTGTGGTTATAGCTGTGAAGCCGGACCAGGTACCAATGGCCCGGCCGCGTGCTTTTTCGTCAAATGACGCGCTGATGATTGCAAGGCTTCCGGGAACTAGCAACGCCGCACCGACTCCCTGAACGCAGCGCGCAATCACCAGCAGCGGAATGCCCGGAGCCAAGCCGCAGGCAACCGAAGCCACCGCGAACACCACCACACCAGCAAGAAACACCGCACGGCGACCCAGCCGATCACCCAGCGCACCGCCCACCAGGATCAGCGATGAAAGAAAAAGTCCGTAAGACTCGATCACCCACTGCACATCAACGACGGTGGCGTGGAATGCACTTTGAAATCTGGGAGCGGCAACATTGACGATGGTGCCGTCAATAAACGCCATACTCGAAGCCAAAATAGTTGCCGCCAGTATCCACGGGCCGGCCTTCGCCGTACATGGCGCGCCGGCGGTGCCGGATGTCATCGACATTTCATCGCATGGCGTTTTCATGAAAGTCCTGAAGGGTAAATTCGCCACTCCGGGCTGATCGATACAAATTCGTGAATTCCCGCTGGCCCGCAAAATCGCTGACACTCAGCTTGGCCCGGGTGCACTATCATGCGCGCAGCGGCAAATCGAAACAAATATATTGATTGAAAGAGACTCGAACGCTGAAGACCTTGAGTTAAGGAGTTTGCTAGGGGCGGTGGGGATCGAAAAACCATGCCGAATGGAATTTCCAGGACTTGCCAGGCCCCTCATTTTTTCCGAGTCACTGAGGTTCGTTTCCCATCCACACGCGTAGTAGCGAGTCGGCTTCATGTACCAATTTGTTGCGACACGGATGGCAGGCTGACACTCCAATCTTGAGTTCTCGGAACCTCGGACCAAGAGATCACACGCCAGAACTGTACACGAAAGGTGTTAAACTTCGGCCACCTAGACGTTTCCATGTCAGACAATTCCTCATCACGAATTATTCGTTTCAGTACGTTCGAGGTCAATTTGCACACCGGGGAACTGCGCCAGCGGGGACAGAAGGTGAAGCTCCAGGAGCAGCCGTTGCAAGTTTTGGCGGCGCTGCTTGAACGACCGGGAGAACTGGTTACCCGAGAGGAATTGCGGAGGAAGCTCTGGCCGGTGGACACCTTCGTCGACTTCGAGCACAGTCTGAATGCCGCTATAAAAAGGCTGCGTGATGCGCTCGGCGAATCGGCGGAGACGCCCATTTTCATTGAGACGCTTGCTCGACGAGGGTATCGCTTCAATGCCCCAGTCGTGCAGGATGCAGCGCCGCAATCTGACGCACAGCAAGGCGTGGTTCCTGCTGTTACGACCCCGTCATCGGTGAAGGTCGCCGAACCCTGTACTACAGCCGGTGACCGAAAGCTCTGGAAGACTGCAATTCCTGCGGCGGCGCTGGTCATCGTTCTGGTGGGAATATTTGTTTGGATCGGTCGGCCCCTTCCTCCACCTAAAGTGCTCAACACGACGCAAATCACCCACGACGGGGTTCCTAAACAAAGCGGTATTCTGACTGACGGTTCACGGCTCTTCATCATTGAGACGAACGGAACGCGTACGTTCCTGGCTCAGGCGTCGGTCACCGGCGGTGATACTTCGTTCATTCGCACTCCATTTACAAACATCGCTGCGAGCGATATTTCTCGCGATCATTCGCATCTTTTGGCGGCTAATTTTGTGGGCACGGAGCCGGAATCGCAGCTCTGGACTCTCCCCGTCGCGGCCGGCACTCCCCGAGAGCTCTCGGATCTTGTTGGGCACTCCGGCGTCTGGTCGCCAGACGGCCGCCAACTCGCTCTCGCCAAAGGATCTGACATTTACATCGCTAACGCGGATGGCACCAATGCTCGGAAATTGATTACTGTCTCCGGCGCGGTTCACTGGATACGTTTCTCGCCCGACGGCGGTCGCCTGCGGTTCACGCGCTGGCTCCAGGGCACATCATCTTCGATTTGGGAAGTTCGCGTGGATGGCACCGATTTTCACCCCGTTCTCAAGGGCTTGAACGGCCCACCGTCGGAGTGTTGCGGCGTTTGGAGCGCGGATGGCCGCTACTACTTGTTTGTCAACAACGCTTCCGACCTCAGATCCGATATTTGGGCGCTGCGTGAGTCTGGGGGATTCTTCCACAGATTTAGGCCGTCGGCGCCATTTCAACTGACAACTGGCCCGATGTCTCTGGGTTCCCCTGTGCAAAGTCCTGATGGCAGGAGGCTGTTCGCGCACGGGCTGCTGCCCCGCGGTCAACTGGTCCGTTATGAAAGTCGATCCCAGCAGTTCGCTCCCTTTCTTTCCGGAATCTCGGCCGGTGAACTGGACTTTTCCCGAGACGGCAAGTGGGTTACTTACGTATCCTATCCCGAGCGCACCCTCTGGCGCAGTCGCATCGACGGTAGCGAAGGTCTGCAGCTTAGCTATGCGCCGGTGGTAGCTTTCTTGCCACGCTGGTCTCCAGACGGTACCCAGATCGCATACGTAGACTTACAAACGGGCACGCCTTGGCGAATCGTCCTGATATCTGCGCAGGGCGGAACGCCGCACGAACTGCTTGCCAAGAAGGACAATCTGTCGGATCCGACCTGGTCTCCCGACGGAAAGAGAATCTCCTTTGGGCGGATGCCGTTCCACGCCGGAGGCACTGAGAAAATCGCCATTGAAATCCTAGATCTGAGTTCAAAGCAGATTTCTACAATTCCTGGCTCGGAAAATTTGTACAGTCCCCGCTGGTCGCCGGATGGCCGGCATCTGGCCGCTCTCTCCGCTGACTCCAAGAAACTTCTCCTCTACGACTTCAAGACGCAGAAATGGACCGACTGGATCACGGAACCCGGTGCGATCGGCTTTCCTAGCTGGTCGCGCGATGGAAAGTACCTCCATTACGACCATACCTCCACGAAAGAGGCCGCCTTTATCCGTATAAAAGTAGGGCAGACACGCTCCGAATTCCTCATTGATTTGAAGGACATGCGCAGATATGGTGGCTACGGTTGGGCCTGGAGTGGCATCGCTCCTGACGATTCGGCGCTCTTGGTGCGTGACGTTAGTTCCGACGAGATCTACTCGCTTGAGGTGGAATTACCATAGCGCGCAATTTCTGACATTTCCCATCCTGTATATTTGGCGAGACGTCGCGCCTGAAACAGCGCAGTCAAGTGCAGTATCAAGAATGTCGGCACCAAGTACGTCGGAACCAGCACCAGCGGCAGCTGTGTCATGGGAGCCGTTGAAACAGCTCCGTAAGAATTGGGGGCGAGCAGCGGACTTCCTTCGCCGTCCTTCCAGGACCTGCACCGCCCTTCGAGCCACAGCGCTGCGGGAATAGGTTTGGGGCAATCTGTATAGGAAGATCCGGGATTCAGCGCAACGGGAGCCGGGCGACCTGCAGGAGCGAACCGTGCGTGGCGTTCCAGAAGATGCCGAGGAGTGCGGCAACATTCCAGCCCCATAAGAACAAGCGCATCTGCGCAGTCGTGTAAGGGCGGCGCCTCCAAAAAATCGCAGCGTCAAAAACAAACCACAGCGCGCCGGCGAGTAGAAAGCCTGAAATCGCGCGGTCGCGAAAAAACCGGTAGACCAGCGCGGTTTCGCTCGCAAGAAAAACGG
>Ga0137403_10006531_pt1 | contig 13333 bp, 9 predicted proteins | sample CZOMad2_1_16fung_FD_122057 | JGI IMG/M metagenome (GOLD analysis project Ga0137403, IMG submission 122057) | Vadose zone soil fungal communities from Angelo Coast Range Reserve, California, USA - CZOMad2_1_16fungal (Hybrid Assembly) | ecosystem: Environmental > Terrestrial > Soil > Vadose zone... | reverse complement strand
CAAGAATCTGCGTGCTGATGGTCTTGCCGATGCCTGGAATCTTTTGGAGTTCGGCCGCGCCGCCTCGCTCTGCTATTTCGGCGATCGGCGTCCCCATTGACCCGATCGTTTCGGCAGCCATCTGATACGAACGTAGCTTGAAAGGGTTCTCGTTTTTGAACTCGAGCATATCAGCAATCTGCTGGAGCACACGTGCCACTCCAGCGTTGTCGAGGGAGGACTTTCCCTCCTGGGGATGGCCTGATTCTTCCACAGGATTAGGCTAGTCTCGCCGTTCAAGAAGGTCAATAGACTGCGCACCGTCAAACTCGATTCGGAGGGCTCAAAGCATCTTGTTGACTTCGCGGCTTACCAGCGGTAAAACTCTTCGCTCTGGAGACCAGGAGTTCAAACAGCTGTTCGGCATACCTCGCTCAGTAGCAATCAGGATAGTCAACGGACGTCCTTCGAATCGTGTCCTGGAGTACTTTATGAAAAGCTTACGTTTCACAGCAGCGCTCCTTGTTGCTTGCGTGGTGGTTGCTCTACATGCGACGCCCGCACAGGCAAAAGACAAGTGGATTAACCTCACGACGAAGAACTTCAATATCATCAGCAATGCCGACGAAGGCGAGACCCGCAAGCTCTCGCTGAAGCTCGAACAGTTTCATTACGTCTTTTCGAAACTATTCAATTTGCCTGCCGTGCGCCCAATCCCGACTACGGTAATGGTCTTCAAGAACGACGGCTCCTTCAAACCTTATAAGCCGTTGTACAACGGCAAGCCGGCCAACCTCGCGGGCTACTTCCAACCCAGTCAGGACGAAAACCTCATCGCGATCGACATCGGCGCAAACGAGCAGCGCCCGCTGTCTGTGATCTTTCACGAATACACACACCTCGTGACCAGCGAGACGCGACGTGAGTGGCCGCTCTGGCTGCGGGAAGGACTCGCGGAGGTCTATTCGAGTTTTGAGGTGCAAGACAACAAGGTCACGCTTGGCAATCCGATATCGCATCACGTTTTCCTGCTGCGCGACAACAAGTTTATCCCGCTCCAGACTCTGTTCAGCGTCCGTCACGACTCGACCATCTACAATGAGCGCGAAAAGCAGGGCATTTTCTACGCTCAGTCCTGGGCGCTCTGTCACTACTTTATGTTCGGCGACAAGAACGTCCGGCGTCCGCAGATGGTTGAATTCGTGAACTTGATCGAGCAAGGCGTCGATGCAGATCGCGCATTCAAACAAGCCTTCAAAGCAGACACGAGCGAAATAGAAAAGCAATTGAGGCACTACGTCGGCAACAGCCAATACACAATTAACACGTACACCCTCGCGAGCACTGAAGGCGAGAAAGACATTGCCGTAAGACCGATTTCGGAAGGCGAAGCGCAGGCTTACCTGGGCAACCTATTGGCGCGCACCAATCGAATGGACGAGGCTGAGGCGCTCTTCAAACAGGCAGCAGCAGCCGAACCTGAGCTGGCGCGGCCCTACGAAGGTCTCGGGTTTGTCGCGATGCGCCGCAACAACTACACTGAGGCGCTTGAGGACTTCAAGCAGGCTGCAACGCGCGGCTCGAAGAATCACCTTGCGCATTACTACTACGCTCAGTCGCTACAGCGGCAGGCCGTCGGCGGCATTACAACGGCGCTCGCGCAAACGATCTCAGAGGAGCTGCGGACTTCGATCAAGCTCATGCCCGGCTTTGCATACTCACATGCGGCACTTGGCTTCTTGTCGCTGGCGACCGGGCAGAACTATAAGGAGGGCGCAGAGAGCTTAAAGACCGCGATTCGACTTGAACCGCAAAACAAACACTTCCTTCTGAACCTTGGGCTGCTTCAGGCGCGGATGCAGGATTACGCGGCGGCGAAAAAGACGCTTGAACCGCTGCTCGCCGCCGGTGCCGATCCTGAGTTGAAGACCCAGGCCGAGTCGACAATGAAGATGATTGAATACGCCATGCGGCCGGCCCCGGCTCCTTCCGAGCTCCCTCGATTGGATGCCGACAGGAACACCGAGCCTGAAACCAGCGCTCCGGGCCAGCCCGCTCCTCCACGGCTCGCGAGGAGACCGACGTTGAAGATCGAGGGCGCGCAGACGATTCGCGGCGTGCTTGTTTCCATCGAGTGCAAGGCCGGCAAATGGACGCTGGTCGTCAACACCCGGGACGATCTGTTGCGTTTCACGGTCAGCGATAAGGACAAGTTGGAGTTTTACAGTCAGGACCCCCAGTTTGAGGGAAAAGTGAATTGCGGGAGCGTTAATAAGATTGCGTACATTTACTTCAAGCCAATCGCTGGCCAATCCAGGTTCGCTGGGGATGCAGTCGCCGTCGAGTTCACCAGGGACTAACTCCTCAACTTCACCTCAAAGATATCCGGACGCGAATAGTGTCCTGCCACGTCGAGCGCGAGACTCTCCTCGGCGATGCGTGACAGATCGAGATCAGCGGTCAGGATCACTTCTTCGTCGAACACCGGGCCAGCCAGAAGCGAACCGTCCGGCGCTATGATCGCACTGCCGCCGTTGAGCACGAATGAATCGGGCCGCTGCTTCAGCGATTCGATTGGCTCAAGCTCAGCAGGAAGCTCGTTGGCTCTCATCACCGCTCCGCAAGCGATCACGAAGCATCGGCCTTCAAAAGCGTAATGCCGGCTTGCGATGAGGTTCATTTCTTTAACCTGCGGCCACGCAGCGATATGAATGTCTTCGCCGGACTGATGAAATACCTGGCGGGCAAGCGGCATCCAGTGCTCCCAGCAGATCAAGCCGCCGATTCGTCCTAGATCGGTTGCGACCGCGTGCAAGCTCGACCCGTCGCCTTGACCCCAGATCATCCGCTCGGTGTAAGTCGGCATGATCTTGCGATGCCGATTGAGCAAAGCGCCATCTTGGCCAAAGGTCAGCATCGTGTTGTAGAGTGTGCCGCGACCGGGGCCTTCGACTACTCGCTCGTGAACGCTGATGTTGAGTACGATCTGGTGCTCGCGCGCCGCTTTAGCGAGTGCTTCGGTGACTGGTCCGGGCACGACGACGCTGTTGTCCATCAGCCGCGCAAAGACTTTCTTTGTCGGCTCGTGGTCCCAAAGCGCAACGTCGCGGCAACAATCGAGCCAAGCCGGGTAACCGGGCAGCCACGTTTCGGGAAAGACGATCAACTTCGCACCTGAGGAAGCAGCTTCGGCGATGAGTCCGATAGACTTTTCCACCGAGCGCGCCAGGTCCAGATAGACCGGAGCTGCTTGTACGGCCGCGACCTTAGTGATCATGAGACGTGATCCTTCGCAAGTAGCATAGTTTTAGTTTGTGTCCGGTTGGTTCCAAATCCCAACCAGAAAACACAGACTGAAGTCTATGCTACGCCTTCTCGAGCGCGGCGAATTTTGCGACGAATTTCTTTTGCCCGTAACCGGGGAAACTCACTGTTAGCTTCGCATCGTCCCCGGCGCCTTCTGATCGGAGCACGACACCAGTGCCATACTTGGCGTGCTTCACTCGCGCGCCGACTCCAAACTGTCCGCCCGAATCCGAAACAGCAGATCCGCCCTCAACATTTTGCCTCTTGCTCCTCCGCCCCTCCGCTCCTCGGCTCCTCGGCTCTCCCGCTCCCCCGCTCTGCTGCCCGCCTCCTGAGGTCGTCCGGCTCTTGAAGAACTCGCGCACGCCGTCGACTGAGTTGTAAGTCTTACCGGAATAGTTCGAAGTCTTCTTCACCGCGCGCGAGGGCTCGCTTCGGAGCGCGACCGCCGCTTCGCGATTGTGCCGCGTATCGGCGCGCTCGGCGAATCCGAGCCACGATGATCCCTGCGAGAGGTTTTGCATCAGCTCGAGCGGCAGCTCGTTCAAGAACCTTGACGGCTCGGTTACATCTTCTTCCCCAAAGATGCGCCGTTGCATCGCGTGGGTGATGTAGAGGTCCTTTTGCGCTCGGGTGATGGCTACGTAGCAGAGCCGCCGCTCTTCTTCCAGGTCTTCTTCGCTGGCTGAGGCGCGAGAGTGAGGGAACAATCCTTCTTCCAACCCGACGATGAACACGAGCGGAAACTCGAGCCCCTTCGCCGAGTGCATCGTCATCAACGTGACTCGGGCATCGGCCTTGTATTGATCGGTGTCGGCCACCAGCGCGGCGTGGTCGATGAAGTCCTGCAACGACTCGCCCTGCTCTTCGGCCTCGACCGCCGCGGTCACAAGCTCTTCGATGTTCAGCAGCCGCCCCTCCGCTTCAACAGTTTTCTCCTCTTCAAGCGAGCGCACGTAACCGGTGTCCATCGTCGCCGCCCGAACTATCTCGGAGAGCGGCTGACCTTCACTCACGCGATCGCGCAGCCCTTTTATGATGCGCGTGAAGCCTTCAAGCGCGGTAGTCGCGCGAGGACCAATCGCTCGATTCGAAACGGCGAGGTCGATTGTTTCCCACATCGAGAGACCCAGCTCGGCCTGTTTGGTTTGAATCAGATCGATCGTCGTCTTACCGATCCCGCGCGGCGGAGCATTGATCACGCGCGCCATCGCTATGTCGTCTTGCGCGTTCATCGCGAGCTTCAGATACGCGATTATATCTTTCACCTCAGCGCGATCGTAGAACGAGAACCCGCCGACGATGTTGTAAGCGATGCCTCGCCGCCTCAGCGCTTCTTCGAACAGTCGCGACTGCGCGTTGGTGCGATAGAGCACGACCGAGCGCAGGTTATACGATTGGCGCTGATGATCGACGATCCTGTCGCCGACAAACGCCGCTTCGGCCTCGGCGTCGTAAGCCTGGTAGTACCGAATCTTTTCACCCTGTCCCAGTTCAGGCGTGGCAAAGAGCGTCTTGGGCAACCGCTGACGGTTGCACTCGATCACCTTGTTCGCAGCTTCGAGGATCGTCTGAGTCGAGCGATAGTTCTGTTCGAGTTTTATCATCTTCGTTCCAACGAAATCGTGTTGAAACCCGAGGATGATGTTGAAGTCGGATCCCCTGAAAGAATAAATGCTCTGGTCGATGTCACCCACAACGCACAGGCTGCGTTCCTTCCAGAGTACTTGAGCGTCAACGGCGCCGTTGGTCTTGGTGGAACCAACCGCGATCAGACGGGCAAGCTCATATTGGATTCCGTTGGTGTCCTGAAACTCATCGATCATCACATGCCGGTAGCGATTGTGGTATTGCTGGCGGATCTCGTTTACGCGGCGCAGCAGCTCGACTGCTTTTATCAACAGGTCGTCGAAGTCCAGCGCGTTCGCCTTCTGGAGCCGTTCCTCGTAGAGCTTGAAGATCCGCGAGATCTTTTCATTGCGATCGGTCACATATTCGCCTTGATTCGCATAACCGGCGGGTGACGTCCCGCGGTTCTTAGCCCCGCTTATTGCGCCGAGCGCCTGACGGGCAGTCAAAGCTTTGTCATCGATATCCAGGTCCTTCATGATCTGGCGAACTACGCGCACCTGGTCATCCTGATCGTAGATGGTGAAGCTTCGGGTATAGCCCGCGTTCAACGCCTCGATGTTGCGACGAAGAATTCGCACGCAAAGCGAATGGAAAGTCGAGATCAGCGGCGAAGAGGTGCGCAGCCCCGAACTAAGCTCAGCTTCAACGCGAGACTTCATCTCTCCGGCAGCTTTATTTGTGAAGGTGACGGCGAGTATCTGCCACGGTTGCACAGCGGCGTGCTCGATCAGATATGCGATGCGGCAGGTGATGACCCGAGTCTTGCCCGAGCCCGCGCCTGCCAGAACAAGCAGCGGACCTTCGATTGTCTCCACCGCTTCTTGCTGCCGAGGGTTTAGATCCTTCATTGATGACTGCCGATTGGGTCCGAAATGACAAATGGCAAATGGCAAATGACAAATGGCAAATGGAAAATGGAAAATGGAAAATGGAGAGTGGAGACTCTGCGCGAATTACTGAAGGTGTTTCACTCCAATTTTCCATTTGCCATTTGTCATTTTTCACTTCCTAACTATCTGATCAGCCTCTGGATCGCTTTGAACTGTGGCGCGTCGGCCGTCCGCATCATCTCAAACAGCGCCATCTCGAGCGTGGACTGAATCGCTCCCGCTTGCGTCAACCGCGCCAGCGCCGCCCGCTTGTTTTCGGGTATGCGAGAAGTGATGCAATCGACAAGCAGATAAACCTCAATTCCCCTCGCAAGCAAATCGAGCGACGTCTGCAAAACACAAATGTGCGCTTCAATGCCGCAGACCAACACCTGTTTGACGTTTCTGCTCGTGATCTGCGACAGAAAGCCATCCGCGCCACACGAGCTGAAACAAGTCTTCTCGATCGGCTTCAGCTCCACCGGCAGCTGCGCGATTATCTCTGCGGCCGTATGCTTGAGTCCCTTCGGATACTGCTCGGTTATGATCACCGGGACTTCCAACAGGCGCGCGCCATCCACCGCCCTCGCAATTCGCGAGGCTACCTCGCCGAAGTCTTGCATAACCGGCCGAAAGGCTTCCTGCATATCGATCACCGCAAGCGCGGCCGACTCACGGGAAAGCTGGCTGATGTGGTTCATAGCATGATCCTCGAGAGGCGCGCGCGTTGCAGAGCCTGTCGAAGGTCTTCCGAAGCGCGCTCAGTCAATATAGCAGCGCGATCATGACGGGTACAACCTTGGGGAAGGAAGAGGCGCAGGTCGTGTTGTTCTTGCGGCGCCAGGGTAGATCGACTGACCGGGGTCAATACGCATCAGACGAATCTGGGGGTTCGGCGGGAGCAAGCTCAATTTTTCGAGCCCACTTCTTCCCTCCCCGTTGCGTGTATTTTACCGTTGCAGGAGTGCCCGAGGTGATCGATGCTGGTTGGACGGGTCGACCCGATTCCAGAATCGAAGTTCTCTCATCAAAGGCGAGCATCACTTCCTCACTTTCGTTTACCAGGGTGAATGTCCTGGAGCCCGCATCGACTGTCTGAATCTCTCCCTCGATGATTCTCGTCTCTTCCACGAGGCTGGGTGTCGGCTGGTGTTGCCTCGATCGACGCAGCGTGCTGGAGAGCCGAAGCCGGTATACCACAAGACTCGACAGAGCGAAGGCTATGAGAATGACGCTAAGGATTCGGACCAACTTACTCACGACTCTACCCCGCCTGGTTTGCTGTTCCACTGAACGTCGATGACAATTCGGCAAGCAACTTTCATACGCTTGGCGGTCCAACTCTCAAAAACGAGAGCGGGTCAGCACAGGCGCCTGGCTAACCCGCTCGACGAGTAATTACGTGATGCTATTTCGAAACTACTTCTTGTTGGTGTTGCTCTTCTTCGGTGCGGGCTTCTTGGCCATATTGCCGGTATCCGTCGCCTTCGCCGCACTTCTCTTGTGGTGCTTTTTCTTCTTCTTCTTGGTGCTTGACATGGTAGCCGCCGGCGCACTCTTTGTGGCAGCCGGCTTTGCGGCAGCCGGCTTCGGCGCAGGTTTGTTCTTATTCTGAGCCGCGAACGCAGTTGTCCCGGCGAGAGCCAAAGCTAATACAGCACTGATCAGGATTCTTTTCATCTTTGTCCTCCGTAGATTTTTTCTTGCCGCGGACTCGATGGATTATAGCGAGGAGCCATTCTCGTCGGGGCAAGGCGTCAATAGACTCTGCAAGGCACGTGCCCACGCTCGTGAGAGCGCTCTTGTCACATAAGTCCAAGGCCAAGCTACTTTTGTGTTCGGGCGGGGCGTTTGATGGCGGTGGCCGGAATGGCATCGCTGTGGCCGTTTTGTCAAAGTAAACAAAAGAGCCACATGTACCATAGACTTTAGTCTGTGTGTCACTCCCTAATCAGAACAATCGCCGGACTCAGACTAAAGTCTATGCTACTCGCGTCTATGTTACTCGCCACTTTCCTTCAGATTGATGCCGAAGCGTTCGGCCATGCGATAGAGAGTGCGGCGGTCTATACCGAGAACTTCGGCCGCCCGGGTTCGGCTGCCGCCCACTGCCTGTAGCACGTGAATCACGTAACGGCGCTCCAGTTCATCAAGCGAAGGCAGGTCCTTGAACATCGACTGTGTCTTGTTCTCCGGCTCGACTGCGCGAGGTTGCTTCCGAATCTTTGCAGGCAGATCCTCAGGGGTTATCACATTGCCGCGCGCGTATAGTGCGGCATGTGCGATCGTGTTCTCGAGCTCTCGCACATTACCAGGCCACTCATACTGGTTCAGCACTGCAAGCGCTTCTTCGGAAATGGTCGTTGCCCGCGCGCCGGCTTCTCGTGCCTGTCTGAGAGCGTTCGCCGCCAGAAGCGGGAGGTCTTCGGTCCGCTCACGCAGAGGAGGAACGCGGAGTGTGACGACGCTCAAGCGATAGTAGAGGTCCTCTCTGAATCTGCCTTCCTTTACCTCTCGCTCCAGATCGCGGTTCGTAGCCGCAAGCACGCGCACGTCAACCCGAACTGGACGTGCGCTTCCGACCCGTCGCATCTCGCCTTCCTGCAACACCCGCAGCAGCTTTACCTGAACAGCCAGACTTGTCTCGCCGATCTCGTCCAGGAAGATTGTTCCTGCGTTTGCTTCTTCAAACAGCCCGCGCTTGTCGGCGGTCGCGCCAGTGAAGCTTCCTTTTACGTGCCCGAACAACTCAGACTCGAGCAACGTCTCGGTGATCGCACCGCAGTTAACAGCAACAAGGGCTGCTTGAGCTCTGGGACTATTGCGGTGCAATGCGCGTGCGACCAGTTCTTTTCCAGTTCCTGAGTCGCCGGTTATCAAGACCGTCGAGCGCGAGGCGGCGACAAGGGCGATCTCCTTATACAGCTCGATCATTTTGTGACTGTGACCGACCAGCCCGGAAGCTTCGCTGTACTCTTTGAGCAGCACGGCCGCGGGCTCGCCCGCATCTCGTCCCTTGAGCGCGCGCCGCCCGGTCGCGATTACCTCATTCACGTTGAACGGCTTGCTGACGTAATCGAACGCTCCCTCGCGAACCGCTTCAACGGCCGTTTCGAGAGTGCCGAATCCGCTGATGAGGATGACCTCTGAGGCAGGAGAGACCGCCTTGAACTCTTTAAGCAGGGCTACGCCGGTTGTGCGCCCTCCAAGGTTTATGTCGCTGACGATCAGGTCGAAGTGAGTCTTCTCCACCGCATCGCGAGCCGTTTCGGCGCTCTGACTCGAAGCTACTTCCCAGCCTTCCTCGGCGAAAATCTCGGTGAGGAAGTTGCAGGTCTCGAGGTCATCGTCTATCACGAGGATTCGCTTCATTCATCCACCAGCGACGGGCCCTTGGCGGCCAGCTCCGCTACTTCGATGACTTCCAGGTTCGGCCCGCCCGCCGAGGTTGAGGCCCCGGCGTTTTCCCTTGCAACGCGAACTTTCGTCACGTGCAGCGGCAGCGTTATCCGAAACACAGTCTCCTGGCCGGGCTCGCTTTCGACTTCGACCTCTCCGCCGTGCTCCGAGATTATCTGCTTCACTATAGTCAGGCCGAGACCTGTGCCGCGCCCTGGCTTGGTCGAAAACATCGGATCGAAGATCAGATCGAGTTCATCCTTGGCGATTCCTTCGCCGCTATCAGCCAACACGATCACAACCGAGTCGACGCCCGGCGCGGTTGTCACACTCAGCTTTCCGCCAAGCGGCATCGCATCCAGGCTGTTGTTTATCAGATTGATAAAGACCTGTTGCAACTGATCCGCATCAGCATCGATCGATGGGAGCGCTTCACTCATTTCAGTGTGAAGCTCGACGTTGCGCGCCATCAGCGTCGGCTGCGTTGCGTCGAGTATCTGAGCGAGCAGCGAGTTGATGTCTACAAGATCGAGCTGAGGCAAGGGCCTGCGTGTCGAATCAAGCATCGACCGAACTATGTTAGTTATTCTTTCGATCTGACCGGCGATGATGTTGAGCCGCATTATTACGCGCTCGTCTCGGGCTCGCGCGCGAAGCAACTGAACGTGACCGGATATCAGGTTAAGCGGTGTGCCGACCTCGTGAGCAAACTGCGCTGCGAGTTGACCAGCTGCCGCCAGTCGTTCGAGCTGCGTCAACTGCCGCTGCATCTCGAACAGGCGGAGGTTCGCCTCTTCAAGCTGACCTGTGCGGTCGGCGATTTCGGCCGTGGCTTCGTGCACTCGATCTTCGAGCCGGCGCTGCTCAATATTCAACTGCTCGGTCATCTGCCGTATACGGCCAAGCATACGATTAAACCGTGAAGTGAGAAGCCCGATTTCATCAGGCGCTGTGGGCTCGACCTCGGCTGCCAGGTCCCCTTCTTCGGCTTTCGACATCGCCAGGAGCAGACTGTCAATCGGCTTGTAGACCATGTGCCGGAACAGAAAATAAGTCATCAGCGTGATGGAGATGATTGCCAGCAACATCAGCGGCCACATCAATCGGCGAAGCTCCGCGGCCGAGCTCTGGTTCTCATCGAAAGTGAGAAGCACGTTTACGGTTCCGAAATGCGTTGGGCCGCCTGTTTCAAGGACATAGATTCCAGCTCTCGCGGTGATCAGCCGATTTGAGCCCTGCTGCTGGACCGAGACAACCTGCGAGCTGTCGAGTTGGCGATACGCAGCCTTCTCCTCTTCCGTTGGGAGCGGTTCGACGTCGGGCGGCATTCTGATGGGTTCCGCCCATTGGCCCGGGCCTACCTTCTGAAATACCCGTACTTCTGAGAGCTGCGGATTGTTCTTGGTTATTACGTCTTCGATTTCCTCCTGGACATCGGACCAATCCGGAATGATGGCCGTTTCCTCGGGCTCTTCCTGGATCTGTGCTTGCTTCTTGCGGCGCTCGATTCGAGTCTTCTGGCGTTTGATGTGGTGCTCGACGGTGTCGGCGACCCGGCTTGCCAGCAGTTGAGCCTGGTCTCGCTCCTGCCGGTCGCTCAGTTTGGTTATGGCAAGATCAGAAAAAACAGCGATGATCGCGAAGACCACGACCAGCACACCTGACGTCACCAGAGTCGTCCGTGTGTGCAACTTGAGAGGGGGTAGCTTGAATGATCGTTGCGATTGCAAGGAGATCACTCCACGGTCACGGACTTTGCGAGGTTGCGAGGCTGATCGACGTCGCAGCCTCGGCGCACACCAATGTGATAAGCCAGCAACTGGAGCGGGATGCTCGAAAGGATCGGCGAAATAAGGTCGCTCGCTCGCGGTATCTCGATCACCCGATCGGCTATTTCGCGAGGTTCGACGTCACCTTCGGTCACTACCGCAATTACAACACCATCCCGCGCTTTCACCTCGACCATGTTTGAAAGCGTCTTCTCGTACCGCAGCTTCGACGCCTCGCTCGTTTCATCACGCGTGCAAATCACAACCACCGGCAGGTCTTCGTCGATCAGGGCGTTTGGACCGTGCTTCATCTCACCCGCGGGATAGCCTTCTGCATGAATGTAGGAAATCTCCTTGAGCTTCAACGCACCTTCCAATGCGATCGGATAGTTGATCCCGCGGCCCAGATAAAGAAAATCCTGCGCGCGATGAAACTCACGGGCGAGCTTCTCGACCAGATCATCGCAGCCGAGCAGCGTCTCCATTTTTACGGGCAACCCATTGAGCGCGTGTATATGCTCGAGCGATTCTCCGTCGCTCAGGACTCCGCGTTGCTGTCCGAGGTGAAGCGCCAGCAGGTACAGCACTGTCATCTGGCTGGTGAAAGCCTTGGTCGAAGCAACTCCGATCTCGGGGCCGGCGTGAGTCAACACCGTACCGTGCGACTCGCGCGTGAGCATCGAGCCCCGCACGTTGCAGATCGAGAGGATCTTCGCGCCCTTTTCCCTCGACTCACGCACAGCCGCAAGCGTGTCGGCAGTCTCACCCGATTGCGAGATTGCAATCATCAAGGTCTTGTCGTCGATAATCGGATCGCGATACCGGAACTCCGAAGCGTAATCGACTTCGACCGGAATCCGCGCCAGTTCCTCGAGCATGTACTTGCCGGCCATCGCCGCGTGCAGGCTGGTGCCGCAAGCGATCGCCTTGATTGATGTGAACTGGCGGAACTCGGCTTCGCTGATTTCCATCTCGTCAAGATAGACGCGGCCAGTCGTCTGTGAAACCCGGCCGATGATCGTGTCGCGAGCAGCGCGCGGCTGCTCGTAAATTTCTTTCAACATGTAGTGCTTGAATCCGCCCTTCTCGGCCGCGATTGGATCCCAGGTGATTCGCTGAACATCGGGAGAGACAGCGTTACCTTCAAAGTCAGTGACGGACACGCCATCGCGCGTGAGTACAGCCATCTCGCTGTCGCCAAGAAAGAACACATCGCGTGTGTGGTACAGCAACGGCGGAACGTCGGATGCAACGAAATATTCGTTCTGGCCCAGTCCGATTACGATCGGCGGCCCCTGCCGCACGGCTACGATCTTCTCGGGCTCGTCCGACGACATGATCGCAAGCGCGTAGATCCCACGCAGATCAGCAACGGCTCGCCGGACGCCCGCCTCGAGAGTGGGCTCGCCTTCGTTGAGATACTTCTCGATCAGATGCGCGATCACCTCAGTGTCGGTCTCGGTGACAAAGGTGTGATCTTCAGCCTGGAGCTTGCGCTTGAGCGGCATGAAGTTTTCGATGATCCCGTTGTGAACTACAACCACGCGGCCCGAACAATCGCGATGCGGATGCGCGTTCTCTTCAGTAGGCCTGCCGTGCGTGGCCCATCGCGTATGCCCGATGCCGTAGGTTCCGTCGAGGGGTCTCAGCCGAATCGCCTCTTCGAGGTTGCGTAGCTTGCCTTCGGCGCGGCGAATAGTCAGTATCCCTTTCTCATCCACCACAGCGATTCCAGCCGAATCGTAACCGCGATACTCCAGCTTCTTGAGTCCGTCGAGAATCACTCCGACGACCTGCTTATCTCCGACGTAACCGACTATTCCGCACATCTGCTTCTTCCTTCCTTTTGCAAAGCATGGAGTTCAGCCTTTAGCCTGCCTTCTGGTCGGGTGAGGCAAAATGCCAGGCTAAGACCCGAACTCCATGCTCCTCTCACTTCAGCTTTTTCTTGACGACCGCGGGAACACCGGCCACCAGCGAATCGGGAGGCACATCCTTTATGACCACGCTCCCCGCTGCGGTGACCGAGCCGCGCCCAACACGGACCGGCGCAACCAGCATCGTATCGCTCCCGATCTTTACGTCATCCTCGATGATGGTTTCGTTCTTGCGAACGCCGTCATAGTTGCAAGTCACTGTGCCCGCGCCTATGTTGACGTGTTCGCCGAGGGTCGCATCGCCCAGATAGGTCAGGTGCGAAGCTTTTGTGCCTCGCCCGATCTTAGACTTCTTGACTTCAACGAAATTGCCAATGCCGGCTTTTTCTCCGATCTCAGCCCCGGCGCGCAGGCGGGCGAATGGACCGACGGTTGCCCCGTCGCGAATTGTGCTATCTTCTATGACACACGAGTTGCGAATCGCAACGTTGTCGCCGATCTC
>Ga0137403_10006530_pt1 | contig 13333 bp, 8 predicted proteins | sample CZOMad2_1_16fung_FD_122057 | JGI IMG/M metagenome (GOLD analysis project Ga0137403, IMG submission 122057) | Vadose zone soil fungal communities from Angelo Coast Range Reserve, California, USA - CZOMad2_1_16fungal (Hybrid Assembly) | ecosystem: Environmental > Terrestrial > Soil > Vadose zone... | reverse complement strand
TTTTCGATGTCGAAGTCGACCATGGTCGGGTTATAGCGATTGATGACGGACTGATACATCGCCTGCACCTGTGAACTGCTACCGCAGGCTGAGCTGATGTCACTCCCCGAGGCGCCGCCGAAGGAGATGACGACATCTCCGCCGCTACTGCGGATCTGCTGAATAAGCGTGAGCATGTTGCTGCCGTTCGGAAGGCTGTCCTGTGGAATGGTGCCACCCAGGCCGCCCCAACCTGCTTGGCAGTTTCCATTGTCGACGATGAAGGCGAGGGTGAATGCCTTGAGGCCATTTTGCGTGAGGTAACTGGGCAGGTTTTCGTCAGAGGTTATCCCCATATCAGCGTAGGGAGCGAAGAGTGGAGTACCAGCGGGGGGAGGCGGGGGAGGAGGTGGTGGTGGATTCGTTGTGCCGCCACTACAAGCACCGTTGGATGTCCAAGGTTGTCCTGTGCCGGAGCCACCGTTGTTTGTGTCAGGGCTGTTGCCTTGCGTCCACCAGTTGGCGGTGTAGTTGACGCTGTTCTCGCTGGCTTGTCCACCAGCGGTGTAGACGGCTGTAGCACTCCATGCGGGGAAACAAGCGGGTGCCGCGTGTGCTGTTTTGGGGGTGAAAAGAATCGTTACTAAGGCTAAAGCTGCTGTTGCAAGGGGGAATTTGTGCTTCATACTGTGCTTCTCCATAAGTACGAATTGAGTACTTCCCTCGAAGGGAACGGAAAGCTTCACCACGGGGAAAGTGGGTGAAAATGATTATGAGGCGGGATAATAGCATTTTTAATGATTGTTTCAACCTAATTTTTACAAAACACTCGCAATGCCTTAAAGCAAGTGTGGTATGCGCCAATGTCGAGCAACATTGGCGGCGACAACTAAAAATGTATCTGCCGGTTTGAATTCAGCGGCTTAGAGGAATCTGTCGATGTGTGTTTGCTGACTTGTTTTGGCGAAGGAAAAGCGTGGGAAAATCTTTCCAGGGTCAAAGACTTTGTCTCAACGTATTCCTTTATAGGAATGAACATTCCATGTATTGAACACTGCAATGTATTACTACGATCAGCTTGGCTCGGCCTACAGCGACCAGCCGGACATGCCGGAACTCTGGGACTTGCCCCGCTTTGTTGAGGAGGTGGAGCAGGTCAGGCAGGCCCTCGAACAGACCCGCGACCGCCTCTTCAGCGTGCATGAGTACGCCGGCTACGAACCGGAGCGAACGATGTCGGGCCGCCAGGGAAAGGCCGGGTGGTACGGTGAGTTCGCTTGGCGAGACCGGCACGGCGAGCATGGCGCCGCCGGGGAGATCCTGCATCAGGCGGCCGCGGAGCGTCGTCACAGCGAGCGCGTCTTCGAGGGAGAAGACACCCGCGAGGCACGCGGCTACATACTCACCAATGCTGTGACCCAACATCGCTTTCGGGTTGACACCGATCGACTTCCACCACTGGGCCAGAGAGTATTCAAGGCTGAAAAGTGCGGGCTGCGTAAGCCACGTCTGATTCAACGTTTCTTTGGTTGCTTCCGCGTTCGCCGAATCCGGAAACAGGAGTTGGCGGAGATCGAATCGGAGCAACGGCAAAAGAGAGGCTGCGCAACGATCGAGGTTTTCTCGAAATACGGGTTCCGACTCATAAAGACCGCGGCACATGCCGACATACTGAGAACCCTGTCCCGAAAACAAGAAGACAACCTGCGGAGAGTCCGCGACTGTTTTCGATGCAAGAGCGTTACGCGGCTCTTCGCCTCGCAGCGCGCGAACGGCTTGCACATGGTCGGCCGCGACGAACGCGCGGCGGATGGGAAATTCTCTTCGGCCGGCCTGGAGGGTAAACGCGGCATCGGCAAGCCGAAGCGAAGGATTATCGGCGAGGTACAGGGCGAGGTTGTCGCACGAATTTTTCAGCGCGGTTTCAGTTTTGCCAGAGACTGTTAGCAATTGAAAGGGCTTTTCACCCTGAGCAGGGGGTATCGGCGGCGCTTCTTCCAAAATGACGTGCGCGTTTGTGCCGCCGATGCCGAGCGAAGTTACCCCAGCTCGACGAGGAGCGTTGCCAGCGGCCCAATTCGCGAGCTTTGCGTTCACGAAAAAAGGGCTGGCGGCAAAATCGATCATCGGATTTGGTTTTTCGAAATGGAGGCTGGCGGGAATCTGCTTGTTTTCGAGTGCCAGGGCGGTCTTGATCAGGCCGGCTACGCCAGCTGCGGCGTCCAGGTGGCCAACATTCGATTTAAGAGAGCCGATTGCGCAGAAATTCTTACGCTGTGTGGTGGTGCGGAACGCTTTGGTAAGCGCCTTGACCTCGATGGGGTCGCCGACAACTGTGCCAGTTCCATGAGTCTCCACGTAAGAGATGCTGTCTGCGAAAATGCCCGCTACTCCGAGCGCTTCGGATACTACCTCCGCTTGGCCTTCCACGCTGGGCGCGAGAAAACCGACTTTACGAGCGCCATCATTGTTAATGGCGGAACTGAGAATCACCGCGTGAATCGTGTCACGATCTGCGACTGCGTCTTCAAGACGGCGCAGCACCACGGCGCCGGCACCGCTGGAAAATATGGTGCCGCTCGACGAAGCGTCAAAGGACCGGCAGTGGCCATCACGGGATAGTATTTCACCTTCGCGGTACATGTAGCCGTGGCCGTGAGGAAATTCGATGGTGACACCGCCGGCGAGCGCCATGTCGCATTCCTGATTCAGGAGCGCCTGACAGGCGAGGTGAACTGCCACGAGAGACGTCGAGCAAGCGGTTTGAACGTTGATGCTCGGACCGCGAAGGTTAAATTGATACGAAACGCGAGTAGCGAGGACGTCTTTATCATTGCCGGTCTGCTTGAGGAGAAAGAGTCCAGCGCTCTCCATCAATTTACGGTTGGTCAGCAAATTGTAGATGAGATAGGTGTTCAAGCCAGAACCGGCGAAAACGGCGACGGAACCGGGAAATTGATCGGGAGGATGCCCCGCGTTTTCAAGAGCTTCCCAGGTGCACTCGAGAAAATGGCGGTGCTGGGGATCCATAATGGAGGCATCACGCGGACTGAAGCCAAAAAACGGCGCATCGAATTGATCGATGCCATCCAGAATTGGCGCAGCCTTGACGTAGTCGGGATTCGCAATGTCTTCCGGACGGACGCCGGCGGCCAGAAGGTCTTCTTCGGTGAGGCGCCGAATGCTTTCAACGCCGTTACGAAGGTTGTTCCAGAACTGGCGGACGTCCCGCGCACCCGGAAATCTCCCGGCCATTCCGACGATGGCAATGGAAGAACCCGGCATCAATCGCCCCGAGCCGAACGCGCTTCGCGGCGGCGTTGCGCCCGCTCGGAAAACGGAGCCGGCATGGAATATTCGGCGCCGCCCAGATGACGAGCGAGTGACGCGACCGTAGGGAACTCAAAAAGGTCTACGAGAGAGACTTCGCGCGCGAGTTTGTCCTGAAGCCGCGAGTGAACTTCCGCGATCAGAAGCGAATGAGCGCCTAGATCGAAGAAGTTCGCGGTGAGCGGGATCTGTTGCACTCCGAGAGCGTCCGCAAGAATCTCAATCAGGGCAGCTTCCAATTCGGTTGTTTGCTCCGCCGCGGCCGGCATCGAAATTTCGATTTCTGGCGATGCGGCGGGCAAAGCATTTCGATCAATTTTCCCGTTGGCGGTAAGTGGAAGAGAGTCGATAAAGACAAACTGTGCTGGAACCATGAAAACCGGCAGTTTGTCGCGCAAGTAGGAGCGAAGAGAGGCTGAATCGGCGGAGAGCCCATTGGAAAGAACGATGTAGGCGACGAGGCGTGTGTCGGCGGCCTTTTCCTCGCGCGCAACAACGACAGCTTGATGGACTTCGGGAAGTTCTTCCAGAACGGCCCCAATTTCACCCAGTTCGATCCTAAATCCGCGGATTTTGACTTGATGATCCATGCGGCCGAGGAAATCGATGTTTCCGGTTGGCAAAAGTCGCGCGACATCACCCGTCCAATACATTCTGCCGCCCGGTGAAAACGGATCGGTCAAGAACCGCTGCGCGGTCAATTCTGGCTTGCCGAGATACCCGCGAACGACACCCTCTCCGCCAATATAAAGGGCGCCGGCCTCGCCGCCAGAAACGGGTTTGAGGTTTTCGTCCAGGATATATAGAAAATTGTTTGCGATCGGAACACCTATCGGCACGCTGCTATCAAATTCAGTGATGCGGTACGCGCTGGACCATATCGTGGTTTCCGTTGGGCCATACATGTTGTAAAGATCGCCGGAAAAAACAGTACGGATCTGGGCAACTAGCGAGGCCGGCAGCGCTTCTCCACCCAAGAGCAAGACTTTCAAGCCTGCCAGAGAAGCCAGTACGTCGGAATCCATCGCTAGAATCCGGGCAAGAGAGGGTGTCGATTGAAGGTGCGTCACACCAAATTCGCGAATTTCCTGGGCTACGGAGTGCGGATCGTTTCCGCTGTGCAGTACGACCGTGAAACCGCGCGTCAGCGTCCAAAGAAGTTCAAGGACGGAAATGTCGAACGCCACGCTCGTGATAGCGAGCCAGACGCCGGGAGTGCTTCCGATGAGCCGATCCATCGCCGTGAAAAAATTGATCACGTTGCGATGTTCAATCATCACGCCCTTTGGCTTGCCGGTAGAACCGGAGGTGTAGATGACGTAGGCAAGATTCGAGCCAGTTGCCGACGACGAGGCGGGCTGAAAGGATGCGGCGAGGTCGCCCACAGCCTGGTCCAGTGCAATCACTTTCGCTGACGTCGCGGGGAGCTTGGACTGACTGTGCGTCGTTGAAAGAATCAGCGACAAACCCGAATCTTCCACCATTGACGAGACGCGAGCTTGGGGGTAATCAGGATCAAGGGGCACATATGCGCCGCCCGCCTTCGATACCGCCAAAATCGCGATTAGCATGTATTCGGAGCGTTCGGTGGCAATACCTACGAGGGTATCGGGATTCACTCCCAGCTTTTGTAGGTATGAAGCAATTTCGTCCGAGCGAGCGCTCAGTTCGCGATAAGTGAGTTGTACGGAGCCAGCGATCACGGCAACTACGTCCGGTGACTTCTCAACTTGCTCGGCGAACAATTGCGCAATTGTTTTGCTGCGAGGATAGTCCACCGCTGTGCGATTCAGGGCCAGAAATTCAGCGGGCAACAAGGTAGTTCTCCACAAACAAGTACTCAATTCCCGTGCCCAGGAAAGTCTCGACCGCTTCTTCGGGCGTGTTTACGATCGGCTGTCCTTTCACATTGAAGCTGGTGTTCAGCACCATTTCGCGGCCTGTGGTCTTGCCGACTGCCTGCAACAGGGCGTGGAAATCCGGATTGTCGTGCGCCGAAACCGTTTGAAGACGTGCAGATCCGTTGACGTGCGTTATTGCGGGCAATTGTGCGCGGTGCTCTGGTCGAACATCTACGATGGAAATCATGTACGGAAGCTGAGTACCGGGAGCGACTTCAAACCAGCGGTGGGCTTGCTCGAGCGAGCAGGCTGGAGCGAAGGGTCTGAAGGCTTCGCGTTTCTTCACCATCGCGTTGATGCGATCCCGCATTTCCGGATGGCCGGGATCCGCCAAGATGCTGCGATTTCCCAGTGCGCGCGGACCATATTCCATGCGACCGCGCGACCAGGCGATTACCCGCCCGTCCGCGATCAGCCGGGCAGCTTCGGCGGTGGTTGCCGCGAGAGTATTGAGGGCCGTCACTTTAATTCTGTCGTTGTATTTTGCGAATGCTGCGCGAATTTGAGCGTCGGAATAGGAAGGCCCCAACAGAGGCGCGGGCATTCGTCGGTTTGAAAAATGACCATTTAGCGATGCGCGATACAGAGCAGCGCCTAAAGCCACGCCGTCGTCACCCGCGACCGGTTGTACGTACACTTCGTCGAACAAACCGGAGCGCATCAATTTGCCGTTTGCGGTGCAATTCAGCGAGACGCCACCGGCAAGGGCGAGTTTGCGAAGGCCTGTTTGCTTTCCGAAGCTCGAGCAAACGTGGAGAACGACTCGCTCGAGGCATTCCTGAAGTGCCGCGGCTACATCCTGATGCACCTGTGTGACTTCTTCGTGTTGGCCACGCCGCTGAATCAAATTGGCATCGAAGAAATTTCGAGTGGCCAGATAGTTTTCACGTTCTTCGCGCGTTTGATTCAGGCGTAAGCACGGAATGCGAATGGTGCCATCTGGCCGCAGCTCTACCGCAGATTCAAAAAATGACCGGTAACGACACGGATCGCCATACGGAGCGAGACCCATAATCTTGTATTCATCAGAGTTGAAATCGAATCCGAGATGCAACGTGACTAGCGAATAGAGAATTCCGATTGAATCGCTTGCCCATATTTCTTTGAGCTTTTCCAGCTTCCCCGACTTGGCGCGGTAGACAGTAAGACTTTGAATTTCCCCCATGGCGTCATTCACAACGACGAGGCATTCATCCCATCCAGAAGTAAACGCAGCGCTAGCAGCATGGGCAAGGTGGTGGCCGACGGAGTGAACTTTTTCGACAGGGAAGTCTCGAAGATCCCGCCGAATCTGGTCGAGCAGTACGTCTTTGGCGAAGACCTGGCGGTACAATTCCGCCGAGGCTGGATCAAGATCGTACATTTTCTTATACGGCGAGTAATCAAAGCCGTGAGCGATTTCGGTAACTTGATCCAGGGACACGCCAGCTTGTTTCAGACAGAATTGAATCGCTCCCGCGGGAAACGCGCCCGTGTGTTTCTTGAGGCTGAAACGCTCCTGCTCCGCCGCGGCAACCAACTCTCCGTTGACGAGGATCGCGGCAGCCGCGTCATGCCCCTGCGAGATGCGGTATTCGGCTGGCAGAAGATTTGGCCACAGCTTTTGTTTGAACGGCACGGAATTCTCAAGTCCGCTGATTCCAAGAATTACGGAGGCTGTTTTGGCGTTTTGTTCGGTCATTAGCTCGTTGGCGATTCTGAGTATTGGGGCGGCGCAGACGGTCGATCCTGGGTCCGGCACACCCGTGTTTTATGAGTCTTGGTACTTTATGAGTGCACGCGAAGAACCAGTTTCTGTGGTGGCCAGCGCGACTCTTGATATCAGCTAAGTGACAGAAAATACACAGGATAAACATATGGCAACGCAGGGAGGTGGCAATAGGTAGCGATAAAGCGAGTATTTTCCTTGAGATCTCGGGCATGAGGGAAGCCGGGTACCCAGAAGGGACAAAGAAATTCTACCCAAGTAGCTGCGGCGGGGCTTTTATCTGAAATACCCTATTGGCACCGCCTCCAGCTCAGGCCAGCCGGAGGCGGCCGCATCTCTAACTATCCATATTTATAATGACTTACAGATGAACTAGGAAGCATTAGCCGGCCAGATTAAGCCATCTCCGAGTGGGGGAATTTTGGCCAAAAATTTACCACTCCTTGGCACGCAACGAAGTCTTGCGCGGGCTCTGGATTTACCGTCCACGGTATACACGCGAAATAACGCATTTGTTTTAAATGACTTACATGGACGAGAGAGGGTCGGCATCTGCTGCCCGGCTGGCCCCTCACTTGCTTCGTACATGTCAGACGTATGGTCGCGGAGCTTTTTTGTAGCGAGAGCTGGGGCAAGTATCAGCAGAACGAGCATTCATGACGACGCAAAGCAATCCAATGATTGATGCGGGACTGGCGCCCGGTTGTGTTTTCGGGGCGGATCCGGCAATGCAGCCGATCAACGCGATGGTAGGCGACATCGCCCGAACCAATATTCCGGTGCTTCTTCTGGGAGAAAGCGGGACGGGTAAAGAGGTTTACGCACGGTTGCTACATAAGATGTCGGCATGTCCAGAAGGAAGTTTCAAGAAAATTCCCTGCGCGGCGGTGGACGGAAATAGGTTCAAGAATGAAATTGCGGACGCAATGCGTGGGGACGGAAACGGAGACGCTCCTGCGACGGTATTTCTGGACGAAATCGACGAGCTTGATCAAAACTGCCAGCGGACATTGCTCTCCGCGTTGGTGCACGCCGAAAACTCGGACGAAGATTCTGAAAACACGCCGCGGCTGATTTGCGCAGCATCGCGCGATTTGGAGGAAGAGGTTGCGAGAGGCCGATTCCGGCGAGAGCTCTTCTTCCGGATCAATGGCGTATGCCTGCGATTGCCGCCACTGCGGGAGCGCAAAGAAGACATCCCGGCGTTGCTCGATTATTTTCTGGCGAAACACGCAGGGCAGCTGCGTAAGCCCGCCCCGTTGTTGACCGACGATGTGCTGGAACTTTTGCAGGGCTATCACTGGCCCGGCAACATTCGCGAACTGGAAAACCTGGCAAAGAAAATCGTGGCGTTCGGCCAGGCGAAGACCGCGTTGGCGGACTTGAGAATGGAACCGCGGAAGACGGCGCGAACGACGGAGACTGTATCCAATCGATCGCTGCGAACTGCTTCGCGAGCCGCCTCTCGCCGCACCGAACAAGAATTGATACTCAAAGCTCTTGAGCGCACACGATGGAACCGGAAGCGTGCCGCTCAGGAACTGCAAATCAGTTACAAGGCACTGCTCTATAAGTTAAAACAAATCCAACTGCCGGGCGGGGATGCCCCTGAGGATTGAGGGAGATGCAGAGATGAAGCACTCGAGACTATTGATTCTGGCCGGAGCGATTCTACTTGCGGGTCCCGCGACCGTGTTACATGCGCAAGCGCAGAATCCTACATCCGACGCGGCGAAGCCCGTAGCGCCTATTGCAAGCTCACCTGTGGCGCCGAACGATCCTGATTACAAGATCGGCCCGCAAGACGTCCTGACGATAACTGTCTGGAAAGAACCGGACGTTTCTCGCGAAGTTCCCGTCCGGCCAGACGGAAAAATCTCACTGCCGCTGCTGAACGACGTGGATGCGGCGGGACTGACACCGATGCAGCTCGCGAGTTCACTCACGGAAAGTCTGAAGAAATTCATTAGCAGCCCCCAGGTGACGGTAATCGTGAAGGAGATAAATAGCCGGCGGGTTTACGTAATCGGCGAAGTTGTAAGGGCGGGAACGTTTCCGCTGCTGCCAAAGATGACGGTGCTGCAGATCGTCTCAAGCTGCGGGGGATTCACGCAGTTCGCAAACCCCAAGAAGATATATGTGCTGCGCACGAAGGATGGGAAGCAGACGAAGATTCCGTTCAATTACAGAGAAGTTGTTAGCGGTAAGAATCCCGAGCAGAACATCGAATTGCAGCCCGGCGACACGGTCGTCGTGCCGTGAGTGTGAGAACGACCATGAACAACTGGAACAAAATTCTACAAGTAGCAATGGCATTGGCCGCGATGGCCACAATAATGGCGCCCCGGGTCCACGCACAGGACAATGGAGCTCCAAAGCCGGCAGCGAAACAAGAGGTTCCTCTGCCTGGACCGTTTGATCAGGACCCCAATACGCCCCCTGATACGGTAATGCCAGACACGCGTCCGTTGACGGGCGCACAGGAGTTTTCGGTCGGAACGGAACCAGCGCGACATAGTTATTGGGCGCCCGGCTTCCGGTTCGCAAATTTTTGGCAATCAAGTCCCGTCGGAGCCGGCCAAAACAATGGTTGGGCTTCGACAAGCTACCTGTTGGGCACGCTGAGCGTGCGTCAAAACTGGATTCATTCTTCACTTGCCGTGAACTACTCGGGGGGAGGGACCTTCTCAACAGCGTCCGCTTCCACCAATTTGAACGGCGGTTATCAACAGTTGGGATTGGTACAAGAATTCGACTGGAATCGCTGGAAGGTCTCCTTTCTTGACCAGTTCAGTTACACGACCTCCAGCACATTCGGGATCGGCAGCGGTACAAATATAGATTTGCCGGGAATCGGCGGGACGCTCGGAAGCGATCTTCCGGGTCTACAAGGCAATTACGTTCCCAACCAAAGCGTCTTCGGAAGCATTGGCACCCGGTATAGCAATGGCGGAGTGGTCCAGACGGAGTATCTCCTCTCAAAACGTTCGTCCATCGTGTTCTCTGGTTCCTATGGGATATTGCGCTTCACGCAATCGGGGAATATTGACGTAAACGACGCCATCTTCAGCGGCGGATACAATTATCAAATCACGACCAAGGACCACGTCGGCGTGGTCTACCACTACAGCAACTACCGTTATCTGGGCGACCCGCAGGCGTTTTCAGATCATTCGGTGCAACTCGCGTATGGCCGGAAATTGACGGGGCGTCTCGGGCTGCAATTGTTCGGCGGGCCGGAGATAACGGTATTTCGCGTCCCGTTGGGGAATGAGACGCAACGCGTTGGCGGCGCGGGCGGCGCTGGAATAGCCTACGCGTTTTCGCAAGGAGATTTGGGCCTGAGTTACAGCCATGGGGTATCAGGAGGTAGTGGGTTGCTGGTGGGATCGAGTTCGGACCAGATTCAGCTTCAGGCAGGGCGGCAGCTGGCGCGGCGGTACCGCGGCCAAACGGGGTTTGGCTTCGCCCGGAACAAGTCACTGGAATCAGGTAATTCCCTGATTCCTGGACAAAGCTTCGACACGTATTACTTTAGCGCAGGGGTTAATCACACGCTGGGGCGAACGGCGAACCTCAACGTGGGTTATACATTCCAAAAACAGAACGCCAATTTGCAGTTCTGCCCGACGACTGCGTGCGGAACGACGTACACGCAGCATCAGGTTTCGATTGGATTTGACTGGCATACACGGCCATACGTGATCGAGTAAGACCGAAAGGCAAAGGGACGGCAGATGATTCAGAGCGGCGAAATGAGTATGCAGGATTACGTAGCGATCGCAAAACGGCGCTGGCCGGTGCTGGTCGTTCTCGCGTTCCTCGGGTGCGTCATCGCGTTCGGCGTAGCTCGCGTGCTGCCGAAGAAATTCACTTCCCAAACGACTGTGCTGGTGGACCCGTCGCGCGTGTCGAAAGAAGTTGTGCCTGAACTGGTGAATGAGGATATCAACCACAAGCTTGGTTCGATGAAGCAACAAATCCTGAGCAGCTCGCGGCTTGAACCGATCATTGATAAGTACGGCTTGTTTGCGCTTGAATCGAAAAACATCACTAGGGACGAACAGATTGAGAAATTGCGGACGGCGATCGATGTATCGCCCTTGCCGCCAGCTCCGGGAACGGACGACCGGCGATTTTCGGGATTCCACGTCAGCGTGACGCTGGACGATCCCGTGGCGGCACAGAAGATCTGCGCGGAAATCACCACCAAGTTCATGGAGCAGAACTTGCAAGCGGGGACGAATATCACACAGAACACGGAAGACTTTCTTTCCCAGAATTTAGCTGACGCAAAGGCGAAGCTCGATGAACAAGACGCCAAGCTGGCGGAATTCAAGAAGCATAATATGGGATCGCTGCCAGACGAAACCCAAACCAATCTGGGATTGCTTACAGGACTGAATACTCAGTTGCAAGCCGCAACGCAGGCTCTTGGGCAGGCGCAATCGAACAAGGCTTATACAGAGTCGCTTCTTTCCTCACAAGAAGCCGTATGGAAGGCCGCGCAATCGGGGACAAACCCCCAGGCGCTCGATCAACAGTTGGCGCAGATGCAAGACCAATTGGCGGCTCTACAAGCGCGCTACACCGATGAGCATCCGGACGTTGTCAAGATGAAGAAGAGCATCGACCAACTGAAAGCGAAGATCGCTACCGCGGCAAAAGATGGAGAGGCAACTCCAAAAACTCCGGCCACAACTTCCTTTGAGCCACCTCAATTGCAACAGCTCCGCGCGCAGCTGAAACAGAACGAAATCGCGGCATCCGAGCTCGTGAAGCGGCAGGAGCAAATTCAGGAGCAAATTCGAATGATTCAGGGCCGGCTTCAGATGAGCCCGGCAGTGGAGCAGCAGTTCAAGGATTTGAACCGGAACTACGAGGTTGCGCTCGGTTTTTATCAAGACCTGTTGAAGAAGAGCAATACAGCCGGGCTCGGTTCACGTCTGCATCAGTCGCAGCAGGACGAGCAGTTTCAAGTTGTGGACCCGGCCAATTTGCCTGAAAAGCCGACGTTTCCTGATTGGCGGCTCTTCTCGGCGGGCGGTTTTGTTGTTGGATTTGCTCTTGGAATCGGCTTGAGCGCGCTGTTGGAATTCCAAGATAAGACTTTGCGCACGGAGCGAGAGGTGGAAGTTTTTCTTAAAGTGCCCGCGCTGGCGACGCTGCCGGTTTTTCAACCGACCGGACAAAAGCGCGGCTCGCTGTTGGACGCATTTCGTCCAACACCGAAGGTGGTCAAGGGCTAACAAATGTACAAGAGTTTCTATGGGCTCAAAGAGAGTCCGTTCAACGTCAATCCGGACCCGCGCTATCTGTTTCTGACGAAACCGATTGAAGAAGCGCTGGCCAGCTTGATGTACGGCATTCAAACACGCAAGGGATTCATCCTGTTGAGCGGTGAAGTGGGAACCGGCAAGACGACGCTTATCAATCGTGTGCTCGATTGGTTGCATCAACAAACGATGCGCACGGCGTTCATCTTCAATTCCCGGATGAACACGACGCACCTGTTCGATTTCATCTTGTCCGAATTTGAAATTCCGTGCGATTCGCGTTCAAAGAGCCAGCAGCTGATGAAACTGAACCAGTGGCTTCTGGAACGGTACCGGTCGGGAGAAACCGCGGTCCTGATCATCGACGAAGCGCAAAACTTGACGTTTCCGGTCCTGGAAGAGATCCGGCTTCTTACAAACCTGGAGACGTCGACGGAGAAGCTACTGCAGATCGTGTTGTCCGGACAGCCGGAACTGGAAGAAAGACTAAAACTTCCTGAATTGCGGCAATTGCGCCAACGCATCACCTTGCGCTGCAAGACGCAACCGCTATCTCGCGAAGAGGTGCATGAATACGTAAACGAGCGTCTGCGGATCGGCGGGTTCGACGGCAAGTCTCCAATCTTCGCGCCGAAAACTCTAGACACCATCCACAAATATGCCCAGGGTATTCCGCGCGTCATCAATCTTCTTTGTGAGCACGCGCTCATAAGCGGTTTTGTGGAACAACTCCGGCCGATTCCGCCGAACGTGGTCGACGAAGTTGCACGCGAGTTTCAACTCGACGAAGTCGGACCAACGGCGCCCGCAGGGCATTCACGCATCGCCGGTGACGTTTATGGTTCGGAAGTATTTTTGCAAAACCTCGGCGATGTGTTGTCGCGATTCCGGATGAATCCGGCTGAAACAGTTCCACCACGTGAAAGGAAGTCATGAGCCGAATTCATGAAGCGCTGAAGAAAGCACAGGAGCAACGGGCGCTGGAACAGCCTGCCGCAGCCGCGGTGGTGTTGCCTGAAAAAATAACGATCCCCATACCGCCTCCTCCCGCGTTTACAGCGTCGAAGCCCTTGCCAAGGGCACTTGATACCTCGGGTGAATTCATCCGGTATGAAAACTTGGTTGAGCTTTGCGCCAAA
>Ga0137403_10006529_pt1 | contig 13333 bp, 16 predicted proteins | sample CZOMad2_1_16fung_FD_122057 | JGI IMG/M metagenome (GOLD analysis project Ga0137403, IMG submission 122057) | Vadose zone soil fungal communities from Angelo Coast Range Reserve, California, USA - CZOMad2_1_16fungal (Hybrid Assembly) | ecosystem: Environmental > Terrestrial > Soil > Vadose zone... | reverse complement strand
CAATGTCCGCTGGCGCCAGGGACAACATTTCGCCCCGCGCACGACTGGAATACTATCCGGGATACTACGCCGCTGATGTATTCGACCCAGACGGATATTCATTCGAGGTCGTCCATAAAAGCTAATGATGGAATAGCACATCACTAGGGTGAGCGAAGCACGGGAAGAAGCCGTCGGCCGGGGCTGCGATCATGGCCCGTCGGTGGCGCTGGTCAACCCTGCAGCACTCTGTCAATGGCTTGGGTCTAGCCCGTGCCGCCAGCACTGTTCACTCGCTGCGACGCACATCAAAGACCGATCCGTTTCCCGCAGGGGAAAGGTTCGATCAAGCCATTGAAGACCGTATGTCTTGAAGCACAGTTTATGTGGTCGATACTTCGCTATGAGCGAACTTACCGTTACCGATCGGGTGTTCGTATGACGTAACTTCCGGATTGCCGACGGTACGGGAGTTATCGCGGGGTGGCTCGAATCGAAATGTTGCACGAGTTGAAGATCCCAACTGCATTGTTGCCGGACTCACCATTTCAGTGATGATGTTGGTCCTCCGGATGGTGCGTGTGCCAGGGACCGACGGCCGTTCCGATAATGATAGTGTTTTCGTCCGCGGCCATGGTGTGCTTTACGTTCGCTGGAACGAACAGGAAGCTACCAACGGCGTAAGACTTGAGGTGCTCAAGGTCGAGCGTTTCGCCGAAGCTGACCTTCAGTGCGCCTTGAACAACCGCGACCCTGGCGTCGGTGGCATGCGAGTGGAAGTCATGGAATCCCGCAGGAATGAAAGCCGCGTATGTGAATGCTTCGCCTGCCACGTCGCTCCTGCCTTCGAGCACCGACCACTTTGTTCCATCAGAATCGACTTTTTGCCACACAATTGTTTTCGCGTCCCATGCGAGAGGCACTTTGGCTGGTTCGGTGACAGGAGTCGCTAGTAGAACCAAATTCGTCATTACTGCGATTAGCCAATACATTGTTTGTCTCCATTCCGGTTTGGATTTGCTTGAACCATGTCAACTGTTTCAGAACACTTGCAATCTAACGCTCGCTGGAGGATTGTTTCTATCCGGAATTTGACATCAAACTCAGGACAGATGAAGTGCTGATGAGCGGTGGCTCTTTTCTTGTCTTGCGGACTTCTCAGTGTCAGGCACGCCAGCCGAGATATCGCTTCGCGGGCTTCGCGACGACGGTACTCCGTAAGCAGTTGCATGGAGGATGGGAGGCGCCCATCGGACAATTCTTTCGATCTATTGGTGTTGGGACTGGGAGGCGGATCGTAATTTCCGGGCTGCCGACAATCCAAGAGTTATCTTTCGTAGCAGGTCGCATCGAGAAGCCAGATCGCCTGTCTTTGAGGCACTGGGCAGCTACTCAGGCCAATCCACTAAGGATGCTGCGAATCGCAACACCCAGTGACGCAATTTGAGAACATCATGCGCGGTCCAGAGATGATGCAGCATCAGAGTTCGCCACGCCGCCATGATCTCGCTTCTGCCGGCCCGTTCGCGTCACGCGCTCGCCTCGCGCGCCGCTTCTTCCAACGCCATCATCGCCCTGACGTAGGGTTGGGGACCAAAGCTCACCCTTGCGACGCCATGCTCTGCTAGTGCGCACCCGGGCGGAGTGGCGTCGCCAACCATGATGTTGAGCGGGAGCGGCGACACTTTAGCCAAACGTGCGATCAGAGTGATATCCGCTAGACCGGGCGCGAAGAGCCCATCCGCGCCAGCTTCCCTATATGCGTTGGCGCGCTCAATCACCTGAACAAGCATGCCCGTATCGTGCTGTTCGGGCGGTCTCTGGAAAAAGACATCTGTCCGAGCATTAATGAAGAACGGGATATTGGCTGCGTCGGCCGATTGGCGAGCGCGGCGGATGCGATTGACCTGATCGACTGTCTCACGGAGTTTTCCACCAGCTGGAAAACTGTCCTCCAAGTTGCAGCCTATGGCCCCCGCGTTGATCGCCGCAGCAATGGTCTCTCCGACCGCTTCCGATGCGTCACCATAACCGCTTTCCAGATCGATTGTCACCGGCAGGTCCGTCGCTCCGACGATTCGGCGCAGATTTTCGATGGCTAAAGTTAGCGAGGTCTGTTCGCCATCGGAGAAGCCGTTTGCGTTGGCAACCGACCAACTACTCGTCGCGATGGCCTTGGCACCACTCGCGGCGACGGCCTTTGCGCTGCCTGCATCCCAGATGTTGAAGAGAACGAGCGGCTTTCCGGGAAGATGCAATGCCCGGAATTGCTCGGCTTTCCGCGTCTGATCGGCCATTCTCATCGCCCCGCTTGTCGTGCCAGCTGCCAGTGTGCGCGTAGTTCTTTGTTGAACTCCTGCCAGCGTTCCTCGGGGAAAAAGATTCTGGCGCCTTGCAATTCCACGCGGCGCCGTGTGCCGGGAATGTTGTCGGCCAGCCAGTGCGACCATCTCACGTCGAAGTACACATCGTCGGTGCCCCAGACGATGAGAGTCGGCGCTTTTAACGTTTTCAATTGCGCTTCAATGGCGAGCGTATGCTTGTTGTCAAAAGCGGCGAGGAAGCGTTGCAGGTCGCGGGTGCGTTGCTCGGTTCTGACGAACGGACGCAAATATTTTTCGATGCTGTCATCGGTCAGTTGGTCGGGATGTTCGTACGCTGGTCCGAGAGCCTGAGGCGAGCGATAGACGCTCTTATCGGACAACATCGTTTCCAATGTTCCGCGCAAGCCGCCGGCGGCGGCCATCGCGAGGAAAGGCCTGAAGGCCTCGGGCGGCCAGTTGTCGTGCGTATCGCAATCGGTGAGTGTGAGGCTGCGAACGCGCTCCGGACAGAGCGCGGCGAAAATTTGCGCGATGCCGCCGCCGCTGTCATTGCCGACGAGATCGACTTGATCGATCTGCAAGGCATCGAGAAATTCCTTGAGCATCTTTGCGTTTGCAGTGACGGAAACGTCCTGGTTCGGCGCGATTTCGGTGTCGCCATGCGCGAGCAAGTCCAGGGCAATGCAACGCCGGATGTCGGACAAATCTTCCAACTGATGACGCCAAAGATAGCCGTTCAATAAAACGCCATGGACGAACAACGCGACAGGTCCGGTGCCTTGTTCGGTGTAGCTGATACGTCCCGAAGCGGTGTGGACACTGCGGTGAACTGGTGCTGATTTCTTTTCGCTCATAGTTGATGCCTCCAAGATTTTTGTGGACGCTGTTACGGGCGCGCCCGAATTTGCGCGAGCCAAGACGGACCCGCTCAGAAATGACCCGATGAGTACCGCTCCCAGCAAGACTGCGGCGACTTGGCGTTTCATGATTTACCTCTTCCTCGAAGCTATTGCGGAAACGTGCGCTTCCTTCAGCTTCTGTGCGCATTCGTCACAGCACACTTCAACCGTCTTGCCACCGATTTTGACTTTGATGGGATTCACATCTAGCTTGCAGTCGCAAGCCGCACAAGTTGTTGCAACCATGACGTCGCTCTCCAATACCCGAAGTCCGGGTATGAGAGCAGTAGGCCATGCAGGAGGAGATGGCCGCTGTCAGAATCTTTAGCGATTTGCTGGAAGAGGGCCTAACGACGCAGCGCTGACTGCCTGAATTCCGAGGGCGAGCGGCCGTAAGCCTCGCGGAAGGCAGCGCTGAAATGACTGTGGCTAGAGAAGCCTAGGTCTACGCCGAGGGCGGCGAGGTCATCATATTGCGCAAGGAGATCCAACGCCCGCGCCAATCGTAGCCGCAACTGGTAGCGATACAAGGGTAAGCCTTCCACCTGCTGGAAAACTTGCGTGAGATAAACAGGGGAGCAGCGCACTTCGGCCGCGATTTCGCTCAACGTCCAGCGCCGCCCCAGATCGCTCGTCACTACGAGCTTAGCGCGATCGACTAGCAGTTGCCGTCCGACACTGGCGCCGGCAGCGTGCGTGGTGCGCGGCCCCAGCGTCCGCTGTACCAGGGTCAAAGCCAGGCTTTCGGCTTCGAGAGGTTCCGCGACGTGATGACGCAGGCTATGACCAAGAAGCGCTACAAGGACTTGGGCCCGCGCATCAATCCGTCGGCGCTGCTGCCGAAATGCGAGCGTCGCACTGTCTCGCAAGAACGTAGTTGGCGCCAGTTCCCGGAGCAGCGGCTCACTGATTACGAGCGTTAGACTGGCATCGCCGCCCTGCACCGGATGGCTGATTTGGTAGGCTTCGGTGGCATTGAAAAACAGCACTTGGTTCGCTTCGGCTACCGCCTGGTCATGCCCAAGATGCCGCACATACACACCGCGATACGGAAACACCAACTGGGTGGTGGCCGTGCACTCTTCCATGCTCTTATGCCGGCAACTACCTTGGCAATACGTGTCCCGAATCGTAACTGTGGGAGATTTCAGTAGAGAACGAACAGTAATTTCAGGCACGCGATTACTTTCGTTTTTTGGCGCAATATTCTGGGTCCATCCAGTGCCAGAGACAAAGATACCACGTTCCACGTCGACTATTCCGTGCGGAAGCGTCATCACTACGTCTCGAAGGAGAGGTGGGACGGACTAAGCGACATGAGAAAATCTTGCGCGGCAAAGGCCTCACCAGCCGCGACAACGCCGGTCCTCTTGGCCAGCCCGTTGACTACACGATGTATCGCTTCTACGACAATCGGTGCAGTGATTGCATAAATATCTCTTCCGCGCACTATCGCCCGCCGCTTCGCGTCTCCCCTTCGTGCCGTAGCCTCCATAACGAAAATCTGCGATGAGCGACCGCTCTCGTCAGCCGCCGTAGGCGCAGGCGTATTGGGATCGCGAATATGCGTAATCGGCGCCAGATTGATGTACACGCGAACCTCGGGTGTTTGCAGATGCCGTGGGATGGTGATGGTTTCAGCCAGGGAGAGACCCACCATATCTTGCTCTCCGAATGGCGGCGGAAAATTCCATTTGCGCGCAGGAGGAGGATCAGCGCGCTCTAGTCTATTATTGGAAAAGATGAAATGCCGACCAGGATTGCGTTGGCCTGTCAACCGAGTTCCGCGCGTCGGCTGCCAACTATCGAGCGCGATCGCGATACAGATTTCGTCCGCGGCATGCCATTCTCCCATAGCGGCAGTGGCTAGGAGGTCGCCCAATCCCCCGTAGAACGCCATTGCGGGAATGACCACGACGCCAGCATCTCGCGCGGCACTTGCAAACCGCTCGAAGACAGCTAGAACGGCCGCCTGTTCCGCAGCCACATCCAAATAGTGAATAGACGCGCGGAGCGCCGCATCAATGACGGGCCCCGCTGTGTCGATGAACGGCCCCGCACAATTGATGACGGCCATTGCGCCGGACAGTGCACGGTCAAGCGAGGCAGGATCGTCCACCGAAGCCACGCGCACTTCCGAGCCCGGGTGAACGTTGCCCGCCTCTTTCAGCTTCGCCGCGTCTCGACCCGAAAGAATGGGAGTAAATCCGCGTTTGCGTAACTCTGAGACAACAAAGCGTCCAGTGTGTCCATACGCCCCGAAGACCGTAACGATTCGATTTTGAATCATTGAAGAATTCACCGCGAATTACATTTTCTATCAGCGCGCGACCGATTTTGACCTCGATTCACCTCGTAGGATCAGTAGGCCACGTAAGAAGTGAGGATCGCTGTCAGAATCTTTAGCAGTTTGGCGGACAATCTTCGCTAGCATGTAAGAACAGTTGCAGCGAGCTTCAAGGAGGGGGATCCATGATTATTTGCGATCTCTGCGGCGAAGCGAAAGATTGTCTTCAGAAGGAAATTGCCGGCAAGGAATACGATATCTGCCCCGAATGCTGGAACCCACTCGCACAAAAGCTGCGAGGGAGAGGCAGAGTGAAGAATCGGGAAACCGTCTTCCTACCAGCGCCAAGAATAAACAAAGAACGGGAAGATGAAGAGCCGGGGCCGCTACCAGGAGAGCCGCCTAAGATCTGGGGCGCAGTGGAGAGGCCACATTAATAAGCCGAACGACGAGCCGCTGCGAACCTCAATGGAGACTCGTCGTCTAATCCTGCGTCCGTTTGAGTCGGAGGACGCTGAGGCGGCGTTCGTATGGTTTGGCGACTCGATCGTGATGCGCTTCACTCCTGCTGGTCCTGATACTTCCATCGACCAGACGAAAGCCCGGCTAGCCAACTATCAGGTGCACCAGACTGAACATGGCTTCAGCAAGTGGATCGTTTTGGATCGTCACTTGGGCTGTCCGATTGGAGATTCGGGACTGCTCGTGCTTCAGGAAAACGGTTGGATCGACCTGGGCTTCCGCTTCGCCCAACCCTATTGGGGCAAGGGACTAGCGACGGAGGTAGCATCGGCTTGGGTTCGCGCTGCGTTCGATGATTTTCACATCGGCCGACTGACCGCAATCGTTCATCCTGAAAACCTCGCTTCGATTCGCATCCTCGAAAAGCTTGGGTTTCTCACCGAGCGGCGAGACACGATCATAGGCATGAAGTCAATTGTGTTCTCTCTCAGGGCCAAGGACGGCGAAACGGATTCATGTTTTCACCACCGTATGTCACTCGATTGGACCCGAGGGGACTTACACGAAGGCCTGCGCTGCTTCCATTCCGGCGCGTTCTTCGAGACCCACGAACACTGGGAATCGGTGTGGCTCATGGCGGAAGAGCCGGAAAAGACGTTCCTCCAGGGACTGATTCAGGTCGCCGCTGCTTTTCACCATTTTCAGCGTGGCAACTGCGCCGGAACCATTTCGCTGTTGCGATCGGCGTTGCGCCGGCTGGATGGATATGCGCCGGCTTTTGCAGGCATCGCTGTCGAGCCGCTTTGCACGACAATCCGCCTATGGCTAGAAGCCATCGAAACGGTGTCGCAGTCTCCCCCACCGCCTCTGCCACAGCTCCAACTCGCGGAAAGAGGATCACCTCCCTGAGAGTGCGTTTTTCAGTTGCTGCCGTTCATGGTGGGCGTTCGAGAACTCTGACTTCGCTGCGAGGAGCGAGAACTTCAAGTAATAGAGGATCGCGCGATTCTGAAACCGTAGTCGGTGTATTTGAACTCTGGCGGAATACTCGAACGCGCCGCAGTGCGGGCAACCTTTATGTGGTGTCGCCAGGAGCCACCTCGCGAGGCTCGGCGGCCAGTGTTGGCAGGCCCTTGCGGGTTTCGTTCTGGAGAGTAACTGTAGTAGCCAGCGTCGTACCAGTCGATACACCACTCATGTATGTTGTCACCCAGATTGTGAAGCCCGTAAGCGTTGGGCGGATAGAGACCTACTGGCTCGGGCCCGCTCTTCCAACGCCGGGCGTAATCGGGAAGGTGCTCGGGAGGTGTATCTCCCCACGAGTAGACTGAGTGCTCGGCACCGCCGCGAGCTGCGCGCTCCCACTCAGCTTCGCGAGGCAAGCGATAAGACTGGGAAGTCGCGCGATTTAGCCACTCGCAATAGCTCACAGCCTCATGCCACGATATCGCGACGACAGGCATCTTCGGGTGATTGAAGTTTGGATCGTTCCAGCAACCCGACTGAGGATAACTCATTGCGGCAAGAAAGCAGGCATACTCCTGGTTCGTGACCTGGTAAGCAGCAAGCTCGAAGGCGTCCACCCAGACGCGATGCATAGGCTTTTCATCATCGCGCCCAATTTCGCAGCCCATCCAGAACCAACCCTCCGGGATGCGAACCATCACTGGTTCGCTGGCTTCGATCCGGGCCGTTAGAGGAGCTCTCATGCACGGCCTTTCAATCCGAACTTTCACCTGCAACTGGGTCTTTTGCTAAGACACAATACGCTGCCGAAACGCCCGCTGCAAAGGTTGTGGATCTGTCTTTGTTGACCTCCATGCGTATCAATTTTCTCCTAATCCGTTTCTGGACAACTCTCGTGTAACCGACTCGCCCAGGATGTCGTTTCCCCCTCCGTCCAAAGCTGACCCGGAACGAATGGCTGACTTTTGCAATCGGCAAAGCGCTATCTGATCGTGTTGCTGACAAACGACTTCGCATGGCGAGTCTGAACGGGGTGAATTACTGCGCCAATTGAAATCCCCTTACTGGAAATTGTTGCGGTTCTGGGCGGTTGCCGACCATTAGGAAATTGAACGTTCCGGTTGCTGATTACCTCAGTGTCACAACGGCGATGTGCAAAGGCTCGAGCTTTTTCGGATCGATCTTTCCGTTCTCAAGATTTGCGATCCCGGTGTTTGCCATGAAATAGAATTTCTCGTCCATGATCGCCCCGGTCGTCGGATTGCGAACCATTTCCGTTCCGCGCTCCAACGTCTCGCTGGACCTCACCTCGCCCCCATCTGCCGACAGCTTCCATCGCACGACGCGATATGCGCCGGTGCCGTATTCCACGCCCACCAAAGAGCCTTTGTACCAATACAAACCGTCGATCCCCGCCATAGTGTCACGCGCCGCAGGCTTTACGTCCTGCACCTGATTGGTGCGCAGATCCATGCGGATCACTCCCAAGTCGTCGCCGACATAGAGCACATCGCCATCATCAGAAACAGTGATACCGTTGGTGCCGAACACCGGGCGGCCGAGATTCAAATCCGTGAAGCGGTGCGACTCCCGATCAAAGCGAAAAACTCGATTTCCCTCGGTATCTGTTACATAGATTTCGTTACTGCCGCCCAGCACAAGATCGTTCAGCGCGTGCGGCCCGGGTGTCGTCGGCGTATAACGCTCAAGCAGTTTGCCCTGCGCGTCGAAGTGCACGATTTCCGAACGATTCTTCACGCCGGGATCGGTGGCGCACCACACGCTGTGGTCCATGGGATCCACGTGCACGCCTCCGACCGGCATCAAGTCGAACGTCCCCTCCTTCACAAAATCCGTAACTTCACCAGCTTCGGAAATGGTGACAATCTTATTGTGGTACTCGCTTCCCATGTAAAAGACGCGCTTCGGAGCGTCCGCGGCCAGTCCCTCCGGAAACAAGTCCGTTTGTGCCACTGTGAACGCAACGCGCACCCGGTGCACCGGTGGATTTTGCCTGCGCGCGCGTTCGACGAGATCGCGGAATTCGGAATCGCTCCGCAGCGGGGCAAACGCCTTGACACGTGCCGGATCGAACTCTTCATTCAATGCTACGCATTGCTTCAGCAGCGACAACGCTTTCGCATATTCACCAAGCCGCGCGTAATGATTGGCCAACAGGTAGAGCGCCGCTGCGCGGTCAACTAGTCGTGGCAATATCTCCTCCGCTGCCTTGATTTCGTCGCGCAGACGCTGGACATTATCAGCGGCGGGCACCGGCGTCGAGGCCTGTTGTAGGGCGGCCGTGTCTGGGTGAGTCGCTGCAGGTAATGCGGACGATGCAAGCGCAACTGCGCAACCCACAACCAGCCGCAGCACGATCCTTGCCCTCGCCATCCCGGTCTCCACACTCTGATTCTAAGCGAAGCAGTCAGGCAGGACCCGCTCATTCATTGTGATGCCGGGCGGCTTCGTTCTGACGGGCAACTCTGACGTAACGCGATTGGGTAAGGGTTGCCGACGACTCGGGAGCCAACCAACGTCTCGCCTTCTGAAGGAGAGGACACTTCCTCTCTCTGTGTTCGCATGCGCGTCGAGCCCACCCTCACAAGAACAGATAACTGCCGTTAAATATATAGTTGACAGTGTCCATCACTTTGATGGACGATAGCACTCATGTCATCCGGCGGCTCAAACACTTCGCTTAATTCGTATGTCGCGGCCTTTCGACGTTTCAACCGCATGTACACCCGCTTCATTGGAGTGTTGGATGAGGAGTTTCTAAATAGCGGCTACAGCCTGGCGGAAGGTCGCGTGCTGTATGAGCTTGCGACCGGTCAGAGCTCCACTGCGAAGGAAATAGCAGTTGCTCTAGGCATAGACCCGGCATACGTGAGCCGCATTCTCGGTCGGTTCGAGAAGAATTCCCTACTGAAACGCGTGCCCTCTAAAAAGGACGCCCGCTCAGCGTATTTAGTACTTACCCAAAAGGGAAAATCGAGGTTCGAGAAACTCAATGCGCTTTCGGAAGAGCAGGCTCGCTGCATCCTTAAGGCACTCCCGCCGACGGCTCAGACCAACCTGATTGGTTCCATGGGCACTGTCGAACGCTTGCTGGCGCCAAACACTCCGGAAGAATCGAGGTACGTGTTACGACCACATCGGCCAGGCGATATGGGTTGGGTCGTGTATCGGGAAGGCGCGCTCTATGCCCAAGAGTATGGCTTCGACGAGACATTTGAAGCACTGGCGGCGCGCATCGTCGCTGATTTCCTCACAGAATTCGATCCAAAACGCGAACGTTGCTGGATTGCCGAAGTACATGGGCAGAATGTGGGACACATCTTCTTGGTAAAGCACCCCACGGAGCGCTCTACCGCGAAACTTCGCCTCTTGCTCGTTGAACCGAGCGCGAGAGGACTGAAATTAGGATCTGCATTGGTGGAAGAATGCGTGAACTTCGCTAGCTCAGTCGGCTATAAAAAGATCACCCTCTGGACTCAAAGCATTCTCGCGGCAGCTCGTCATATTTATCAAAAAGCGGGATTCCGCCTCGTGGAAGAGAAGGCCAACCGTCAGTTCGGCAAAGATCTGTTGTCCCAGACGTGGGAATTGGACCTGACGGAGAGCGGGGTTGGAAGAGTTGCAGGCCGGGACGGGCGCACGGGACCAAACCCGAGCGAAGGATGAGATCGCTATCGGTGCCACACGGGCCCGTGGCCCGCAGCTTCTTGCAGCAGTGTCAGTTGGCGTTGGAGTTCCGACCTGTCCGCTAAACTGCGGATTGCTTTCGTTCTGACGGGCAAACCTGAAGTAATCCCAAGGTAAGCATCTGGGGACATCAGCCGCGCGCGTGCGACGTTGCGGCTGACGGGCGCGTCTGCTATCCATGTCCGGGGTATGGACAAACTCACCGTAGATGCAGTCCGAGAGATTGAGCAGATTCATTTCAAGCTGGATCGAGTTCGAAGTCGCTGGAGAAGATCACAGCTTAATGGCATTCAAGGCCCCCAATGCAAATGGTTTCCGCTGGCCCGCGACTCCAGGAGCAATCGATGACTTCCTACAAGCCGAGACTTGGCAAGCAGTTCCTCTTATAATCGCAGCGTGATCTCCAAGTCCGCTGCCTGTGCCGCCACAAAGCCTGACGTAAATTTTGGCCTCCTGCTGCGTCGCTGGCGCGCTGTTCGACGCGTTAGCCAATTGCACCTGGCGCTCGATGCTGATATCTCGACGCGACACCTGAGCTGCGTCGAGACGGGCCGGGCGCGACCGAGCCGAGAGATGGTGCTGCGTCTTGCCGAGGCGCTACAGGTCCCGCTGCGCGAGCGCAATGCATTGCTGCTAGCGGCGGGCTATGCACCGCTCTATCGCCAAACGGGTCTCGACGCGCCGGAGATGGATGCAGCGCGCCGTGCCGTGGATCTTCTCATGAGGCAACAGGAACCATTTCCCGGAATTGTGATCGACCGATATTGGAACGCGCTGAGCATGAATGCCGGAACAAAGCGTTTTCTGGCGTTCTTCCCGGGCTGCGATTCTGTGAAGCCACGGAACGTAATCCGGCTAGTGTTCCATCCAAAGGGACTGCGGAGATTCATCGAAAACTGGGACCGCGTCGCAGCACGCCTCATTCAGCGCGTGCATCGGGAAGTCACAGCTAACCCGTCGGACCAGACGATGAAAGGTTTCCTTGAGGAATTGCTCAGTTATCCGGATGTTCCCAGCCGGTGGCGCTCCCTCGACCTCGACGACATCCCTTCGCCGTTTCTGACTATCAATTACAAGTGGAATAACTCCACCCTTCGGTTGTTTTCCACGCTTACGACCTTTGCTAGCGCGCAGGACGTCGCCCTGCAGGAATTGCGCATCGAAAGTTTTTTCCCTGCCGACGAAACTACGCGCGCCGCGCTTACCGCAGCCTGACGGAGCGCGGTTTGGCGAGGCGTGTTAGCGACAGAACCGCTTACTCGAACGCAGTCTCGCCTTGACCTCGGAGGTCATGGACTGAGTTTTTCCTCTATTGAATACTGAGCCCGGAGGAATCACCAATGCACAGGCGGAGTTTGTTGAAGTCCATTGCGACCATCGCTGCCAGTGCTGGGCTGGTGGCTGCAAGTAAGGCGAACGGAAATAGCAACGGCTCGCTACTTACTCCTGCCGGGAAAAAACCGCAGGCCAAACAATTCATTGAGGCGGCAGACGGCACGAACCTGTTCTTCCGAGATCGAGGCACGGGCCGACCGTTGGTTTTTGTAGCACCGTGGGCACTCAATTCAGCCTGGTGGGGGTACCAGATGGCGGACTTGGCTGGTCGCGGACTGCGCTGCGTCGGCTACGACCGCCGCGGGCACGGCCGTTCGGGCGATCCGAACCACGGCTATGAGTTCGATACGCTTGCGGACGACCTGGCGGTGGTGATTGAACAACTCGACCTGCATGACATAACTCTCGTAGGCCAATCCCTGGGGTGCGGCGAAGTCGTTCGCTATTTGTCGCGTCACGGCTCCAACCGCGTCGCGCGAGTCGTTTTGGTTGGGACAATCACACCATTTATTCTAAAGACAGACGACAACCCGGAGGGCGTCGATCGAGCGACCCTGGAAAATGCGCGCAAAGGGTTGAGCAAGGATCTTCCAAATCTCCTAGCCGAGTACGCGCCGACATTCTTTGGCACGCCCAAAAACCATGTCTCTCGGGAAATCATGGACTGGTGGGTGAGAATGATGGTTGACGGATGCTCACTGAATACCATGCTCGACCTGCACCGCATGTTCACGGAAACAGACTTTCGCCCTGAGTTGCCTAGAATATCCGTGCCGACGCTCCTTATCCACGGCGATAACGACAAGTCGACACCAATCGAAACGACAGCGCGCAAAACAACCCCACTGATCCCAGGCTCTCAGCTGAAGGTGTATGAGGGTGCTGCGCACGGGCTGCCGATCACGCATGCCGACCAGTTGAACGCAGACCTGCTGGCCTTCGCGAAGAGCTGAACGCTTCGAGTGCAACGCGCGAATGACGGTTGACCGCGTTCGCGCAAAGGAATCATGTGCCCGCCCGCTTATCATTCCGCTTAAGTCCTTCCATGTCAAACGCCCTTGTATTGACTCGTCTGGCCAACTTCCGTGGCGTTGGCAGAGTTCCTGCCTCGCAAATTGCGGATATCTTGCAGGTGCGGAAGGCTTTTTTTGGTGCACTCTTGGTGCACTCTAGCTTGCAATTGGGATTCAGTGCCACTCAACTGACAGCGTGCTAAGTTATTCAAAAAACGTGAAACGTGGTGAGTACGAACAGGGCAGGTAGATTTAGCAAACCGCCGCCTTCAGCCTCTCGGCCACCTCTCCGCGGTTTGGTTTTAGTAGTTTACCACAATCAATTAAATCGTCTGTCGAGCAGTTGCTGAAATGCGGAAC
>Ga0137403_10006528_pt1 | contig 13334 bp, 6 predicted proteins | sample CZOMad2_1_16fung_FD_122057 | JGI IMG/M metagenome (GOLD analysis project Ga0137403, IMG submission 122057) | Vadose zone soil fungal communities from Angelo Coast Range Reserve, California, USA - CZOMad2_1_16fungal (Hybrid Assembly) | ecosystem: Environmental > Terrestrial > Soil > Vadose zone... | reverse complement strand
GAGTGCAAACTTGTGGCGTACGTCCAAATCCGAGTTCGAGCGATCCTGCCCTATTCGGTTTGTATCTTGCGCCCTGCGCGGGTTCAGCAAGCTGGTGAAGAACTCGTTGGTCGCGTCATCAATCGCGTGTGACCATGTGTAATTCGCGTTAAAGGACAAGCCGTGCCACGCGCGCTGCGTATAGTTCCATGACAGAGCGTGATAGATGCTGCTCGCCAACGGAGGATCTGAGGTTACGTTGGCCTGGAACCCGTACTGTGCATAAGTATTGGAACCGAACCCGTTGAAGGCAGTATCCGTCGCCGTGTTTGCGTCCCAGGTAGAAGGGACACTGGAGGCGCTAAAGAAAGTGGGTATCGGAGCGATCCCGGCGTCGAAGGCGCTGACGCGGTTGCGCCGGAACTGCACCGGCAATTCCAGCCCGCGCGTTCCAAGGTAGCGGACCTCCAACACGCTATTTCGATAGAACTCATGCTGAACACCGAAAGACCAGGTGAGGATTTTAGGCAGGACGGTATCATCAATAAAGGCCGTCGTTAGCCCCCTGGCGGCAGCTTGATCTACGGGAGGCAAATACACAGAGGGCAGGCCGCCATCGGCAAGGAACGGGGATCCAGTTCCGTCTCCTTTTGTGCTTCCGTCCGGATTTTTGCCGAAGTTGGCGCACCAAGCAGGCGGTGAGGCCAAATTGCAAGCCGAGGCCGGGTCGATCTCGCTCTGTTTCTGGGGCGGGAGTGTGATGGCGGCGAAGTTCTGGAATTTCCAGCCGTACGAGATACCGAACCCACCTCGAACCGAGGTCTTCCCGTTTCCCCAAGGATCGTAAGCGAAACCGATTCGCGGCGCAAAGTTGTTCTTGTCGGTCTTCGGCGTTCCAAACGTGATAACGCCGGGCACATTGGAAATAGCGTTGAGCGCCTGCGTTGCATCCCCCACCGGATTCGTCCAGTATTCGTATCGCAGCCCGAGGTTCAAAGTCAGCCGCGGCATCAATTTAAGATCATCTTGAGCATATCCGGCGAAAAGGCTTTGGGTCCCGATAAAGCTGCCGCTACCTGCGCCCCTCAGAGTGCGTCCCGGCGTTGAGGGAAAGTGGTCGTTCACCAGATCTTGTGCGTTGTCGTACCAGTAGTCGCCGTTGCTGCGCGGCAGGAAGAACTGCGGATAGATGTAGTGAGTGTATTCACCTCCGAATTTCAGAGTGTGTTTGCCCAACACCCAGGAAATGCCGTCTTTGATCTCATAGGAATTCTGCTTTTGGTCCTGGACATCGGACGGACCGACGGTTGTCTGTCCCAGGTCGCCAATCGTCACATCGGGCGGACAGGCCTTACAAGGATTGACCAGCGCAAGGGAGTAGTAGGAATACTGCAAGCGCAGATCATTGAATATGTGATCGCTGACGGTCCAGGCATCGGTCACCGAGATCTTGCGATCATGCACCGGGTTGTCTTGATTGAACTGAGATTGGGTCGAATTTACGGCTGCAATTAGCTTCGTCTGGTTTAGCAGAAAGCGAAAGCCGAGTTGATGCTTATTCATCGAATAGTCGACGTTAGCAACCGCGTCGTGTTCCCGCTGGAGCAATGGGCTGATGATTACGAGCGGACCGACAGGGATCGGGGCGCCATTTACTGAAATGCCCAGAGTTGGGTCGGCCGTCGGCGCAACCGGATAGTTCTTGAGAACATCCCGCACCGTTGGATTGGCCGCAAGGCTCTGCATCGTCGCCAGGCCATCGGCGGTTGGGGCATCGAGGAAAGTGGCGTTACCAGCGCCGTGCAGGTCAGTGTATTCATAATTGCCGAAGAAGAACATCTTGTTCTTAAGAATCGGTCCACCGATATTTGCGCCGAAACGATTGTTGTCATAGGCGGGCTGGCCCGCAATCGTATGGGCGGCAATCGCTTGTTTCGTCAGGTTATCCATGGAGTTAAGATCGCGGTTCTGGAAATATTCGTAGGCGGAACCGTGGACGTTATTCGTTCCAGTTTTAGTAACCAGATTGAATTGGCCCCCGGAAGAGTGTCCCGTCTCAGCGGTGAACTGATTGGTCTGCAAAGTAAACTCGGCTACGGCATCGGGGATCACGGTGGAATTCGGGCCCGTCACACCGAGGTTGTTGTCATCCACGCCATCCACGTTGAAGTTATTCTCACGCGGACGTGTGCCGCCTACAGACCCGCCGACTCCTGTGACGCCTCCTGGCTGCGCCACGACGTTCGGAGCTAGAATAGCCAGATTCAGCGGGCTGCCGTTAAGAACTCCGCCCGCGTTGGGCAGGTTCAGCACGTCCTGCGAATTGAAATCGTTATTCAGCGAATACGAAGACGTCTGCACGGCAACCGCGGATCCGAGGACTTCGACTACCTCAGAGGCAGTACCCACCTCCAGTTGCGCGTCGGCTGTGTTTGCGTGGTCGGCGAGGACCGTTGTGTCCTTGCGCAGCAGCGTCCGGAATCCCTTCGCCTCGATGCTGACCGAGTATTTTCCCGGGATCAGGCTGGGCACATTCCAGGTGCCCGCTGACGAGGTGACCGTGTTCGATACCACACCCGTTTCCTGATCAGTAACGCTGACCTTGGCGTTCGGAACTGTCGCACCCTGCGGATCTAGAACCTGGCCACTCAAAGATCCGGTTGTGCGCTGGGCTATCGCGAAAGATCCCAATAACGCGAGTAGGAATAGGAGCGCGATGGCCCAAGTCAGCCTGCGGCAGACGTTTTCTTCTTTCACTTTGACTCGATCCATATGTCGACCTCGGTTCTCGATATTTTGCGCTGCCGCCGAAATGACGCGGCGGGTCGCAGCATTCGACCTTTGGAATTGCAAGGTCAAACTTCTCTGTCTGCGACTAGTGAAGTAGGGATTGCTGATCTGCAATCCTCATGTGGTTCGATAGTGGCAGGTGCAGAGGTGGCTTAAAAGGCCTGCAATGGCCAAGAACCGGACAGGAAAGGACACTGTTGGGGATTCGAGAGCTTGGACTTTCTCCGTTGGATTGTGCACGGAAATGCAGGAATTTTGCGCACGCTGTGTTTGGACGGAAGGATAGGTGCATTGTTTCGCGGCAGCCTGTTCGATGAGACGAGCGATAAGGCAGCAATTCTTTGAGCCGTAAAAGGGCTATTTATTTCCTGCAACCCCGTTGCCCTCGCGATAGTCCAAAGGTGAGAACAGTCACTTATCCTCGAGGCGGACGGGACGGTAAGGAGAAAATATGCAGAGTCACAAGAGCGCAGTGCAGCGCGACCAGGATCTCACCAACGACCTCATCAAAAAGTCTGGCGAATTCATCATCGGAGGCGATCTTAGGGTCACACGCCTGGGATTTGGCGCGATGCGAATTACGGGAAATGGGGTTTGGGGCGAACCTGCGGATCGGCCTGAGGCTATCCGGGTTTTGCGGCGCGCTGTCGAGTTGGGAATCGATTTCATCGACACCGCGGACTCTTATGGTCCCGCCGTGAGTGAGGAAATCATTGGCGAGGCTCTGCACCCGTATCCGCCAGGACTGGTGATCGCCACTAAGGGCGGCTTTGACCGGCCCGGTCCCAACCAGTGGGTTGAAAATGGAAAGCCCGAGCACCTGAGATCCGCCTGCGAAGGCAGCCTCCGCCGCTTGCGCCTGGACCGGATTGACCTCTATCAGTTGCATCGAATCGATCCGAAGGTGCCGACTGAAGATCAGCTCGGCACCCTGAGGGATTTGCAAACGCAAGGCAAGATCAAGCACATTGGTTTATCGGAAGTAAGCGTGCGACAGATCCAGCATGCGCAAACGATTGTTCCGATCGTGAGCGTTCAGAATCGTTACAGCGTCGCCGATCGCGGATCGGAAGACGTTCTGGAGTACTGCGAAAAGGAAAAGATGGGTTTTATTCCGTGGTTCCCACTGGCGGCCGGTCGTGTTTCCGGTCCCGAGAGCCCTATCCGTCACATAGCCGCGCGATGGAAGGCCACTCCCTCCCAAGTGGCTCTGGCGTGGCTGCTGACTCGATCTCCAGTGATATTGCCGATTCCAGGAACTTCGAAGATTCAACATCTCGAAGAGAACGTGGCAGCAGCTGAATTCAAGATTGACTCGGCGAAATTGCAAGAACTAGACAGCCTGGCGAAGGCCAGCTAGGCGTAGGTATGGCTACTGTTGGGCTTGCGTTCCATTGAACAATTGGAACTCTCGAATCCGTGGCGTGCTGGACGCAGATAGGATATTCAGTCGTACGCGTTGCGCCGCAGTGCGATCAAAAAGATCGATCTTCTTGTGGCCAATGGTGGTTCCCGAGTAGAGCGTCTTCCATTTCGCGCCATTCAAGACCTGGATCGCGTACTTCTGCACTTTCTGTCCGTCCACGAGCCATTCCATAGTCAGTGCGCGGTCGAAGGTAATGGGATGGGCGAAAACCAAATCGATGATCGTGGAATGCGATCCTTCAGGCGGGGACCACATCGTGTCGGGATCGGAGTCCAGGGCTCCCCAGAATGCCGAAGCGTTCGTGGCGCGAGCGGCAAGATTTTTTGCGGGTGCGTACGTCGAAGCCAAGGCCTCTCCAAATTCCTTGAGACGCTTGACGTCCGAATCCGGGAGCAGGCCGCGGTTATCGGGAGCGAGCCCAATCATGAGCTGGGCTCCTCGGCCGACAGTCTTGTGGTAAGTGTTCAGAAGCTCGTTCACAGATTTCAGACTCTGCTCATCGTTCGGGTGCCAGAACCAATGTTCCTTCCTCAGCGGAGTATCCGCTTCTGCAGGACGATAGCGGAGGTATCCGTGCAGATCCAATACATTCCAATTGTCCTCCTGCGCGTTCCCTGCCTCGTTGCCAACCCAGCGAATATCGCCATACTTCAGCAAGGCAGCGTCCGCGAAAACCATGGCGTTCGGTTGGTAGACGCGCAGGTTGTCGACGTAATGATCGAAGTCGTACACGTGGCCGGCGCTTCCTGCGCCATCCAGCCAGAACTCGGTGAGGTCGCCATAGCGGGTGACCAGCTCGTTCAACAGCGCGAGATAGTACCGGTCGTAGGAGGCGTTGTCCTTGTACGCCGGGTCGTGGCGATCCCACGGGGAAAGATAAACACCGAACTTCAGGCTATACTTGCGCGCCGCGGCGGCGACCTCGCCGACTAAGTCTCCGTGACCGCCTTTCCATGGGCTGGACTTGACGGAGTATTGGCTCTGTTCCGTCGGCCAGAGACAGAAGCCGTCGTGATGTTTCGCAACGAAGACAACGTACTTGATGCCCGCGGCTTTGGCGGCCCGCATCCACTGTTCTGGATCGGCGGCGGACGGATTGAAGACCGATGGGTCGGCGGTTCCATCTCCCCACTCCCGGTCCATGAAGGTGTTTGGGCCGAAATGAATAATTGCGCCGATTTCGAGATCCTGCCAAGCGACTTGCTGCGGGCTGGGCTTCACATCGGTGAAGTTCTGCGCGTTCGAACGCGGCACGCATGCAAGAGCCAGCATGCACAGGGCGGCAACCCGGGACAAGATAGATCGTTCTTTCATATTTCGCCGAAACATATTTCGCAGAAGAAAATTAGTCTTCGCGCACAACTTCATCGGGAGAGATACTGGCAAGCAGATTCACGAGTTCCGTCACATTTTGCTCAAAAGTCCCGAGCTGCGCGGGGGAGCGAGGTTCGTCCCTGCCCTCCGGCATTTTGTTGCCGTTGTCCGTAGATCGTGGGTTCGATGTTCCCACGGAAGTGTGAATTTCGCGAGCTGAGGTTGCTCGTACGATGCGCGCGATGTTGCCGGAGTCGATGCCACCACAAGGCATGATTAGAATGCGCCCCTTCGCGGCGTCGACCAGATAGCGCAAAATCGCAAGCCCGTCTGTCGCCCTGGCTTCGCCACCGGAAGTCAAGATACGGGAAGAGCGCGTCTCGAGGACGTCTTCCAGAGCAGTTGCCGGATTCTTGGCGAGATCGAACGCCCTATGAAAGGTCACGGGCAAAGGGTGTGCGTATTCCACCAGCAACTTTGTGCGCTCGACATCGACACTATCATCTTGCCGCAGAATGCCGAGAACCACGCCATCCATCTTGCGCTGCTTGGCCACCTGAATGTCGTTGCGCATGATTTCGAGTTCGTAATCGGAGTAACAAAAATCACCAGGGCGTGGGCGAATCATGACGTGGACGGGGAGGCGTGCGTGTTCGCGAACGCACTGCATCAACCCGGCGCTCGGAGTGGTACCGCCACCGGCCAAATCGGCGCAAAGTTCGATGCGCTGCGCACCTCCGCCCTCGGCTGCAATCGCGCTCTCGACCGACTCTACACAGATTTCGAGAACAACGGGATTTTTCATGGTGAGAGTGTGAAGCGACAGAAGCCCAGGGGACAACGTTGGTTCAAGCCATTAGCGGGACGCCTTTTCTATTTCAAAGGCGGCCCGTTGAATGAAGTTAGATGCCAGACCTCTGCTAGAAACTATAGTGCAAGCCGAGTTGTATCTGCCTGTTCGGAGAGCGTACCGGGTTTCCGGTATCGGCGATATTGCCGAAGCCCGCGTCCGTTATGTTGCTGTCGGGAAGTTGGTAGCTGGCGATGTTGAAAGCATTAAAGAAATCGGCTCGGAAACCGACAGTGTGTTCGTGCCATACATGGATATCCTTGAACAAGGACAGGTCGACTTGACGGAAACCTGGGCCACGTTCAGTACTGTTGCTCGCGGTACCGAACGTGTTCGGTAATGCCGTTCCATAAGCGCAAACCCCATTGTCTGGGCCATTGCAGGGAGTCGCCGATGGATCGGTTCCCCACCAGTTCTCAATCGAGCGGTTGTGAATGATCAAGCGACGGTAATGGTTTGCGCGAGTCAACCCCCATCCGCCGTTATTGGTATTGCTGTTGTTCGGGCCAAACATGGTGACCGGAAATCCAGAATAAATCAGGGCCGTGGTCGCTAGTTTCCATCCTCCCAACGCGGCGTCCAGGAACCCATTCACATTGCTGCCGTAAGTCTGACCGCGACCGAAGGGTAAGTGGTAGACGCCCACGAAATTCAGGCTGTGACGGATGTCCATCCCGGAAGGACCGTAGTCGGCCCCTAAGTTGTACCCATCCTGGGCGCTGAGCCCGTTAAAGCTGGTACCGGACACCGAATAGTTGCCGGAAGTCTCGACCAAAGATTTTGCCCAAGTATAGTTGAGTGTGTATTCCAGCCCGCGGGTTGGTCGCTGGCGCAAAGTTACCTGGCCGGAGTTGTAATTCATCTTGGCTCGGGACTCGGTGAGCGTTATGGAGCCACATTGCCCCACCAGTGCAGCGTAGGGAGCGACCGCCGCCGATGGAAGAACCGTGGAGTCACACGTATCTGTGCCTGGGGGTAAACCCGCGATGATAGTGGCCTGCGCCAGTGTGAGTTGATTGCCATTGCGATAGTCCGCCAGGTGATGCCCCGATTGGCCGTGATATCCGGCCGACAGCGATAGTTGATTGGTGATCGCGTGTTCCAGCATCAGGGTGAATTGGTGGATATAGGCAGGCTGGGTATTCTGTGGCCAGACGGAATACTGGGAACTGTTAATGCCGATCGGCTGGCTGAAAGCATTGGCAACCGTGAATGGCGTCCCGCCGTTGCCTGGGGATGGAGTGACGGCGTTGCTATTGATCGAGAGGGAAAAGGGAGGGCTGGAGGTCAGGCGCTGATTGAACGAATAGCCCTCAAAGAAACTAGTGGCACCGTAACCGCCACGAATCACCCATTTATCGAACGGCTGGTAAGCGAAGCCTACGCGGGGCATGAACTGATTGTAAGTGCCATCGTAGCAAGAGCGGGTGGGACATACAATCGACCCCGGAACCGCCAGGGCGGGAACGTGGCCTGCGTACTCCACCGTGCCATTAGGAAGAACATTCGCAGTCTTGTTGTTCTGTTCATACCAGGGCTGGTCGTACTCATAGCGCAGCCCCAGGTTGAGGGTGAGCTTGCTGGTTAGTTTCAAATCGTCCTGGAAGTATCCTGCGAGTCGCCACTGTCGATTACCCACATTGCTGAGAGGGTCAGCCAGCGAAACGCTTTGGATCCGGCCAAGAACAAAGTCGGCAGGACCGTACCCGTTGCCGCCTGCTAAGCCCGTGTATTGCCCGGTGTAGCTGAACTGTCCGAGGAATCCAACGTTACCGGTGTTGAGGTAATTCTGCTGATATCGGGTCGCTTGTACTCCGACGGAGAAGTAATGGCGTCCGTGCTGCCAGGTAAGATTGTCGTAATAGTTGAAAGTATTGTCGGTAAAGACCTGAGGATTGGCCTGGGTGCCAATGTAGCTGACTTGACTGAAACCGTTGGTGTTCATGTTCTGGCCGGTAAACCCGATGTAGGTTTGGGGGAAAGGCAGCGTGATGCCGACCTTTTGGTCCCCGTTCGTTCCGAAAGCTCCGGAGGGATCGCCGGGGTTACCGTTATTCCAATGCACCCGGGTGAATCCGAGCCGGAACTGATTGATGATGGATGGTGAGAAGGTGTGTACCCAGCTAGCACCCGCAATCTTGGTTGGATAACTGCTGTGGGCTGGAAAGGTGATCGGGATGATCGACGTACTAAAGTCGCTGCCCTTTCCCTGCGAGTAGAAGCCATTGATTTGATTCGCGTTGCCAGGAGTGAAGTCGACCTTAAAATCTTCCTGATTATTGGTCACGAAAGTCGACTGCGAACCCTGGTAGTTCCCCGCGATCAAGCCATCCGTTGGCGCATGATTCGGCAGGGGATAGAATTCGGGATGGGCGAAGAGATACGTTGCCACCGGATTCAGGATCGGCACACCCACATTTCCCACGTAAGGGGCAAAGTTGTTCTGCGTGTCGTAAAGCTGGATGCCGCTGGGTAAAAGAGCAGAGAAATCTCCATTGCGCATGTCTTGAGTGAGAACGCTGGCTGAATTTTCGCCACCCTTGTGTTGGCGGATTCCCTCGTAATCGGCGAAGAGAAAGAGCTTGTTGGGCACGATCGGTCCGCCAAACGTCCCTCCAAAAATATTCTGAGTGTAAGAGTTCTTTTTGTTGCCATTGTGGTTGTTGAGCCAAGTGGCGGCATCGAGTTTCTCATTGGTCAATAGATCGTAGAGAGAACCGTGGAAGTGGTTGGTGCCAGACTTCAAGATGGTGACCACTTCTCCGCCGCTTGCGTTTCCAAATGTGGCATTCGCGTTGCCTGAGACTACGCGAAGCTCCGCAATCGCATCCGGTGCAGGGTTGTACCCGATCAAGCCGTTCTGCGGCTCGTTGTCCTCAGCGCCTTCCAGCATGTAGTTGTTTCCTTGTTGACGATTCCCGTTGACCGACGCAGTGCCGCTATTGAAGTTATTTCGCTCGATCGCACTGGTTCCACTCATACCGTTGGGATCGGTACCAATCGAACCAGGCTGGAAAAGCGTGAGCGAGGAAAAGTTGCGGCCATTCAATGGAACGTTTGCGATCTCGTTGGTGGTGAGAGAGTTCCCAAGCGTGGCATCGTAGGTATCGAGGATCGGATGGATGTCCGCCTGTACTATCACAGTAATGGAGTCACCGGCTTGCATGCTGGCGTCGACCCTAGCTGTGCGGTCGATCTCCAAAGCAAACGGCGGAACCTTCTGAGTGGTGAACCCCTTGGCTTCGATGGTGACGGTATAGGTGCCGATGGGCAGAAAGCGGATGGTGTAGATCCCGGACCCATTGGTTTGTGTCGGCGTTTTCACCGCAGTTGCGGTGTTTTCAGCGGTGACGTGGGCGCCGACGACGACGGCTCCGCTGGGGTCGGTTACCTGGCCTGTGATCGCGCCTGTGACCGTTTGGCCGAACCCGAATGACGTGCACAGGATCGCCACAACTGAACAGGCAAGCCAGAATTGCAACCAGCATCGCAACCTCTTCGTCATCATTTCGGGTCTCCTGGGCTCTCAACGCAGACATCTGCATTCATGGAGTGAAAATGTAGGCCACTCAAGTTGGACTGTCAAGCGAAATATGATTGCTTGGCTATCAAACGATCACATACATTGGATTTGCTAGCTATGATCAGTCATATATGTTGATTGCGAAGGGCTAGATCATCGACAGACAGCCGTATTTCTGGCGAAGAATTTGCGGTAAGCTGATGATAAAGCTATAGTTGCCCGTGATGCGCGAGGTGGCTGGGCTGGAAAAACCGATAGTTGACAACTCCGTTATCCTGTAGAACCCCGCACACTTACATGACGAAACGACTCGAACACCGGACCGAAAGAATCCTGAAATTGCTGCTGCAAAGGGGCAGCGTGAGTGTGGAAGAGTTGATTACGTCGCTCAGCGCATCCGCGCCCAGCATTCGGCGTGACTTGGCTCGGCTCGAGAGCAAAGGGTTGGTGAAGCGCACCCATGGTGGGGCCACGCTGGTGCAGGAACTTTTATATGAACCTTTCCGTTACGACACAGCGTTTCAAACTCGCGAACAGCAGTTCGTACGGGAAAAGCGTCACATCGGCGCTGCGGCTGCGGAGTTGATTCAGAAGAACGAGACGATCGGCTTCACGGCTGGCACCACCACCACCTGGGTGGCACGCAACCTGCGGCATCGCACCAATCTCTCTGTGATTACGAATGCGGTGAACATTGCCATGGAACTCTGCAACATGCCGGGGCTCAAAGTCCATTTGACGGGCGGATATGTCCACTGGCCATGGTCCTTTTCGCTGGTTGGCCCCGCCGCGATTACAAGTCTGAGCGACATGTTTATGGACAAGCTCTTTGTCAGTGTCTCGGGAATCGACGCAAGCCGCGGCGCGACTACGAACGAGTCCGACGAAGCCCTCACCTTTCGAGCGATGGTGAAACAGGCCAAGCAAGTGATCGTGGTGGCGGATTCCAGCAAAATTGACGTGGTGACTCCGTCGTTGATCTGTCCGATTGAGGATGTGGATGTGCTCGTCACCGATGCGGGCACTTCCGACGAAGCTGCTGCTGAGTTCACCAAGAGTGAAGTCAAAGTCATACGAGCCTGATGCGGCTCGATCGATAAACGACAAAGGAGAAACGGGTATGGCAAGAATTTGGCGTGTCAGCGTGACCAAACATGCTCGAATCGTGACCCTTGTGATCGGCGGCCTTTTCGTAGGTAGTACTGCTATTGCCCAAACTAACTACCAGCCCGCCCCGGAGAACCTGCAAGCGCGCCGTGAATTCCAGGACGCAAAGTTCGGAATGTTTATTCACTGGGGCGTGTATAGCGTTCTTGGCGCGGGTGAATGGGTCTTCCATGACCACACCCTGACACTCGATGAATACAATCGTTTGCCTTTGTTTTTCGACCCCGAAAAGTTTGACGCCAAGGCATGGGTCGCACTAGCGAAAGCAGCAGGCATGAAGTACATCACCATCACTTCCCGCCATCACGATGGTTTTGCGATGTTCGATTCGAAAGTCTCGGATTGGAACATCGTTCAGCGGACGCCTTATAAGAAGGACCCGCTGAAAATGCTTGCGGAGGAGTGCCACCGCCAGGGAATCAAACTCTTCTTTTACTACTCGCAATTGGATTGGCACAACCCGAACTACTATCCGCGAGGCGCAACTTCCTGGAACAACGGACGACCAGACGGCGGGGATTGGAACTCTTATCTTGACGACTACATGGACGGGCAGTTGCGCGAGCTGCTTACGAACTACGGACCGATTGGCGGTATCTGGTTCGATGGGATGTGGGACAAGCCGGATGCCGATTGGCACTTACCCAAAACGTATGCGCTGATTCATCAGTTGCAGCCAGCGGCGCTCATCATCCCGAATCATCATCAGACCCCGAGGCCGGGCGAAGATGTTCAGACTTTCGAGCGCGATCTGCCCGGCAAGAATACCGCCGGATTCAACACGACCACCATTAGCACTCAACTCCCGCTCGAAAGCTGCGACACACTGAACGGCTCCTGGGGATTCAATATTTCAGACGCTAAATACAAGAGTCCAGCGGAATTGGAACGCAAGCTGGTGCAAGCCGCAGGGAATAACTCCAACCTGCTGCTGAACATTGGCCCGCAGCCCAACGGCGAGATCCAGCAGGAATTCTCCACGCGACTCCTTGCCGTCGGCGACTGGCTTTCAAAATATGGAAACTCGATCTATGGCACGCGCGGCGGCCCTATTGCTCCGGGCGACTGGGGAGTCACAACGCAAAAGGACAATAAGATTTACGTACACGTCCTGAGCTGGCGCGCGCCGCTTCTTGCGCTGCCGCCAATCCCAAGCAAAGTGGTGAAAGCCAATTCCCTGCTCGATGCGGCGGCTGTGGAGTTTACCCAAAATGCGGACGGCATCATTGTGAAAGTGCCTCCGTCCAACAGCGAAGAGACAGACCGCGTCATCGTTCTTACGTTGGCAAATTCCCATTGACGACGGAGGCTGACTCAGGCCATTCCTCTCGATCCTTAAGTCGGCTGCGGACACTCCTGCTGGTCCTGGCAAAACGTCTCATGTCGAGACAGCAAACTCGGATCTAAGTGCACAACTGTGCGCAAGACTGGCAGATGGAGGCAGTTGATGATTGATATAGCTTAATTCGCTCAAACACTCCTTGACAATCCACAGGGCGAGATGCGATAAATGGCGGCTGTGTGCTCCCTTCACATCCCCCGATTAGCAAGGAGTCTGCCATGAACCCACGCCGTTCCTGCTTGCCCTCACTCGCCTATTTCGTATTTCTCGCAGCACCTCTGCTCTTGACCGCCGCATCCCTGGCCCAAAGCACGAACCGGCAAATTGGCACCCAGTTCACAGTCACGGCCGACCCGCTCGTGTCTCGACCGCATCAACAGCCCTGCGTTGTTCCACTTTTTACAGATTACACGTTCGCATTTTTCTCGGACACGGCCCAAACTTTTCCGATTGCAGCGCCGGCGAGCTGCCCCGGCCCATGGGAAAAAGTCGTGCTGGAGGCGGATTTCAGCGAAAACGGTGGCAGGCAGTTCGACCGCACCGCGACAATTTTCTTCGCCAACGCGAACGTCTATTTCGGAACAACTCCGGAACCGTTGCCAACGCTCACCAACACCTGGCACGTCGAGCGGGATGTAACCGACTACAGCGCACTGTTGACGTCTCCGCAGCAAGGGACGATCATCCTCCAGAATTGCACCACCGACTGCCCTGCGCCTTACAACACCCTCCTCACCGGGATATTCACGGTAAACGCGGACCTGGAGTTCTATCCCGCAGCCCACGGCGACGATGAGGGTGGGGGCGGCAAGAGGGCTCCGGATCAGGTACTGCCGCTGCAACAGATCAACGGAAGCGGCGGGGTCAACTTGCCGGCCACGTTGTCGTCACCAACCGACCAGCTCTCGACGACATTTACGCTGCCGACTAATACCGAGCAGGC
>Ga0137403_10006527_pt1 | contig 13335 bp, 10 predicted proteins | sample CZOMad2_1_16fung_FD_122057 | JGI IMG/M metagenome (GOLD analysis project Ga0137403, IMG submission 122057) | Vadose zone soil fungal communities from Angelo Coast Range Reserve, California, USA - CZOMad2_1_16fungal (Hybrid Assembly) | ecosystem: Environmental > Terrestrial > Soil > Vadose zone... | reverse complement strand
TGTTCCTGGGCACCACCGATCTGGTCCTGGTCGCCGATGGGGCGGGCATCCGGGAGATGAGGCGAGGAGCGACGAGCACGTGATCCGGTTCCCGTCTCAGTGAGGGCGATTCGTCGGCTTCCCGACCCGGAGGCGGTCAGTCGGGCGGCGGCACAGGATCTGGTGGAGCTGGCGCGGGCGGCCATCGCCGACCGCGGGCGGTTCTGCGTCGCCCTGTCCGGCGGATCCACCCCCCGTCGCATGTACGAGATCCTCGCCGAGTCCCCCCGCTGGGCGCAGCTCGACTGGCGGCGCGTCGAGTTCTTCTGGGGCGACGAGCGCGCGGTCGGCCCGGAGCATCCCGAGTCCAACTACGGCATGGCCGCCTCCGTCCTGCTGGGCAAGCTCGGCGTGATGCCGGAGCGGATTCATCGCATCCACGGCGAGCTCGCGGATCCCGAGCAGGCGGCGGCCCGGTACCAGGAGGAGCTGAGCCGGGTTTTCGCGGCCCCCGACGAAGGCCTGCCCCCGATCTTCGACCTGATCTTCCTCGGCATGGGGGGCGATGGCCATACCGCGTCGTTGTTCCCGTACAGCCAGGCGCTCACCGAGCGGCGCCGCTGGGTGGTGGGCTACACCGTGGCCCGCATCGGCAAGACCCGCATCACGATGACGCCGCCCCTGATCAACCGGGCGGCGGAGATTCGCCTGCTGGTGACCGGCGCCGACAAGGCGGCCTCGCTCCGCGAGGCTCTGGAGGGCCCACGGGAGCCTGAGCGTCTCCCGGTCCAGCTCGTGGCACCCGAGGCCGGCCGGCTCATCTGGTTGGTGGACCGGGCGGCTGCCTCAGGGCTGAGTCCCGACCGTCCCGCATGAGCGAGCCGGGAGCCAGGTCTCTGATAGGGCGATGAGTTGAGCCGTCCATCCTGAGACGGCGCCTGATCACGCGGCTACGACGAAGCGGGGCTAGCCGAGATCGTGGAGCAGGCGCGCAGTAGTCAGCACGCCCTGGTACAGGTGGTCGAGCCGCAGGTGCTCGTTGGGGGTGTGCTGGCGATTGTTGGCGTTGGCGTAGGGCACGACGATGGTCGGCAGCTTCAGGATGTCGGTGAAGGCCCAGAGGGGCACGCTCCCGCCCATGGTCGGCAGCACCACCGCCGGCTCGCCGCCGTGGGCGCGCTCCACCGCCTGAATTACCTGGCGCGAGATCGGGAGGTCGGCGGCGGTCTTGGCCGGATCGTAGCCCCGCCGCTCCACCACCCGGACCGCGCGCCCGCGTAGCTCGTCGGGGATCGGCGCGTCCGCCGACTCGATCACCGCGAAGCCCTGACCCCGGATGTGATCGAGGATCCGCCGGTACACCACGTCCACCCGCTGGTTCTTCACGAGCCGGGCGTCGAAGGCCACCGTGGCCTGGTTCGGGATGATGGTCTGCGCCTCCGGGCCGGTGAAGCCGCTCTTGAGGCCGCGAATGGTGAGCGTGGAGTGGAACATGAGCCGCTCGAGATACTCGGCGGGCAGGGCCACGCCCAGCTCCTTCTCGATCGCGCCACGGTCGAGTGGGATGCGGCCCATCAGCTCGCGCTCGGCGGCGGTGGGGGGTACCACACCGTCCTCCAGACCTTCCACGAGCGGCGTGCCGTCGGGCGCGGCCATCGAGGCCAGCAGGCCGACCAGCCGCCAGGCGGGGTTCGGGACGCTGAAATTGCCGGAGTGCACATCACGCCGGGCCGTCTCGAGGGTCAGCTCCAGGGAGAGGATCCCGCCCGCCCCGAAGGCCACGGTGGGACGTCCGCTGGCGTCCTTCGGGCCGTCCATGACCAGGGCGACGTCGGCCGCGAGGAGGTCGCGGTGCCGCTCGGTGAAGGCGCCGAAGTGGGTGCTGCCCATCTCCTCCTCACCGTCGAAGATGAACTTGAGCCCTACCCGGGGGGCGACACCGTGGGCGCGCATCAGCTCGACCGCCGTGAGGTGGGCCCAGATGGGGCCCTTGTCGTCGGCGGCGCCCCGCGCGTACAGCCGGTGCTGGGGCAGGAGGTCGTCGGCCACGTCGGCCAGACCGAGGATTGGTCCGCCCTCCTCCGCGGCCCCGAGGCGCAGGATCGGCTCGAAGGGCGAGGGCTGGAGCCAGCCGGCCGAAGGGGCCGGCTTGACGTCGAAGTGGCAGTAGATCAGAACCGTCCGGCTGGCCCCCGGTAAGGGAAGCGAGCCATAAACTGCCGGATTACCGCCGGTCTCCATCACCCGGGCATCTAGCCCGCGAGCTCTCATAGCCCGGGCCAGCCACTCGCCGCCGGCGCGGACCCCGCCCGCGTTCTGGCTTACCGTATCCAGGCGCAGGAATTCGGCCAGTCCCTCCAAGATGGCCCTGCGGCGGGCCACGATCGCCTGCTCAAGGCCGACCCAGGCCCCTTCATGCTCGGTCAAGGGCATGGTCACGGAGCCTACGTTACCCGCGCGTGACGCCCCGCGCTAGGATTTTGCCTCCCAGCCGGAAAATTGGACTATTCGCCCCCCTTCTCGGTACATTAACGGCTCCATGACGGCCCAAACCACGACCCTGCGCGAGATCGTTCCGTGAAGAGCCGTCGCGTCTTCCTGGCGGTGATGCTGATCCTCGACCTCTGCCTGGCCAATGCCGCCCTGCTGGCGGGGGCGGTGACCTCGGCGGAGGCCCAGCAGTCCGAGGCCGACGTGTTCGTCGCCCAGGCCATCCTGGCCTACGACGCCCGGAAGTACGACGAGGCGCTGGCCCTGCTGAAGGACGCGCTGGCGCTGGATCCCAAGAACGTCGAGGCCCTCTACTACTCCGGGCTGGTCCTGATGGCCCAGCAGAAGACCGATCAGGCGGTGGAGGTGCTGGAGAAGGCCCGGGCGCTCGCCCCCCGCGACCTATCCATCCTGTTCCTCCTGGGCGTGGCCTATTTTGCCCTGGAGCGCTACGACCAGGCCGAGTCGCCGGTGACCCAGGTGTTCAACGAGCGGCCCCAGACCGAAGGCATCGGCTACTACGTCGGCCTGATCCGCTACCGGAAGAAGGACTACCAGGGGGCGCTCAAAGCCTTCCGCGCCGAGACCTCGAAGAACCCGAACATCCAGCAGCTCGTGAAGTTCTACTCCGGGCTCACGCTCGCCATCCTGGGGCTCCCGGAGCAGGCGGTGGCGGAGGTGGATGCCGCCCTCCGGCTGCAGACGGGCTCCGCGTTGACCGGCCCCGCGGAGCGCATCCGCGACTCGCTGGCCTCCGCGCGGGACGCGGAGCGGCGCTTCCACGCCGACGTCCGGGTGGGCTTTCTCTACGATAGCAACGTGGCGGTGGTCCCGCAGCCGAGTCACGACCCCACCGCGGAGTCGATCCGCCGCCGCAAGCACGCCACCACCGGCGAGATCGCCGCGCTGCGGCTCGAGTACGCGTGGCTGCGCACCGGCCCGTGGGAGTCCACGGTCACGTACTCGTTCTTCCAGACATACAACAACGCGCTGCCGGACTTCAACGTGCAGAACCATCTGGTGGCGGGCGCCCTGTCCTATCGCGCGGCCATCGGGTCCATGCCGTTCCAGGTCGGCACCCAGTACTCCTGGGACTACCTCTCGCTCGGGAACGACGATTTCCTCCAGCGCCACACCGCCACCGTCTTCGGTACCCTGGTGGAGAACCAGAGCAACCTGACCACGGTCCTGACGCGGTTCCAGAACAAGGATTTCTACGCCTCGCCCGGGCAGCTCGAGGACGAGGACCGCGACGCGCGCAACTGGATGGTCGGCCTGACCCACGTCTTCCGCTTCGCGCAGGACAAGCACTACATCCGCGTCGGCTACCAGTTCGACTACGAGCAGGCGGATGGGCGGAACTTCACCTACGCGGGCAACCGCTTCCTGGCCGGCGGGCAGTACACGCTGCCCTGGGGAACCACGCGGCTCAAGTACGACTTCGACCTGCACCAGCGGCACTACCTGCACGCCAACACGCTGCTGCCGGTGGTGAACCCGGGCACGCGCGAGCGGGAAGACTCCGAGCAGAACCACGTGGTACGGGTGGAGCAGGTGCTGGCCGCGAACCTGGGGCCGGCCTCGATCGGCTGCGCGTCGAACGCGCCGTGCCCGCTGACCCTGGCCGCCGAGTACCAGCGGACCATCGCGGACTCGAACCTGGCCGTTTACAGCTACAACCGGAACGTCTGGTCGCTCACCCTCTCCTGGCAGTACTGAGGTCCCGCCCTACGGCCCCAGCTTGACCTGCGCGCCACCGGTGACGCTGATCACGGCTGAGCCCTGCTTGATGTCCAGCGTGTTGCCGGCCAGGTTCAGGATCGGGTTGTTGCCCAGGTTGATCGTCCCGCCACCCGCCACGTAGACCGGCAGGTTGCCGATCATGGAGCAGCCTCCGTTGCCGCAGAGGTTGTTCGTGATCGAGAGCGTGTTGCCGGTGCCGATGAAGTTGACGAGCGCGCCCGCGATGTTGAGGGTGGAGCTGCCGGAGAGGCTCAGGAGTGCCCCGTTGGTCAGCGTGAGCGTGCTGCCGTTGGCGATGCGGAAGAGATCGCCGGCCACGGTCATGGTCGCGCCGCCGCTGAGACTGACCCCGTGTCCCTTGATGGTGAGGCTGCTGGCGGTCAGCGCGGTCATCTGGCTGAGCTTCACCACCGCGCCGCTCGAGACCTCCACGAGGCTGCGCTCGGTGGTCAGGGCGGCGCGCTGGGTCAGGCTGAGGAGCGGCGCGCTGGCGCGGAGCAGGTCCACGACCGCCCCGCCGCTCACCGACAGCAGGGTGCCCGCCGCGCTGGCGCTCGATCCGACCAGGTCCACCAGGGCCGACGCGCCGCTGCCGATCAGGCTGGCGCCGCCCAACGCGCGCACGACGTCGGAGCTGAAATCCAGGCCGCCGTTCTGATCGTGGAACAGCGTGCCCGTCAGGCTCATGGCCGACCCGCCGTCCAACGTGAGCACGCTGGCCGCACTCAGATTCGACGGATCGAGGTAGAGCAGCGGAGCTGTCCCGGTGCTGGTGAACGTGGCGCCGCTCCCCACGTCCATCAGGCTCCGGCCGACGCTCAGGGAGCTGCTCAGAGCCTCGAGGATCGGCACGGCGGTGGTGTCGGTCTGTCCCGCGGTCAGCGAGTAGAGGCTGCCGCGCGCGGTCACGGTCTGGCCGTTGTACGAGACCCGCGCTTGACCCGTCGGCCCGGGGCTCGGAGCGGGCGGCACCGGGCCACCCGGTGCGGTCGACACGACGACCGGAACCACCGGCACGTCCGTGATGCCCCGCGTGCCGGTAGGCGGCGTGCTCGGCGGTGCGGCCGGCGCGCTATCCCCGCCCGCACCGGCGCCGGTCATTTCCGGGGCCAGGAACTCGGCCACCGCGAGCGCTTTCGCCTGTTCGCGACCGGTGACGGTGGCCATGAACTCCGGCGGCCCTTCCGCGATCTGGGGCGCCGAGCGGAGGTCGGCGAAGACGCGCTCGGCCGCGGTGGGCGACAGCGGCGTCTGCGAGAACGGCTCGCTCCCGGTGCGGCTCCAGCTCTGGAGCGTGCCGACCTGGGCCGGGGGGGCCTCGGGGTTCTTGGGGTCGGACACCTCCACGAGTCCGTGCAGGACGTGGACCTTGGTCGTGTAATTCGGCTGGCCGGCCGGGCCGCCTGGTGCCGGGATGAGCTCGACGACCAGGACCGTTCCGCGGATCGCCGCGATGGCGTTCGGAGTACGGATCTCGATGACCTCACCGGGTCGCATGCGCTGCCGCACGACGCCCATCGCGATCTTGCCCGATGTGAGATCGACGGTGGAGCGCCCGGGCTCCTCCTTGATGGTCAGAGACGAGAGCTCGCGCACCGTGACGAGCGCCTTGCCCCCGAGCAGGACGCGCACCACCGACTTCTCGGCGGTGACGATGTGATCCCGGATGAAGACGTCGTCCTTGAAGCGCAGGGGCAGCGGAGCCGGCAGCGCGGCGCGGGCCACCGTCACCGTACCGGCCAGCGTCGTGACGACGCCGACGCCCCGCCCGCCGTCGCCCGCGGATTGGGCCAGGACGGAGCCCGGCCAGACGGCGAGCACGAGGGCCATCGAGGTCAAGCGCACCAGCCGTCTCATCACGATTCCCTCCGTGCAGGGGTTGCGTGGTGGCGCACACGCGCCAGCGGGCAATGAGATAGCAAGGCGTCTGCCAGGGGGCCGGCATCCCGAACTCTGCGGAAAATCTGTGGCGGGGGGCCTGACGGCCTGGCGCTGCCCTTGAAACATGACGGGCTCCCGACGGTGTGCGTCGGAAGCCCGTGACCGCTCCGGCAGGAGCGGGAGTTTACAGCCCGCCGATCGTGACCCTGGTGGCGGCGCCGTCGACCCGGATGAGGGCGGCGTTGGGCGCGAGGTTGACCGTCCCGAGGCCGCTGTTCTTGATCGCACCGGTGATGCTGACGTTGCTGGCCAGCGCGCCCCCGGTCAGGCTGACCGGGATGCCGCCGATCGTGGTGCAGGGGCAGAAGCTGTTGGCGACGGACACCAGGTTGCCGCCGCTGCCGCCGAACCCGATGAGGGCGCCGTTCACGCTGAGCATGGATCCCCCGCTCAAGCTCAGGAGCGCGCCGTTGAGCACGCTGAGGGTACTGCCGTTGGTCAGGCTGAAGAGGTCGCCGGTCACCCGGAGCAGGCTGCCGCCGGCTATGTTCAGGGCGGCCCCGCGCGCCACCACGAGCGAGCTGCGATCGAGCTTCACGAGCGAGCCGAGGCTCGAGACCTTGGCCTGATGCGAGAGCTGGATGGTGTCGGCCGCGGTCGTCAGCTTGCTCCCGTTCGTGAGCACCAGGAGGGGAGCGGTGGCCTCCAGCAGCGCGGTATCGACGCGCACCGCCTGGTGCGCGGTGACCGTGGCCTGCGAGGTCTCGAAGAGGGAGCCGGAGAACTGGAGCGGCCGGTCGGTGCCCAGGGAGAGGCCCGTCTCGGCATCCGTGGCGGTGCTGACCCCCGCAATGTCGAAGATCGGCAATCCCGCGCTGCCGAAGCTGTGTGTGCCGCCCAGGAGCTGCACGAGAGGATCGGTCGACGTGCTGACCAGAGTCCCGCCCTGGAGAACGCTCACCAGGCTATACGGCACGGTCAGATCACTGTCGGTCGCCCGGAGGAGCGGGCCGGCGAGTCTGGCTTCTCCTCCACAGCAGACGATCATCAGGGAGTCGAACGTCTGTGGCGTGCCCGAGAGCTGAAGGAGCGGATCGGTCCCGGTACGGCGGAGCGTGTCCCCCGAGCTCAGGAAATAGAGCGGCGGATCCGCGACCACCGAGACGTCGTCCAGGCCCAGGAAGCCCGGATCGTTGCGGAACCCAAACTGAAGGACGGTGGATGCGCCCGGCGCGACCTCGGTGAAGGTATACGTCAGGTACTCTCCCAGCGGGATGTTCGTCTGGGAAAAGAACGAGGTTCCGGCCCACGAGGCGTTGAAGTCGTTGGGAAGCCCGCCATCGCTCCGGAGCGAGAACGACACGATGTAGGGCTTGCCGGGAACGGTCTCGAGCGTCTGGGAGAGGAAGCCGTCGGACCCGATCGGCCCGAGGAACGCGGCGAAGGTTCCGCTCCGCACGAAGGACGCGGACGTGGTCACGCTGGTGAAACCCGGGTTCCCAGATCGGGTCCACCCGCTGAAGTCCCCGGTTTCGAAGCCGCCGTTCACGAGGAAGCTGGAACCCCCACCGCCTCCACCGCCCCCGGAGGGAGGGGTGGAGGGCCCGCCGGGCGGCTGACCCCCACCGATCGGGTTGATGTTGGGAATTTGCAGCGGCCCGATGCTACCAGGCGGCGGGATCGGAACGAGGCCTCCGGTATTCAGAAACTGGGCGACCCCCCCGGCCACGTTCATCTGCTCGGCGGCCTGGAAGGTCTTCTCCGCTTGGTTCATCGGAAGACTCGAGCGGAAGTTGAACGCCTGGTTCATCTCGCCCGGCGAGGCCGGGGCGACCTGCGCATTGCTGGCGCGCTGTCCGGGCGGGAGTGGAATCGTCGTCGTCTGAGAGTCGTGCTTGTAGGTGCAGTCGCCCGCGCCGCAGATGGCCGTCGTGGTCCCGTTGCTGTAGCCGACGAAGGCGTAGCTGCCACGCACCGCGGCCACCGCGTTCGGCGTGCGGATCTCGATGGACTCGCCGGGGCGCATCCGCTTCTTGTCGACGGCGAGGACGACCTTGCCGTCGGGGAGCGTGACCACCGCGCGGCCCGGTTCCTCGCTGATCGTGACCTGGGAAAGCTCACGCACGGTGAGAATGGCCTTGCCGCCCAGCAGCACGCGCACGAGGGAGTTCTCCTGCGTGCTGATGCGATCGCGCCCGAACACGTCGTCCTTGAACTTGATCGCGAGCGGACTCGGCAACGCGGGCCGGGCCACCGTGGCTCGGCCGTCGATCGTGGTGACGATGCCGACCGCGTCCGAGCTCTGCGCCGCGACGGGAGGCGGCAGGAATGATGCTGTCATCGCTGCCACCGCCGCAATCCACGTCCACCGTCTCATCGTGTGCGCCTCCGTTTTTTCCCCGGTTGAGCGAGTGCCTGATTATGCGTTCAGCGCCGAGCGGGTGCAAGAGAAAGCGAGGCCGAAATGCGCGCGCCGCGATCGCTCCACCGGGAATGGGAAAACCAGTCGCCATCGAGGGCGGAAATCGCGCACAAGTTGCGCGAGGAGTCGCGGCTCGCGCGTGATGATATAGTCGGAGGCTGAGCGCACCCATCCATGTTCGACATCGGCCTGCAGGAACTGGCTCTCATCTTCGTGATCGCTCTGCTCGTCTTCGGCCCCAAGAACCTCCCCCAGCTCGGCCGCTCGCTCGGGCGGGCCATGCGCGAGTTCCGGCGAGCCAGCGACGAGTTCCGCTCGACCATCGAGACCAACCTCAAGATCAACGAGCTGGACCCCATCCCCGATCCAACTCCGGCAACCCCTACCTATCCCGCGACCGACCCGGTTGCCGCAGTGGAGGCTCTGCCGGAGTCGGTGCTGAACCCGTACGAGGCTCCGGCCATCGCGGTCCCGGAGGGGGAGAACTACCTGGCCCAGCGAAGCGCCAAGCTCTTTCACGGGCGCGACTGCAGCTGGGCCCGGCGGATCGCGGAGCCGGAGCGGGTCTACTTCAAGCGGGTGACCGAGGCCCGGGAGGCCGGGTACGCCGCCTGCCCGGTCTGCGAGCCCTGGGAGCCGGCCGGCTAGGCCCCCTTTTTTTTCTTGTGTAGCTCAACGGGTGTTGACTATCATCTGTTGAGGTTCGGCCGGCCCTGTGACTCGGCCAATGACTCAGCGAAGCAGGGGGACACGAAGAGCGTGAAAGAGATGACGGCTCGGCAGCGCGAGGTGCTGGAGTTCATGCGCATCTTCGGGGAGCGGCATGGGGTGCCACCGACCGTCCGGGAGATCGGGGAGCGCTTCCACTTCACCGCGCGTGCCGCATTCGATCACCTGCGGGCGCTGGAGCGCAAGGGCATGCTGGAGCGCCGGGTGACCGGCAAACGTGCATCCCGGACCCTGGTGCTCCCGGCGCACAAGGGCGCGCGACGGTCGGAGCCGGCCACGTCCCCCGGTATCCCATTGCTCGGGCGCATCGCGGCGGGCGCGCCGATCACCGCGGTGGAGAACCACGAGGACACCATTCCGCTCCGGCCGGAATGGCTCGGCATGGGCGGCCAGGACGTCTTCGCCCTCCGTGTGCGGGGGGACAGCATGGTCGAGGCTCATATCATGGACGGCGACCTCGTGCTCGTGCGTCGCCAGGAGACCGCGGGCAGCGGCGACATCGTCGCGGCCCTGCTGGACGGTGAGGCCACCGTGAAGCGTTTCGCCCGGGAGAGCGGCGCGGTGGTGCTGCGCCCGGAGCATCCGACGATGAAGCCGATCGTGGTGGAGGCGGGACGTGGCGACTTCCGCATCCTGGGCAAGGTCGTCGGCATCATGCGGCAAATCTGAGCGGCGATTCTGAAAGGAGCCGGACATGCGGCGGGCAGCAGTGGCGATACGAAGCAGGAAGCGGCGGCCGATCACGCGCCGCGATTGGACGTGCGACTGGCGGCGCGACACGCGACGTCGCGTGTGGATCGGTTCGCGCGCGCGCGCTGGCGTGGTACGCCCCCTTTTTTTGGCGCTGGGGGCTCAACAGGTGGCGACGGTTCGGCCGACGGATCTGCTGGGCGCGGCCGCCATGCTGCTGGGTGTGGTGTCGTGGGGCGTCCTGGCCGCGCTGCTGGGGAGCTGACCTCGGGCGAGACTCAGGCGCGGTCGGGCCGCTCCCAGGGCCGGACCGCGATGAAGAGCTGGAGGAGATCGCCGTCCAGCGCGCCGGACTTGCGCTCCTGGCCGAGGATGTCGAGGGCGCGCTCCACCGGGACCGCCGGCTTGTAGGGGCGGTCGCGCGAGGTCAGCGCGTCGAAGATGTCGGAGATGGTCATCATGCGCGTCTGCACCGGGATGTCCGGGGCGCGCCAGCCGTCCGGGTAGCCGCCGCCGTTCAGCTTCTCGTGGTGCGAGCGCGCGATCTCGGGAACGCGGCTGAGCTCCTTCGTCCACGGGATCTGCTTGAGGAACTGGTACGTGTGCACGACGTGGGACTGGATCTGCTCGTACTCGGCTGGGGTGAGGCTTCCCCGCGGGATGGCCAGGATGCGGGCCTCCTCCGGCGTGATCAGGGTCAGCGAGTCACCCAGGTGATCCGCGTAGGCGTGAACGGCCAGGTCGCGGATCGAGGCCGAGATGTCGTCCGGCATCACGGCGGGCTCGTTCGCGGCCGCGACGGCCTTGAGCTGCTGGTCCAGGTCGGCGAGCACCGCCGCCAGCTCGGCGTCCCACTGCGCGCTGCGATCGCCGAACCCCTCGCGGCCATGCTGGAGCAGCCAGTCCGTCTTGCGCTGCGCGTGGCGCAGCTCGAGGCCCCGGCGGATGATCTCGCCCCGCTGCCGGATCATGTCGAGCTGGCCTACCGGGAGCTTCTTGGCCTTGACCAGCACTTCTTCGCGCACGCCGACCTTGCCGAAGTCGTGGAGGAGCGAGGCGTAGCGAATCTCCTTCATCTCGTCGTGGGAGAAGCGGACTCCGCGGAAGATGCCGTGATCCGTGCGGTCCACCGCGGTGGCCAGCGCCACCGTGAAGTCGGCCACCCGGAAGGAGTGGCCGGAGGTGGTGGGATCCCGCGACTCGATCGCGGTGACCGAGGCCTGCACGAAGCCCTCGAACAGCATCTGGATGGACTGGTAGAGCCGGCTGTTCTCGAGCGCGACGGCGGCCTGGGAGGCGAGCGACGCGGCCAGATCGCGGAAATGCGGCGGGTAGGGGATCACGTGGGCGAGCACGTCGGCGGGCGTCGGGAACACCGCGGCCGGATCCCGCTTGCAGTTGATGAGCTGGAGCGCCCCGATCACGGTGCCCTGCGGTGTGGCCAACGGGACCACCAGCATGGACTTGGTGCGGTAGCCGACCCGCTCGTCGAAGTCCCGATTGATGCGGAAATGCGAGCCCGGTGGCAGCACGTAAGCGTCGTCGAGCTGGAGCACCGTGCCGGTGAGCGCCACGTACCCGGCCACGCTGGCGTCGTCGATCGGCAGGGTGAACTCGGTGAACGGCACCCGGACCGAGTCGTTCTGCGCCAGCTTGAAGCGCAGCCGCGCGGTGCCGTCGGCCGCGTCCTCCACCACGTAGAGAGAGCCCGCGTCGCTCTGCGTGATCTCGCGCGCCTTGCTCAGGATGAGGGTGAGGAGCTCGTCGGTGTCCCGCTCGGCGGAGAGGCTGACGCCGATCTGGTTGAGCTCCCGCAGCTCGCGGCGGCTCACGGCGGCCTCGCGCCGGGCGTGGGCGTGGTCGCACGCGTTGCGGAGGGCGGCGGCCAGCACCTCGGGCGCGGCCGGCGCGGCGACGTAGGCATAACACGGCACCGCCGGCGTGGCCCCGGGGGCGACGAGGGCCACCACCGGCAGGTCGGGCGCCGAGGCGGCCAGGGCCGCTGCGACCGCCGCGTCGCCTGCGGTCAGGTCCACCAGCACGACCGCGGACTCGTCCGCCCCGGCCGGGGGGGCGCCTGCCGCGGGAAGCGGGAGGGCCTCGAGGTCACCGGGGAGCGCAGAGAGCTGGGTAGCTGCCGGGGAACCCGCCGGGTACCAGACCACTCGGCGTGGCATGTATCGAGGGTAGGACCCCCCTCGGCGACCTGTCAAGGGAGCGCGACTCCCGGGTCGGCCGGCGGCACCGCTTGACCGTCTCGCGCCCGGGTCGGTAAGATCACCCGGCCATGACTACGCGCGTATCCACGGGCAGTTCCAGGCTGGACGAGATGCTGGGCGGCGGGTTGCTGCCGGGCACCCTGACGGTCGTGTACGGGGCCACCGGCATCGGGAAGACCCACCTGGGCCTGGCGTTCTGCGATCACGGCGCCCGGGCCGACGGGGCCCGCGGCATCGTCTTCGACATGAACGCCCGAGGCGACTCCCAGCAGCACCACGCCTACGCGGCGCGGCTCTACAACTGGGACCTCGAGCGCTGGACGCACGCGGTGCTGCCCATGGCCGAGCCGTACCCGCCCGACGGGCAGATGCGGGCCTTCTACTGCGACGCCCTGCCGTGGGTCGGCAAGCTACGCGACTACCAGGTCGCCAGCCCGGATGGGGTCGAGTTCGATTGGAACTGGAAGGCCCAGTACAACCAGGCGCTCTACACGGTGCGGCCCTTCGTGTACTTCCATCTCGCGGCGGGCAGCCGGCGCATCGTGGTGGACGGCATCGAGCCGATGGACGTGCCGGGCGACTACATCCAGCCCTACATCTTCGACGACCTCTACCGGAAGACCATCCACCGCGACAGCGAGACGCTCGGGATGGAGATCTGCATGCCGGTGTGGAAGCATCGGGCCTTCATCGACGCGCACCGGTACGATCACACCGCGGTGACCACCGTGCTGCTGGTGACGACCGAGGAGACCCAGCTCGAGCACCTCATCGCCCGCAAGGTCGCGGCGGGCGACGTCGGCGCGGTCGCCAACACCATCGTGGTGATGGGCAGCGAGCGCATCGGCAACCGGCTGGCCCGCATGCTCTGTGTGGTGAAGCACCGGGGCAGCGCCAAGAGCGACGAGATCGCGGAGTACCACGTCACCGGGCAGGGCTTCGAGCTGGGCTGAGTCGCATGGACCAGGCCGCGCTGCTCCGGCGCCGGCGCCGCAACTTTCGCCAGCTTCCCTCCCATCGCGTGCGCTCTGCCCGCAGCGCGCTGGCGTTCGTCGAGGCGGTCGGGCTCTGCTCGACCTTCCATCGCTTCCCGGAGGGCCTGCCCTGCCTCTGGGAGGCGGTGGTGGGCCGGGCCGCGCCACGGTGGCCGCGCCGCTCGCACCACGACGACGGGATCGGGCT
>Ga0137403_10006526_pt1 | contig 13336 bp, 10 predicted proteins | sample CZOMad2_1_16fung_FD_122057 | JGI IMG/M metagenome (GOLD analysis project Ga0137403, IMG submission 122057) | Vadose zone soil fungal communities from Angelo Coast Range Reserve, California, USA - CZOMad2_1_16fungal (Hybrid Assembly) | ecosystem: Environmental > Terrestrial > Soil > Vadose zone... | reverse complement strand
GAACGGCCATTGCCAAAACTTCCACCCCGACCCGTCGATAGAGAAAAAGATGAACTCGGCTCGCCCGACCAGATTCTCCGCCGGCACGTAACCGACGGCCGAAAGCACTCGGCTATCTTGCGAGTTGTCGCGATTATCTCCCATCATAAAGTATTCGCCAGGCGGTACATTGTAAACCTGTGTATTGTCCAGGGGTCCGTTGTCGCCCATCTTGATGATCGGATGTTGTCGTCCATTCGGCAGGGTCTCGGTGTATTGGGCAAGCAGGATGACGGCTCCGTTGCCTTCGTGGTAGACATAATCCTCGATGCGCTTTCGCGGACAGGGCTGATCGTTAATGTAAAGGATGCCGTTTTTCATCTGGATATGATCGCCCGGCAGACCGATTACCCGCTTGATATAGTCGGTCGAATTGTCGGTCGGTAATTTGAAGACCGCCACGTCACCACGGTCGGGGGAATGGGAGAGAATCCGCCCGGAGAACAGCGGCAACCCGAGAGGCAACGAGTAGCGGCTGTACCCATAGGAGAATTTTGAGACGAACAAGTAGTCGCCAATCAACAATGTCGGCACCATTGAACCGGATGGAATATTGAACGGCTCATAAGCGACCGTACGGACGACAAGGGCTATCAGGACAGCGTAAACAACGGTCTTTATAGTGTCGACGACGCCACCGGATGATTTTCTCTTGGTGATGCCGGTGCGCGCAGAATTGGCTTTCATGGATTACCTTGAGGACCTGATTGGCGCAGGATCAAGCCGAGCGCGGTGCTGCGAGTCAAGTCGCGCCTGCCGAAAAAATTCTGTGAGTTTAGCCGGCGCGTTTGGGCAGGGCCGTGATGATCACGACCGCTTGGGCGATCGGCGGCTCATCGGTCAGTGTGACATCGAGGCGCGCCATCATCCCGGTCGGCGTGATTTCCCCGAGCCGGCGAAGCGCACCGCCGGTCAATTGCAAGGTTGGCTGTCCCGATGGCCGATTGACCACACCCAGGTCACGCCAGAACACGCCATGCCGGAAGCCGGTGCCGAGCGCTTTCGCGCACGCTTCCTTGGCGGCGAAGCGGCGGGCATAGCTTGCCGCCCGGTCAGCGCGCCGCTCGCATTTTTGGCGCTCCACATCCGTAAATACGCGGTCGAGAAAACGGTCCCCGAATCGTTCGATTACCCGTTCGATGCGGCTGATGTCGATCAGATCGCTGCCAAGGCCGAGGATCATCGCGTGAGCCCGCCGTCGCGAGAGTGCTTCGCTGTTCTCGAAATGACTGTACTTGTCATGGCGAGGAGCACAGCGACGAAGCAATCCCGCCCGGGTGCGGCTGGTCTCGCGCCCGCGGGCATCAGCCGCGCGCTCTTTCGACCGAGTTGATGACTGGGTTCGCCCGCAACGCGGCGATGATCGTCGTCAAGTGTTTCACATCGCCGACCTCGATGTCGATCATGATCTCGAAGAAGTCAAGCGAGCGGTTGGTGATCTTCAAATTGCTGATATTGCCACCTTGCTTGCCAATGACTGTAGTCAGGCTGCCGAGATTGCCGGGCTCGTTGGCGATCGTGACGTTGACTCGGCCGACATGGACGGCATCGGCGTCGCCGCCCCAGGCAACATCGAGCCAGCGCTCCGGCGTCTCGGCGAAGCTCTCGAGCGTGTCGCAGTCGATCGTGTGGATCGTCACACCCTTGCCCGTGGTTACGATGCCGACGATGCGGTCTCCCGGCAGTGGGTGGCAACAACCGGCGAAGTGCAGCGCCATGCCGGGGATCAGGCCGCGGATCGGCACCGCCGTCTCGTTGCGTTTCGCCTTGCGCCGCGCCCGGGCCAGCGAGACGACCTTGCCCTTGGCTTCCTGGGGTTGCGGAAACGCAGCGTTGGCTACCGCGCGCCCGGTAATGAGACCCTGGCCGACCGCGACATAGAGATCCTCGACGGAGGCGCAGTTGAAGTTCTTGAGTATCGCCTCGAGCGGCCGCTCCGAGAACTCCTGGCCCTCCTGGCGGAACGCTTTTTGCACGATCGCCCGCCCGAGATCGAGGTACTGCGCGCGCTGCTGGGTACGGATGAAACGGCGGATGCGGGCGCGCGCCTTGCCGGTGACGACAAACCGCTCCCAGGTCGGCGACGGCGTCTGCGCCTTCGAGGTGATGATCTCGACCTGATCGCCGTTGTGCAGCTCGCTACGCAGCGGCACCATACGGCTGTTGATCTTCGCGCCGACGCATCGGTCGCCGATCTCGGAATGCACTGCATAGGCGAAATCGACGGGCGTGGCGCCGCGCGGAAGCGCGATCAGATCGCCCTTGGGGGTAAAGGCGAAGACCTGGTCCTGGAACATCTCGAGCTTCGTGTGCTCGAGGAACTCCTCGGGCCCCGAGGCGTGATCGAGGATGTCCAAGAGCTCGCGCAGCCAGCGATATTGCGGTCCCTCGGTCTTGCCGGCGCCCTGCTTGTAGCTCCAGTGGGCGGCGACGCCGAGCTCGGCGATCTCGTGCATCTCGCGGGTCCGGATCTGCACCTCGATGCGCTGCTGCTCCGGTCCAATGACCCCGGTGTGCAGCGAGCGGTAGTTATTCGGCTTGGGGGTCGAGATGTAGTCTTTGAACCGGCCGGGCACCACATGGTAGGCGGAATGGATGATGCCAAGGGCGTGGTAGCAATCGCCGATGTCGTCGACGAGGATGCGAAACGCCATCACATCCGAGAGCTGCTCGAAGGCGACGTTTTTACGCTGCATCTTGCGCCAGATCGAATAAGGCGACTTTTCGCGACCGGAGGCGACAGCGCTGGTGAGCCCGCCCTCCTCGAGCCTGCGGTCGAGCTCGGCGAGGATGCGCGGCACCACAGCGGCACCCTTGTCACGCAGAAAATCGAGGCGCGCGCGAATGCTGGCGCGAGCATCGGCGTGCAGCTCGGCAAAGGCGAGATCCTCTAGCTCGTCCTTCATCCGATGCATGCCGAGGCGTTCCGCCAGGGGCACGTATATGTCCATCGTCTCGCGCGCGATCCGCCGGCGCCGTTCGTCGCTCTTGATGAACCGCAAGGTCTGCATGTTGTGCAGGCGGTCGGCGAGCTTGACCAGCAGCACGCGAATGTCCTCGGACATGGCGAGGACGAGCTTGCGGAAATTCTCGGCCTGCTTGGTCTGGTCGGATTGCAGCTCGATCCGCGACAGCTTGGTCACGCCGTCGACGAGGCGAGCCGTCTCGGAGCCGAAGACCCGCTCGATATCGTCGAGGGTAGCGATGGTGTCTTCGACCGTGTCGTGCAGCAAGCCGGTCACGATCGAGGCGGTGTCGAGCTTCATCTGAGCGAGGATGCCCGCGACCTCGATTGGATGCGAAAAGTACGGGTCGCCCGAATCGCGCAGTTGCGCGCCGTGTGCTTTCATCGAATAGACGTAAGCGCGATTGAGCGCGTCCTCGTCCGCATTGGGATCGTAGGACTTGACGAGCTCAGCCAGCTCGAATTGCCGCATCATGGCGAGCGTTCCCGCCCTTCGCCTCGCTTGCCGCCACCGGCACGGCGCGTGGGTAGCAAGGTCTGCATCAGCGGCGCCGCTCCCCCAGGCTGGTTGCGGCTCCCGGGGTTACAGCTCCTCGTCAAAATCACCAGGCAAATCGCGCTCGGGACCATCCCCGAGATCAACCTCCTCCTCCACCCCAAGAATATCTTCGGCCAACTCCTCTTCGAGGGCTTCCTCTTCGATAACTGCTTCCTCCTCCCCGGGGTCCTCTGCCGCTTCGGCGGTCTCGTCCTCGAGCTCCGCGCCCGCGCGCGCAACGATCCCGAATAGCGCCGTGTCGAGCTCGAGTTCATGGGCCTCTTCAGGCTCGTCGAGCTCGACATGCTTCTGCATGCCACGCACCACCGAACCTCTCAGGTGTTCCAGGCCGACCGTGTCCTCAGCGATTTCGCGAAGTGCGATCACCGGGTTCTTATCGTCATCGCGGTCGAGGGTCAGCGGAGCACCCGAGGTGATTTCGCGGGCACGTTGCGCCGCGAGCAGGACCAGCTCGAATCGATTCGGAACTTTGAGAACACAATCTTCGACGGTAACGCGCGCCATTGCGAGACTCTTCATTGGCAAGGGAATCAGTCTATATATGGGGCCAATCGGCCGACGGCAACAGCAAGCGTAGACGCGCGGGAGCCCCGGAATCGCTACGCTTGACCCTCGTCGGCGCGGGCGCGTATATCGCTCCCCTTCGCCGGCCGGATGGCAGAGTGGCTATGCAGAGGACTGCAAATCCTCGTACAGCGGTTCGATTCCGCTTCCGGCCTCCAAAAAGGATCCCTGAAACTCAGCCGCTTATAGCTCTCCTGCGATTGTGCGGGCGAGCGGCCCCTTCACACACTTCCTTTCTATCTAACAGCTCAATGTCTTCTCGGCGACCGTTGCGGGGAGCGCTGTGGGTTCGCCTTAAGCCCTGTCACCGGCATGTTTGACCGCGACTGACGAGCCGAGTTGGCGAAACCCGATCTTGCGCTCGATAGCGAAGACAACGCCATGCGTCCGGTTGATATGCTTGCAGGCCGGCTAAGACGCTTTTCCAGGACGTCGCAATCGGCAATCGCGCTGGAAGTTCCTCGGGCCTGCAATATCTCGCGAGTCCGAGGGATCTTGAACCGCCGTTGCGCCGAGTTCGGCGCTACAGCATGCAACCGCTCGATCCCCACCCGGCTCCATCGCGGCGTCGCGTCGAGCCGAGAAAAATGGCGCATCGCCCTGTGCCGATTATGGCGGAGAAAGCGCTCGTCCCCGCCATCGCCGTTCAGCGCGACGGTGACCTTGCGACGCGCCATTTCGGCGCCGCAATAGGTCGGGATCGCTGACGGATCGGTCAAAGGCTCGCAACAGTGCCAGACGAGGCGCGGCAGCACGCTGACGGCGTCGGGTTCGACAACCCGCTCTTAATAATGATCGGTCCCATAGCGGTTCGCCACCTTTGATTTCCGAGCCGTAAAGAAAGGCAGCGCGAGTGGCGGTAATAGAGCGGCTTCTCGCCGACCCGATCCCGCGCAAGGATCGGACGCCTCCAGGCGCGCCAGCCGTTGACGATGACCCTCGGTGTCGCTGCAGCTGCGGAAGGGATAATGAGCTCCTCGGAGCTCCCGCCGGATCTCCCCGAAGTTATAGTTTTCGCCGTTACAGGTGATTCAGACGCTCTCTTCCGCGCAGGCCATCGGTTGGTGTCCGGCGGGCGAGAGGTCGATGATCGACAGCCGCGCATGGGCAGAGACCCACCCGGCCGTCGGCCCAAATGCCTTCGTCATCGGGGCCGCGGTGCCGCACATCGCGATCATCGCCGTAAGCGAGATTCGAGCTCGTTGCAAGGCGACATCGTCTGGTCTAGAAGGAAACCGCCAATGCCGCGCATTCCTCGTCGGGTGGAATTTTGTGACGCTACTTGGATTGTGCACGCGATGAGCAAGCGTGAACAGTCGGGTTTCACACTAGTTGAGGTGCTGGTTACGCTCGTTCTGCTGGGCATGGTGGCGGCGATTCTCTTTGGAGGGCTGAAGCAGGTCATCGAAGCACGTACCCGACTCAGGCCGTACCTGGACCAATCGGAGCAGACGACTATGGTGGCCGGCTGGTTTCGGCAGACGGTGCAGGGTCTGATGGCAGATTACGATACCGGCCCCCGTCGCTTCGCAGCCACGCCGAAGGATTTCTCCGGGTTGACGGTGTCACCGCTGGTCGGGCCACCCGGTACGCCGACGGAGTTCCATTGGTCGCTGCATTACGACAGTGCGAACGATCTAACCATCTTGCAGTATGAGGAAGCGCGGGTCAAAACCATACGGGTTGTCGACTGGCCCGGTGCAGAAGGCTCATTCAGCTATTACGGCCAGGATCAGGAATGGCATACCCGCTGGGTGCCGCCGGAGAAGGCAGAATCTCAAACGATCCCCCAACTCCCCCGGCTCGTCCGCCTCGGTGGTTTGCCCCGCGACCAGTTCCCGGTCATTGTTGCCGCGCCGCGCGGATCACCGTTTCCTCGTCCGCTGCCATTTGATCTTATGAGTAACGCGTCTCTTCAAAATTGAATTGTCGGGCGCGCGTCACCTGGTATCTCCGGATACCGGCGCAATGGTATCCCGGACGCGTCGATAGCCGACCTGGCGAAGCTTGAATGTCGTCAGGATCGATCCCGACGCCTCCGCGACCTCGACCTCGCTTTCATAGAGCGCTACCCGATAATTGCTGATCCCGGCCGGATATCCCGTCCCGTCGGTAACGGATGTGGTTGTCGCGCTCCTCCAATGAACTTTATACGGTCCGAGATCGATCTGTCCGGATTCCTGTATCATCGGGTTGACTGCGGTCATCGCTTCGATCGCGTTCAATGTGACTTCGACCGAAGCATTTGATTGTCCGATATGATTCGCCGAACTTAGAATGCCGCCGACGAGCGTGAAGATCGCTACCAGGGTACCGGCCAAAATCGCGATGGCCACAATTGCTTCCAGCAGGCCGAACCCGTCCTGGCCGCTGGCGGCCGGAAGTAGTGGCATCGTCAACTCCCGCTTCACAACGGGTGCAGCCGGCAATAAGGCGCGAGCAACTGGTACGTCTTCTCTCCCACCGGAGTGAGCAAGCGCACTATGCCCCCGGTGCACAGACCGTCGTACCGGAACGCGATCGGTGGCCTCGCCTCCAAGTTCCAGCCGCGCGGCAAATCGATCGGTGCGTCATCCGCGGCCGCCGGAGCACCGGGTCGGTTCGAGCGGAGAAAGATCGTGCGGCCGCCGCGACGCGCCTCACTCCCCAGACCCACCACGGAGTCCTCGAACCTTCCCTGCGCCGAGGAAAGCTCTAGACGATCAACCCACCCCACCAGTCTAGGTAGAACAAATGTCAGGGTCATGCCGACAATCGCGATCGCAACCACCAGCTCGATCAGGGTGAACCCCGCCTCAGCTCGCCGGTAAGAATCCAACTGCATCGCCGCCGGGCCTTCCTGTCGGACCGTAACTATACAAAGTCAGTGCGTTCAGCTCGCGGCCGAGCGGACTATACTGATACGGATTGCCCCATGGGTCGAGCGGCACGTCCCCTTCGAGATAGGGTCCATGCCAGCGAGACCGGAGCTGCGCATCCGTGGGCGCTTGCACCAGCAGCGTGAGCCCCTCCTCGGCGGTTGGATAGCGCCCAATGTCAAGCCGCATCGTATCGAGCGCGGTCTTGAGCATGCGAACCTGAGTCTGGGCTGCTACTACTTTAGAGCCCTCCAATCGTTCGAACAGTCGGGGGCCGATCAGCGCACCGAGAAGGCCGATGATCGCCAGTACAACAAGCAGTTCGAGAAGGGTGAAGCCATCCGGGCGGCGCGTCTTGTCCTCTTCCCGGCCCTCCACCGCCCGGGTCGGACTGCCGGCGCCTCTACAGTGGAACATTGTTGATGCTCGCGATTGCGGTAAACAAGGATACGACGATCACGCCGATCATCCCGCCGATCACGATGATCGTCGCAGGTTCGAGGAACGCCATCGCTCGTTTGATCCGGTCGCGTCCCCTCTGCTCGGCCAACGACGCTGCCGATTTGAGCATATCGGCAAGGCGCCCCGATCGTTCTCCGACCCGAACCAAATTTACCAGGGTCTCGTCGAAGATTGCGTAATCCTCCAAGGCCGCGCCGAGGGCGCTCCCGCCCCGCACCGCGCGTTCCACCTGGGCGAGACGAGCCTTCAAGCTTTCCAGGTGCAAAGCACCGCGCGCAAGAGCCAAGCTCTGCACCAACGGCACCCGGTTTTGCAGCAATGTCGCGAGCATCGCCGTCCAGCGCCCCGCCTCGGCCTCGACGAAGAAATTTCCGAGCACCGGTAAGCGGATGGCGAGTTCCGGTAGGCGGAGCCGGACTGCAGGCTGTCGCAAAATGACAGCGAGCCCAACAAGCAGCAGAACCGCCAGCGCAGCCAGTGCCGGGAGATTGTCGCGCATGAAGAGCCCGATGAGAAAAATGTTTCGAGAAAATCCCGGCAACAGCAATACGCGATCCTTCAAGATCGCTGCAAATCTAGGAACCACAAATAGAAAGATGAATAGGGTCGAGATAATGCCCATGCCGATCAAGAACGATGGATAAATCAGTGCGTTGCGTATGTCTTTCCGCACGCGGTCGTCAAATTGCATCTGTAGGCTGGCATCCTTGAGGGCGTCTGTAATCATACCGGTGTGATTGCCGGCATCCACGAGTTGATAAACGTATAACGGAAAGGTGGTAATGTTATTGCGGACTGCCGTCGGTACATTGATGCCGCGGCGAAGGTCCCGGCCGAGATTGCTGAGTGCATCACCGAATATTCGATAAACCGAGGAGCGAGAGGTGACGTCGATGGCTTCATTGAGACTGACCCCGGCCTCGATCAGCACAGCCAGCTCGTTGACCAGGCGGATATGATCCTCAAGGTTCGCCCGTTTTCTCCAACCCGCGCGGCGCCGTTCGGCTTGTGCGGCAATTCCGAGGGACAACGGCGTTAACCCGCGCCGCCTCAGCTCGCGCAGCGCGGCGCGCTCGTGTTCGGCGACCACCTCCCCGTTAACGCTCTGTCCGACGCCGCTCAGGGCGCTGTAACTGAAAACCGGCATCGACGACCGCCGCTGCTAAAGGCCGACTGCTCCGCCCGTCACCCGAAAAACCTCGTCGAGACTGGTCTCGCCACGCCACGCCTTGGCGATGCCGTCCTCGCGGAGGGTACGTTTGCCTTGCTCGTCGGCCATGTCGCGCATCGCTTGGGCTGAGGCGCGACGCAGAATGGCATCATGAATGTCCTGGTTGACGCCGACCATCTCGTAGAGGCCGAGCCGCCCCTTGAAACCGAAGCCATAGCACTCCGAGCAGCCGACCGGACGGAGCCAGCGCGGGGCACCAGCGAACAGCTGCGGCGAGCGTTGCCGCGCTGTTAAGACTTGCGCTGCGACCTCCCCGGAGGGGTGTTCCGGTTGCGCGCAGCGCGGGCACAAGCGGCGGGCCAGCCGTTGCGCCATGACAACCCGCACAGCTGAGGCGACGAGGAAGGGTTCGACCCCCATATCGATCAAGCGGGTGAAGGCGCTCAGCGAATCGTTGGTGTGCAAGGTGGAGAAGACCATGTGCCCAGTCAAAGCCGCCTGCACTGCAATCTGCGCCGTCTCGAGATCCCGGATCTCGCCGACCATGATCTTGTCAGGGTCCTGCCGCAATATTGCCCGCAATGCCCGCGCGAACGTATAGCCGATTTCGGGCTGCGCGTGAACTTGGCTGATTCCGTTGACGGTATATTCGACCGGTTCTTCGACGGTGACGATCTTAGACGATCCGTCGTTGATTTCTTCCAAGGTGGCATAAAGCGTGGTTGACTTTCCCGAGCCGGTGGGACCGGTTATCAGAATGATCCCGTGCGGCTCGTGGATCCAGAACCTAAAGTTTTCAAGATCGGCCGTCATCATCCCAAGGCGGTCCAGCGTGAACTGCTTGCGCTCCTTCGGCAGTAGCCTCAGCACGATCGATTCGCCCCAGGTGCTTGGCAGCGAGGAGATGCGTATGTCGACCATCTCCCCGCTCAGCCGCAGGGCGAGACGCCCGTCTTGTGGTAAACGACGCTCGGCGATGTCGAGACCCGAGATCAGCTTGATCCGGGACGCCACCGCATCGAAACGGTCGCGCGGCCAAGTAAATCGGGTATGCAGAACACCGTCGAGCCGAAAGCGAACGCGGAAATCGTGTTCAGCGGGCTCGACGTGGATATCCGAGGCCTGCTCCTCGAAGGCTTGCCCGATCAGATTATTGACGAGCTCGATGACCGGCGCTTCCTCGGCCAGCTCCCGCAGATGGCCGACTTCGTCCAGAAGGTTGCGCCCGTCGCTGGTGTTTCGCTGGTGTACCCGGTCGATGGCGCGATCGAGAACCTGGGTTGCGACCACGCTCCAGCGAACGGTGGTGGCTCCGTAGCTCGCGCAGACGAATTCCTGAAGGTCAGGCACCAGCGGGTCTTTAGCGACGACCCAGGTTTCATCATCCATGAACCATGGCAGCGCTTCCTGATCGATCCACCAATCAACCGGATAACCGGATTGCTCGATCGCCTCGAGATAAGCCGCCGGATCGCTCGGAAGATCACGTTCGCCAAGCAGCGGGATGCCGAGCTGCGCGCTCAATATCGGCAGCAGACGCTCTTCCGAGAGTGCGCCGAGCCGCACGAGGATACTCCCCAGTCTCCCGCCATAGCGCCGCTGAAAGGCCAACCCCTTCTCGAGGTCGTTCTCCCCGATGAGGCCCGCCTCGATCAATAGCCGGCCGAGCGGCAGAGCCGGGCGAAATTCCTCGCGCAGAGAACGCTCGGGCTCGGCTGCGGAACGTCCGCGACCGTACCGAGCTTCGGCGATGCCTGGCTGCTCCCCCGGGCGGTCCATCGACGCTGCGACACGCAGCCCGACCGCCTGCAGCCCCCGCCGAAGTGACGCATTCGTTTTCAATCTCGTATCCCCCCCGGTCATTATACCCGGAGATGACCCGGGCGTCCCCAATGACGGTCAAAGAAAGCCGACGCGGAAACAACCTACAAAGATACTTTATATCAAGACGGACACATATACAATGTTCACCAGTGCAGTGTCGACGCCGGCTGAGGCACAGCCTCGTAGCGGTTCTTGAATGATTCGGCAATACTTGCTGCGTCCTCGGCCGAGTTGACTATATACGGGGTGATGAACACAAAGAGCTCGCTGCGGGTTTTCGCCACCTGCTGGGTTCCGAACAGAAAACCCACCCCCGGCAGATCCTTCAGCCCGGGGATGCCGGCGGAGGTGCTACTGGCGTTTTCCATGATCAACCCGCCGAGCAATACCGTAGCACCATCGTTCAACGACAGCTGAGTGCTGATGGTCCGAGTGTTGATGACCGGAGTGGCCAGGCCCGACGTGGTATTCTGAACAGCCTCGCTGACTTCCTGCTTGATCTCGAGATCGATTTGATCGCCGGCGTAGATCGTCGGCTTGACGGTCAGGATGACTCCGGTGTCGCGATATTGAATGCTTTGCAGGATGGCGCTGGTCCCGGCTTGCTGAAGCTGCGAGCTGGTGCCTTGGCTGGTGACGATCGGGACCTGCGCGCCGACCTGGATCCTCGCCTCGCCGCCGCTGCGCGACAGGACCTTTGGCGTAGACAGGACCCTCACGCGATTATCGGTCGCCAGCGCGTTCAAGGTGGCGCGGGTGGCTCCCCCTCTGTTCAGGATCGTAAAGATGAAGCCGCTGGTGCCGATACCGGTTGCAGTGTTTCGGATGATCTCGTTTGGCGTCGCACCCAAGCTGAGTATCCACTCGACGCCGAGAGTGTTGTTGTCGGTCAGGGTCACCTCGGCAACGGTGCACTCGATGATGACCTCGCGCGCCGCCCGATCGAGGTTTTCGAGCAACGGGCGGAGCTGCTCGAATTCCTCGGCGCTGCCCTGAAAAATGATCGCATTGCGCGCCGCGTCGGTCACGATCTTTCCCGAGGTCGTCGGTCCCGGGCCGGGCGGCGGGACGCCACCTCCCGGAGCGCCCTGAGGGCCGGCTGCCGCACCCGGCGGCGGCGGCGCCCCGGCGGGCCCCGCAAGCTCGGGCGCCACCGCCGCAGTTCGAGCCGCGGCGCCTCCCTGCAGCACCGCATTAAGCACTGCGGCGACGCCTTCCGCGGTGGTGTTTCGGACGCGATAATAATAGACGCTCTTCTGCGGATCGGCACGCGAGGCGCGATCCAGATCGCGCGCCCAATCCTCTACATGGGAGAGCGTCTTTTGATCATCGGCAAAGACGACCAAGGAGTTGCTCGGCCGCAGCGCGAGAAGGACGATGACAGCGGGGTTCTGCATGGACGTCGAAGCGTTGTAACCCTCGGCGCGGAGAATGTCGGCCAGCCTTTCGGCCAGCTGGCTCGCGGTCCAGAAAGCGGGCTCAATCCTGATGCTGCGGCGCCCTGCCAAGCGCGGCTGGTCCAGCGTACGGATGGCTTGAAGGGCCGCTTCGATATCGTCGGCTAGCCCGAGAAGCAGCAGCGCGCCTCCCGCCGGCGTCACTCGAACCTTGGTGCCGAACGCGCTCTGTAGCCAGCCTGCCATGTCGGTTGCCGCGATATTCGCGAGCGGCACGTACTGAAAGATCGGCCTCATGTTTTGGTCGATCTCCGCCGTGCCGCGCCCGCGAACGATTCTCGGTGATTGCGACAGCAGCGCCTCGTTAGGAATGATCCTCGCGAGATTGCCGGAGAAGACGACCTCGATCCCGTAATCGCGCAGGATCGCCCGCGCCAGGGCGAGAATTTCATTGGGCGGCAACGGCCGGCCGGTGCGCAGCGTCACCAGATCGTTGCGCTGTGCGATCCGCGGATCGATCTCGAAATTGACGTGCAGGGTATCGCCGAAAACCGTGTTGATAAAGGCCGGCAGCGGCATTTGCTCGATCGTCAAACTGGTCGACCCACCCGCCAGGGTGAGCGGTGCCTGCGGGAGGACTGGTGTCTCGGCCGCTCCGGGCGGCGGCGGGCCGCCCTGGATGGCGGAGCGCCGCGGCCCGCCGCCGGCCACCAGCGGGCCCCCGGGCGCCGGGCCGGTCGGCTCTTCGCCCTTCTCCGGCAGGGTCCGTAAATCGGCGCCGGGGTTACCGACGGTGGTATAGGGTGCACAACCCGCCAACGACAGCAACGCCGTCAGGCAGATCGCAAAGACCCAGTGCCCGTCCGGAAATGAACCGACCGTGTTCAACCGATTGTCCCCTGCGTCGCCCCCGCGACAGCCTGACTTTTGCCGACATCCCGGCATCGGACAAGCCCTTCGTCTCTCCCTGAGCTCAGGGACAACCCCGCCCGAGCGTCCGAAAAGCGTCCTCCCGGCGTCGATAATATATTATAAATCAGTAACTTGACTATGAGTTGACGGGCCGGCCGGCAGCGGAATTTTGAGCCGTTCTCAGGGACGAAAATGGCCGCGGCAGGGGAATTCGGTGCAGGTTGCTGACATTGTATAAATTTCATCTAAGAAGGTATTAACAATTGACAATATCTCACATATGCGGTATATAGAGCAACCTCTCTTTTGTCAAGAGCAGCATAACCCTGTTCAATGAGATTGAGTCTTTCACAAATTTATTTCTGCGCAAACATCTTAATCCGGACGATCGTGCCCTGGCGGTCGACGGTGACGGCGGTCGGTTCGATTGAACGGACAACACTCCCGTCGGGGAGATTGTCTCCCGGATGCCGGATCTCGTGGCGCGCCGATTTTTCGCCCGGTTTGCGAATCAGGACGGTCAGATACCGGTCGGTCTCGGTCGTGACCACACCGACGACGCGCGGCTCGCTGCCGGCCTCGATC
>Ga0137403_10006294_pt1 | contig 13336 bp, 16 predicted proteins | sample CZOMad2_1_16fung_FD_122057 | JGI IMG/M metagenome (GOLD analysis project Ga0137403, IMG submission 122057) | Vadose zone soil fungal communities from Angelo Coast Range Reserve, California, USA - CZOMad2_1_16fungal (Hybrid Assembly) | ecosystem: Environmental > Terrestrial > Soil > Vadose zone... | reverse complement strand
GGTCATCGAGGTGGTGACGACCTCGCCCAGGGCGTTGAGGTAGGTGCCCCGGTGGGTGTACATCACGCCCTTGGGGCGGCCGGTGGTGCCCGACGTGTAGAGAATCAGTGAGAGATCGGCCTCTTCCGGCCCCGGGGCTAGCGCCGGCCGTCGCCCACTCGCCCCGGCGCCGGCCGCGATCTCGTCGAATCTCACCGCGCCGGGAGGCTCGGCATCGCCGACGTAGACGAGGGTCACGTCGCGGCCGCGCACGGCTTCGAGGACCGGCGCCGCCGTGGCCGCCTCGAAGATGACCATTCGCGCGCCGGAATCCGCGAGCAGGTAGTCGATCTCCCCCGCGGCGAGGCGGAAGTTCACCGGCGTCGCGACGGCAGCGATGCGCTGCAGCGCCCAGTAGGCGAGGATGTGCTCGACGCGATTCTTGAGGACGAGCAGCACACGGTCGCCGCGACCGACGCCAAGGTCGGCGAGCCCACCGCCGAGCGCGGCGGTCCGCGCATCGAGCTCGTCATACGTCAGCCGGGCCGCGCCGTCGACGACCGCCTCGGCCCGGGGCTGGCGCAGCGTCGCGCGTTCGAGGAGACCGGCGAGCGTCACGGGACGAGGAGGACTTTGCCCTTGTTCTTGCGATCGAGCACGTGCTGCACGGCGACCCGCGTGTCCTTCAGCGCAAACGCCCGGTCGATGACGGGTGCGAGACGTCCGGCCACGACGTGGTCGAGGACCTGCTGGAGCTCGAGGATCGTCCCGAGGTTCGTCCCGACGATACGGAGGTTCTTCGAGTAAACGTGGCGCAGGTCGAGGCGCCCCCAGTGCGTGTCGTGGGAGCCGATGGTGACGAGCGTGCCCATGCGAGTCAGCGCGTACGTCGAGCGTTCGAACGTGTCGCCGCCGATGTGCTCGACGACGACGTCCACGCCGCGCTTGCCGGTCCACCGCTTCGCCTCTTCGACGAAGTCCTGCGTGCGGTAATTGACCACGTGCTCGGCGCCGAGCCGCCGCGCGAACTCGATCTTGTCGTCGCTGCCGACCGTGGTCATGACGCGGGCCCCGCAGAGCCGCGCGATCTGGATCGCGGCGCTCCCCACCCCGCTGCCGGCAGCCTGCACCAGCACGGTCTGGCCGGGGCGGACGTCGGCCTTCGCGACCAGTGCATGCCACGACGTGAGCATGGCCAGCGGCACCGCCGCGCCCGCCTCGAAGGAGATCGCCTCCGGCAACGGCAGGAGATTGGCGGCCGGCGCCTTCACCAGCTCGGCGTAGCCGCCGTCCTTGTGGGCGCCGAGGTAGCCGTAGCGCGTGCACACCGTCCGTTCGCCGCGGAGACAGTATTCGCACTGGCCGCACGAGAAGCCGGGAAAGATGATGACGCGCTGGCCGCGCGTCCGGCCCTTCACCTCCGCGCCGGTGGCCTCGACGACACCGGTCACCTCGCACCCGTTGACGTGGGGAAGTCCCTCCGGCGGCGGGAAGCGGCCGTCGAGCAGCAGCATGTCGACGTGATTGAGCGCGCAGGCCGCGACCCGAACCACGACGTCGGTCGCGCCGGGCACGGGGTCGCGATAGTCGTCGTAGAGGATCTTCTCGCTGCCGCCGTGCTCCTTGAAGAAGGCTGCCTTCATCCCTGGCCTTGCAGGAGCTGGCTCATGCGTCCGAAGAACTGGTCGGCCATCATCTTCGACACGCCGCCGAGCATGCGCTGCCCGACGCCGGCGATGAGCCCACCGACCTGGACGTCGGCGTTGTAGGCGACGCGCGTGCCGCCGCCCTCGATGTCGGACAACGTGATCAGCGTGTCGCCGCGCACGAAGCCCGGGCCGCCGCTGCCCTCGACCGCCAGGCGATACGAATCGGGCGCCTTCTGGTCGGCGAGGCGGACCTTGCCCTCGAACGTTCCCTTGATCGCGGCCACGCCGACCTTCATGACCGCCCGGAACTCGTCGTTGCCGAGAGCTTCGAGCTTCTCGCAACCGGGAATCGCCTGCCGGAGGCGCTCGGGATCGAGAAACGCCTCCCAGACTTTTTGCCGGGGCGCGGGAATGTCGTGAGCACCTTCGATCTTCATCGGTTGGATCTCCTGTGCCGCGCGTGCGAGATGAAAGGCGACCTAGTGTACCAGGGCACTCGGTACGTGGCACTGGCATTGCAGCCGCAGAGACCGGCGAACACCGCCATCAACAGGAGGACCGAAATGAAAAAGTTGCTCAGCGCAGTTTTCGCCGTTGCCCTGGGCGCGACGATGATCGCGGGTTGCAGCGAGTCGCGCAGCGACCGCGTCGGCGAGCGCCCTGGCACGGACCGTACGCCGTCGGCCTCGCCGGGCGCGCCGTCGCGCTCGACGGATACGACGACCGGCTCGAGCTCGAGCAGCGGCTCGAGCACGACGACCACTCCGCCAGCCGGCTCGAGCTCCAGCAGCTCGTCGTCGTCGCCATCGTCGACGACGCCCCCGTCCGGCAGCAAGTAGTCATCGATCGGTTGGGAGGGGGCGACCCGCCCCCTCCCGTCCTCACGGCTCCGCGATTAGAATTTCGCACGGCCGATCGTCACCACGGCAATCGTCGCTGGCGGGACCGGCGTCTCCAGCTCGAGCGACGGCGGATCGATCCCAATGGCCCGGACGATCCCGAGGCCGGCGGTCTCTCCGGCCGCGTCGTCCACGCCCGCCAGCGTGCCGATCAGATCGTCGAGTGCGTAGGCGACCACGGGCCCGCCCCCGAAGATGGGCGAGAGTCGGTGCGCTGCGTCCGCCGTGAGCGTCGTCTCGGTCAGCACTGCCGTGTCGATGTCGCGGCGCTCGGCCCAGGTGATGTCGTGACCGACGGCCGCGGCGGCCTCGGCGAGCTTCGCCGCGTTCAACGCTTCGCCGGCGAAGAGGGCGGGACGCTTGAGCACGACGGAGCGGAGGTCGAGAACGATCCGCTGCGACCCGGCGAAGTAGCGAGCGAGCGCCTCGTCGCGGTAGCGACGGCGCGTCTCGGCATTCCGCGAACGAGCCGCTGGTGAGGGCGCCAGGCGAACGATACGCGGACGGGCCGCAACACGATACGGCCGCAGCACGGCCTCGCACTCGCCGCCACGCGCGAGACAGATCACGAGGTCGGGATCGAGCAGATCGATCTTCGCCTGCTTCAGCGTGCGGCCGAGGTCACCGGCGATGAGGCCTCCGGTGTCGACGAGAACGCGGGCGATGCCCTGGGCACGCGCGCGCGTCACCATGCGGCCCGTGGCCACGACGGTGCCGGTGAGGTTGGCCGCGGGCGATGTCGCGCCGACGAATGCCATCGCGATCAGGTCAGCGTCTCCCGGGTGCTGGAGCGCGCGGGTGACACGGCCGAGACCGACGGTCGTGGGCGGGCCCAGTACGGATTGACCAACGTCGGCGTCCACGATGCCGACCGAGAAGCCGCGATCGAAAAGCGCGTTGGCGAGCGCCGTGACGAGCGTCGTCTTGCCGGCGTCGCCGGGCCCGATGACGACGGTGAGCGGTGCCGCAGACGCCGCGTCGAGGGCCGGCGTCCAGGCCGAGTCGATCACCCCAGGCGGTGGAGGGCGGCCTCCATCCGGCTCAGGCCCTGGCGGATGAGCTCGGCGCTCGTCGCATACGAAAGACGAACGTGGGCGTCGGAGCCGAAGTCGACGCCAGGAACGACGGCAACCCGGGCGTGCTCGAGGAGGAACTCGGTGACGTCGGCCGAGCCTCGCAGGGTCCGGGTCGCGCCACCGATCGTCGTCGTCTTACCGAAGAGCTTGCCGACGTTGGCGAACGCATAGAACGCACCCTTGGGCATGACGCAGCTCACGCCGGGCAGCGCGTTGAGCCCCTCTACGATGAGGCGCCGGCGGCGGTCGAACTCACCCGCCATCTTGGCCACCTCGTCCTGGGGACCCGTGAGCGCCTCCACTGCCGCCCATTGCGCGATCGAGGACGGGTTGGACGTCACCTGGCTCTGGACGTTCGTCATGGCGCGGATGAGCTCGCGCGAGCCGGCGGCGTATCCGATCCGCCAGCCCGTCATCGCGTAGGCCTTCGAGCAGGTATTGACCACGATCGTGCGCGCTTTGATGTCGGGTCCGAGCTGGGCGATCGAGATGTGGCGCCCCTCGAAGGTCAGCGCCTCGTAGCACTCGTCGGAGATGACCCAGAGCTGGCGATCGACGGCCAGGCGCGCGACGGCCTCCAGCGCGGCCTGAGAGAAGACGGCGCCCGTCGGATTGTTCGGGCTGTTGACGACGATGATCTTCGTCCGGGGCGTGACCGCGTCCCGCAGCCGGGCCGGATCGAGATCGAAGCCCGTGGCCTCGTCGGTGGTCACGGCGACCGGATCGGCTTCGAGGAGACGCGCCTGCTCGGGATAGGAGACCCAGTACGGACTGGGCACCAGCACCTGGTCGCCCGGATTGAGCAGGGCCACCATGATGTTGAAGAGCGTGTGCTTGGCGCCGCAGGAGATGACGACGTCGGCCGGCTCGTAGTGGAGCCCGTTGTCGCGCTTCAGCTTGGCCACGACCGCCGCCCGGAGCTCGGCGATGCCGCCCACCTCGGTATATTTCGTCTGACCGAGACGCATGGCAGCGACCGCCGCGTCCTTGATGCGGGCCGGCGTGTCGAAATCCGGCTCGCCGGCACCGAAGGAGATGACGTCGACGCCGCGGGCGCGCAGCTCACGGGCGCGGGCCTGCACCGCGAGCGTCGAGGACGGGGCAAGGCTCTTCAAGCGATCGGCGAATACAGGCATCGAGCTCCTCCGCCGGCTCAGGCCGGCGACTTGGGTGGAAACTTTTCCGCGAGGCGCTTTTCGACGCCGGCGGGCACCAGGCTTCCCACCGACGCGCCGTAGCCGGCCACTTCCTTGATCAGGCGTGACGAGATGTACGTGTACTTCTCGTGCGGCATCAGGAACACGGTCTCGACCGTGCTGGACAGCTTGCGGTTCATCAGCGCCATCTGGAACTCGTACTCGAAGTCGGAGACGGCCCGGATGCCGCGCACGATGCAGTCGGCGCGCTCGCGCGCCACCAGGTCGATCAGCAGGCCGTCGAAGGCGACGATCCGGAAGTTGTTCCGGAGATCGGCGGTCGCCTCGTCGATCATCGTGAGCCGCTCGTCGACGGTGAACAGCGGCTCCTTGGCGGGGTTGGCGACGACGGCGACGATCAGCTCGTCGAAGATCCGGAGGCTGCGCTGGATGACGTCGACGTGGCCGTTGTGCACGGGGTCGAACATTCCGGGATAGACGGCGCGCTTGGCCACTCTAGATCCTCTCGCTCGGATCGGCTCGGGACCCCGCATCGTAGGCCGCGCTACGAAAAAAAGTCAAGGTTGTCTCCCCGAATCGGCGCGTTCTGAACGGGACGAGCGCGCCCGCGGTGACGGGCGGTCGCTTGGTCAGATGCTGGGCGATCACGACGGCGCCCGCCGCCGCGAGACCGCCGGCGCCGACGCGGTCGAGGGCGGTGTCGCCGAGGCTGCTCTCGTACGGAGGATCGAGGAACACGACGTCGAAGGTGGCGCCCTCGCGTACGAGGCGATCGAGCGCGCGCGCGACGTCCTCGCCGAGAACTCGCGCCCGGTCCTGAACACCGAGCGACGCGATGTTGTCGCGGAGCGCGGCCACGGCGTGGCGGTCGCGCTCGACGAACGTCGTGTGGACGGCGCCCCGCGACAGGGCTTCGAGCCCCACGCCTCCGGCGCCGGCGAAGAGATCGAGGACGCGGGCGCTCGGTAGCCGCGGCGTCAGCGTGTCCATCAGGGCGATCCGAATTTGGTCCGCCGTCGGCCGCGTGACCGGCCCCCGCGGCGTGATGAGCCGCCGTCCCTTCAGCTCACCGGCCAGGATTCTCACGGAGCAGGGCACGGGCACCCGGGCGGCGCCACGCCCGTGCCCCGCCGCGATTTCTCGCCGCGATCGATCATTCGCCCGATCAGAGCCGGCAACTCACGGGACGCTGTCCTCAGCCCACACTTGCCAGGCCGAGCTTGCCGCGCCAGCGCTGCAGGAGTCCCTCGCGCAGCCCACGGTGAGCGTCATCCTTGAGCTCCGGATCGGTGGCGATGATCCCCTGCGCTTCGATGCGCGCATCCTCGAGGATCGCGGCGTCGCGCAAGAGATCGGCGACCCGGAACTGCGGCAAGCCCGACTGGCGGGTACCAAAGAACTCTCCGGGTCCGCGTAGCGAAAGGTCGGTCTCGGCGATCCTGAATCCGTCGTTGGTCTGCGTCATCGCCTCGATCCGGCGCTCGGCGTCCTCGGTGAGCTTGCCGGCGTGAAGGAGGATGCCGTACGACTTCCACGGCCCGCGGCCGACCCGGCCGCGGAGCTGGTGGAGCTGGGAGAGGCCGAAGCGCTCCGCGTGCTCGATCAACATCAGCGTGGCGTTCGGCACGTCGATCCCCACCTCGATCACGGTGGTCGAGACGAGGACGTGGATCTCTCCGGCCTTGAAGCGCCGCATGATCGCGTCCTTCTCCTCGAACCCGAGCCGTCCGTGGAGCAGCCCCACGGTGAGCTCGGGGAAGACGTCCTGCTGGAGATGGCGGGCCATGTCCGTCGCCGCCTTCAGGTCGATCACTTCCGACTCCTCCACGAGCGGATACACCACGTAGGCCTGGCGCCCCTCGGAGATCTGCTTGCGGACGAACTCGTAGATCTCGGCTCGCTTGGACTCGGTGCGGGCGACGGTCTTGATGGGCTGGCGTCCAGGGGGCATCTCGTCCAGCACGCTGACGTCGAGGTCGCCGTACAGCGTGAGGGCGAGCGTCCGCGGAATCGGTGTGGCGGTCATCACCAGGAGATCCGGATGCTCGCCCTTTGCGCGTAGCCGCGCCCGCTGCTCGACGCCGAACCGGTGCTGTTCGTCGACGACGGCCAGGCCCAGACGGCGAAACTCGACGCCCTCCTGTACCAGCGCGTGCGTGCCCACCACGCACGCGATCTCGCCGGCAGCCAGAGCGGCCCGCCGCGCCTTGCGCTCACGCGGACGTGACGCCGAGGTCAGGAGGGCGACCGTCACGCCGAGCGGCTCGAGGAGCTGACGGAACGTCATGAAGTGCTGCTCGGCCAGGATCTCGGTCGGCGCCATCACCGCAGCCTGGTAGCCCGCTTCGATGGCGGTCAGCACCGCCAGCGCCGCCACGACCGTCTTCCCGGACCCGACGTCGCCCTGGAGCAGGCGGTGCATCGGGAACGGCGCCGCCATGTCGCGACGGATCTCGCTCCACACGCGCTCCTGGGCGCTGGTGAGGCGATAGGGCAGCGCGGCCCGAAGCCGGCTCACGAGATCGCCGGGCGGATTGAGCGCGACGCCGCGCGCGCGTGTCGTACGCGAGCGCAGGATCGCCAGGCCGAGCTGGAGGAACAGGAAGTCGTCGAAGGCGAGGCGGCGGTGCGCCGTCGCCAGCGCGTTCTCATTCTCCGGGAAGTGAGCGTCGCGCAATGCCACGGGCAGCGCGACCAATCGCCGGCGTGTTCGTGCCGGCTCGGGAAGGATCTCGGCCACGCCGTCAGTGAACTGCTCGACGATGCTCCACATGAGCCGTCTGAGCGCGCGTTGATGCAGGCCTTCGGTCGTGGAGTACACGGGCACCAGCCGGCCGGTGTGGAGCCGCTCGTCCTCACCGGCCTCCACGATCTCGTAATCCGGATGCTGGAGGTTGATGGCGCCCTTGTAGCGCACCACCTTGCCGTGAAGCACGAGCCGCTGGCCACGCTTGAGCACGCGTCCAAGGTACCCCCCGCCGAACCAGCTCGCGGTCGCGTAGCCCCTCTAGTCCCGGAGCATCGCCGTGAACGGCACGCGAAAGCGTCGCGGCGGCGGCGGGCTCAGCCCCACGATGACCCCGGAGCACGTCTGGACCTGGCCTGGCTGGAGCGCCCGGAAGGGCGTCAGTCGCGTGCGGTCTTCGTGACGCAAGGGCACGAAGAAGAGCGCGTCCTCGACGGTCGTCAGCTCCTTCTTGGCCAGGAGCTTGGCCCGCTCCGGGCCCACACCCTTGAGAAACTGCAGCGGAGTGCGCAGCCCCGGCGGCGGCGCGCTATTTTGTTTCATCGCGGGGGCCGTGCTATAAGAAGTGCTCGCCTTCCGAGAGCATTTCGTCGTCGAAGGAGTCGTGAATGGCTCAGCGGTGCGAGATCTGCGGGAAAGGGCCCTCCGTCGGGAACACGATCAGTCACGCGCACAAGCTCACGCGGCGGCGCTGGCTCCCGAACCTCGTGTCCATGCGCGCCCGGATCGGCGGCAAGGCTCAGCGTGTTCGGGTGTGTACGCGCTGCCTGAAGGCCGGCAAGGTCACGAAGGTCATTTAAGCACAAGCACAACGGGAGGGGGCAGGTTGTGCCCCCTCCCGACCAGTTGCAAGGTGGGAGGCCGCCACCCCCCACCCCAGAAACGACGGCCTACTTCTTCTTCTTCTTCGCCGCCTTCTTCTTCGCCATGTGCGCTCTCACCTCCTCTCCACGTCGTGTCGTACGGTCGTTCATCGGGGTCGAGCCCCTACTTCTTCTTTTTCTTGGCCGCCTTCTTCTTCTTCATCGGCTCACCCCCTTTTCAAACCGCTGCTCAGAACCCCATCGCCTCACGGCGGAGATGCTCGGCCTGGTCCGGCCCCTTGCGCTCGTAATGCAGAAGATCGACGTAGAGCTGGGGCAGCGAGGTGACCTTGAGCCCGCCTTTCTCGAGCACGCCTGAAAAGACACCGGAGTCATAGGGCGTCAAGAGGTGAAGGGTGCCCTCGGCTTCGGTGGCCGCGCGCGCGCCGAGCTGACTCGCGACCTCGTCAGGGTCGCCCTCGAGATAACAGTGAACGTTCGGCAGGCGCAGGTGACTGGCGACCAGTGACGCCCCCGCGTTGAGCGTGAAGGCGTAGCGTCGGCCCGCCGCATCGGCCGCCCGTGCCACCTCGCCCATGAACTTGCGGCTGATGCGCTCCGCAGCGAAGTACGAGTGGATCTCGTTCTCGCGGTAGGTGTACGACTCCGCCCACGCCTCGAGCAGATCGGCCGGCTTGGTGAGCCGAAGCCGCTGGTGGTCGTCCCGCTCCGCCCACGCCAGCTCCTCGAGGCGTTTGATGACGTTGTGGCCGTGGCCCAAGCTCACGAGCGCCGCGCGCGCCAACTCCTCCAGCCGCCACGAGCGCGCCGGCTCGCTCAGCAGCGCGCGCACGACGCGGGTGGCCCGAGGCGCGAACAGCGAGCGCAGCGGTCGCGTGGACGGGCGGACGTTGCGCTTGCCTTCTTTCTCGATCAGGACGTTCTCAAGGGCGACGTAGCAGTTGCCGGACAGATCGACGTACCCAAAGTTGTTGGTCTTGAGAATCCGTGCGCTTTGCGGCGCGATATAGACCGCGGCGGCCAGGGGGTATGCCGCAGGGACCTCCCGTCGGATGTCGCTCAGCCGCGTCACGGCGGCCCGAATCTGGCGTGGCTGTCCGAGCGAGCAGACTTCAGCGATCAACAGGTACTCCTGCTCGCCAAGTCTGAACTTCACCATTAAATCCGCGGTCTGGCCTCCAATGGCGACGTCCTGCGTTTCCTCCCAGGCCTTGGCCCGAGGAAACAGCTCTCGGAGGCGTTGTGCGGCCTGTCGCCTGATTTCCGCGGATTTGAGCATGTTTCGCTTGCCCCGCCTCTTTCAGCATCCGCTGAAACCTTACGAACTACTGAAACCCCTTGTCAAGATGAAAGTTATTCCGGGGCCCTGACAGGTGTAATCGGCAGGCAGGCTGAATAAGCCTAGGGCGCCCGGAGGGGCGCCCTGAACGATGCTCTAGACGGAACTGCGTCTATGGACGAAGCAGGCAGACTCCCTCGGGTGTTACGAGCTGAGGAGCGAGGGTCTCGACGCAGAACAGGTGAACGCCCGCGGTGTCGTGACCGCGATAGCCGACGGAGAGGTCGCCACCAACCGTAAGGACGAAGTCATCCCCGCGCGTCGAGAAGACGGCGCCGGCATCGCGGATGACGTTGGAGCGATGAACGCCGCCGATCACGTCGCGGAGGTGGCGGGAGGTCGGGTATCCGCCCTCGCCCTCGGTGCCCTGGAGGAACGTGTAGTACCGCGCCGGCGCCAGGACGAGCTCGTAGGGGCCGCCGATGCCGTGCGAATCGAGCCGCTCCACGGCGTGCAGGACATCGGTGACCGCTTGACCAGGCTTCGCCCAGTCCTGCGTGGTCACCGTGGGAGACTCTTTGGAGATCAGGAGGCCGTGACCCACCGGCTCTCCGTAGAACACGATCCGATCCTCCGCCAGCGCGACTTCCCGCGCGGCGTTCTCCGCGGGGCCCGTGTCGAGCGCGGGCGCGCCGCGATCGAACAGCTCGAGCGTCGTCCACGACAGCGCGAACTCGGCACGGACCTCGGCCAGCAACGCCATCTCTTCCACGCAGACGGTGGCCTTTCCCTCGCGGGTCGCGCACGGCTTCATCGTGCCCAGCCGCGTCGCCGCGTGATCCCAGCCCCGCGGGCCATCGAACGTGGCCACGCGTCGCCCGGCCAAGATATGGCGGGCCGCCTGGGCCACTGCCTCGTCGATCGCCTTCCAGGTCCGTTCGGTCAGAGGAGCTGCGTCGCGCCGGAGGTTGCCCATCATCGCCGTGCCCTCAGCGAGCCAATGCTCGCGCCAGTGCTGCTCGTGCCGTTGACCTTCTCGCCGTCACCATTTCCCTGCTCCATGGCGCCCTCACGCGCCACGATGGAGCCTTCGCGGAAGAGGTAATCTCGCAACTGCCGATCCCATCCAGCGTCGTGCCGGCGGATCCACTCGAGCACCATCGCGGCGTGCTCCTGCTCCTCGTCCCGGTTGTGGCGCAGGATGCCCCGAAGTTCGTCGTTCTCGGTGGCGTCCATCCGTTGCTGGTACCAGTCCACCGCCTCCAGCTCTTCCATGAGGCTCACGATTGCTCGATGCATGTCGCGGGTGGACGGTTTGAGGCGCTCTTCTGACTCGTGGAAGGTCGTCGAACCCTGGGGCATGGGCAACACCTCGCCTCGTTAGTAGGCCTTCACCCCCAGCCTACAGGCGCCGGCAAGGCCCCCGGCCTCTAGGCCTCGTCTTCCTCGATGCGGTGCATGGTCTCGTCGTCGAGGCCGAAGTAATGGCCGAACTCGTGGATCACGGTCTCGCGCACCAGCTCGGCCATGTCCGCCTCGTCGGCGCAGTCCTCCTCGATCGGCCCCTGGTAGATCGTGATGGTGTCGGGCAGGACGTTGCCGTACATCGAGTCGCGCCGGGTGATGTCGACACCACGGTAGAGGCCGTAGAGGGTGTCGGGCGGCTCGATCTCCATCTCGGCCAGGGTCTCGTCGTCGGCCCAGTCCTCGACGACGACGGCGATGTTGGCGAGCCTCTCCTTGAACTGCCTGGGCAGCTTCCTCAGCGCCTTCTCCACCAGCGCTTCGAACTGCCGGCGCGTCATGATGTCGCGGGGATGCTCGAGCTCGCGGGCGCTAGAGCCCGCGCACGCGTTCGACGTTGATCACGTCGGGAACGTCCCGGATCGCGGTCATGATTCCCTGGAGCTGCTCCAGATCCGCCACTTCCACCACGAAGTTGTTGATGCCGCGCCGGTCGTCGGTGACCGTGACTTCGGCCTTCGTGATGTTCCCGTTCTGCGAGGAAATGGCGCCTGTGATCTCCGACAGCAGCCCGGGACGGTCACGCCCGATGTACACAGCGATGCGGACCGGACGGGTCGACGGCTCGTCCTCCTCGACGTCCCATTCGACGTTGATCAGCCGCTCCCGATCGAGGACGCTCTTGGCCACCGTCAGGCAGTCGCGGGTGTGGACGGTGAGGCCGCGCCCGCGGGTGATGAAGCCGACGATCTGGTCACCGGGGAGCGGATTGCAACATCGGGCGAAGCGAACCAGCAGGTCGTCCACGCCGCGGATGCGGACGCCCTGCTCGGTCTTGGCCTTGCTCGTGCTGGGCCGCGCCTTCTCGGGCGGCTCCAGGATGGCAGTCGGCGCCAGCTTGTTGAGGATCTGGTGCACCGAGCTCCTGCCGTAACCGATCGCGGCCAGCAGGTCGTCGATCCCGGGGAAGCCGAGGTCGGCGGCGACCTTGCGCGCGTCGTCGCCGCCCAGGAGGGTGTTGCCGTTGAGCCGGTACTTCTTGGCCTCGCGTTCGAACAGTTCCCGCCCCAGCTCGATGGACCGGGCGCGCTCCTCGATCTTCAGCCACTGATTGATCTTCGACCGGGCGCGCGTCGACTTGGCGATCTGCAGCCAGTCGCGCGTGGGATGGGCGTTGGGCGACGTGACGATCTCGACGATGTCGCCCTGGCGCAGGCGCGTGCGCAGCGGCACCAGCTTGCCGTTGACCTTGGCGCCCACGCAGTGCTCGCCGACCTTGGTGTGGACGGCGAAGGCGAAATCGATGGGCGTCGCGCTTTCCGGCAGCGCCTTGACGTCGCCCTTGGGCGTGAACACGTAGACCTCGTCGGGGAAGAGGTCGACCCGCACGGTGTCCATGAATTCCCGCGGGTCCTTCATGTCCTGCTGCGTCTCGATGAGCTGGCGCAGCCAGACGAGCGACTCGTCGAGCTTGTCCTTCCCCGCCTTCTTCTCCTTGTAGAGCCAGTGGGCGGCGATGCCCTCTTCGGCGATCTTGTGCATCTCCCACGTGCGGATCTGGATCTCCACCGGATCGCCCTTGGGGCCGATGACCGTCGTGTGGAGCGACTGGTACATGTTGACCTTCGGCATCGCGATGAAGTCCTTGAAGCGGCCCGGGACGGGCTTCCACAGCGAGTGGATGATGCCGAGGGTGCCGTAGCAATCGCGGACGGAGCTCGTGATGACCCGCACGGCCGTCAGGTCATAGATTTCGTCGAACTGATTGCAACTTGATACGCATGATCGCCAAACGATGTCTTGATCGCCTCGGTCTCGGCAATATCTCCGGGCATCGTAGATGTACCATGTACATTGATATAATCAATATCCGAAGGAGCAAGATGCGCATCGGCAAGCGACATTTTCATCGAGCGCACAGCTCCCTCACCACCCGGCGCCGGAACGAGCGGATTCGACAAGAGCCCGCACTTCCAGCTCATCGCCTACTCACTGCCCTAGATCACCCATCGAACCCCAACGAGGTCTCCAATGAGATCGCGGAGATCGTGGCGACGCATCCCGCGCGGGTATTGCTTCTCTTGGCCGAGCCAAGCGTGGAAGCTGGCGATCTCACGGCCACGGTCGCCGTCCGCGGCCGCGTGGTCGATCCGGGCCGTTGGGTCTGCTCCGAGGTTGTCAGCCTGCAAGCGAAAGGTCGGGCCGCGGAACGGCTTCCCTACGCGGTGCGAAGTCTCTTGATCGGCGATCTGCCGACGAACCT
>Ga0137403_10006524_pt1 | contig 13341 bp, 9 predicted proteins | sample CZOMad2_1_16fung_FD_122057 | JGI IMG/M metagenome (GOLD analysis project Ga0137403, IMG submission 122057) | Vadose zone soil fungal communities from Angelo Coast Range Reserve, California, USA - CZOMad2_1_16fungal (Hybrid Assembly) | ecosystem: Environmental > Terrestrial > Soil > Vadose zone... | reverse complement strand
ATCGGCCTTGGTGTGCGCGCCCGCCAGCTGCGGACCGAACACTTCAAGCCCGATCTCCGACTGCCGCAAAGACCCGCCGAAACTCCCGCCCGAACCGCCCGGCGGACGGTCGTATGCGATCGACGGAATATCCGCATTGTCCACTGTTCCTACGTTGCTGAAGAGGTTCAGCAGCACAATTCCCGACAAGCGCATGCGGTATTTCGACGCGCTCTCTATCTTCGTTTGATATTGCTCGTCGACCTTCCCGCTTAGCAACTGGTACTCCTCTTCCAGAGTGGCGGCATGCTGCATTTTCTGATCTTCTTGAGCTTCGGTGCGCGGCGGCTCGACAGCCGGACCGTAGCCACTCGTGCCCGCGGCAACCTCGGCCGTGGCTGGATTGCCCGTGCCAGATGTGCTACGCACCGCCTCAAGTTCCCTGCGCAGCTCCTTGGTTTCCGCGCGGTATTGTTGCGCTTCGGACCGGATCTCAGCGACCGCGGCCTGCAGATCGCGAATCTGCTGGCGCAAGTCGCGAACCGAATCGTTCAGCGAGGTCGCTGAAGACGTCTCCGTGGGGCTCGCCTGCTCCTGCCCGGCACTAACGCCCGACCAGAGAAGAAGACCCGCCAGCATCGCGGATCGCAAAACATCGTACGTATGCCTCGGACTCATGTCGCCTCCTGCCACACGGCTGTTCCAAGCAAGCGAGGTTGGTGTTGAAACTCTTGACTACGTCGCGTTCTTCACAGCCAGAGCATTCTCGGACGACGGATTCAGCGGCACGCTGACTCTGAACGTCGTGCCCTCCGGCGAACTCTGTTCCACCGCCACGTCGCCGCCATGGTCCTGCAGAATCTTTTGCACGACCGTCAATCCCATACCCGTTCCATTCTCTTTACCATAGCTGACAAAGGGCTCAAACAACTTGCCTCGTACCGCTTCCGCGATTCCCGGCCCGTTGTCGCTGATCCTTATTTCCAGATTCTGCCCATTACGCCGCAACTCAACTTCGATCTGCCCGTTCTCGACCGGCACCACCTCGCAAGCGTTAAGCAGCAGGTTCAGCAATGCCCGCTCCAGTTTCTTGAAGTCGAACCAGCCCTCGGTCGTCCCTTCCCATGAAACGCGAATCCGCACGCGCTGAAATTCCGGATGCGCTTTCAGCGACTTGATCGCCGAATCCACCGCCTCCCGCACATCGCCATAAGAAGGATGCAGCGACTCCCGCGTTCTGGAAAACTCCAGCAGCGATTCAATCAGATCCGTCATCTGTTTGACCGCAATCCGGATCTCCGCATACAAGTCCTCGCGCTGCCCGGGCGTGAGATTGCTTTCACACAAGAACTCGGCGTTGGCCATCACCGCCGCCAGCGAATGCCGCAGATCGTGCGAAATCGAGCTAGCCATGCGCCCGATGGTTGCCAGCCGCTCCGCATCCAGCAATTCGCGTTGCGTGGTTTGCAGACTGGTGCGCATCCGGTCGAAGGCGCCCGTCACCTCTGCAACTTCATCTCCGCTCTGCGGCGACAGCGGATATGCGTAGTCCCCGTGCCCGAGCGCGCGGACTCCCGCCACCAGAGTCCCCAGCGGCCGCGTGAACGTATGCGAGATCACAAACACCAGCAGACTCCCCGCCAACACCGCCGCTAGACCCAAACCGAGGAGCAACTCATTCAGGCTGCTCAAGAAGGCGGTGGCCTGATCGAACGACTTCAAAACCCATAACCGTAATCCCGGAGTAGTCGGAGAAGACAAATCGACGGTAGTGGCCAGAAAACGTTCGTCGCCGAGCCGGACCTGATCCGGCGCACCAGCGTTCGCCGACGCCTTCTGCGCCGTCCGCAGCAACTCCTCTTCCTGCGACGGCTTCAACGTGCTCCGCACAATTACGTCCCCGTACCCGAACGCCACTTCGCTGGCGGCAACCTGGCTCAACTCGCGCGCCACGCGATCGTCGATCTCATATCCGAGCACCAGGTATCCCAAGACCTGTTGACCGCTGGCCGGCCCAAAGTAAATGTCCTGGAGAAATACTTCATAGAGATGTCCCTCGACGTACCACCAGTGCCGAGTCTCCGCGCGCGAGACAACTTTAGGGAAGAACTCTTGCGCGCGCGGTACGGTGATCTCTGGCGGACTAGCTTGCAAAGCCATCACTTTCCCCGACGGATCAGCGAGCAGAAGCAGATCGCTACCCGCCAGATTCCACAGATCGTGCGACGCATCCTGGATGGTCGCCGCGTCGCGTGTAGTCATCAGTGCGCGGACGTTCGGCAGGTCGGCCAGTAGCGCCGCGGAGCGCTCCAGCGTCACCTCACGTTGTTTTTGGAAATTGCGGAAGGCGGAAACTGAATTCTGCAGATCGCGCTGGATTTCCAGCCGCACCTGCCGTTGCACGGTGTGCCGTACTAAGAACAGAGTTGTGAAGGTTAGCGCAGCGGTAACCGCGACCATGGAAAGCAGGAACTTGGTCCGCAGCCGAAGTCCACCCATGGTCCTCCTTCCCTGGGCGATGCGACTCAACATCGCTAGGGCACGAACTTGTAACCGGCGCTGTGCACGGTGCGGAAGTGCACCGGATTGGCAGGATCCCGTTCCAGCTTCTGGCGCAGCTTCAGGATGTGATTATCCACGGTCCGCGTGCTTGGATAATTCTTATACCCCCAAACATGATTCAGCAACTCTTCGCGCGAGAGCACGCGTTCCGAGTTCTGGATCATGAACTTCAGCACTTTGAATTCCTGCGCGGTCAACTGGACGAGCGCGCCATTGCGGTGCAGCTCCATTTTCAAGAAATCGACTTTTACTTCTCCGAACGAGAAAGTTTCCGCGGTAGGAGTCCGAGTCGAGCGCCGCATCGCAGTACGCACCCGCGCCAGCAATTCCCTGGGACTGAAAGGCTTGGTTACGTAGTCATGCGCGCCCAGCTCGAGCAGCAGCACTTTGTCCATCACATCCGTGCGTGCGCTAAGAATGATGATCGGCAGCGAAGGCGCAGCCGCGCTAATCTCGCGGCACACATCCTGCCCCAGCATTCCCGGCAAACGCAGATCGAGTACCACCACCGATGGCGCCGCCGCGCGAAACATCTCCAACCCCTCAACGCCATTGCCCGCGACGTCCACCGGGAACCCTTCGCCCTCGAACAATCTGCGCAGAGCCTTCTGGACGGCGCGGTCGTCCTCGATCACCAGCACGCGGTCGTTCCCGGCGGGTGCTTCCGTCGTCTCAGTCGCCAACAAGCTGTTGTCCTCCGCAGTTTTCATGCCGAAGAGAAATGATAACGCGAAAAACCCACGAAATTGTCCGATTAGCTGGAAACCGGCCCTTAATTGACAGGAATTTGACAAATCCGCTCAACATCGTGAGGCCTGGAAGTCATTCGGAGCGATCTCGCTCGGTTCCGTACCACTCAGACCTGGTCCTTAATTGCCGCGCAGGACTCTCAGTTCGTGCATCAGGATCTCGCGGAGAGCTTCTTCGAGTTCCAGCCGCTCGGGCTCAGTAGCGCCTGTCTTTGCCAGCTCAAGCACACGATCGTTAATCGCGCGGCGGGCGAGGTCGCACGCGTCCGACACCTGGGCGGGATCGCGTTCGCCCAGGGCAGAGTCGTACCGCATCCGCCAGTCGGTGGGCATGGGGAAGAAGCCAGCGTTGCATTGACCGCTGCGCGATGCGGGCGCTCAGCGACATATGAGGCCGCGCACGAACTATCTCGTGCGGCCTTGAGTATGGCGAAGCCGCGCCGCTCAGCAGCCGGTGACACGCCGGTCCGACTGTCGCGCGAAGCTTAGCACCACTACACCGGCCAGTCAGCAACAAAGGGAACGGCGGTTCTGGTCCGGAAATATCGGCGAGTCTTGCACACGCGAAAGTGCGCATGTAGCATTGACGAATGGCGAAGATCCGTCCCATGCTGGTCGTGAGTTTGCTAGTTTTGTGGACGGTCGCGCCCGCGCTCGCTTGTCTGCCAAACCGCCAAATGACCCAGGCGGAAATGGACTGCTGTAAGAAGATGGCGGGTGACTGCCATCGAAGCCCCAGTCAACATCCCTGCTGCAAGACCACCCCAAATATCGATACCCCCGTTGTAACAGTTCAACAGACTCTGCAGGTTCATCCGAACGTCGCCGTTCTCTACCTCAGCCAGAGCTTCCAGCCAGAACCAACAGCTGAAGGTGAAGTTGTTCAAGTCCATCTAGGCCTGCGGCCACCTGCCCCACCCGGCCTCAACTCCATTCTAAGAATCTAGACTCCGCCTCGTTTCCTCGCGAACGGAGGAAACGCACACGTGTGTATCCAGGTACTACGGAGGAGAAACTATGAGGCGTGCAGTATTCCTGCTCGTTGTCCTGGGTCTGCCCTGGTCTGCTGTTGCATCCGGGCATGGACCGGTCTTCGGGCTAGCTACACCTACGAATTCGCAAGGGGAATGGAGCTTCGACGCAGGCTTATTCGGCCGAAGTGCGGTCGCCCGAGGAGACTGGCATGATCGACCGGCTTATTGAGATTTCGTTGCGCAATCGATTTCTCGTCGTCGCGTTTTGGGTTGGCATTGCGGCTTGGGGACTCTGGGCCACGCTACGCGCCCCAATCGACGCCATTCCTGACCTCAGTGACAACCAAGTGATTGTCTTCACCGACTGGTCGGGGCGGAGCCCGCAGGAAGTGGAAGACCAGATCACGTATCCGCTGACGGTGAATCTGCAGGGTCTGCCCGGCGTGAAGGTAGTGCGTTCTTCGTCGGCGTTTGGTTTCTCGATGATTTTCGTCATCTTCGAGGACGACGTTGATCTCTATTTTGCCCGCACGCGCGTGCTGGAGCGGCTCAACCTCGTGACTAAACAGCTTCCTGCGGGCGTTGTCCCTACACTTGGCCCGGATGCGACGGGCGTGGGCCATGTGTTCTGGTACACGGTGGAAGGCGGTGGACTCAGCCTGAGAGACCTGCGTTCGCTGCAGGATTGGTACGTGCGCTACCAACTCAACTCCGTGCCAGGCGTGGCTGAAGTCGCGAGCGTGGGCGGTACGGTCCAGCAATACCAGATCGATATCGATCCTAATCGATTGCGCAGCTACGGAGTGCCTCTAGGCGATGTGGTTCGCGCTGTGCGGGCAAGCAACTCGAACGTGGGCGGTAATGTGATCTCCGCAAACGGCTCATGGTCGATTGTGCGCGGGCTCGGCTTGATTGGAAGTCTCGATGATATCCGCAATATTGTCGTCAACTCGCACAACGGGACGCCGGTCTATGTCAAAGACGTGGGCACGGTGCAAATCGGTGATGCCTTCCGAACGGCCTCTCTGGTCAAGGACAGCGCCGAGGCCGTTGGCGGAGTGGTAGTGGCCCGAGTGGGCGAGAACACTAAGGAAGTGATCGACCGGGTAAAGGAAAAGATTCGGCAAATCGAACCTGGCCTCCCGCCTGGCGTGCATATTGTTGCGTTTTATGACCGCTCGGAGCTGATTGAGGCCACCGTCGCAACCCTTCGTCATGCACTCATCGAGGAGATCATTCTCGTCACCCTCGCACACGTAGTCTTTCTCATGCACTTCCGCAGCATCCTGGTTGTCACGCTGCCACTGCCGCTGGCCGTGCTTTGTTCGTTCCTCTTGATGCATTACACGCATGTTACCTCGAACGTAATGTCGTTGGCGGGCATTGCAATCGCGATCGGCGTCTTAGTCGATGCCGGAATCGTCGTTACGGAAAATGCTTTCCGGCATCTTGAGGGTGTGGACACAAGGGACCGCGGGCGGGTGATGGAGACGGTACTACGCGCGACGAAGCTCGTTGGCCGTCCGACGTTCTTCTCAATGGCTATTATCGTCCTCGCGTTCGTGCCCGTATTTGCGCTTACTGGACAGGAGGGCAAGCTCTTCCGGCCGCTGGCATTTGCAAAGACCTTCGCCATGGCAAACGCGACAGCAATTGCGCTCACGTTGATACCGATCCTCTGCACGCTATTGCTTCGGGGTAAGTTTCACTCGGAAGACCAGAATCCAGTGATGCGGTTTCTCCAGCGTCTCTATCGTCCTGCGCTGGCGTGGGCGCTCGACCACCGCCTAGTCACCCTTGGCTTTGCGTTTGCCCTTTTTGCCGGTGCCGTGGTGCTGGCCTCAGGCATCGGCAGTGAGTTTATGCCGCCCCTGAACGAGGGCGACATCATGTTCATGCCTATCGCAGATGCGAGTATCGCGCTTGACCAGAACACCGAATTTGCAAAGCGGCAGGATACAGTGCTGGGCCGCTTCCCCGAGGTTGCCTATGTCGCGGCCAAGGTGGCGCGGGCGGAGACCTCGACCGATCCGGCGGGGCTGAACATGACGGAGACGATTGTGCACTTGAAACCGCGCGACCAGTGGCGGCCCGGTATGACACTGGAAAAACTGAAAAGCGAGATGGATCGCGCCGTCTCCCTCCCCGGCGTTGCCAACATCTGGACGCAGCCGATCATCAATCGAATCGACATGCTCACGACGGGCATCCGGTCGGAGATTGGGGTCAAGGTTTTCGGCTCTGACCTGACAACGCTTGAACAAAAGGCCCGCGAAATCGCCGACGTTGTGCGCACCGTTCACGGAGCAAGCGATGTGTACCCCGAGCAGGTGACGGGCGGTTTGTATCTCGATATTCGTCCGAATCGCGAGGCAGCGGCCCGCTACGGTATTGATGTCGGTGCGATCCAGGACGTGATCGAGACCGCAATTGGAGAAAACAATATTACAACCACGATTGAAGGGCGGCGGCGCTTCCCCGTGCGCGTGCGCTACGCGCCTGAATTCCGGCGCGATCCGAGAGATCTCGCGAGCGTGCTCGTGACCGGGTCCAACGGCGCACAGATCCCGCTTGGGCAGGTGGCGGACATTCGTCAGGTCTCCGGTCCGGCGATGATCAACAGCGAGAACGGGCTGCTTGAGGTCTCCGTGCTGTTGAATGCACGGGGCCGAGACCCAGGCAGCGTGATCGCGGATGCGGAAAAGGCCATCCGGGCAGCAGTGAAAATGCCGCCTGGCTACTACTACAGCTGGAGCGGCCAATTCGAAAACGAAGTGCGTGCAAAGAAACGGCTTCAAATCTTGATGCCCATCGCAATAGGGATCATCTACATCCTTCTGTTTTTGACCTATCGATCTTTCAGTGAAGCTGCACACGTCCTCTTGGCCGTACCGTTCGCGCTTACCGGAGGGCTCTATTTGCTCTGGCTGCTCGGCTACAACTTTTCTGTCGCAGTGTGGGTTGGCTTCATCGCGCTTTTTGGGACGGCGGTGCAAACCACGGTAGTCATGGTGATCTATCTGGAAGAAGCAGTGGCACGCAAGCGGCATGAACGAGGAAAGCTGACTCTTGCCGACCTGCGCGAAGCGGTCATGGAGGGCGCGCTTCTTCGCCTGCGCCCCAAGGTGATGACGGTTTCAACGGTCGTCGCGGGTCTGCTTCCCATTTTTTGGAGCACTCGCGTGGGATCCGAGGTCATACGCCCGCTTGCGACTCCAGTTCTCGGCGGGATGCTCAGCTCGCTCGCACATGTACTGATTGTCACGCCAATCATTTTCTTGTGGCTGCGGGAGCGCGATCTCCGGCGCGGTCACCAGCTGGCTGAGGGATCCCATACGGCTGAAACGGGTCAGGGAACTTAGGAACTTACTTCAAGGAGAATGCGCATGAAGACGTTGTGGTCGATTTTCATAATAGTAGTTGTTGCCCTCGGTTCGATTTCTTGCAGCGGCAGGAAGGCTGATACAGCAAATCTGAAGCCAGTTGACACGCACTCGGTCGGAAAACTGACCATCGTGCTCCTGAACAGCACGGGAGAACTCAAACAAGGGCAGAACGATTTTGTTTTGCAATTCAAAAACGATAAGGGGCAGCTCGTTGAGGTCGGCGACGTTCAGCTTGGTTCCAGCATGACTATGCCAAGCATGGCACCGATGTCCGGTGGTTCGGAGATTTCGCCGACTGGCCAGACCGGTACTTACCGCGTCAAGTCGAACTTCGGTATGAGTGGAGCATGGCACTTTACCATCTCCTGGAATGGGCCATATGGACAGGGCAGCACCGCCTTTAACAGCAATGTGAGGTAGAGAACATGAAGAATGTAACGCTATCCATTCGCTTGCTGTTCTTGCTTAATGCGGTGATCACAGCTGGCTTGTCGCTTGCGGCTCAGGAAGTAGCTACGCAGCCGGCATGCGACTTTATCGACTCGCAGAACGGAGTTACGGAAGCGGAGCTTGTTGCGCGCGCTTTGGCTTCGAATCCTAGGCTCGCCGCAGAGCGCCAGGAAATCGAAATCGCTAAGGGAGATGTAGTCCAAGCCGGCCTGCGGAAGAACCCATCGCTGTCTCTCGGGGGACTAAAGGAAGTCAACGGTGACGACAATCGTTTCAGCATCGGGGGATCGATCCCGCTTGAACTCTTCGGGCGGCGGGCGCGCCGCACGGAGGTGGCGGAGCGCAAGCGAGACGCGACCCAGGAGAGTGTTGCGAATCGGGAACGCTTGCTCACAGGAGAGGTGCGAATCCGCTTCGGCGAAGCTCTGGCGGCGGCCCGCAATCTGCAATTTGCCGAACAGCTTCTGCAGGCCAATAGTGAATTTCTCAAGCTCATGGAGGACCGCGTCCGGGAGGGAGCCGCTGCCTCTCTCGACGCTGAAGAGGTTCGCGTCGAAGTGAACCGGATCAGCGCGCTGCGGATTGACTACCAAGTGAGGGCGGAAATCGCTTTACTCACGCTAAACGAGGTCGTCGGCATTCAACCGGAGGAAACGATCCGGCTGAAGGGATCGCTGGAAATGGCTACCAGCACGTTCGACCGAAAGCAACTTCTGGAACTGGCGCTTGGTCACCGGCCCGACCTCGCCTTGCAGCGCGCAAACGAGGCGATGGCTGCTGCCGATCTGCGTCAACAGAAGGCAGAAGCAAAGCCCGATGCGAGCTTTTCAGCAAGCTACGAGCGCCCGGATTCGGGCTTCGCACAGCGGGCATTCGACTCCGCGGGGAACCTTCGTCCAATCCGGCAGACCTTCAATTACGCCGTCTTGGGACTTGAGATCAATCTTCCGGTGTTCAACCGCAACCAGGGCGCAATTGCGGCGGATACTGCAGCCATCAATCGGGCACGCAGCCAAATCGCGGCGGTCGATCTGGGCCTCCGGCACGAGGTCACACAGAATCTTGTCCGCTTTGACGGTGCGCAAGCCAGGGTCGCCGTGTATCGCAGTGGCGTTCGTGACCAGGCGTCTCGAAACCTTGATGTGGTTCGACAGACCTACAGCTATGGGCGCATCCGTCTTCTAGACGTCATAGCCGAGCAGCGCCGTTACATTGATATCGAGACGGGATATACCGATGTTTTGTTTGACGCGTACGCGGCGCACGTTGCGCTCGAACAAGCGGTAGGCACAAGCCTGCCATGAGGGGACAGAGCCATGCAGACTACAGATATGAATGAACGGACCCCGGTGACGCGGCGTCGTGCCAGGCTTATCAGCTATGGCGCGATCTTAGGGATCGTCGTGTTGGCCGTGCTTTGGTTCATCACACAGCGCGGCCGTAGCCCGAAGCCAAGCTCATCAGCCACTCCATCAAGCATGGGCGGAATGATGATGGCTCCGGTGAGCGCAGCCCCGAATGATGCAACCGGATCAACGGGGGATCCACAGGTCGATCTGGCAGCGGACGATTTGAAGAAGGCACAGATTCGCACGGTCAAAGTGGGCAAGGGTGTGACCACAACCAAGCTTCGCGTACCTGGCATCGTCAAGCCAGATGAATACCGCGAGGTGCATGTGACATCGCTTGTAGGTGGCATCGTAAAGCAGGTTCCCGTGGTTCTTGGTGATCACGTGCGGCGAGGTCAGCCTTTGGCGGTCATTTTTAGTAACGAGCTTGCTGAGGCGGAAACCCAATATCTTTCGACAGTCGCTGAGTTGGACGCGGAACACAAGAAGCTTGTACGTACACAGAACCTGGTCCTGTTAGGTGCCGCCAGCAAGCAGGAGGAGGAAGAGGTGGCTGCGATGCACGCCACACATGAAGCACATGTGCGAGCAGCGCTCGAAAGGCTCAAGCTCCTCGGTGCAAGTGACCACCAGATTGCCGCGCTCAAACAAGCTGAACAGATTGACCCGAACTTTTCAGTACCGGCGCCGATCACCGGCGTCGTGCTGTCACGCAGCACGAACCTTGGACTGGTTGTTAATCCGGCGCAGGAACTCTTTACAGTCGCCGATTTGTCGACCGTATGGGTGATGGCGAGCCTGAGTGAGAAGGACTTCGCAGCCGTCAGTGTCGGTTCAACCGCCAGCGTGACTGCTCCTGCCTATCCGGGACGCGTATGGAAGGGACGCGTCAAGTACATCCGACCTCAAGTCGATCCGGCCACACGCACGGCGCAGGCCCGCATTGAAGTCTCCAATCCCAGCGAAAATTTGCGGATAGAGATGTACGTGGATGTGGATTTTACGTCCGACGGGGCCGTAGGTCTGGTCGTGCCCGAAGCTGCTGTGCAGGCGATTGGCGACCGACAGGTCGTATTCCTCCCGATCAAGGACAATGAAGGAAGTTTTGTGCTGCGCCAAGTTCGCCTCGGCCCTTCGGCAAATGGCTATTACCCGGTTCTGGAGGGATTGAGGCCAAACGACGAGGTTGTCACCGACGGGAGTTTCATTTTGAAAGCTGAAGCGGTACGTCAGCACCCTGGGTTCCGCTAGCGGAAATCTCGAGGACATGCGGTGAACCTTGACAACTCTCTCGCTTGTAGATACAATTGTGGATTATCGTATAGCTTTAAGTATAGAAACTTAGGGCCACTACAGACCTAAGTCCTTTGCGCTCTAGATTTTGCCCATAAGTTCTTTGTCATCAAAGATTTCAGCGACAGTCTCGCGCTAATCCCATGATTCCAAAAGATCAGGGGGAGGGGGGGGTACCCCGGTACCAAGTAGTAAATGGGCGAGTCGGCGCAGCCCGGCGCCGCTTTTCCTGAGAGCTGAGAGCGGAGAGCTAGAGGCCAGGAGCTGGCAGCCCAGCAGCACATTTGACTTCCCCGCCCCGACTCCCGAGAATAGAAGTAGTTCTTTGAAGGGCCAATCCCACCGAGTTGGGGGCGTCACGGTTTCGACGGAGATGCTTACGGCCAAGAGGCATGCCGGGGTGCACACACCCGTAATCGCGTGCAAAATGATAATTGCCAATCAACAGATGGCATACGCAGCCTAACTAGTTTAGGCAGCCGTCCCAGGAGGTTTTGCCCGTGGGCCTCCGACGGACGTCGCACAGCGGGCTGGTCTTCTCCGCCACGTCTGAGTGGAGAGGACGAGATCATCAGGCTAGCGGTAGCCGTTTCTTGTCCGTTCTGAGCGGACGCCGCGAACGTCCCAGGGTAATGCCTGGGGCATGAACGCGAATAAGCATGTAGTCTCTTGACCAGTAACGTTTTCGGACGCGGGTTCGACTCCCGCCGCCTCCACCATCTATAAATAAACAAATGATGCAAGCGGCCATCAAAGAAGAAGAAGACTTCCATAGAAAACAAGCATCGGAAGGCGAAGGCGCACCTGGTTCAGTCGCCGACGTTCCCGCCGACGGTGGCAAGCTTATCGTTCTGACTGCGCCACTCACCGAGTCGATTGACCACGCCGGTTTCTTCATCCAGATGGCTCTGGCCTCGATACCCCAGTGGCTGGAGTTTGTTCTGAACAAGAAGTATCCGAAGTGGCGAGAGGTCGAACACAACCAGGACGGCTCGGCACGATACATGCCGGCCGGTGTCCGCGTCCTGGAGAAGTCACTACTGCGCGAATACATCGATGACGATGTAGTGGCGTGTTTTCCCGACGACCTCGACAAATTCATCGGGCCCAAGACGCGCGTGGTCGCCGTGTCCACGCACAACCCGCTGGGCGTGACATTTGCGGCGGGTGTGTACACGTCGATTTACGGCTCGTCGAAAGAGCCGTTGAATTCGATTTATTCTCGTCTGATGTTCGACAAGATTAAATTCAGCCCCTACCGCAAGAATTTTCGAGTGCTGGTGGGCGGGTCGGGCGGCTGGCAGATTACGCAAACCAACTCTTTCGACGAGCTGGGTGTGGACTGCGTGGCGGAAGGCCGTAGCGAGTCCGCTGACACTTTGTCTCTGTTCCGGAAGGCGATTGCGGGAGAAGCTCTGCCGCGAAAAATCGACCTGGCTCACCCCACTTCGCGCGATGCCATCCTCTTTCCTGACAAGCGGACGACCTTCGGGGTGGTGGAGATGACGACCGGGTGCGGTCGCAGGTGCCAGTTCTGCGTCCCCGACCTGAATCCCCAAATTGATATGCCCAAAGCGCGGATCATGGACGCAGTGCGTGCTAACGTGCGGCAGGGCAATAAACTGATTTCGCTGGCTACCGAGGACATGTTCATCTGGGGCCAGGTGCACACCGACACTCCGTTCTTCTTTCCCAACCGCGAAGCGCTGGTGGATCTTTACTCCGAAATCGTGAACACCCCTGGAGTAGAGCACCATCTGCTCAGCCACTGCACGATGGCGCCTTTCGTTGTGGATCCGAAGTTGATCCAGCAGCTTTCCGAAGTGCTACTCGCCAAGAGTCCGATTCATCTGCCGCTGCTCAGCACCCATCCGCAGAAGAAGGCGCTGGTCCCATTGATCGGGCTCGAGACCGGCTCCGTGCGAATGGCTAAGCAGATCATGCCCAGCAAGGCTGTTCCTTTCTCGATTGACGACTGGCCCAGCGTCGTTCTCGAAGGACTGCGCGTTGCCAATCAGAACAACTGGTTCCCCATGATGACGCTGATGATTGGCAACCCCGGCGAAACGGACGACGACACTCGAGCAACACTCGATCTGGTGTATGAGATGGACCGCCGCGGCCTATTTGCGTTTCTGGTGCCTTCGATCTTCACGCCGCTGCACGATACCCGCATGGAGCATCAAATCGGCGTTACCCAAACTCGCCAACTCAGCCCCCTGCAATGGCAACTCATGATGAAATGCTGGAAGCACAACCTGCGCCCCGGGCAGTACAGCTGGTGGGGGCCGATGGCCTGGCGCATCGGAGCATTGTTCATGTGGCTCTACCGCCTGCGCAAACTAAATGGACCGAATTTTACCTGGCCTCTGATGATGTTCGCAGGTGTGGCGCCGGAAACAATCCTCCAACGGATGGGTAAGATTCATGTTGGCAAGCCGCTCGCAACCAGGAACCGCCGGGAACTAATTGCTTCCCTGCGCCCGAACTACCTGAAGCACCTGCGAGCCGATAATGGAGATCTTCCGGAACGGTGGGAGAGTTTCAAAGAAGCCGCTCCCGCTCCCACGCCGACACGAGCCTGGGCAGGCGCACAAAA
>Ga0137403_10006523_pt1 | contig 13342 bp, 17 predicted proteins | sample CZOMad2_1_16fung_FD_122057 | JGI IMG/M metagenome (GOLD analysis project Ga0137403, IMG submission 122057) | Vadose zone soil fungal communities from Angelo Coast Range Reserve, California, USA - CZOMad2_1_16fungal (Hybrid Assembly) | ecosystem: Environmental > Terrestrial > Soil > Vadose zone... | reverse complement strand
TTAGGAGGGTGGAAGTCAGGTGGTGGTTCGCGCTCATTGCCGGCCATTCTAGTCGGCGCACCCGTCCGGATGGCGGCCGCGGCGTGGGCGTACTCGCTTGAAGGCATGGGATCGACAATTAGTACCAAGCCGCTCAGCAAATGATTGTCTCAGCAGCCTCCTCCAGCGTGCCGAAGCTTCCGATGAGGTGTCGCGCCGATCTGCTCAGCCTACCGAATCTGCACGACATTACATGCGTCGGTACATTTCTTCCCGATATGGCACTGATCGACATCAGGATGCCTGACCTCAATGGCTATGAAACCGTCGCTCGAATTCGTCAGCAGCGTGGCAGCGAGCACGTGATCCTAGTGGCGGTCACCGGCTGGACGCGCGAGGAAGACAAGCGCCGCGCTTACGATGCCGGCTTCGATCTCCATATCGCCAAGCCGATGAGCGCAGAATCACTTAGGGAGCTACTGGTGCTTCTTGATCCAGGGACAGGGGGATTTGCCATCGAACATCGACACGAGACCTGAATTTGCCTGCCCGCCTAATCGGCTCGCACGGCCGCCACGGGCCGAGGCGACTATGAGCGCGGATGCTGATTCGGCCCCGGCGCTATTTCAACGGTTTGGCGATTCCAATGACGCCCAATGCCACTCGGCCGCCGGCATCGCCCGACGGCTGCGTGAACTTGTCCGCTTGGGCATGTATTACGAGAGCATGTCCGACAATTGCCAGCGATCCGTCGAGTCGGATTACGCGGTCCATGAAGTCAATCCTCGCATGTCCGCTGGCGTCCGCCTCGATATTGCCGAAGTCGCCGATGTGCCGCTGAGTGTCTTCGGGACGGCCGTGCGGGTGGCCGGTCGGATTGTAATGATCGCCGGCCGATTTGCCCTCTTCGAGGTCCGTAAGGTCTCCGAAATCGTGGACATGAAATGCATGTTTGCCAGGAGTCAGGCCAGTGACCTCTCCGCTCACATGAACTCCATCTCCTTCTCTGGCAAAATTCACGACGCCCGACACTCCACTGTCGCCGACCGGAACAAGCACGCAAATGGCGTGAGTCGTCGCCGTGGCGACGTGCCCAGCATGTGGTCCCGCCTCGCCTTTGCCGGCAGTTTGAGGTTCGCTGGACGCGGCTCCGCCACGGACGGCCGCGGCTTGCTCCTGAGCAAGCGGTGTGCAGCCCACCCTGCGACGAGCAAAAACACGTAGAAAATATTCCTCGCCATGATTCGACCTCCTCGTCGCGATTCAATCCAATCGACCTGCTGCCCATCCGGCTTGTCGTTTGCACGAACGAGTATCTTGAGAGTGCAAGTGTTATGCCTGCGGGCGAGAATGCCGACAAGTCGTTCTAGTATTTCGTCGGAAGATTAAAAGCTGGCTGGCACCAGGCCAAGTCGATGATGAGTTCCGACCACAATGTACTTTGAGCATCGGGTTGCTTTGTCCTAACGCTAAGAGCCATAGTGTTTGTCGCTATCCATGCGATGCGAAACGATCTCGTAGCTACGCCGGTGATTGTAGCTCGCATAGAAAGGGCAGACGCATGTTCTTCGTGGCACTTGTTGCGACTCTGTGTGCGGGGTTGTTCGCGGGAGCGGCCCTTTACGGTGGTGAAAAAGATGCAGGCTGATGCTGAGGCAAGTTATCGGAGCAAGATCAAGGAGCTCGAGGACAACCTCGGCCAGACGCAGGAGAAGCTGAACGCGCTGCAAAAGGGAAGGGGGCAGGGCGCGGGGGCGATTCTCACCGCCGAGCAGCAGAGCGAGCTCGAGAATTTTCGCAGGAAAGCTGCCGAGACGCGCCTGGCGCTGAAAGAGGTCCGCCGCGAGCTGCGCGCCGACAGCGAAGCGCTCCAGTTCTGGACCAAGGTGGCGAACATCGCGTTGATGCCGATTCTCGTGGCGCTCGCCGGCATCGCGCTTGCGGTCCTGCGGCGCCGCAGGACGCCCGCCCTGTGAACCGCAGGCAGTTCTTTATCGCGCTTGCAGCGTTGGCGGTCCTCGCCGCGCTGGGCGCCGCCGTCGTCTTGTCGGAGCGCTCGGCCTGGACGAGCGCCGATTCGCGCGCCGGGCAGAAGGCGATAGCGGGGCTGCGCCTCGCCGAGGTCGCAGAGATCGCGATCCGGGATTCCGCGGGCGAGCTGCACCTCGCCCGCGGAGAGTCCGGCTGGAGCGTGCGCGAGCGCGCCGGGTTCGCGGCCGACACGGATCGTATCGCCGCGCTCCTGGTGAAGCTCGCCGAATTGAAGATCGTGCAGAGCGAGCCCCTGCCCGAGGGCCAGCGCGCTCGCCTGGAGCTCCTCGAGCCGAAGGACGGGGCGCGCGGCGTGGGAACGGCGATCGAGCTGAAAGACGCCAAGGGCGGCTCGCTCGGGCGGCTGCTTCTCGGAAAGAAAATCGTGAAGAGCCCGCCGGTCGCCTCGCTTTCGCGGGGAGAGGCCGAGGCGACGGGCCGTTACCTCACGCTGGGCGGCGATGCCGGCACGATGCTCGCGGTCGGCGAGCCGCTGACCGAAGTCGGCTCCCGGCCCGATCAATGGCTGGTGAAGGATCTGGTTCGAGCCGACGGCGTGAAGGCGGTTTCTTCGTCGAAGGACGGAAGGCCGCGCTGGAGCGTGACGCGCGAAACCGAATCCGCCGATTGGAAGTTCACGGGCTCCAGGGAAAAACCCGATCTGCAGAAGGCGACCGACCTCGCGAGCTCGCTCGGCTGGGTGAATCTCGTCGATGTGGTCGCCGATCCGGCCAAAGCCGACACCGGGCTCGATCATGCGATCGTCATCAAGGCCGAGACCTTCGATGGGCTTTCCTATACCCTGAGGATCGGCAACAAGGTGGGCGACGATTATTACGTCAACCTCGCCGTCGCCGGGGAACCGCGCAAGACGCGCGCGCCCGCGAAGGGCGAGAAAACCGAAGACAAGGCGAAGAACGACAAGGAGTTCGAGGAACACCGCAAGAAGCTCCTCGAGAAGGCGGAGCGCGAGAAAAAGCTCGAGCGCTGGACTTATCTGGTCGCAAGGAACGGCCTGGATCCGCTCCTGCGCGATCGGCCAGGGCTGATGCCGGAAAAGAAAAAGCCGGCGAAGAAAGGTTGAGGTAGACGCCATGCAGCTCAAAGGCAGCACATTCATCGTCACCGGTGGCGCCTCGGGCCTCGGCGAAGGCACCGTCAAGATGCTGGTCGAAGCCGGCGCCAACGCCGTTATCGCCGACCTTCAGGCCGACAAGGGCGAGGCGCTGGCGAAGCAGCTTGGGCCAAAGGCGCGCTTTGTCAAATGCGATGTCACGAGCGAAACGGACGGACAGGCCGCGGTGGACGCGGCGCTGAGGAACTTCGGCGCGCTGCAGGGGCTGGTGAACTGCGCCGGAATCGCCATCGCCGAGCGCACGGTGAAGAAGGACGGCCCTCACGCGCTCGCGTCGTTCACGCGCGTGATCAACATCAACCTCATCGGCACTTTCAATATGATCCGCCTCGCCGCCGTTGCCATGGCGAAAGGGCAGCCCAATGCCGTGGGCGAGCGCGGCGTGATCGTCAACACCGCCTCGGTCGCCGCCTACGACGGGCAGATCGGGCAGGCGGCCTACTCGGCCTCCAAGGGCGGGGTGGTTGGCATGACGCTTCCGGTCGCGCGCGATCTCTCGCGCGACGGCATCCGCGTGTGCACCATCGCGCCCGGGATCTTCGAGACGCCGATGCTGCTCGGCATGCCGAAGGACGTGCAGGAGGCGCTCGCCAGGCAGGTGCCGTTCCCGCCGCGGCTGGGCAAGCCCGCGGATTACGCGCAACTCGTTCGGCACATCGTCGAGAACGAAATGCTGAACGGCGAGGTGATCAGGCTCGACGGGGCCATCCGCATGGCCCCGAAGTGACGCGCCGGGTCAGGCTCGACTGGTGCCGCGATAGAGGTAAGCCACAACCGCTCCGAGAATCAGAAGCAGTACTCCGTCGAACACGATCTGCTTGACCACGTGCATGCCCGGCATGGGCTGCACGACGTAGTAGATCGTGTACCACGGCACGACCGTAAGCAGCGCGATGACGCAGCCGTAGCGGATTCCCTGACCGAGCCACGGCTTCGCTTCGACCCCGCGCGAATAGATCCACACGAACGCGCCGGACATGAGCACGTGCGCGAGGATCATGAGGGGAAAATATTGCCGGGCGTCGGCCTCCGGCCGAAACAGGTTGGGGAGCTTTGCGTAGTCGGGGTGCAGCAGCACGCCGTGCACGACGAAACTGCCGCCCATCCAGACGATGAAGATAGCCAGCCAGGCGAGAGCGAATTTCTTGTTCATGACGATCCTCCTTTGAAAGACGGTCAGTCGGCCTTGATCCCCGCTTCACGCACGACTTTTGCGTATCTCGCCGACTCGGACTGCAATAATGCGCCGAACTGTTCCGGCGTGCCCGGGGCAGGGGACATTCCGTAGGTCTTGAGCTTTTCCCGTATCTCCACGTTGTGCAGCGCCTGCCCCAGCTCTGCGTTCAAGCGCGAAATCGCAGACGGCGGCGTCGCGGTCGGCACGACGAGCCCGCTCCAGTTCGTCGATTCGACCTCGGGGTAGCCGACTTCCCGCATCGTCGGGACATCGGGCATCGCCTCGGCGCGCTCGGCGGTCGTCACCGCGAGCGACCGCATCTTCCCGCTCTTCGCGAACGGTACGACTTCGGACACGTTCGCAAGCACCATGGGGATGTGGCCTCCGACCGCGGCGGTGATCGCCGGCCCCCCGCCCTGGAACGGCGCGTGCACGAGATCGATCTTCGCGGCGAGCCTGAATATCTCGCCGATGATATGGTGAGTCGTGCCGGCTCCTGGCGTCCCGTAAGCGATTTCGCCGGGCTTGGCACGCGCGAGCGCGATCAGCTCCTGAAGGGAATTCGCCGGTACGGAAGGATTGACGGCGAACACCATCGGCACCGAGATCGTCTGACCCACGGCCTTGAAATCCTTCAAGGGATCGTACTTCAGCCCCTGCTTGACCGCCGGATTGATGACGAAACTCGGAAACACCACCAGCAGCGTGTGGCCGTCGCCTTGTGCGCGTGCGGCCAGTTCGTACCCGATCACCGCCCCGGCGCCCGGGCGATTCTCCGCGATCACCGGCTGCCCCAGACCCTTCGCCATCTGTTCCCCCAGGAGCCGGCTCGTCACGTCGGCCGCGCCGCCCGGCGGGAAGGGTACGATGATGCGCAGGGGTTTCGACGGGAAGGTCTGCGCATGAACGGTGCTCGCGAGGGCTGCAAGAGAAATGATCAAGGCTGACGCGAGGCGCGCTGCCGTCGTCCGGGCCCCCGTGTTGGACTGACCCTCGATGGAAGGGTTAGGACGCTGTTCCATAGACGCTACCCCGACGGTGGTGAGTCGCGAAGGACCCGCTGAAACCACGCAACATCGTGCCACGTTCCGAACTTGCGGCCAACGGCCTTGAAGACACCGATGAACTCGAAGCCCACTGCCCGGTGGAGTGCGACGCTGCCCTCGTTTGGGAGAGTAGTGCCCGCGTAGGCGTTGCAGAAACCTTTTTGAGCCAGTTCTTCGAGGAGCCGCAGATAGAGCGCGCGACCCACGCCTCGGCGATGGTGGTTCGGATGCACATAGGCAGAGACCTCGACAGACCAACGGTAGGCGTGACGCTGCCGATGCGAAGACCCATACGCGTAGCCAATGCACTGACCGTCTTGTTCGGCGGCGAGCCACTGCCAACCCGCCAGGGCCTTGGCTATTCGAGTGGCGAATTCCTCGACCGTAGGAACGACCGTTTCGAACGACACCGCGGTTGACTCGACGAACGGCCGGTAGATCGCCAAAAGCGCGGCGGCATCGGCTTCCACGGCCGAGCGGATTGTTGGGGTGTCCGGCATGTCGCCGACCTACCGTTCCTGCGGCTTCAACTTCTCGCGGTAGAGTTTCGAGCGCCGGACGTAGCCGTCTGCGATCTCGAGCAGCCCGGCCTTTTCCTCCGGCTTCAGCTCGCGCACGACCCTGCCCGGCGAGCCGACCACGAGCACGCCGTCGGGATAGGTTTTGCCTTCGGGGATGAGCGCGCCGGCGCCGATAAGGCAGCCGCTGCCGATGACCGCGTGGTTCAGGATGATCGCGCCGATGCCGACGAGGGATCCGTCGCCGATGGTGCAGCCGTGGAGCATGGCCAGGTGGCCGACGGAGACGTTCTTGCCGAGGGTGAGCGGGACGCCGGGATCGGCGTGCAGGACCGCGGCGTCCTGGATGTTGGTGCGCTCGCCGATGGTGATGATGTCGCTGTCGCCGCGGACGACGGACTTGAACCAGACGCTCGCCTGGTTGTGCAGGATCACGGTCCCGATGACGGTGGCGTTGTGCGCGATGAACCACTCCTCGCCGTGGAATACGACTTTGCGCTCGCCGAGTGAGAACACCGCCATGGTTGCGGCCGATTATATCGGAAGCTCGCCGCGCGTCCGCCGCCTGTTATCATCACGCGCTTCATGAAGCCGAGTCAGTCCGAGTTCGTCCCGGTCCGCGGGCTGCGCTACCACTGCCGCTGCTGGGGCGAGGAGCGCGCGCCCAAGCTCTTCATGCTGCACGGCTGGATGGACGTGTCGGCTTCGTTCCAGTTCCTGGTGGACGCGCTGCGCGGCGACTGGCGCGTGATCGCTCCGGACTGGCGCGGTTTCGGGCTCACCGAGTGGGCGACAAGCGACAGCTACTGGTTTCCGGATTATTTTGCCGACCTGGAGTCCTTGCTCGCGCACTTCCAGCCGGACGCTCCGGCGACGCTCATCGGCCACAGCATGGGCGGCAACGTCGCGGCGATGTACGCCGGCATCCGGCCCGGGCGCGTTGCGCACTTGATCAATTTGGAAGGGTTCGGCCTGACTGCTGCACGCGCCGAGAAGGCGCCCGAGCGCTACGTGCGCTGGCTCGAGGAGCTCGCGGATGAGAAGCCGGCGTTTCGCGACTACGATTCCTTCGACGCGCTCGCCGAGCGCCTGCGCGGCAACAATTCCCGTTTGAGCGGCGAAAAGGCCTTGTTCCTCGCGCGGCACTGGGGAAGGTCGAAGCCCGACGGCCGCGTCGAGCTCGCGAGCGATCCCGCGCACAAGCGGGTCAATCCGATCCTCTATCGAGTCGAGGAAGCCGAGGCCTGCTGGCGCAAAGTCGCTGCGCGCGTTCTCTGGGTCGCGGGCGCCGAATCGAAAGCGCTCGAGATGCTGAAGATGTCGAGCGCCGACCTCGCCGCGCGCAAGGCGTGTTTCCGGCAATTGACCGAACGCGTGATCGCAGACGCCGGCCATATGGTCCATCACGATCAACCCGAGCGGCTCGCGGCGGTGATCGAGGAGTTTCTCGGGTAAGATGCCTCGTTGAATATCGATCTTCATTCCCACTCGACCGCTTCCGACGGTCTGCTCAAACCCGAAGAGCTCGTCGCGCGGGCCGTGGCCAACGGCGTGGAGATGCTCGCGCTGACCGATCACGACGGCGTATCCGGGCTCGCCGAGGCGCGCGCGAGAGCCGAATCGGAAGGCGTTCGCTTCATCGACGGCGTCGAGATTTCGGTGACCTGGGAAGGAAGCACTGTTCATATCGTCGGCCTGCAGATCGATCCGCAAGACCCGGTGTTGCGATCCGGCCTCGAATCGATCCGGGAAGGGCGCGCGAAACGGGCGGAGAAAATGGGCGAATCGCTGGCCGCCGCCGGAATTCCAGGCAGCCTCGCGGGGGCGAAAGTCCACGCCGAGAACCCGGACCTTATCAGCCGTTCCCATTTTGCACGACACCTCGTCAAGACGGGGCAGGCAGCGGACGTGAAGAGCGTGTTTCAGCGCTACCTGGTGAAAGGCAAGCCCGGTTTCGTCCAGCACGAGTGGGCCTCTCTCGGTGACGCCGTGAACTGGATACGCGCAAGCGGCGGGATCGCCGTCGTTGCGCACCCGGGCCGTTACCAGTTCTCCAGACCCCAGCTGCATGCGTTTCTTGCGCAATTCAGGGACAGCGGGGGCGAGGGAATCGAGGTCGTCACCGGAAGCCACTCGCCGGAGCAATACGTCGAATTCGCGCGTATCTCGCGCGAATTCGGTCTGCGCGCCTCGCGCGGCTCCGATTACCACGGAAAGGGAGAGAGCAAGGCCGATCTCGGCGCGCTGCCGCAGCTGCCCGACGATCTGAAACCCGTCTGGCACGACTGGTAGGAGGCGCGGGGCGGTGAGGCCGCTCTGATAAAATACGGCGACCGGCCATGGAATTCAATCTCGTCCAGACCATCGCGATCTACGCCCTGCCGGTCATCTTCGCGATCACCCTGCATGAAGCCGCTCACGGTTATGTCGCCCGCCACTTCGGCGACACGACCGCCTTCGTGCTCGGGCGAGTCAGCTTGAATCCGCTGCGCCACATCGACATGGTCGGGACGATCGCCGTCCCGCTCCTGATCCTCGTCGTGAGCAAGCTCTTCGGCGGCGCCGGAATCCTCTTCGGCTGGGCGAAGCCGGTGCCGGTGAATTTCCACGCGCTGCGCCACCCCAAGCGGGACATGCTGTGGGTCGCCGCGGCCGGACCCGCCGCGAACCTCGTGATGGCGCTCGGCTGGGCCTTGCTGATGAAAGCCGCGCAAATGCTTCCGCAAAGCATGTTTTCCCTGCCGATGATGCTGATGGCCGAAGCGGGAATCACCGTCAACATCGTTCTCATGGTGCTGAACCTGCTGCCGATCCTGCCCCTGGACGGCGGGCGAATCGCGGTGAGCCTGCTCCCGGACCGTCTTGCGCTCGGGTACGCGCGCCTGGAGCCCTTCGGCTTCCCGATCCTGCTCGTGCTCATCTTCCTTCCCCCTCATGTCCTCGGCACGATCATGATGCCGATGGTCGAGGCTTCGATCGGTTTGATCGAAGCGATCTTCCACCTGTAAGCGCACGGGCCCATGTACGAGGAACGCGTGGTCTCCGGCATGCGCCCCACGGGCGCGATGCACCTGGGGCATTTCCACGGCGCGCTCAAGAACTGGGTGAAGCTGCAGAGCGAGTATCCGTGCCTGTTCTTCGTCGCCGACTGGCACGCTCTCACGACGCACTATGAAACGCCCGAGGTGATCGAAGAGAGCGTCTGGGAAATGCTGATCGACTGGCTCGCGGCCGGCATCGACGCGGCGCAGGCGACCTTGTTCATCCAGTCGCGCATCCCGGAGCACGCCGAACTGCACACGCTGCTTTCGATGATCACGCCGCTCAGCTGGCTCGAGCGGGTACCGAGCTACAAGGACCAGCAGGAGAAGCTTATCGACCGCGATCTTTCCACCTACGGTTTTCTCGGCTACCCGCTCTTGCAGGCGGCCGACGTGCTCGTGTACCGGGCAAGGTACGTTCCGGTCGGCGAAGACCAGGTCCCGCACGTCGAGATGATGCGCGAGGTCGCGCGGCGCTTCAACCACGTCTACGGCCGCGAGCCCGGATTCGAGGACAAGGCCAAGGCCGCAGCGCGGAAATTGGGCAGCCGCAAGGCCAAGGTGCTGATGGAGCTGCGCACCCGGTACCAGGAGAAGGGCGACGCGGAGGCGCTGGCGACCGCGCGCGCTCTCCTGGAACAGCAAGGCAATCTCTCGGTCGCCGACCGCGAGCGCCTGTTCGGCTACCTCGAAGGAGGCGGGCGCCTGATCCTGGTCGAGCCCGAGGCGCTTCTCACCGAGTCCTCGAAGCTTCCAGGCACCGACGGCCAGAAGATGTCCAAGTCCTACAACAATACGATCTCGCTCCGCGAGGACGCGGAATCGGTCAAGAGGAAGATCCGCACCATGCCGACCGACCCGGCAAGGGTGAAACGCAACGATCCGGGCGATCCCGACAAGTGCCCGGTGTGGCAGCTCCACCTCGTCTACAGCAACGAGCAGACGCGCGAATGGGCAAACCAGGGCTGCCGCACGGCCGGCATCGGCTGCCTGGAGTGCAAGCAGCCGGTGATCGACGCGGTGCTCGCGGAGCAAGGCCCCATGAGGGAGCGCGCCCAGAAATACCTCGACGATCCCACCCTGGTGCGCAACATCGTCGCCGACGGGTGCGAAAAGGCGCGCAAGCTCGCGCGGGAGACCATGCGCGAGGTGCGCGAAGCGATGGGGCTCGCCTACACGTGAGCGAGGCGGTGCAGCTCGCCGTTCCGACGCCCGCGCTCAACGCCAAGGTGCGGGGTCACCCGTTTACCGAGCTGCCGCACGACCTGTATATCCCGCCGGACGCGCTCGAGGTCTTCTTCGAGACCTTCGAAGGGCCGCTCGACCTGCTGCTCTACCTCATCCGCAAGGCGAACCTCGACATCCTCGACATTCCCATGGCGCGGCTCACCGAGCAGTACATGGAGTACGTCGAGGTGATGCGCACGAAGAATCTCGAGCTGGCCGCCGAATACCTGGTCATGGCGGCGATGCTGATGGAAATCAAATCGCGCATGCTCCTGCCGCGGCCGACGATGCCCGGCGAGGAAGGCGAAGACCCGCGCGCGGAACTCGTCCGGCGCCTGCTCGAGTACGAGAAGATGAAGCTCGCCGGGCAGAGGCTGGACGCGCTGCCGCAGCTCGGGCGGGACTTTTTCCCCGTGGAGGTCTGGATCGAACAGGCTCTCGCGCAACGCCTGCCGCAGGTGAAGGTCGCGGACCTCGAGGAAGCGTGGCGCGCCCTGCTCGTGCGTGCGAAAATGACGCAGCACCATCGTGTCACGCGCGAGGAGCTTTCGGTGCGGGAGCACATGAGCCTTATCCTGCGCAGGCTCCGCAGCGGGGGCTTCGCCGAGTTCGGCGAGCTGTTCGACCCGGGGCGCGGCGCGCCGGTTTTGGTCGTCAATTTCCTCGCGGTGCTCGAGCTCGTCAGGGAAAGCCTGATCGAAGTCACGCAGTCGGAATCTTTCGCTCCCATCTACGTGAAGCTGGCCCATGCTCAATCCGAATGAAGTGAAAATCGTGCTCGAGACGGCCCTGCTCGCCGCGCAGGAGCCGATTCCGATCGCCGAGCTGCGCAAGATGTTCGACGAGGAGATCGGCGCGGACACGATCCGGAAGCTCCTCGAGGAGCTGCGCGAAGCGTGGAAGGAGCGCGGGGTCGAGCTCGCGACGAGCGCGAGCGGCTGGCGCTTCCAGACGCGCGCCCCGTACCAGAAATTTCTCGAGCGCATCCATCCCGAAAAAGCACCCCGCTACTCGCGTGCCGTGCTCGAGACGCTGGCGATCATCGCTTACCGGCAACCGGTGACGCGCGGCGACATCGAGGAGGTTCGCGGCGTCACCGCTTCAGCCGAGGTGATAGGGCGCCTGGAAGAACGCGGCTGGGTGGAAGTGATCGGGCACAAGGAGGTGCCCGGTCGCCCGTCGCTGTACGCGACCACCAAGATTTTCCTCGACGATCTGGGCCTGCGCTCGCTGCAGGAACTGCCGCCTCTGGAAGACATCGCCAAAACACTTGAACTCACACAAACTCCGCCGCCCGTTTCGCCGCCCGAGCCCGCTCCGCAGTCCGAGCCCGCTTCGCAGGCCGCGCCCGACGAGCCAGCGACCGCGCGCGCGGTCTAAGCCCGCGGCGCCTGCCGAGAAGCTTCACAAGGTTCTCGCGCGCTCGGGGCTGGGCTCGCGGCGCGACATGGAGGCCGCGATCGCTTCCGGTAGGCTCCTGGTGAACGGCGCACGCGCCGCTTTGGGGCAGCGCGTGGGGTCGCGGGATCGCGTGGCGCTCGACGGGCGCCGGGTCTCGCTGCGGTTCGAAGAGCGCGCGCCGCGCCTGCTGATCTACCACAAGCCGACAGGGGAGCTCGTCACCACGCGCGACCCGTCGGGCAGGCCCACCGTGTTCGATCATCTGCCGAGAATGCGCGGCGGTCACTGGATCGCGATCGGCCGGCTCGACTTCAACTCCGGCGGGCTCCTGCTCTTCACCGACTCGGGTGAGCTGGCCAACCGCCTGATGCATCCGAGCAGCCAGATCGAGCGCGAGTATGCGGTGCGGGTGAGGGGCGAGCTCTCGCGCGAACAGATGCGCACCCTCGCCGAAGGGGTCGTTCTCGACGACGGCCCGGCCCGGTTCGACAGCATCTCCCAGGGCGGGGGCAGCGGATCGAACCGCTGGTATCAGGTCGTGCTGCGCGAAGGGCGCAACCGCGAGGTGAGGCGCATGTTCGAGTCGCTCGGAATCACCGTGAGCCGCCTGATGCGCGTGCGCTTCGGGCCGGTCCTCCTGCCGTCGCATCTGCGCCGAGGGCAATGGCGCGAGCTCGAGCCCAAGGATGCCGCGCGGCTGCTGGCTGCACTCGAGCCGCGCGCGTAAGGCTCCGCCGGAGCGGCTTTCGATTGTTCCGGGTGAAGTTTCTTGCTATACTTCCGCCGCTTTTGAGATGGGCTTTCGAGCCCATTTTTTATTTATGCCTGGGAGTTGCACGTGGTCGTGAACGCGCTTGAGTCTTTGCTTGAGCGTACGGTCGGCGGGCTGGGGTACAGGTTGGCCGACTTCGAATACATCAATAATGGTAGGATGTTACGAGTGTTTATTGAGAAGACACATGAACTTGGATCGGACCGGGCGGGGGTGACCCTTGCCGACTGCGCATCCGTGAGCCAGCAGCTGCAGCGGGTATTCGAAGTCGAAGGGATCGATTACGACCGGCTGGAGGTTTCCTCCCCGGGCCTGGACCGCCGCTTGAAAAAGGCGGCGGATTTTGCCCGTTTTGCCGGCCATGAGGCCCAGGTGCGCCTGCGCCATCCGGTCAACGGCCGCCGGAATTTCACCGGCATCGTTCGCGCGGTGGAAGGCGAGCGGGTCGAATTCGACTACGACAGCGGCCGGCTCGCGTTCGACCTCGCCGAGCTCGAGCGCGCGCGCCTGGTGCCCAAGCCATGATGCCCGAGGGATACATGAGTCGCGAGCTGTTGCTGCAGGCGGACGCGCTCGCCCGGGAGAAGAACGTCCACAAGGACGTGGTGTTCGGCGCTCTGGAGATGGCGATCGCTTCCGCGACGAAGAAGAAGTTCACCGAAGACGTCGATGTGCGCGTCGCGATCGACCGCAACACGGGGGACTTCGAGTCCTTCCGCCGCTGGCAGGTGGTGGCCGACGAATTGGTGGAGAATCCGTCGCAGCAGATCGCTTTTTCCGAGGCCCAGAAGCAGTACCCGGACATCCAGCTCGGTGACTATATCGAGGAGGCCCTGGAGCCGATCGATTTTGGCCGCATCGGCGCGCAAACCGCGAAACAGGTGATTCTGCAGAGGATCCGCGACGCCGAGCGCGAGCAGCTGCTGAACGATTTTCTAGGCCGCGGCGAAAAGCTCATCAACGGCGCGATCAAGCGCGTCGAGCGCGGCAACGCGATCATCGAGGTCGGGCGCGT
>Ga0137403_10006522_pt1 | contig 13342 bp, 12 predicted proteins | sample CZOMad2_1_16fung_FD_122057 | JGI IMG/M metagenome (GOLD analysis project Ga0137403, IMG submission 122057) | Vadose zone soil fungal communities from Angelo Coast Range Reserve, California, USA - CZOMad2_1_16fungal (Hybrid Assembly) | ecosystem: Environmental > Terrestrial > Soil > Vadose zone... | reverse complement strand
ACGTACATTTATCCGGTGCGGCCGGCGATGCGCATCGTCACGGATATTTTCGCTTGGTGCCGCGAGAACCTCCCCAAGTGGAATACCATTTCGATTTCCGGCTATCACATCCGCGAAGCCGGCTCGACCGCCGTCCAGGAAGTTGCGTTCACGCTTGCCGATGGCATCGCTTACGTTCAGGCGGCACTCGACGCCGGGCTCCGCGTGGATGAATTTGCGCCGCAGCTTTCGTTTTTCTTTAATGCGCACAATGATTTGCTGGAGGAGATCGCGAAGTACCGCGCGGCGCGACGGCTCTGGGCGCACATCATGGCGGAACGCTTCGGCGCAAAGGATCCACGCTCGTTGATGCTGCGCTTCCACGCGCAAACGGCGGGCTCGTCGCTCACGGCGCAGCAGCCGGAAAACAACATCGTCCGCGTGGCGATTCAGGCGCTTGCCGCCGCTCTCGGCGGCTGCCAGTCCTTGCACACAAATTCTTTGGACGAAGCGCTCGCTTTGCCTACGGAAGACTCGGCGTTGATCGCGCTGCGCACGCAGCAAATCCTCGCTCATGAAACCGGAGTCACCAACACCGTCGATCCCGTCGCCGGCTCTTACGCCATCGAGTCTCTCACCAACGAGATCGAATCGCTCGCGGCACTTTACATTTCGAAGATCGACAAGATGGGAGGGACGCTACGCGCGATTGAATCCGGCTTCATCCAGGGTGAGATTCAGAAGGCTGCTTATGATTTCCAGCGTGCGGTTGAAACAAAAGAACAGATTGTCGTGGGCGTAAATGAGTTTGTCGCTGAAGAAGAGCGCGGTGTCCCCACGCTACGCATGGATGAAGATATCGAGCGTTCTCAAATCGCACGCCTGAACGCTCTTCGGGCAAAGCGGGATTCCGCCCGCGTCAAATCCACCCTCGTCGAACTCCAACGCCGCGCCGCTACAACGGAAAATCTTCTCCCTGCGATCCTCGCTGCCGTCGAGGCCTACGCCACGGTCGGCGAAATCTCCGACGCACTCCGCCGAGTCTTCGGCGAATACCAGGAGTCTGTCGTCATTTGATGCTACAAAGTCATGACGGAATGGCGCCTTCCAAAACGTCAGCGTTCCTACGAGATTCACTGGCGCGGCCCGTTGAAAACAATGACGCAAGTCGCTTTTTTCATTGATTACACCGGCTTCTGCGTGTTGTTTTCTGCGAAGAACGTGCCGCTGACGTCCCTGTACTATGCCGTGTCGAAGCGCGCTGAGGTCCGATGGGACAAGTATGCGCAACTCATTTGGAAGTGGAAGGACGAGTTGCCGAAGAAGCGGCGCGCGTTTTACGGAAAGTACTTCAAGGGGCGGGGGACATTTCTCTCGCTCAAATTTCTTCCGCACTTTCTGGCGACACACGGAACGGCCATCGAGCCGCCGGAAGCAGAGGCATTCTACGGGACCGGCCGCATCAGCCGCGATGCGTTAGAACTGTGGCAAGCACTGGCGAAGCACGGGCCGCTTCCCACGCTAGAACTTCGGCATGCGTGCAAAATGGAATCGCAGGCGGGGAACAAGCGTTTTAAGAAAGCCATGCTTGAGCTGCAGGGACTGCTGATCGTCACGCACTCGGGCGCCGAACAGGAAACCGAAGCCTGGGCCTCGAATCGCTTTGATCTCGTTGGCCGCGTTTTCCCGCGGGAAGTTGCGGAAGCGCGGAAAATTTCAGCCGAAGACGCACGAATGGCCATCGCGGTGAAATACAAGAGTCTCTATCCCGGCGCGGCCCCGGCGCAAATCGCGCGGCTTTTCGGCTGGACGAAAGCACAGGCTGTCGCCGCCCTCGCGCTGTAGTATTCTTGCCCGCATCGTACGGCGATGAAAATTGTCCTTGCTTCCGCTTCTACGCGACGCGCTGAAATCCTTCGGGATGCGGGAATCCCTTTCTCCGTACTCTCCTCGGCCGTCGACGAAACCCATTACCCGGGCGAATCCGCCCAGGACCTCGTCCAGCGCCTTGCCACCGCCAAGGCCGAGCTGGTCGCCGCCCGCGCCGTGGGCCCCGCGATCGTGATTGCCGCCGACACGGAAGTAACCCTCGACGGCCACATCTTCGGCAAGCCGCGCACGTCCGACGACGCTCGCCGCATGCTCGAAAAGCTTTCCGGGCGCACGCACGCCGTGGTCACTGGAGTCACGCTCATCCGTCTTCCCGACGCGGAACGCATCACCTTTGCCGAGTGCACCCTGGTTCAGTTCAGCGTTCTCTCCCCGGAAGAGATTTCGCGCTACCTGGCGTCCGGGGAACAACACGACAAGGCCGGCGCCTACGGTATTCAGGGTCGTGCGGGCCGCTTCATTTCCCGCATCGAGGGCTGCTACTTCAACGTCGTTGGCCTGCCCCTCGCGCGGTTGCAACAGGCCCTCAATGAACTCGGCTGGTCCGAGGACTGAATTCGCAGCTCGCCAACAACCGCGACACAGCCGAAGAAATTGCTTTCCGACTTATAATCACGCCCATGGGGAACTTTGCTTCACCGCCTCGGCGGGATCTTCACCTGCGCCTTCATTGCGTGGACGTCTTCGTACGTGATCAGGATCGAAGCCTACGGTTTTACCTGGATCAACTTGGATTTCATCTGGCTCTTGATGCCCGACTTCAGTCGGGGGAGCGCTGGGTAGCCGTCGCGCCTCCCGATGGAAGCGCAATCCTTTCTCTAGTCGTCCCCAAGCCTAATTCCCCGGAGTACAAACTCATCGGCCGGTCTACGCACGCTGTTTTTGTGACGGAAGACGTTACCGCCAAAGTTCAGGAATGGGCCAAGCGGGGCGTTCGTTTTCAATCTGTGCCGCGGCTTAGGCGAATCAAATACGTGCAGAAGACGCAAGAGCTTCCTTCGAATGCCTCCTCCATGCTGCTCGGTGAAGAAGCTTCGATTTGGGGAGGCGTGTTCGCGCGCTTCAGGGACGTCGACGGAAATTCCTTTGGTCTTGTAAGCTTTGACGAGGTCACTCACGCGCTCGAAGCACAGCGGCGCGCGCATGCCGAGAAGCAGGAATCCGAGCGGCGCTTGGCCCAGGAAATCGAGATTGCAAAGCTGGTGCAGGCACGGCTCTTCCCGCAGACGCAACCGCCGCTCAGAACGCTGGAGTACGCCGGGACTTGCATCCAGGCTCGCAAAGTCGGCGGTGACTACTACGACTTCCTCGATCTCGGGCAGGAGCGGCTTGGGTTCGTGATCGGCGACATCTCGGGAAAGGGAATTGCGGCGGCTCTGCTGATGGCCAATCTGCAGGCTAATCTGCGCAGTCAGTGCGCCATCGCTTTGGACCATCCGCGGCGCTTCTTGCGATCGGTGAACCAGTTGTTTTGCGAAAACACGCCGGACGGCTCGTTCACCACACTCTTTTTCGCGGAATATGACGACAACGGGGGACGTTTGCGCTACGCGAATTGCGGGCATCTCTCCGCTCTGCTTCTGCGGAGCGATAACACTCTGGAACGGCTCGAATCGACGGCGACGGTGCTGGGCGTCTTCAGGGATTGGGATTGCACGATTGAAGAGTGCCAACTCCGCGCTGGAGATATGCTGGCGCTTTACACGGACGGCATCACCGAATCCTACGATGCGGCAGACGAGCAATTCGGAGAAGGGCGCCTGATTGAAGCGATGCGGCGGAATTGCGGGCTTTCTCCTCAGTGCTTGATGGACTCGATTGTTGCGGAAGTCCGGCAGTTCAGCCCGCAGGAACAGCACGACGACATCACGCTCATCATCGCCAAGCATCGAGGAAATTAGCGGCGGCCCCAGCGTTGAACAGGTAGAAACAAAAGGGCGGCCACACGGGCCGCCCAATCCAAAACCTCGCGAAATCGTTCAGTCCGCGCTTTATTTTTTCTCTTCCGTTGGCTTCTCGGCCGGCGGCGCCTGTGCCGGTGGAGCAGGTGTTGACGATGTGCCGGCCATACCATCTTTGAAACTGCGAATGCCTTCGCCAAATCCCTTCATGATTTCGGGGATGCGCTTGCCGCCGAAGAAAATCAAAATGACGGCCAAAACCACGAGCCAATGAAAAATACTAAATTCACCCATGAATCGCCTCCACGCGCCCCGCTTGGCAGCGCGCTACCACAACCCTAACGCAGTAATGCTCTTGCGGCAAGTCGCCGCTACCGGCTGCGTCTATAGGATAACACGCTCGTCTCCGGCCCGGCGCGTCACGTGCTCGCGGTCCAGGTATTCGAGAAGGGGGATAGCGTACTTGCGGGTGATGCCCGTCAACTCCTTGAAAACGGGTACGGTTATGCGGTCGCCCTTGGATTTCTTGTAGGCGGAGAGTTGCCCTTTTAATTGGGCGAGCGCATCGCGGTGGAAAATGAGGTCTGCTGTTACGCGCACCAGACTTTTTTCGCGGAGGAGAATCTGCAACAGCTTCTCCGCGCGCTTGGCTTCGACGGGCAGTTTTGCGAGCACTTCTTTCACTGATGGAACGGAGAGACTCGCGGATGCAAACGCGACTTCAATTTGTTCCTTGGCCTTGAGTTCCTCGGGCTGTAGAGCGATCTCGGATCCGGCCTTCTTTACCAATTCGCCTTGCACGTCGAGTTTTTTCTGCGCGGCTAGATTTTCAAGTGTGGCGCGAAATGTTTCGGGTCGAACACGTTTGCCGAGGCTTGCGCGTAAATCCTCGCGCGCGATTCCGGGCAAAAGAGGATTTTCTTTCTGGAATTTGTCGACCTTTTCGGCGATTTTCCTGCCCACTTCTTCAAATAATTTGCCAGAGACCAAGACGAGCGGTTCCGTCGAAACCGTCTTCGCCATTCCGGTTCGAGAGACTTTTTCGAGGGCACTGGCGATTTCCTTTTCGGTCCATGCTGTGCGCGCCACGAGCTCTTTCTGCCCGAGGCCCAGCACTGCGCGCTCCGTCATCGCCGCCAGAATTTCTTCATGGTTGCCTTTTTCGAGTGTCTCGAGAAATGCGGCGCGCCCCACGTCTCGCAGCATGGGCCGCCGCGCCAGAGGGTCCAATACGCCACCGCCTCCGATGGTCACCACCGGCGAGAATTGCCGCACGATGAATCGATCGCCCGGCAGCACCAGCACTTCATCCTGCAGTTTCAAGTTTGCGAACGCGCTTCCGCCGGGCGCCATCTCTTTCACCCCGTGCAAGAAAACTTCAGCAATCGTCTCCGCTGTTCCTGTGTGAAAGTGAACTCGCGAGCGTTGCTTCATTTTTCTGGCCGAGACTAGCAGCTCCAAACGGACATCAATCCGACGCGTTTTCCGGAATTTCCCCGGCGCCGCAAGCACCATGCCGCGTCTCAGCGCCGTGTGCTCGATTCCCGCGAGGTTCACAGCGGTCCGCTGCCCGGGCGTTGCGCGATCGACAACGTTTCCGCCGGATTGCACACCGCGCACGCGCAGGTATTCGCCGCCCGGAAACAATTCGACTTCATCGCCGGCGCCCACGCTTCCGGAAATCAGCGTGCCCGTCACGACGGATCCAAATCCTTTCATGGCGAATGCCCGGTCAATCGGCAACCGGAAATACCGCCCTGCGTCTTTGGCCGCGGCGTCCGCGGCGGCATCATGCAAAGCTTTCTTGAGTTCGGGGAGTCCGCTGCCGGTTCTTGCGCTTATAGCCACGAGCGGGGCGCGCTCGAGAAACGATCCGCGCAAGAATTCCTCCGCTTCCATCCGCACCAGTTCCAGCGTGTCCGCATCCACCAAATCGCTTTTTGTAAGCGCCACCACGCCGCGCTTCACTCCGAGCAGACGGCAAATATCGAAATGCTCGCGCGTCTGCGGCTTGATCGATTCGTCCGCCGCAATCACCAGCAGCAACACATCGATCCCCGCTGCGCCCGCGAGCATGTTGCTGACAAAACGCTCGTGCCCGGGCACGTCGACAAAACCGAAGCGCACGCCTTTTTCTTCCAGAAAAGCAAAACCTAAATCAATCGTGATTCCCCGGCGCTTTTCTTCCGCGAGACGGTCCGGGTGCGTGCCGGTCAAGGCTTCGACGAGAGCGGACTTGCCGTGGTCGATGTGCCCGGCAGTGCCGACGATGACGTTCTTGGTTGTTGCACTAGGCATGATGGGAAGCGCGCGAAGTTCTTGCCGCTTTGGATGCTACTGGAGAAAAGATTCGAGGGTCAAACGGCGCGGGCTATTTCGCGGCGGCGATTTCGTCGACGATGGATTGGGCGGCTGCGCGGGGATCCGGCGCGGCAAGGATAGGACGTCCTACGACGAGAAAATCGGCGCCGGCGCGAATCGCTTCGGTGGGAGTTGCTTTGCGGGCTTGATCGTCGTGCTCTGAGGCCGCAGCTTGTTCTTTCGGCCGCACGCCGGGCGTTACGATCAGAAAATCCCGTCCGCAGGCTTTCCGGATGGCGCGCGCTTCTTGCACGGATGCCACTGCGCCATCCACGCCGGCGCTCTTCGCGAGTTGCGCGAGCTTGACGACACGCAGTTTCGGCGCGCCGCTAATTCCCACTTGTTTCATCGCCTTCTGATCCATGCTCGTCAAAATCGTCACCGCCAGCAATCGTGGCCGGTCCGCCCCCATCGGCACGCCGGCGCTGACGGCCTGTACCGCTGCTTCGAGCATGGCTTTTCCGCCAAGCGCATGGACGTTCACGAGTTGCACGCCGCTCATCGCCGCCGCAGAGAGCACGGCGCCGGCAACGGTGTTGGGAATGTCGTGAAATTTCAGGTCGAGGAAGACGCCGGCGCCCAGGGCCGAGATTTCTTTGACTGCTGCCGGCCCTGCCGCCGTGAAGAGCTGGTTGCCGATCTTGAACATGCCTACAAGATCAGCGACCTGCTTGGCAAACTTCACGGCTGACGACAAGGAATCAAAATCGAGAGCGACTATCAGGCTGCTGCGTGGATGAGCGTCAAAAGTCAGGGTCATAGGCGACCCCGACTCCCGCGGGGTCAGTGTTTCTCGGGTAGCTGAATCAGCTCAAGCCGGACCTGGCTCACGCCGGAATGGATCAAGCCGATTTTCCGGGCGACACGATAGGATACATCAATTTCGCGCCCTTCTTGGTAGGGACCCCGGTCATTGATGCGTACCAGTTCAAATTGACCAGACCGAGTGTTCACCACGCGGACCAGGGACCCAAAAGGCAGGTTGGGGTGCGCCGCCGTCAGGGCTTCACAGTCGAACGTCTCACCATTAGCGGTCTTGCGGCCGTTAAACCCGGGGCCATACCAACTGGCATTGCCCCTCCAAGTCTTAATCGGCTTCACCGGTTGATTGAGATGCGCAACAAGGGGTGCCTCCATCGCCGGAGCGATGAGGAACATGAGAGGAACCCAACGCAGCGCAGCCCAGATCATGAAAAGTCGATGTCTCATAGTGTGTTCTTTGTGCTACGTAAATCCCAAAAAGTGTAGCAAGAAAACATCATTATGTCAACCGTTTTCTGCAAGAAATTTGTCCCGTATCTCATTCACAGTAAACACTTTAGCTTCGAAAAGGGTCCGTTCGAGGCCCTCAACGAGTCGCTGACTGGCCCTTGGGTCAGCAAAACTGGCCGTCCCGACCTGTACTCCCGAGGCCCCAACGGAGAGGTAGTCAAGCACGTCTTCGACCGTCTCGACGCCACCGAGCCCTAAGACTGGCGTCTTGACGGCCTTCCTAGTTTCCCAGACGAGCCTGAGAGTGATCGGTTTGATTGCAGGGCCAGAAAGACCTCCCGTCTGGTTTCCCAGCCGCGATTTGCCCGCCTGGTAGTCGATGGCCATGGCGGGGTACGTGTTGGCGACGGTCAGGGCGTCCGCGCCGGCCTGTTCCGCAGCCCGAGCGATAAGCCCAATGTCCGTAACAAGAGGCGAGAGCTTGACCCAGAGGGGCCTCTTGACCGCAGCTTCTCGGGCGGCGCCAACCACCTCGGAGACCATGGCTGGGTCATTGCCGAACTGCATGCCTCCCTTCTTGACGTTGGGGCAGGAGATGTTTAGCTCATAACCCGCCAGTCCCTCGGCGTCCTCCAGGACTCGGATCACTTCGACATAGTCTTCGATGGTGTAGCCGAAGACGTTAGCCACAATGGCTGTATCGAATTTTCGTAGTACCGGGAGTTTTTCGGCGACGAAGGCCCGGACCCCCACATTTTGGAGGCCGACGGCATTGAGCATCCCCGACGGGGTCTCGCAGACCCGGGGGGGAGGGGCGCCTTCGATGGGTTCGCGGGAAAGGCCCTTGGTAACGAAGCCGCCAAGGCGGTTCAGGTCCACAAGGTGGGTAAATTCGAGGCCGTAACCGAAGGTTCCACTGGCCGCGAGAATAGGATTCCGCAGACGCAACGCGCCAATCTTTACCCTGAGGTCAACGGCACCAGCGGAACTCACTTCGTGGAAGAGAATACCACGAAGCCGTTTCTGCCTGTCGCAAAATCCCTGGCTTCCAACTCATCTGTTGGGAAATCAACTATGAAAACATAGATGCGAGTTAGGGCTGTTTCGGCGAGGCGGCTTGCGCCGGCCTGGAAGCAATGCGTCTTGCCGAAGAGTTCTTCAGGGCTTCGGCGAGGACGCGGCCGTCGCGGGGGGCGAGAGTGATTCCGCAGAGTGCGGCTAGCGTCGGAGCTATGTCAGTGGGCGTGATCGATTGAAAATATTCGCCAGGCTGAATCCCATAGCCCATGAACAGCACGGGCACACGTTGATCGTAGTCATAGGGTGTTCCATGCGTGGTGCCGTACTGCCGCGGTCCGCCCTGCGTGGATAGATCCCAGGGCCAATAGGGCTTGGGGACGATAAGAAGATCGCCGCTGCGCGCTTTGTGAAAGTTATTGGCTTCTGCCGTTCGAGTCGAACTCTTCGTTGCCGGCCGGTCTTCGAGTTCTTCGGCGCGATAAACTTGCGCGACGCCGGGAACGCCCTGGATGGCGTCCAGCACAGCGCGCAGGGCCGCCGGATCATTTTTCAATTTGTCGTAGGTTGCCGGAGTGAAATACACGTCACCGGCGTCCACTTCCGCGATCGCGGGCTTCATGTAGTTGAAGGGCTCCAGACTTTTCTCGACGCGATCTCTTACGGACTCGACGTTCAGCCAGCCTGCATCCATTCCGGCCTTCTGCATGTCTTCTGGGATTGGCACGACACCGTGATCCGCGCTGAACGCCACGAGGTAATTGCCTTTCCCCACTTTCTTGTCCAAGTGCGCGAAGAGATCCGCCAGATGCTGATCGAGTCGAGCGAGAACGTCCTGAATTTCCCAGCTCCGCGGCCCGAAGGCATGGCCAACATAATCCACGGAGGAATAGCTCACTCCCAGAAAGTCTGTACCGGCGCGTGCTCCCAGCTCTAGCTTGTCCACTGCGGTCTCGGCGATTCGGGTCAGATAGGTATCGGCATACGGACTGGTCTGCCATTGATAATAGAAAACGGGATCCGGGCCGGTGCTGTCAGGCTTGCCGCGGAGCGGATGAGGAAACGCCGCACTCATACCCTCTGGGGGGATAGCCCCGGTTGCTCTGGCATCGTAGAAATACGCGGCAGCGGGAAGCATTGGCGTCCATGTCTTTCCGTAATCGCCCGCCACCGGATGAGCTTTTGCGTATTCTTCCACAAATGGCGCGACAGGGTACGCACTCGACGTCGTCCAGGCGCCTGCGCACGCATCGAACCAGGTGACGGCATCGCCGAGGCGGCCACCCATGGTGATCGCCGCGCGGGCTTTCAACGAGAAGGCCACGACACGCGTACCACTGCCGGTTTGAAATTTCAATTCGTCGGCGAAAGCAGGGACGAGCATCTTGGCAGCGCTGTCTCCGCCCTCGACCCTCGCGCCGGCGTAGCCGAGATTCTTCACTTTGGAATCGGCGGTACAAGTTACAGACTGCTGCAGGTGGCGGTCCCACCATTCGTTCGAAATCATGCCGTGCGTCGCGGGAAAAGCCCCGGTCGAAATCGTCGCATGGCCCACGCAGGTTTCCGTGGTGGCGTAGGGATAGGCGGCGTCGCGGAACCACGCGCCTTCTTCGACCAACCGCTTGAGGCCGCCCGTCCATTGGCCGCGAAATTTCTCCACGTAATCGGCGCGCATCTGGTCCACCACCAACAGGACGACCAGCTTCGGACGGGGCGGGATTTTGGACAGATTGGGAGCCGGGGACTTGCTTTGAGCACCGGCGTGGGGCGCGAGGACCATTAGAAATGTGAGTAACGCTGGGAGGCGCACAATTCGGCGTGTCACAACTCTCGTTTCCCAAATCATGGCCAGACCTACCTCCCATTCGCGCCGCGCAGTCTACCATGTCCCTTGTGAACGCTCGGCAATGGCGGAGCTGATTGACCGCTCGGCGACCACCAATGATACGATTACCCGACCATGCGCATCGTCGAAAAGACACAATTGATGTCCGCGCCGGAGATCGACCGCACGTTGCAGCGACTGGCACATGAGATCGTCGAAAAGAGCGGCGGCACCAAGAACCTGGCGCTGATTGGGATCGTCCGGCGTGGGGTACCGCTGGCGCAGCGGATCGCGCGGGCCATGCGCGGGATTGACGGCGTCGATGTTCCCGTCGGGACGCTAGACATCACGCTCTATCGCGATGATCTTTCAAAAGTTGCGCCCCAAGCCGTGCTGCGTTCCTCGGACATTCCCTTTGGCGTGGACAACATGAACCTCGTGCTCGTGGATGATGTGCTGTATACGGGCCGGACGATTCGCGCGGCGATGAACGGGCTCTTTGACCTCGGGCGGCCGAAGCGGGTTTCCCTCTGCGTGCTCATCGAGCGCGGCCACCGGGAAATGCCGATCGAGGCGCAATACGTCGGGCGCAGTGTGCAGACCAGCGATACGGAAATTATCGAAGTGCGGCTCCGCGAAATCGACAAGGAAGAGCGCGTCGTGCTCGTGGATCGCGTGGAATAGTTTGCGTTTTTTTATTCGAATTGGTTCGTTTATGATCTGAGAAGGGACATTGACTCAGCGCTTCCGCGACCTGCTCGCTCTCGAACCGCTCTCGGCGGACGAACTTACATTTCTTCTGGATCAGAGCAAGCCCTTCCAGGAAATTCAGCGTCACCCATTGAAAAAATTAGCGACGCTGCGCGGTAAGACCGTGGCGCTGGCGTTCTTCGAAAACTCCACGCGCACGCGTATCAGCTTTGGCACCGCGGCTTCGCGACTGGGTGCGGACACCATGAATTTGCAGGCGGAAGCGTCCAGCCTTAAGAAAGGCGAATCGCTGCTCGATACCGTTCACACGCTTGACGCGATGAAACCGGACTGCCTGGTGATGCGGCATCCTTCCTCGGGCGCGGCGGATTTCGTAGCAAAGCATCTGGACATCCCAGTGATCAATGCAGGCGACGGCACGCACGAACATCCTTCGCAGGGGCTGCTCGATGCGCTGACGATTCGCGACCGGCTGGGCACGATCGAGAGTCTGAACGTCACGATTCTTGGTGATCTGCAGCATAGCCGCGTAGCGCGTTCGAACATTCATCTTCTTGGCAAATTCGGGTGCAAGTTCACACTCTGCGGGCCAGCGATGTGGGTTCCGCGCGAGTTGGAAAAGATCGGCGCGGCGGGCGTAGCCATTCGGCGGGTCTTTCGAATCGAGGAGGCGCTCGAAGGTGCGGACGTAGTTCTTGTTCTTCGCGTGCAGACCGAACGGCAGCATGAACCTTCGATCTCGGCGGAAGATTACGTGCTTGGATACCAGCTTGATGCTGCGCGACTGCGCCGCGCGAAGCCGGGCGCGATCATTCTGCATCCGGGACCAATGAATCGAGGGATCGAGATCACCCCAGAAGTTGCGGACGGAGCGCAGTCCTGCGTGCTCAAGCAAGTGACCAACGGCATTGCGGTTCGAATGGCGCTGCTTTTCCTGCTCATCTCCGGTGCGAGTGAGGATGGCGGACATCCGATGGCGGAGGCAAAGCCGGTCAAGAATCGACGCTCCACCGATCAAAAGGACCCTTCGCATGCTCCTCGTTAAGAATGGCCGCGTTCTCGACCCTGCGTCCAGGACCGACGCGGTCATGGACGTACTTCTCGGCGGCGAAACAATTAGAGAGGTTGCGCCCGCAGGAAAAATTGCGGCGCCGCAAAATGTGGAAATGTTTGACGCCACTGGGTTGATCGTCGCTCCTGGCTTCATCGATATTCACGCGCATCTTCGCGAGCCCGGCCAAGAGTCTTCTGAAACTATCGAAACCGGCACGCTCGCGGCGGCCCGAGGTGGATTTACCGCCGTGTGCTGCATGCCGAACACGAAGCCGGTCAACGACAACGCTTCGGTGACGCGATTTATTCTCGATCGCGCCAAGGCCGCCGAGAACGTTCGCGTATGGCCGATTGGCGCTGCGTCCGTTGGAAGCAAAGGCGAAGCGATCGCGGAAATCGCAGCGATGAAAGAGGCGGGGATTGTGGCCGTCTCCGACGACGGAAGACCGATCACCACAGCGAAGCTGGCGCGGCAGGTGATGGAGTATTGCCGGTCGTTGAATCTGCCGGTGATCGAGCACGCGGAGGACATTTCGCTGGCGGCGGGCGCTGTGATGCGCGAAGGTGTGACTTCGACGCGGCTGGGATTGCGCGGGATGCCGGCTGCGGCGGAGTCCGTCTGCGTGGCGCGCGACGTGCAGCTTGCAGAACTTACAGGCGCGCAGTTGCACATTGCGCATCTTTCGGCGAAGTCCTCCCTGGAACAAGTGCGGTCGGCGAAGTCGCGCGGGTTGCACGTCACCTGCGAAGTGACACCGCACCATTTCACGCTGATTGACGAGGATGTGACGTACGATTCGCGATTCAAGATGAATCCGCCGCTGGGCGCGCGTGAGGATCGCGAAGCGCTTCTTGCGGGACTTGCCGATGGCACCGTGGACGCGATCGCGACGGATCACGCTCCGCACGAGCCGGCACTGAAGGATGTGGAGTTCGATAAAGCGCCTTTCGGAATTCTGGGATTCGAAACCGCTCTAAGCCTGGCGCTCGAACAACTGGTGAATAGCAGTCGAATTTCGTTGATGCGGATGGTTGAGTTGTTCACGGTAGGGCCAGCGCGGGTCCTCGGGATGGAACGCAAGATCGCAGCGGGTCAGCCTGCGGATTTGACGATTTTCGCGCTGGAACATTCCTGGACCTACAAAGTGAAAGAATCGGCGAGCAAATCCCGCAACTCGCCGTTCGACGGCCGCACGTTCAAGGGTGCGCCGATGGCCACCATCGTCGCCGGCCGCGTCATCTATAAGCGATGAGAAACGAAACGCAGAGACACAAAGGGCGCAGAGAACTGCGCTGCCGAATGCGTTAGGGCTGAGAGCAATTTTCAGTGAGCGGTAGGCTCGGCGGCGGGATGCATGCCGTGCTGTGGCACTTCGTGGATGCCGCGAGCGGG
>Ga0137403_10006521_pt1 | contig 13344 bp, 11 predicted proteins | sample CZOMad2_1_16fung_FD_122057 | JGI IMG/M metagenome (GOLD analysis project Ga0137403, IMG submission 122057) | Vadose zone soil fungal communities from Angelo Coast Range Reserve, California, USA - CZOMad2_1_16fungal (Hybrid Assembly) | ecosystem: Environmental > Terrestrial > Soil > Vadose zone... | reverse complement strand
ATCAGTGCCGTTGTGCGATCGCCGCTGTGTGTATTGGGAGACATCCCTGCCTGCAGCAGGCCGCGTACAATCTCCAGCTCATTGGCGCGTATCCATTCCAGCAAGGAGAGGTCGTTTTGGGTGCGGGCCAGCTGCTGATAAAATTGCTCTGGCTCTTCTTTGAGAAGAGACGGCTGCTCGTTCACCAACTGATGATATGTGCGCCAGGTAAGAAAAGCACGAAGCGGATCGAGGCATTGCTCCCCCCACAGATAGGCCTCGTCCAGAGAAGTGCGTCCCCAGGTCGAGCGTAGCGTCGGATCGGCTCCCCCCGCTAGCAGTAGCTCCACCATCTGCGGGGATTTCTGGTTAATGGCTCGATGCAGGGGCGTCTCCAGCTCCTCATTGGCGATATTCACATTGGCGCCGGCCTGCACCAGCAGCTCCACCAGATCAACGTGTCCACGAGACGCTGCACAGGACAGCGCTGTGACCCCAGCCTTATCCAGGATATTGAGGTTTGCTCCTGCCTCTATCAACAGACGTGCAATCTCGCTAGTACCTTTGAAACTCGCCCAGAGCAGCGCGGTGTTGTTGCGCTCAGCAGTCGCTACGTTGACGTTTGCTTTCCCCGCCAGCAGTGCCTGCACGATCTCCCTGTTTTCATTCCAGCTAGCCGTCACAAGGGGCGTATCGGTATCAGGATTGGCTCCAGCCGCTAGCAGTATCTTCACGACTTCCAGGTGCCCCGCCGCGGCCGCTCGCGACAGGGGCGTTGCCTGTGCTATGTTCTTCGCCTCGATATCAGCCCTTGCTTTGAGCAGCAGCACGACGACGGCGAGATGGTTTTCGGCGCTGGCCAGGTGCAGGGCAGTATCGCCTTTCATCGAAAGCGTATCGATGGCAATGCCTTCGTCCAGCGTGTCCAGCGTCGCCTTCTGGCCGCGAATCAGCACATCGGGGAACTCGGATCTCCGTTGCACGTAGCTCCTACAAGTTTTTGCGAAAAAAAGTTCCCATCCTGCTCTGGTAATCGGCAGCTAGCTGACCGTGGGCGCCCCCTTCATTGAACCAAAATTCAGCGCGGGGATTCTTTGCCAGTGCTTCCTGCAACGATTGCGCATGGGAAAAGGGGATCACGGCATCAGCCGAGGAATGGATTAGGAGAATGGGAACCGTGGTATTGCGGACTCGTTCTGCCGGGGAGACATCTCTTAGGTCGATGCCAAGAAAAAGCCTGGCCCACAAACCGACAAGATAGGCGATGGGATAATTGAGCAAGGGAATTCTAAACAGCTGCAACGCCATTTGCGCGAGACTGGCGTAGCTCGATTCTGCAATGACCGCTCTGATCTCGGGAGCCTTCTCGATCGCCATCAAAGCCACCGCGCCACCCATGGAGAAACCCCACACGCCCACTTCTTTTACCTCTCTCGTTTTGAGAAATTGAATTGCCGCCAGGAGATCCTCGACCTCTTTGGCTCCGATGGTGGAATAGCTCCCCTCGCTTTTCCCCAGATAGCGGAAATCGAACAACAGGAGATTGAAATCTTCATGCAGAAACGCCAAGGCCGGCAAGATGTTCCCCTTGTCCGCGGGATAGCCATGAAGCAGGATCAGGTTCTTTCCGGTCGTTTTAACGGATGGGATATGCCAGCCGCGAAGCGTGAGGCCGTCTGCTGTTCTGAACGACACGTCCTGGTAAGCCATCTTTAGATCGCGCGGGGTGAGTGAAGAAACCAATTTCGGCGGGCGAATGGAAAAATAAAAACCCCAAAGGCTGATAATGACTAGAAAGGAAAAGACGATAAGGACAACGCGGAGGATAGTTGCGCTCACTCGGCGCGCATTCTCTCCGGCCGAGAGAGGGTTGTCAACTCTGGTCTGGAGCCTTGATGAGGCCTCGACGCGCAAGAGGTATGCGCAATTAGCGACGGGGCTAGCTCAATTGTTTTTTTCTGATTTTTGCTGAGAAGAGTCATTTTCCTTGGCGCGCAACTGCAGGCCTCCCGCGGCTCTCGATAAATCGTTGTTGTCTTATTCAGAAAGATGTAAGAGGACACCGTCAGGATCGGCGGTTCCATACTTGCCCGCGACACAAGCTTCCAGGTTCTCGAGCGTGACGTCTCCAAACCTGCCTCCCGCTATTTTCTTTGGCGCCGACTGCGGAGTAGAGATGCCGATGCCGGCAAGGTCGCTCTTCGCCTTTGTTAGACTTTCAACTTTAAAGCCAATGTGATCGAGTCCCTCATTCATAGTGACATAGGAACCGGTGTTGCAAGGACGTATAACCAGGTAGTTTTTTCCATCACTAAGACAGACATGGTCTTTGGCGGCTTCCACTTCCTGGAGCTCGAAGACTTCTTTATAAAATTCGGCCAAAAGCGCGGGCTTGATGGCTCGAAGCGCTACATGATTGAAATGTCGCGGCTGATCCCAGCGCTCCTGCGCGTATCCCTCCCGGACGTTGGATGCTCCTTCTTGAGAAATATCGATGTGAGTTCCCACCGGGTCTTTGACCCTTACGCTTGCAAACGGGACGACGTCTCCGAGATCGTCTTTGACTAAGATCTCCGGAAAGGACTTCCTGATTCTGTCCAGCGCTGTTTTAATATCTTTTACATCGAAGCCGAAATGGTCCAACCCCGATCGAATGCCAGCGTTTCTCCTGAGCAGCGCGAGGCCGATCGTTCCGTCACTGACGTGCCCTATGTCGGACCGGCGTTGTCCAGATTCGTCAGGCATCCCCGAAGTAATCTGCTTCATTCCAAATATACCTTTGTAGAAGTTCACCATCTTTTCGTAGCTCTCGGTATAAATCGCCACATGAGCAATTCGAGAAAACATGGCTGGGAAATCCTCCTTATTCGACGAAATTCTTCGCGCGAGAGCTCCACTCAGCCCATAAATGAGTTCCGAGGTGAAAGACAGCGGCTCTCGCAGGGTCCATATACTCTTCTAGCGCCTTGTGTGTCAACGCGATACTAGAGACCGCTTACTGGAACCGTTCTTTTTTCGAATTAAACCGAGTAAGAATCTAACGGCCAAAGACTTCGTGAAGCAAAGGCGTCAACTTGTGCAGCATCTCCTGGGCGGCGAGATCGTAAATTTTGATGGAGCCCGGTTGGGGGATCCGCCAGGGAGGGGCGTGATCGGTCGGCACATCCACCCGATTGCTGATGTATCCTGTCGCCCGGGCAAAGATCGTCTGGGCTTCTTTTGACAGGAGCCAGTTGATGTAAAGCTTGGCGGCATTGGGATGCGGAGCACGGTTGACGAGGGAAAGACCACCGGAAACCGGGCTAATAGGCGTTCCCTCCTTCATTTGTCGGGGATCGATAATGACGATGGGCACGCCGCGCTTCGTCCGCTCCTCGGTCATGCTATCTGATAGACCGATGCCCACAGGAAACCGGCCCTGCCCGAGCATGTCCACCTGTTGAGCATAATTCTTGAGAAGCGTGAGACTCTGCCGGCTCAGAGCACGGATAAAATCCGCACCCAGCTCAGGATGGCGGTAGAAGAACAGGAACGTAGCTTGACCGGTGCCGGATTTTCTTGGGTCGTCGCCAACGATCTTCCCCTTCCATTTCGGATCGAGCAGATCTTTGTATGAACTGAACTCCTTGGGGTTAACGAGATTGGAGTTGACATATAGCGTCCCTCGTTGAAGGAGAGTCATGATCAAAAGTTGGCGGCCCGGATCGAGAAATTCCAATGCGCCGCCGCGCCAGTATTTTGACTCCTTTATTTCGGGCAGGATCATAGTCGGCTCCAGGGGGTCCACGATTCTATTTGGAATCAGGTTCTCGAGAACGGTGCTGGTGCCGCTGACCAACACGTCCCAAAGATACAGGCCCGCCTTCCGCTCCGCGCTGAGTCTGGGCAAAATACCCGCCCCGGCATCCGCGTGGTACTCCACGGTAATTCCGTATTTGCTCTGAAAGGCCTCAGTCAGCGCATCGCGTCTATCGGCCCCGAGCGGACCGATCATCGCCAGCTTGCCTTCGCTCTTCGCTGCCCGTAAGACGCGCTCCCACTCTTCCTGCCATGCTGGCCCGGCAATGGCCACCCCGGAAACCGCGGCTAGAAGCAGCACTCCAAAAACGATCATGGGAAAAAAGGACAGGATCATTTTTGTCTTTTTTTCTTCTCCGTATGACTTCATAGATTTCGCGCCGAAGTTTCTCGCTGGCTCAGGGAGAGACATAACGGACCAGCTCGCGGATCTCATCGTGCTTCAGCTCGTTGGTAACGAACGCATTGAGGGACTGAGCGTAACCGCCGCGCCGTCCTCCTTGATGACTTTGAAAAATGGCAACCTTTCCGCGGACGGCCGACTTATTCCCTTTTTTAGCCTCGCTACGCTTATTATGGCTCAATAAGATCTGTCAAGGTTGCAGGGCTCTACTATTGACCGCGCCATTCCATAAGAATTTTCTATTTGATACATCATAAGAATCTATAGTAGACGTGTATAAGACCTCCCCGGCTATCAATCACATAAGGAGAAGCGCCATGAAAAAGTTGTTTCGCTTTTCAGTGCTTGCCTGCCAAATCCTTGGGCTATTAGCATTCAGCCAAAGCCTCAAGGCTCAACCGCTCCGCAATGCGACGTTCGAATTAAAAAATGAGATTACCGTGCAAATTCCCGAGGGAGCTAAACGAGTGCGGGTTTGGGCGGCGCTTCCGCAAGACGATCCAGCACAGCAAATCAAGAACCTCAAGATCGATGCGCCTTATCCTTACCGGGTCGAGCTTGATTCAGAAGGCAGCAAGGTATTGTTTCTCGAGGCTGATGCTTCGAAACAAAAAGAGTTAAAAATTGTCACGAATTTTGTCCTCACACGCTCGGAAGTGCGTAGCGGAGTGGATTCAAAGAAGGCAAAACCGATTTCCGAAGCGGACCGGGTGCGGCTCGCCCACTACCTGCAACCCAACAAGCACGTGATCATCGACGGAGACATCCGGAAGCTCGCCCTGGAGATTGTCGGGAATGAACAGAATCCTGTCCTGGCTGCGCGCAAGCTCTACGACTGGCTGCTGGAGAACATCGAGTATTGGGTGAAAGATCCAAAGAATAAAAAGGCATCGCCGGTTGGAAGCACGACGTACTGTTTGACTTCCCGCACGGGGAACTGCACCGATTTCGAGTCGCTCTGGACGTCGTTTGCGCGCTCGATCGGCATCCCGACGCAGATCGTCTACGGCTCCTTTCTCAAACCGGACTTGATGGGGCAGGACCAGGATCAAAGCTACCACTGCTGGGCGGAGTTCTATGCGCCCGGATTGGGCTGGATACCCCATGACGTGGCGGTGGCGGATCTCTACGCCGGTGAGTTTCCGGTAAACGACGAAAACGAGAAACTGGTTCGTCTCACCACCGCCGATGGGACCTATGGACCCAACCCGGAGAAGGTCAACTATTATTTCGGTAATCTCGACGAGCGCCGCGTTGTTTGGTCGCGCAATCGAGACCTGACCTTCAACCCCCGGCAGGATGGAGAGCCGGTCAACGCTTTACCCAAGGCGTACGTGGAGATTGATGGGAAAGAACACCCAGAAACGAAGGGCTGGGTGAGAAGGCTCACGTTCCGCCAGGTCGATTAGCGAGGAACACCGTCGTGGAGGCGCGAAAAGTGCTGTCCGACGAAATCGAGCGGACGATCAAATTGCTTGCCGATCTCCAGGGTCTGCGCGGACGCGCCTGCAAGCGCTGCGAATCCGCGCTCTGCCATCACGAAGCGCTGTTTAGCCTAAGCATGGGTTTCAAGAATGCTCCCCTGTGCTGCTCATGCCTTGCGGCTGAGTTTGAGCGGGACCCCGTGCAGATGCGCGACGAGCTATGGTCTTTCATTTTGCATCGGCCCTGTCACCGCGCCGGATGGGCATGGGCCAATCGCGAGGAAAATTACGCTCCGGCCGACCTTCCCGGATGTCTTTGGCCTTACCCGCGGAAGTCTGGCGAGCGGCGGCTACTTGGAGCCGAGACACTCGACGAAGCGTCCGAGCCAGCCGAGAGCGAAGCATGGGACGCCGGCGATATGTCATGCGGGGATCTCGTCCTGGAGCTGCGCTTGCGCCTGCGGAAGATGAAACCACGACAGATATTGCGGATCACGGCGACCGATCCCGGCGCCCGGGAAGATATCCCGGCGTGGTGCCGCCTGACCGGACACACACTTCTCAACGCGGAACACCCACAATATTGGATTGAACGTAAGGAGGATTGAAATTATGGCCGGTAAATTTTGTGTCAGCCTGACGTCCGCGAAAAACGATCCCGACAAGGCGACGGTTGCCTTTGTCGTTGCCAATGCCGCGGTGGCGTCGGACAAGCAGACGTTAGTTTTCTTGAGCACGGAGGCGGTGCGGCTTTCCCAGCAGGGCTACGCGGACGATATCCGCGAGGAAGGCTTTGCGCCGCTGAAGGAGCTCATGGAAAATTTTGTCAAGGCGGGCGGCCTGGTCTACGTCTGCTCGCCGTGTTTTAAACGTCGGAAGCTCGACGAGGGAAAACTTATCGGCGGGGCCACAATCGTCGGCGGCGCCAAGCTCGTGGAATTTTTAAGCGACGGTTCTCCATGCATCACGTACTGATGGGAAGTTTGGGATGGATGAAACCGCCCGACACTCCCATCTGCCTGACGTAAGCTTCGACGGTGGCGATCTCGACTGCGGGAGCGGTCTGCTGCTGCTCATTCGCAAACACATCGATCCTCTCGCTCGAGGGCAGGTGCTGGAGGTTCGGTCAACCGAGATGTCGGTTGAGCAGGATCTGCCGTCCTGGTGCCGGTTAACCGGCAACGAGCTGATTTCATGGAGCCGCAACGCAGGCACCTGGAGCTTTTTGATCTGCAAGGGATCGCTGGCCGAGAAGACGGAGTCACCGCCGCCTGCCCAGCCCAAGTCCGGCGAAGAGCGAAGGATAGAAGGGACGACGGTTTCTGCGCGGCCGTCGAAACCGGAGTCGATTCCTGAAATAGCGCCGCTTTCAGTAATGGGAATCGGCAGCTGGCCGCGACCGCGCTGGATGCTCCAAGCCATGCACGAACATATCGAAGGGCGGCTGGGCGAGGAAGAGTTCCAGGCTACCGCCGATGACGCCGTGCGGCTTGCCGTCGAGGCGCAACTGCGATCGGCGGTGGATGTTGTGACCGACGGCGAGCAGCGGCGCGACAACTACGCGAGTTTTGTCGGCGGGCTGCTGGAAAACTGCCAGCTCATTCCGCTCACGGATCTTCTGCCGCTGGTCGATGATCCGGAGAAGTTCGAGAAAGAACTGCTATCGTTGGATGTGCCGGCCAGCGAAGTCCGCCATCCCGCGGTTTTCGGTAAGCTGAAAAGAGCAAGGCCCATCGCCGCGCATGAGCTTGAATTTGTCCGGGGCCTTACCGACAAGCCGGTTAAAATCGCTCTGCCGGGTCCTTACCTCCTCACGCGGATCATGTGGATGGAATGCATTAGCGACAAAGCCTACCGCAGTCGCGAGGAGCTGGCCGCGGACATCGTGCAGATCCTGCGCGAAGAGCTTCACGATCTCCTATCGGCCGGTGCGGCTTTGGTTCAGTTTGATGAGCCGGTGTTGACTGAGGTCGTCTTTACGGGCGCCAAAAACAGCCGTAGTTTTATGTGCGGCGCGCTCAGCGAGAAAGGCAGCGCGGAACATGAGCTTGCCTTCGCGCGGGAACTTATCAATCAGGTCGTGGACGGCGCGCCCTTGGAGCGGACGGCCATTCACATATGCCGGGGCAATTGGACGCGCGACGAAAGCGCTGCCTTGAGCGGCGATTACCGTCCGCTCGTACCCCTGCTCAAGGCCGTCAAAGTGGGAAATTATTTATTGGAGCTCTGCACGCCGCGCGCCGGCGAGATCGAGGCGCTGAAAGAGCTTCCCCAGGATCGACGTATCGGCATTGGCGTCGTCAATCCAAAAACAGAGATTGTCGAGTCTGTGGAAGAGATCGTTGGAAAGGCAAAAAAGGCCGCGGACCTTTTCGGCGCTGATCGTATTTTCCTCAACCCCGACTGCGGCTTTGCAACATTTGCCGACAACCCGGTTTGCTCCTCTCGCCTCGCCGAGGCCAAACTGAGCGAACTAGCGCGCGCAGCGGAGATATTGAAGACTCGCTATTTCGGTTCATTCGGCTTCTAATCTTTTGTAGACCCTTGGACGGAGCTCAGGGCGAACGCACCAAGGAATAACCGCTCGTGCTTAGATTCTCGAACCATGAACGATGGACGCTATTTGAATGTCACAGTTCACTAGTTCTCCCACACCGGTTTGACGGCGGTATCCAGCCACTTTCGCGCGTCCTCGATATAGGACTTATTCGAAACCACGATCGGTTTGGTGTTCGCGCCCCATGCATTTTCGATTGAAGTCTTGGATTTGAATCCCTTCCGGGCACTCGCTCTACCTACCGCGTCAATCGCCGCTTGCCCTCCGGGCGATATCAGCCATTCGGCAAAGAGCTTGGCGGCCGTCGGATGAGGCGCTTTAACATAGATCGCCGCCTGTTGCGGCGAGACCACCGGGAGGGCGCCTCGGACAAAATCGATCGGACTGCCGATCTCCTTTTCGCGGACGACGTCGTGCAACAGCGCCGGCATCACGATGGAGTATTCGCCGGCGACGACCAGACGAAACATGGCGCTGGTGCTTTTATGAATCGACACGTTGAGAGATTTCAGCCCCTTGATGAAATTTGCCCAGCGCGCGTCGTCCTTCCAATCATCCTTAAAGGCGGCGAGCATGGAACTCAGCGGACCTGCTCTCATGGGGTCGTCCAATGCCACGATCCCTTTGTATTTTGGATTCGTCACATCTTCCCAGCTTTTCGGCGCCTCTGCGCGCTTCAGTTTCTTAGTGTTGTACGCAAGCGCTTGAATCTGCAGGCTAACCACTGGAGCGATAGGATCATGCACGAACAAAGAATTAGCCTGCACGGTTGGGTAAGCTTCCGTGGCGCCGGCGTTGTGAAGAACCAGCGGCGCTTCGGTAAGAATCACATCGACGCTCGCTTGATTGCCTTGGTATTCGGTCAATGTCCGCGTCGTGACTTCCGATCTCGTCGCCTGCCAATAGGAAGTATTGATGCCGGGAAAGCGTTTGCTGAAAGCTTCCGATAGCGAGCGGATATGATCTACGTCCCAAACCGTGTAGACGACCAGCGCCCCTTCCTGTTTCGCCTTGGGGTAGAACTCTTTCGCCAGTTTTTCGAAGCGGGGATCGCTTTCGGATCGCGCCTGAGCGATCGCGAGTTCGTGTGTCAACGTTAGGGTAAACACCACGGAGAGAAGAGACAGTAATAGATTTTTTTTCACCATGCTATTTTCCTTTATCTGCTGTTTGCGTGAAACATCTCGAAAAGTCTCAGAGGGCAGACACAGAGGTCTGCCCCTACATTGACGATTCGTTGAAATCAACTTAAACCACTACCTGGAAGTCTTATCGGTTGCTCTAATGCGAGGGCTTGTAGCACTCTTCAAGCCGTGGAACAAGCAAAGATTTAATCCGGTAGTCAGGACGACGTCGCTTACACCGTTCAAAAATCGTTTGAGATCGTCGGTGTTGTGACGCTTTCGCTGACTATGGTAAGCACAGACGCATGATCACGAGCGCGAGCTCGCCGAGAAAGATGAAAGCGCAATTATGAAAACGGAAAAGGGATCAACAGGGATCGCGCTATGAAAATCGGGCTGAGCCCGCTCCAAGGACAAGCGAGCTTTGAGGAAACCCTGCGAGAATGCGAGCGAGCGGAGGCGGCTGGATTCGACTCGGTCTGGCTTGGCGAGCACCACAACAATCCCATTCTACATCCGGCGCCACTGATCGGACTCGCCGCCATCGCGAGCCGGACACGGCGCATGCAGTTGGGTACGGGAGTTCTTTTGCTGCCGCTTTACCATCCCGTGATGGTTGCCGAAGAAGGCGCGATGGTCGACATAATCTCCGGCGGTCGGTTGATTTTGGGAATAGGCGCCGGCTACGCGCCGGAGGAATTCGCCGCCTTCGGTTATTCGCTCAAGGACCGCGGCAGCAAATTGGAGGAGAGCGCTGCGCTTCTGCACCGCCTCTGGACGGAAGAGAATGTCACCCATCAGGGCAGGCATTACCGGGTGGACAATGCCACGGTCGCGCCCCGTCCGCTGCAGCGGCCACGACCGCCCATCTGGTTTGGCGCGTGGGCCGAGCCGGCGCTTCGCCGAGCCGCGCGTCTGGGCGACGCCTGGTTCGTCGGGCCGTCGGCCAATCTCGACGAGATTGCACCCTGCGCACGGATGTATCGAAAAGCGTGCGCGGAGAATGGCAGAGGCGAAGGTGAAGTGGCTTTGTTTCGCTACGTGTTCGTGGCGCGGAGCAAGAACGAAGCGATCAGCGCGGCGGGAGGTCCCTTTATTCAGGCGTTTGAAAGAATGTACTTCCGCTGGCCGCATCCGGTCGTCAAGCGGCCTCAGGGCCAACTCACGATCGAGCGGCTCGCTCACGACCGGATTATTCTAGGCGATGCGAAAACATGTATCGATGAAATCAATCGGTTTCGCAGCCAATTAAACGTGAAGCATCTCGTCTGCCGATTCTCGGTCCCGGGCATTTCCCGTGAAGCCTGCGAAACGTCCCTCGACCTATTCACGCGCGAAGTCATGCCGGCGCTGCGCGCTGACGCCGGGTGAGAAGAGAAGAATTTTTTAACCACAAAGAACCTAGCGCGGCAGAGCCGCAACCAAAGTGACAGAAGGAGAGCCATGATGTAAGTGGAGTCATGGCTACAAACACTGACTATTTGTCGAAGCATGAGGTTGGGCAGGTATTCGTACAGCGTCATGGGGCCGATGTGATTGGGGTACTGCACGGCTGGGATCGGCTGCGACTGCAAGGGACACTGCGCAGTTTGTATTATGAGCCGGTGATGGAGCGATATCTTAAGCAGGCCGGGGTGATGTGGAAAGAGTTTAAGAGCTTCGCCAGCGCGCTGACAGGGCGCGTTCGTCAGGCAGCGGTGGCGTTGGCCGAGCAGCATAGCCGACCGATGATGTACCTGCCATCGAGCCGCACCGACAAAGAGAAGCTGGCCCGCCAGATTCAAGAGCGCGACGGGGTGAAGGCGGGGCTGATCACGATTTTCAGTTGTGTGGAGCCGTGCCACACATGGTTTTTGCGCGGCAACCGAGCCACCAAGAAGCTGGAACTTAAGCTTGAGTGGGGCAAATGCGTTCATCTGTATTTTTACTGGGTGCATGAGCAGTTGGGATTTTTACACCTTCGGCTGCAGACTTGGTTCCCGTATCTGATTCAAGTGTGTGTGAACGGACGGGAATGGTTGGGACAGCAGATGGAGGAGGCAGGGATAAGTTACCGACGAGAGGACAACTGTTTTCCGTGGATCGCCGATCTTGAGCGGGCCCAAGCGCTGATGGACCAGCAGCACCGAACCGACTGGCGCGCCCTGTTGTGCCCCTTGGTGGAGCAATGTCATCCGTTGCACGTTGAGATTAACCGACCGTTTGAGAGTGAATACTACTGGACGGCGGCGCAGAGCGAATATGCCACCGACGTGATGTTTGGCGAGCGCGGGGCGCTTGAGCGGATCTATCCTGCGCTGGTGCATCACGCGGTGATGAGTTTTGGGGCTGAGCAGGTGCTGCGGTTTTTGGGGCGGTCGGGGAAGGCTGGAGTCCACGACGAAGTGAAAACCGATCGGCGGCGCCGAGTCGAGGGTGTACGAGTCAAACACTGGCTGAACGGGAACTCGCTGAAGTTCTACGACAAGGGCAGTGTGTTGCGTAGTGAAGTGACCATCAACGAGCCGAAAGACTTTAGGGTCTATCGCCGTGCGGAGAACCAGCCGGCGGGGAAAGAGCAGTGGCGCATTCTGCGTCGTGGGCTGGCTGACTTTAACCGGCGCGCCGAAGTGAGTCGGGCGGCCACCGAACGACATTTGACTGCGCTGGCGGCCGTGCATGTGCAAAGCTCGCTGGCCCAAGAGGCGTCCCGAGTCTGTCAGGCTGTGCGGCGCGACGGACAACGTTACCGAGCGCTCAACGTGCTGGGAGAGTCTGACGCTGAACTTTTGGCGATCGTCAACCGCGGTGAGTTTGCCATCAACGGCTTTCGCAACCGAGATGTGCGCGCTCGGCTTTACCCCCCAACCCAGGACAAACGGCAACAGCGTCGTGAGATGTCCGCAATGGGACGAAAGCTGAGGTTGTTGCGGGCGCACGGTTTGATCGCCAAAGTACCCAAGACCCATCGTTATGTCGTGACCGACAAAGGACGACGGATCATCACGGCGCTGTTGGCAGCGCGCCAAGCCAGTACGGAAAAGCTCACTGCCTTGGCCGCCTAAAAATTTGCGCAAACAGAGAAAACTTTTAAGCATAGTAGTACAAAGGTCACAATAGTGGGACGGCTATAGCCGTCCCACTTCGGATGATTTAACCGCATTCGCCCCACTCTTTTTTTTGTGACCTTTGTGGTTAATCCGTTTTCCTTTCCGCCTCTCATTTTCTCCATGAGCGTCTACTACGTTGAACGCCACCCCTCAAAGTAATCTTCCAGCTTGATGTTTTCTGACCCCGGAACGCGGATCTCCTCGGGATAGTTCGCCTTACGGGTGGCGTCAATTCCCATTTTGGTAACCAGATGAGATCCTGCCGCCGGATCATAAGACGCGGGATCCAGCGGCGAACCTTTGGCGTGAGTGACCATGAACATATCCGTGTCGGCCCGCACTCGCGTGGCAATGGCGTGCAGCACTTCCTCGTCGTTGAGGATATTGACATCCTGATCCACCACGACGACGTATTTGAGAAACGGGTCCGCGGCGAATGCCGCCATCGCGGCATTCTTGGGCTCGCCTTCGATGATCTTCTCGATGGACACATAGCAAATGAAGCGGCTCCTCCCTGAGGCGGGCACGTGGACCGCCCGGACTTTAGGCGACGCCATCTTCACCGTCTTCATGATCGTCGTGGAGCGGACGATGCCTGAGAGAAGCAGGTTATCGGCATGACCGACGAAGCTCGATTGGTACAGCGCGTTGCGGCGCATGGTGATCGCCTTGACCTGAACGATCGGGTTGTTCCGCTGCGGTCCGTAAGTTCCCGGGTATTCGCCGAAGGGAGCTTCCGGCTTGCGCAGCTTGGGGAGAATTTCGCATTCGAGCACGATCTCGGCGTGGGCCGGCACTTCCAAATCCAATGTCCGGCAGGGCACCATCTCCACGGGCTCGCCCATAATTCCGCCCGCGACGGAGAACTCGTCCGTCTCCAGTGAAGTAAAAGACAGGCAGCCGACGTAAAACGCCGGGTGATGGCCGATCGCTACCGCCATAGGCGTGGCTCGATTTTGCCTCTCGTAGG
>Ga0137403_10006520_pt1 | contig 13346 bp, 10 predicted proteins | sample CZOMad2_1_16fung_FD_122057 | JGI IMG/M metagenome (GOLD analysis project Ga0137403, IMG submission 122057) | Vadose zone soil fungal communities from Angelo Coast Range Reserve, California, USA - CZOMad2_1_16fungal (Hybrid Assembly) | ecosystem: Environmental > Terrestrial > Soil > Vadose zone... | reverse complement strand
TACGGCACGGAGTATCGGACGCTCGGCATCAATACGCATTACGACTTTTCACGAGAAGGCGGGCTTGCCACGGCTATCGAGTTGTGCAACGGCGCGGGCGTATGCCGCAAGAAGAACGAAGGAACCATGTGCCCGTCGTACATGGTCACCATGGAGGACAAGCACTCGACGCGGGGCCGCGCCAACCTGATGCGCGAAATCCTCTCGGGCAAGCTGCCGGCACTTGAGTTCACAGGAGAGGGTTTGTACGATGCGCTTGACCTTTGCCTCGAATGCAAAGGCTGCAAGGCCGAGTGCCCGTCCAACGTGGACATGGCGAAACTGAAGTACGAGTTCCTGGCGCACTACAACGAAGCCAACGGCACTCCGCTGCGTTCGAGAATGTTTGCGAACATTCATCTCCTGAGCCAGCTCGCGTCAGCCTGGCCGTCGATGGCCAACTGGACACTTACGAATCCGACTCTAAGGCGCACTCTGGATCGTTTCGTCGGGATCGATGCCCGCCGCAAGCTTCCTCTCTTCGCGTCGCAAACCTTTGAATCCTGGTTCGCGAAGCGCAACAAGTCCTCTGGGAGCGGCGCAAAATCCGGAACTTCAGGTAAGGTGGTTCTCTTCCACGACACCTTTATCAACTATAACTATCCCGATATCGGAAAGGCCGCGACCCAGCTTCTCGAGGCCGCCGGGTACGAAGTTCGTCTTGCCGAAAGAAAGTGCTGTGGTCGGCCCATGATCTCAAAGGGTCTGGCCGAATCCGCCCGCGAGAATGCGGACTTCAATGTTCGCCAGCTCCACCCTTTCGTCGAGAACGGCTACTCCATTGTCGGCTGCGAGCCGAGCTGCATTCTCACTTTCAGGGATGAATATCCGGACCTGGTTAAAGGCCACCAGGTGGCCGATGTGGCCAAAGCGTCCTTTCTCCTCGAAGAATTTATCGTGAAGGAAAAGCAGGCCGGCCGATGGAAACTCGAGTTCAAGCGCCAGCAGGTGAAGGCGCTCCTTCACGGACATTGTCATGAAAAGGCGCTGATCGGTTCTCGTTATCTGAAAGAGGCGCTCGCACTGGCTTACCCCGTGGAAGAGGTTGACTCGGGCTGCTGCGGTATGGCGGGTTCGTTTGGATACGAAAAGGAACACTACGACGTTTCTATTGCGATCGGCCGGCGGCGTTTATTTCCCGCGGTGGAAAAGAATCCCGAAGCCATCGTTGTTGCTCCAGGGATCTCATGCCGGCAGCAAGTGGAACACGCGACAGGCCGGCGGCCACTGCACCCGGCCGAAGCTCTGGTGAAGGCGCTGTGATGGAAAGAATTAGCCGCGGATTACGCGAATTACGCGGATGGGCGCGCGCCAAATGTCGCACCGGACTGGGTACAGGTGATGGCGCGCCCATCCGCGTAATTCGCGTAATCCGCGGCTAATTCTTTCCATCACACGATTCGTCCAAAATTTCACAGAAGAAGATGCTTCGTAATTACATCGAGCGGCGCGAAAAGTCTTTCCACGGGCGCGACACAAACCGCAAATCCCTGCCGTTCGAATGGGGACTCGAACACCTGGGACTTGATCGAAACGGAAATTCGCCCACTGCGCTCCGCGATTTCGTTTCAGCGGCATTGATCGATAGTCCGTCGTTCTATGCCTGCGAGCCTGCAGCGGACTATGAGTTCGATGGGGAAATCGTCAAGTTTTCAAGCGCCCTCCAGACGCCATATCCTGAAAACAACACCGTGTGGGGCCGGTTCTTTGATGCTGGGAAGGATGTGGCGATGGTCGTTCTTCCGCAGTGGAACTGCAAATGGGATGACGGCCACATCACTTTATGTCGTGTCCTGCAGCGTGCAGGAATCAGCTCGCTGCGGCTCAGCCTGCCCTATCACCACTATCGCCGGCCCGCGCATCTCGAGCGTTCGGAATATCTCGTCTCCCCGAATGTGGGTCGGACTCTGGCCGCTGTTCGGCAGGCGGTGCTGGATACGAGGCGGGCAGCGGATTGGCTGTTCGAACGCGGTTACAGGCGTGTAGGAATTCTGGGAACGAGCATCGGGTCGTGCATCGGCTTTCTGACATTTGCGCACGACAGCCGCTTTTTCACGGGCGTGTTCCTGCATATCTCCAGCTTCTTTGCCGATGTGGTGTGGACCGGACTCTCGACCACACACGTCCGGCAGTCTCTCGAAGGCGCGGTAGATCTTCAGCAACTTCGTTTTCTGTGGTCGCCGATCAGTCCGTATCCATTCATCAAGCGCCTTCGTGGTTCGAAGCGGAAAATGCTCGCGCTGTCTTGTCGCTACGACCTGACTTTTCTGCCGGCGCTTTCGGAGCAGGCCTACCAGGAATTCGATCGTTGCGGCCTTCCCTACGAGCTTGCCTGGCTTCCATGCGGTCACTACACTCTGGGTCAATTTCCGTTCAGCGCTATAGCGGGTTATCGCATTGTGCGTTTTCTCTGTTCGGCCTGACGAGCGATCGGAGACGGTCCACAAATCTTTTGAAAAAGCCGGACTCGACGTTTGCAGGTCCCAAGCTGTTTCCGCCATCGTCCTGCATGATCCGGGCAGCGATCGCTACGCACTCGTCACAGATGTAAACCCTGGGCCCGGCAACCAACTTTGCCACTTCTTCATTGCTTCTTCGGCAGAAGGAACACGCTAATCGTCTTCTGGCAAACATGGAAATAACCTCCTGGGCATATTATTAGCCTGATGGCCGTCACAAGCTACCTTTCGTGCGATCTCTGCGCAGCGGCGAATCCGCGATTCGTGCTGGAATCGCGGAGGTTGGATGGACCGCTGGTGGAATGTGTGAACTGTGGATTTCGTTACGTCGGGAACCGCCGCACGGCGTTGACATTTGGCACCGAAAGCGGAAGAGAAACGGCAGAGAAGGTGCGCGCTGCAAACATGCGGTTTCGTCCCCTGAGGCTGGAGGAAGAGCACCGGATCGCGCTTCTCAATGCCACCTGGAGGCTGGAACTCATACGAAGGATCCGGGGATCCGGAAAACTCCTCGAAGTTGGATGCGCGAGAGGCGATTTTTTGCGAGTCGCCGCTCAGTCGTTCGACGCGTACGGCGTCGAGCCCAACCCGGAACTGGCGGAGTCGGCTCGTAAGGTCGCGCCGGTGTATCAGGATATCGTGGAGCGTACCCCGTGGTATGAGTTCGATGTGATTGCAAGCTTCCACGTTATTGAGCACGTCGATTCGCCGCGCAGCTTCATTCATGCGGCTGCCGAAAGGCTGAAGCCGGGAGGTCTCCTCGTTATTGAGACACCCGACATCGACTCGCTTCCCTACAAGCTCCTCAAGACGAGGTGGCGGCAGTTCATTCCGGAGCACTACTTCTTCTTTGACTCGAGGACAATGAACAGGCTACTGGCGGACTGTGGGCTAAGGACAGACAGAATCGTTCGCATCGGGAAGCACGCAAGTCTGGAGTTGCTCCTCAACCGACTTTCACGGTATCTGCCCTGGATTCCACAAATGAATGGGGTTTCGCGTCTGACGTTTCGAGTCAATCCAATGGACATTATGCTCGTGTTTGCCACAAAAGGCGGGAATGAGTAGCGCTGTTGCCATCATCAACTGGAATTCGGGAAGCTGGCTGCGGACGTGTATAGAATCGCTACTGGCAACAGCCACGAATGCCGAGATCCTGGTCATCGACAACGCTTCGCTGGATACGTCGCTCGAGTCTGTGGATGGTTTTCGCAACCGTGTGAATTTCGTTCGTAACAGCGTGAACCGAGGATTCGCTGCAGCTATAAATCAGGCGTTTCAGCTGACCTCAACGTCATATGTTCTTGTACTCAATCCTGACATTCGGGTGATGCCTGGAGCAGTGCCGGTTCTCGAAGACTTCATGAATGCGCATCCCCGGGCGGGAGCTGTTGGCGGGTATGTGAGCGAAAAATATCTTCCGAGGGACTTTCCGACAGTTGGTTCGCTTGTGCGCGAGAACCTGGGGTTTCCGGGAGGTTCCACTGTAGCGCCGCTACAGCTAAAGGAACCTTTCGCCGTCGAACAGCCGGCGGCGGCCGCATTGATGATCCGGCGTGATGCCTGGGAATCGGTCGACGGTTTTGACGAACAGTTCTACCCCGCGTGGTATGAAGACGTGGACTTCTGCCGCCGGCTCAACACAGCGGGCTGGGAGATCTACTTCGCCCCGAAAGCAGAATTTCTCCACGAAGGCGGCTACAGCGCAGAGGCACTGGGATCGGCGAATTTCCTTCGCGCGTATTACAGCAACCAACTACGATACGCGCGCAAGCATTTCGGATCGCTGGGCGGAGCAGCGGTTCGGGCGTCGATTGCGGCGGGGATGCTCGGCAGAATGATCGGACGTCCAAAGGAAGCGTCGGCGTACGGTAAGACTCTGATTGGAGCGTTGAAGGGATGGTAAAGGTAGCCGTCAACATTGTGACCTTCAACAGCGCCCGGGAAATCGCTGCCTGTCTGGACAGCCTTCAGAAGCAGACTTTTCAAAATATTGGAATTCACATTTTCGACAACGCCTCGAGCGACGATACGTTGAAGGTTGTCTCTTCTTTCGACATTGATTATTTGAAGCACTCCTCCGTGAACACGGGCTTTTGCAGGGCGCACAATGATTTGGTTCGGCGCTTTCCATCGGAGTATGTGCTGTTCCTCAATCCCGATACGATTCTCCAATCCGTCTTTATCGAAGAACTGGTCCACGCTTTAGATGCTCGGCCGGACGCTGCCTCGGCGAGCGGAAAACTGCTCCGCCTGGACGGAAAGACTCTGGATTCCACCGGCATCATCATGCTGCGCGAACAGCGCCATTTGGATCGAGGCGCCGACCAGATCGACGAAGGACAGTTTGAAAGCGCCGAAGATATTTTTGGCCCGAGCGGCGCGGCCGCCTTCTTCCGGCGGACCGCTCTGGACGATGTTGCGATCGGCGATCAGTATTTCGACGAGGATTTTTTTGCCTACCGCGAAGACGCCGATCTCGCCTGGCGCTGCCGTTTGCTGGGCTGGAATTCGATTTACGTACCCAGCGCGATTGCGCGGCATCGCCGTTTTGTGACGCCGGAGCGGCGCGACCAACTGCCGAAGGAAATCAATTACCACTCCGTCAAGAACCGCTTTCTTCTTCGAATCAACAATATGTCTGGGAATATGTACTGGCGGCACTTCTGGTCGATAACCAAACGCGATGCGGCTGTCGTTGGCTACGTCCTGCTGCGCGAGCGTTCCTCGATTCCCGGACTGTGGTATCCGGTGCGCAATTTCCGAAGGCTTCTGGGCAAGCGCCGGGCGATCCAAAGCCGCCGCCGAATCCATCCAGCCGAACTGGAGAAATGGTTCCTGTAACTGTAGCGGCGGTCTATGACCGCCGACAGCACAGCAACTTGCGAGAGCCTCGGCGGTCATAGACCGCCGCTACAGTGGAATTGCGCGTAAGTACGTTCTGCTATATCATTTTGGCTGCATTCCGTTATACTTTCGGCTCCTTTTTTGAGGCCGACGATCTATGAAAAACAGACTACTTATTGGTTGCCTGGCGATCGTGTCTATTGCCTTTGCCGGCTATGGTCAAACCGCCGAATCCCCACAGAAAGCCCTTATTAATCAATATTGTAGCGGTTGCCACAGCGAGCGGGCCAAGGCGGCAGGCATCGACTCGGCCAAAAGACTTACCCTGGATAGCCTGGATGTCGCCCATGTCGGCAAAAATGCGGAATCCTGGGAGAGGGTCGTACGAAAACTTCGGGCAGGCCAAATGCCCCCCGCGGGCGCACGGCGGCCCGACCCGGCCAATATCAAGGCATTGATTTCCTACCTGGAGAATGAACTCGACCGCGATGCCGTATCCAACATGCCGCCGCCGGGCGCGCATCGTCTGAATCGCACCGAATACGCGAACGCCATTCACGACCTTCTTGTTCTGGAGATTGATCCCGCGAAGTACCTGCCTTCGGACGATTCCAGCAATGGCTTCGACAATATGGCCGGCACGCTCGGACTCTCCTCAACGCTGGTGGAGGCTTACGTTTCGGCCGCGGGAAAACTCAGCCGTCTGGCTATCGGCGAAGCGACGACACCTGGCCTCGTGGTGTACAGAGTCCCGGAAGATACCTCGCAGGACTACCACGTCGAAGGTCTGCCGTTCGGGACGCGCGGTGGAATGCTCGTCAATCACGTTTTTCCTTCCGACGGGGAGTACACGGTCACGATCGTCCCGATATTCGGCGATAACATGTCGCCGCAGGGCTTCGGCACCATTACGAACGAAAAAATTGAGGTCCTTCTCGACGGCCAGCGCGTGCAGTTGTTGAATTGGCAGAACGGACGGCAAGGCCAGGGTGTTGCAAGCGCCGGAATGAAGGTGCGGTTCACGACAAAAGCCGGACTGCATTCGATCGGTGTCACATTCCTCGCAACCAACCTGGCGCCAGTCCTCGATCTCAACAAACATTTCATGCGGGACACGATCCAGACGGGACCGACTCCCGGTTTCACGTTCTTTCCCCACGTCGGCAGCATTCGGCTCGAGGGTCCCTTCAACGCACTCACCGGGCAGGACTCGCCCAGCCGGCGCAAGATCTTTGTGTGCCGTCCGGCCGGTGCCGCCGAAGAAACAGCCTGTGCGCGAAAAATCATCACGAATCTGACGACAGAAGCCTTCAGACGGCCTGCCATGGCCGAAGACGTCAATGAGTTGATGTCTTTTTATCAGAACGGCCGAAAGGAAGCCGATTTCGATCATGGTATCGAGATGGCGATTGCCCGCCTCCTTGCTGCCCCGAAGTTTGTTTACCGTATTGAAAGTGAGCCGGAGAACCTGGCTGCAGGTCAGGCCTACCGCATCAACGACATTGACCTTGCGTCACGTTTGTCGTTCTTCCTTTGGAGTACCGGTCCCGATGCGCAGTTGAGGAACCTGGCGGGCCAGGGAAAGCTAAGCTCACCTGAAGTCCTGGAGCAGCAGGTGCGACGCATGCTGAAGGATCCCCGCGCGGAAGCGCTGGCAGCCAACTTCGCCGGGCAGTGGCTGAACCTGCGAGGCATGCAGAGCTTCAGCCCGCTGCCGATGATATATCCGGACTTCGATGATCCTCTCCGCCAGTCGATGCGCCGCGAAGTCGAACTGTTATTCGACAACATCGTCCGTGAAGACCGTAATGTTGTCGACCTGCTGACCGCTGACTACACCTTCGTCAATGAACGGCTGGCCAAGCATTACGGCATTCCGAATGTCTACGGAAGCCAGTTCCGCCGCGTCACGCTTGGCCCGGATATGGATGTACGCCGCGGTCTGCTCGGCAAGGGCGCCATCCTGTCAACGACATCGAAGCCCGAAAGGACCTCGCCTGTTTCACGCGGCCAGTGGGTCATGACGAACATTCTCGGCATGAGTCCCCCAAGGCCGCCGGCAGATGTGCCGCCACTGAAACCGAAAGCGGATGATGCGCGAGGCAACGCAACAGCGCAGTCGATGCGGCAGATGATGCTGGAACACCGCGTACGCGCCGACTGCATCCAGTGCCACAGTCTCATGGACCCAATTGGTTTCTCGCTCGAGAACTTTGACGCCATCGGTCTGTGGCGGACCGACGATGCCGGTGAACCGATCAAGGCGTCGGAAACAGTTTATGACGGCACGAAGGTTCAGGGTCCCGCCGGTTTGCGGCAGTGGCTTGTGGGCTATTCCGATCAGTTTGTCGAAGTCGTTGCTGAGAAGCTTCTGACGTACGCGCTGGGCCGCGGCGTTGAATATCGCGATATGCCGCTGGTTCGTTCAATTGCGCGGGAGGCTGCGGGCAACGGGAACCGTTTCTCTGCGCTGGTTCTTGGCGTTGTCAAAAGCAAGCCGTTTCAGATGAATATGAAGCTGCAGGAAACGGGTATTCAGAATAAAAGTAAGAAGGAAGGCAATTAATATGTTTATAACCAAGAAGCACATTCCACGCCGCACCTTCCTCCATGGGGCTGGAGTCACACTAGCTTTACCGCTCCTGGAGGCGATGCTCCCGGCCGCAACAGCGCTGGCGCAAACGCCGGCGGCGCCGAAGCCGCGATTTATGGGCGTCTTCTTTCCACATGGCATGGCGCCGGGCTATTGGGAACCCAAGACCGAAGGCGCATTACAGGACAAGCTTCCCTTCATCATGGAATCGCTGGAACCAGTCAAGGACCGCACCGTAATTCTCAGCGGCCTGTGGTCGAAGTCCGCAGAGCCCCCGGAGGGAACAACGGGTTCGGATCACTGGGTTGCGGCAGCATTTCTGACCGCGGTCAAACCCAGAAAGACTACCGGTTCCGATGCCACCGTGTACTCGGCCACGATCGATCAGCAGATCGCTCAGAAGATCGGCCAGGATTCGCTGTTGCCGTCCCTTCAGCTTGCTGTCGAGGATCCGGGGACGAACTCCAGCAGCTGCGGTGAAGGATACAGCTGCTCTTATACGAACTCGATTTCGTGGGTACCGGTTCCTACAGCGGAGAATGAAGTTCCCCGGACAAGACCGCTCCCGATGGAACTCAACCCGCAGGTTGTTTTCGAACGCCTCTTCGGCAGCGGTGCCACGCCGGAAGTGCGCGCCGCCCGAATGCGGCAAAACCGCAGCATCCTCGATTCGGTTGTCGGTGAATTGAACAGTCTCAAGAAGAACATCGGTTCCGCCGACCGCGACACCATGAATCAGTACACGGACGAAGTTCGCGAGATTGAGCGGCGGCTCCAGCTCGCTTCGAAGGCTTCAGGCGCAGTGCCCGCTCTGGGGGAACCCGCCGGCATACCGTCGGACTTCGACGATCACATCAAGCTGCATTTCGATCTTGTGGCGCTTGCCTTCCAGGCGGACATTACACGTGTCGCCACTCTGCTGGGCGCTCGCGACCTGACCGGCGCGGTCTACCGTTTCCCGAAGAGTGAGCTTTTCCCTGATGGTGGTGTGAGCGGCAGTTTCCACGGACTCTCCCACCATGCGGAAAATCCGGAACGGATCGCGGACTACGCCAAGCTGAACCGATACCACGTTTCGACGATGGCTTACTTTGCGAAGAAACTGAAATCCATACCAGAAGGGGACGGCACGCTGCTGGATCGATCCCTGATCCTGTATGGCACGAACATGGGCAACTCGAATCAGCATCAACATTACGATGTGCCGCACATTCTCGTCGGTGGCGCGAACGGGCAGCTCAAAGGAGGACGTCACCTGCCATACGAACGCAAAACCATTACTACAGGCAACCTTCTGTTGAGCATTCTCGATATGTACGGCATCAATCAGAAAAGCCAGGGCGACAGCACGGGCAGACTAGCCAGACTTTGAGGAGATCGAAGATGACTGGACGCACACTTGTTGGCTGTACCGCTCTGCTGTTGCTGTGTATTGCCGGATTGAGCCTTGGCGCCGGCCGCAGTGATGTTGCAGACGCGGTAATGAAAGGCGACAAGGCGAGCCTGACGCGGCTGCTGCAGCAGAAAGCCGACGTGAACGCCGCACAGATCGATGGCGCGACAGCGTTCCATTGGGCCGTGTATCGGAATGACCTCGAAGTTGCGAATCTGTTGATACGCGCCGGGGCAAAGGTGAACGTGATGACCCGTGAGGGCATCACCCCGCTGTACATGGCCTCCCTCTATGGCAATCCGACCATGATCAGCAGATTGCTGGAGGCGGGAGCTGACGCAAAACAGCGCGGGCCGAACGGCGAGACGACACTCATGCTGGCGGCGCGCAATGGGAATCCCGCCGCGATCAAAGTACTTCTCGCAGCAGGCGTCGACCCGAATCTGAGAGAACCGAAGCGCGATACGTCTGCGCTGATGTGGGCTGTCGAGCAGCAACATCCGGCTGCAGTCAAGGCATTGCTCGATGGCGGAGCCGACGTCAGCGCCCGCACAGGTGGCTCGGGCTTACCCAGGGCTTACATGGCCAACGCTGTCAACACCACTGTTGCGGAAGCTGTACGGCGCGGCGGAGCTGCGAGGGCGGAGGCGGCCCGTGCCGGCGCAGCAGAAGCTGAGGCTCGCCGCCAGTCGATCTTCAACCGCGGCACTCGTGGTCGTGGCGGCAACGCTGGCGGCGCCCGAGGCGCAGCGCCGACAGACGGTGCTGCTGTGCCTGATGCCAATCCGGATGACTCCGACGCCCAGGATGCACCGCAAGCCGGTCTTGTCGGCGGCGGTGGCGGTGGTTTAACGGCATTGGTTTTTGCGGCCCGGCAAGGCGATCTCGAGTCAGCCAAACTTCTCATCGAGGCCGGCGCCGATGTAAACCAGGTGACCGAATTTGGGTGGAGTCCCCTCCTGGCAGCGACTAACAACAGGAACTACCAACTCGGAAAATTCCTGGTTGAGCGCGGAGCCGACGTGAATATCGCCAATAAGGGAGGCATGACTCCGCTATACCTGGCAACGGACAACCGCAACATCGAAGGCGGCGATTATCCTGTGCCAAAGCCGGATATGGATCACCTCGAGTTCATCAAGATCCTCCTGGATCATGGTGCCAATGTAAACCACCAGGTCAAGAGCAACACCGAGACCCGCACCATCTTTACCATGCAGTGGTTCTTCGAATCCGGAGCAACAGCCTTCGTTCGTGCAGCCCAGAGTGGAGACGTGACTCTAATGAAACTTCTCCTGGCTCATGGCGCCGATCCGAAGATTGCGACCGATCTCGGGGATACAGCTCTGTCGGTCTGCGCCGGAATCGGCTGGGTTGAAGGTATTACCTACGAATGGTCGCCGAAGGAAAACGTTGAGGCGGTGAAGATGTTGCTCGATCTGGGCCTCGATCCCAATGCGGCCAATAAAGAGGGGCGCACTGCCCTCATGGGCGCGGCGCTCAAAGGCAGAAACGAAGTCGTTCAGCTTTTGGTGGATCACGGCGCCCGGCTCGATACGCGGGACAAGGGCAGCCGGGATACAGACAAATTCAACAGCAAAGCGGCAGGACATACCTGGGAGGCGTTGGATTATGCCGAAGGTCTCGTCCGGGTTGGCGTGCAATCCGCCATTGCCCGCCCGGAAACTGCGGCCCTGCTGCGAAAACTGATGGCTGAAAAAGGGCTCACCGTACCGCCTGCCAATCGCAATATTGACTCGATTTGCATTGTGGAAATCTGCGATCCGCAGGTGCAACGGGAAAGGTAAAACACAAAGACACAAAGGGCACAAAGACACAAAGAAGGCCGCGCAAAAAAATCATTAGGTGCGCGGCCTTCTTTGTGTCTTTGTGCCCTTTGTGTCTTTGTGTTTTACGCGATTTTCACCGAGGCCCGAAGTTTCTCGCGAGATAATTCAACAGCACTTCAAAGTCTTCATCCGCGAGCGGGGCTCCTTCGCCCATCATGTGTACGAGGAGTCCTTCCCATTCTTCTCGCGTTCCCGAGTGTTCTCTCACCCGGCCCAGGTCATGGCACAGAGTGCAGGTTTCGAGGAGAATCTTTTTCCCTGCCCCGTTAGGTAACGGGCCATGTTTTTTGACGAGATACTCAACCAGCACCGGCGTGTCTTCGGTGCTTACGTTTGCACCCTTATCGATCATCGTTTTGACGAGTTTGGTCCAGCCATCCTTATCCAGCGCCTGCGTGTCTATCGGTCTGAAATCATGACAGCTCATGCAGGCTTCATTCATGATCTGTTCACCCTTTTCAGCCCTCGGCGGGTTCTGCCCCGCAGCAAAAACGATGATCGCCGAGAAAACCGTTACGCAGAACCAGAGAATTGTTTTCCTCATTCCAGGCCTCAGTTTATCAGAAACTCAGATAGGCGGCAGTTGCGGCGCAAACGTGGTTTTCGAATAGACCTGAACCCGGTCTGCGTCCGCCTTCGAGTACTCCACTGAGACGTTATCAATCGCGCGCAGTTTCAGTCCGGGAACATCCTGTGAAACATCGTTGGACAAAAAGATGCCGCCACCCGACAACATGGACTCGATGTTCAGCAACGATAGCGCCTGCTCAAACGTGTCGTAGTAAACGAACACGTTGGTCGCGACGATCAAGTCGAATTGCCGCTCCGGGCGTAGCTCGACATGCTGTACGACCACGTTCAAGGACTGCGGCTCCAGGAGCGTCACCACTTCCGGACGAATTCGGACAGCCCTCTGCTCAACGCTCTGAATCTGCGGAGGTGCCGGCAGCGGAGCAACAGCAGTTCCCACGCGGTCACCGAATCGCCGCCAGTAATCGAGCGCGTTCTGGTTCCACGAATGGTTCTTATCGAGTACCAATTGAATTGTGTATGGTTGCCTGCCTCGTGCCAGCCTTACCGCGCGCGACACGTGATCGAGAGTTTGAGAACTGATGTCAAAAACAGTTAGCCGAAGAGTTGTCGGCTGGGCCAATCCGAAACGAACCAGAGAATCGATCAGGGCGAAGGGCTGCAGGGTTTGCAGCGGATAGAAGTCGAAACCTGAATTCTTGTCCGCAAAGTCCAGGCCCGGACCGATGACCGCGGCCCGGCGCACCCGTGACAACACGCCGCGTCGCTTCAAGTTCGCAAGCGCCTGCTCGATTGCATAGTTCGGCCGAAAGTCGGTGTCGATCGACAGGCCTCGATCCCGGTAAAGCTGTGACGTGCTCGAAAACGCGTTTCGGGTGTCGTTGGAGAGGGCGTTGTCGAGCGTTCGTCCGTATCGTTGTTGCTCAGCAGCGTAACGAGCGGCATTCTCCGACAAATAACGTGCCAGCCGCTCTCGCTCAGCCGGCGTGGCTGCGCGGTATCCCAGGCGCGTGACCAGATTCTTCAACAATAGAAGCCGCTCATTGTTTCCGGGCATCAATAGGCCCGCTATGAAGTCTTGAACCCGGGCTGCGGTGGCCTCGCGGGGCTGATTTGTAAACGAGAAACCGTACAAAACAAAATTTGCGAGCGTATCTTCCTCGCCACGCAGCAATCGGGAACGAATTTCCCGGTCATGGTTTTGAATCCAACGCGGCCAGGCCGCGCGATCCGCGGGCGAGATAAGCTTTCCGGTTTTGAGGAGGGGTTCAACCCGGCCATAGCTCAGAAAGCGGACACGAGGGTTGCTTTCCCGCGGCGAAAAAATCAGAGGACTAATTGCCAGAAACTCGCGCCGCGTCAGCATGGTTCTTATTGTAGCGGTCTATGACCGCCGGTATTTCGTTGATTAGGATGGAACGAATTGCGCTCATTGCGTTTTAGCCGCGGAGCGGCGTAAGAATGTAGCCCCGGGCGCAAGCCCGGGGTAAACAGTGACCCTGGATCTCAGCCCCGGAAGGGGCGAAAGATTCGAATGGACTCAAGAAATCTTCCGCCCCGGGGCTGGGACTCGCTGCGACTCAATCCACGGGCTTGCGCCCGTGGCTACATTCTTACGCCGCTCCGCGGCTGGA
>Ga0137403_10006519_pt1 | contig 13347 bp, 9 predicted proteins | sample CZOMad2_1_16fung_FD_122057 | JGI IMG/M metagenome (GOLD analysis project Ga0137403, IMG submission 122057) | Vadose zone soil fungal communities from Angelo Coast Range Reserve, California, USA - CZOMad2_1_16fungal (Hybrid Assembly) | ecosystem: Environmental > Terrestrial > Soil > Vadose zone... | reverse complement strand
GCAAATTGATTCTGGGATCGCCCGGCCAAGGGGTCTTAAAGATGTGATGACTTCCCTTGATCCTTTCGTTCCCAAAATACACTTGGCACACACGCACTAAATAATCGAAGCGCGTGTTTTTGGGAGCCTCCTCTAGCTTCTGTGTATCGTCTTCGATCCCCATCTTAGTTTATCGCCTTTCTTTACGGGGGCAGTCTGTGTGTGAGTTGGCATAGCGGGATGGTACTACATATGGTACCATCGGTCAAGCACTTTTTGGGCAAGTCACCTACTTTTTGGGCAGAAACTTTTTGGGCAGGGTTTTTGGGCAAAGCCGCGGACTGAGGGCTTTGCCCAAAAAGTTCGGGGTTTTGAGACCTTCGGAAACGGCCCTTCGTAACTTATTGGGCAGACTGGATTTTTGCCCAAGAAGTTTTTTTGGTCCCCTGCTTTCTTGCATGCACCTCGATTTGAAAATGGAAAGCGGTAGGTTTCTTTCTAAGCCCCTCACACAGAATTTGTAAGACTGTCAGTCATCTCAAGCAGCGATCCGCCAGCACTGGCCTTCCCAAGAAGACTGAGAAACTCCCCGCGCTCCTCTTTTTCTATCAACTCGGTTGCCGATTCCTCACCAACCGGTTCCGAAAAGTAATAGCCCTGGCCTTGCGCACAACCCAGCGCCTTCAGTAGATCGAGTTGCAGTAAGGTTTCGATACCCTCTGCAACGACTTCCAGCCCAAGATTGCGTGCCAGTGAGACGACCGCGCGAACGATTTCGCTATTTTGCCCACCGCCAATCCGCTTGATGAACGACTGGTCAATCTTTAAGGCGGTGACCGGGAAATGGTGAATGTAGCTAAGTGAAGAATAGCCAGTGCCGAAGTCATCCAGGCTCAACTCGACGCCTGCCCTGCTGAGCTGCTCGAGCACGTTCATCGCGTAATCACCTGTCTCCATCACCACGCTTTCGGTGATCTCGAGTTTCAAACTGCTCGGATCGAGGCCGCTCTCTCGTAAGGTTTCCAGCACCTGCCCGACGATCGTCGGCTGCATGAATTGTTTGCAAGATAGATTGACGCTGATTTTCATCTGCCTTGTGACAGGAAAAGCTTTCTGCCAACTGCGCATCTGTAAACATGCTTGTTTGAGCACCCAGCGGCCTATCTGGATGATGAGGCCGGTCTCCTCGGCAATCGGGATAAATTCAGATGGCGAAATCAGCCCGCGCTCGGGATGACTCCAGCGCACGAGGGCCTCGAAGCCGCAGATGCGCCCGCTCTCAAGCGACACTATCGGCTGGTAGTTCACCTGAAACTCCTCTCTGTCCATGGCGCGTCTTAAATCCGATTCGATTTGTAGAAGAGTCAGCGCGTGCGAGTGCATTCTCGAGTCGAACTCCTGATACTGCGCTTTGCCGAGTGCCTTGGCGCAGTACATCGCCGTATCCGCATCGCGCAGGAGATCTTCCGGTTGTTCGTCGCCGCCGCTGGAATACTTAATGCCTATGCTAGCGGTAACGAATAACTCCCGCCCCGAGAGACCAAAGGGCTGTTCGAGCAGTTCCTGCACGCGCTCGGCTACTCGTTGTGCATCGTCATAGTCTTTAATGCCGTCAAGCAAGATCGTGAACTCGTCTCCGCCTAGTCGGGCGATTGTGTCTCCGTCTCGGAGACATATCGCAAGCCTGTGGGAGATCGCGATGAGTAACTCGTCCCCGACCATGTGACCTAAGCTGTCGTTGATGACCTTGAAACGATCCAGATCTATGAACAGCACGGCAAAGAGGTAGCCTTTCCTGCGCCGACAGTGATTGACAGCCAGTTTGAGGTGATCAATGAAGAGCGCACGGTTAGGCAGCCCGGTCAGTGAGTCATGGAAAGCGTCGTGAAGCAACTGTTCTTCTGCGCGCCGACGCTCGGTGATGTCTCGCGTAAGGATCTGTGTGGCGAGTTTTCCTCCATAGGTGACGGAGGCCATGACGACCTCAACATCTCTCACCTGGCCGTCCAACCGCACGAACTTCTCCGCCTTAAGAGCCGACTGCTGGTTCCCCCTCAAATGCCTCTCATGCGCTCGGAAATTTTCGTGGTGGCCGGGGTGAACGAAATCGGCGACGGCGAGGCCCAATAAGGTCTCCGCCGACGCTGCGCCGAACAGGATAGCCGCCGCGTAATTGGCAAACACTATTTTATCGTCTCTCTGGACGATGATTGCCTCGGGCGAAAGCTCGACGAGGAGCCGGTATCGCTCTTCGCTCTCCCTCAGCGTCTGCTCTGCCTGGTGTTTATAAAGGGCCACCTCGATAGCCGTGTGCAGTTCTCTTTCCTCAAAGGGCTTGATCACGTAGCCGAACGGCTCTGTGACTTTCGCGCGCTGCACTGTGGGATGATCGGCGTTGGCGGTCAGGTAGATGACCGGGATTCCGAATCGTAGCCGTATCTGGTCTGCGGCTTCGACCCCGTCCATCCGCCCGTTCAACTGAATGTCCATTAACACCAGGTCGGGACGTAGTACGCCCGCCTGCTCAACTGCCTTTTCGCCCGAGGCGACTGTGGCCGGCACTTCGTAGCCTAGAGATTCAAGCCTGTCCTGAATGTCTGCTGCAACTATGCTTTCGTCCTCAACGACAAGTATTCGAGCCTGTGTCATGCTTGAACCCTCTCCCTTTCCTCAGGAAATTTGATCTCGAAGGTCGTTCCCACGCCGTTGAAGCACTCCAGTTCTCCGCACAACTGTTCCGTTAGCATGCGCACCAGCTTCATCCCCAGAGACTTGCCCTTCTCAGGGTCAAAATCAGAGGGCAAGCCCACGCCCGTGTCGCTCACACGCAGGACGTACCGACCATCAGCGCGCTCGAATGTTATGTTGACTTCTCCCTTCTTGTCCGCTGGGAACGCATATTTGAGTGAGTTTGAAGCCAACTCGTTAATGATGAGCCCGCAGGGGACTGCTATATCTATCGGCAGCGATACGTCATCAACATTGGTGTTGATCTTAACGGCTTCAGGACGTATGCGGTACGAGCGGGAGACGTGAGCGACAAGCTTTTGCAGGTACTCTGCGAAATCGATGCCGGACAGGTCTTTCGATTGGTAGAGCGTTTCGTGGATCAGCGCCATCGACTTGACGCGATTCTGGCTGTCCTTAAAGACCGAGAGCGCCTGCTCGTCCCTGATGGTTCTTGATTGCAGGTTGAGCAAGCTGGTGATGACCTGCATGTTGTTCTTGACGCGATGGTGAATCTCCTTAAGCAGCACCTCTTTCTCATGGAGTGAAGTCTTAATCTGCTCAAGAGCCTGCTTGCGCTCCGTCACGTCATCAACGATACCCGCAACCCGGTACACTTCCCCGGACACGTTCGCGATTGAGAAAGCGCGGTCGCGTACCCAACGGACCTCGCCGTCAGGTCTGACGATTCGATACTCCAGGTCATACTCGCCTCCGGTCTGCACCATCGCCGTGGCTTCGATCAATCGCACGTGGTCTTCCGGATGGACGGTGTCGAGCCACGTGCGCGACATCTCGGAAAGACTCCCACAAGACCTGCCCCATACCTCTTCGTATGCCGGGCTGATGTAGACCAACTTGTTGTCCCGGGTGTCGGTTATCCAGAAGACCTCGCGGATATTCTCCGCGATTTGGCGGAACCTCTCCTCGCTACGGCGCAGCGCACTCTCTGCTTGTTTGCGGGCGGTGATGTCGGTTGCGATGCCGAGCACCTGATTCGCCGTGCCGTCCGGAGAGACAATGGGGCGCTTGATGGTTTGCAGCCAGTGGATCTGGCCCCCGGCGTCTGTAATCACTTCTTCCGGGATGAACTTCTCCCTTAGGGTGTTTATGACTTCCAGGTCGTCACCGCGGAACCATTCGACTTCGTCTTTGTTCGGATTGAAGTCGGCGCCCGTCTTGCCTAACAAACCCTCGACGGACGTTCCGTAGGCGTCGGCGATGGCCTGATTCACCAGCGTGAAACGCCCTTCGCCATCTTTCGCGAAGACGAAATTGGGGTTAAGGTCGATGACCTGACGCAGGAACGAGCGCTGTTCGGCCAACCCGGCCTCAGCCAGCTTGCGCTCGGCCACCTCTCTTTCCAATTCACGGTTAGCGGCAACGATCTGCGCAGTTCGGTTAGCGACGTGAGCTTCCAGCCCCTCGTTCAAGCTTTCAATCTCAGACGTCCGCTCGGCAATGCCCCGCATCTCGCCGATGCTGTGTCTGATGGCGATGACGAGGAAGGTGACCTCGAATATAACCCAGCCCGCGTGCTCCAGCCATCGCCACTCACTCGCCGCCAGCACGCCGTAGACCGACTGCGGCCAGAAGACGCCGCGCAGGAAATGGTCGGCGGCGACGACGACCGTGGCCGGGATGAGCACACGCCAATCGCGGTAAAAGGAGAGAAAGGCTAGCGACCCGAAGACGTGGAAATGCGTCTCTATCCGCCCGCCGGTAAGGTGGATCAGCAACGCCCCCATCAGCATCTGCCCGACGGCTACTGTGTAGCGGGTGGTGATCTCACCAGGACGAATCACCGCCAGGATGATGGGTAGAGAACTGATCGCACCGCCCAGGAACACTGCCGCCCAGACGTGCGGGTGCGTATGACTGGCCGTCCCCTCCCAGGCTTTAGGCGATACCCAAAGGGCTGCGGCTACGCTAGCCAGCCACTGCAGCGCCATCAGTGCCGCGAACATGCGGTCTGTGCGCCTGTGCACGCGCCGCTGATGCTCGTTGAATATCTCTGCAACTCGCCGGGCAGTCGTTTCCCGTCTGTCCAGGTTAGTGCTTGTTTCTATCATCGAACGACTCCCGACACTCAGAGTGTGTGCCGAATAGCGGGCAGCCGAAGACGGAGGTTTCCGCTCGCTCTGCCTCTCCGGTATTCAAAAGCGATACGATGGCGCTGCGCCCCTCGTTATCGCCGGAGTGCCCGCGTGAACCTGTGATCCCGCCGCTGAACAGCAGGCGCCCCTCAGCATCGTAAAGAACAGTTTGGCCGGAGGTCACTGCATGGAAGCGTTGCGCCTCGACGCCATCGTCAACGACGACGTTGACTCCGGGGATGCCAGCGGCGTTTCGCCAGAGGTCGGTGTTTTCCCAATCGTCGGAAGAGCCTGCAGGTTTGACAAAGAGGGCGTAAGCCGTCACACGACCCTGGGCCTGGGCCATCAGTCTGGCCAGTTCGCCGATACTGGCCCGCGTGCAGGGGCAATGGGGGTGAGCCAGCATGATTAGCGTGGCGCGATCAGTAGCTAGATGGATGCCGCTTGCGAGAGGCCACTGGGAGGGGGGAGCCGCGTCTGGGCCAGAGGCATTTTCGTAACGCCACAGCAGAGTAAGCCCTACCGCGATCATCAAAATCCACGCTGCGCACGCAGTAATCATCAGAATAGATTTTCGGGTATTAAATGGCATTGATCAGATCTTTAACCTCGTTGGGCACGCACGGATGGAATTCATGACAGAAGACCACCCGATATTGCCGGCGAATACGATTCTCCGGCCGGCGCATGAGGGGCGGTTTGCGCGACGGCGGGCCGCTGCTGATTCCGCAAGCAGCGGGCCACGCAGCAGCGTAAGGTGATCTACCGCAGAATTAAGGGGTTATTGAAACTGAGGCGAGTCAACCTGTGAGTCTATACAATCAATTTGACCGGTCAACTGAGCACTTTGTAAGAAAGCCGCTTGTAACAAGATTTCAAGTATTAGGGAGAACCATACCGATTAACTGAAGATGCCGTTGATAGACGGTCCGAAACCTGGAGAAAGAGCTCAAAGTTCCGTCTACGCGATGGCCTTGGACTCGGGTGGACCGCGACGACGGTTTTTCTTGATCACGAACTCAACGTTCACGTTGCTGGCAGCCGCGCCCGGCATCGTTGAGTATTCGAGAGTCAGGAGTGACCCGCCAGTCACACGCCAGCCGGCTTGCTGAAAGCGCTCCCGTGAGCGGTCCACTTCGACCGGTTCACCAAAGGCCGCGGTCACTTTCCGCACTATCGTTTCGAACGATTCGCTTCGGGTTGATAGCCCGGCGCTACAGCTAAACTCGACCAGTTGCTCGGGCCTGCGAGCGGGCGTGTCGAGCGTATCGAACTTGAACGAAGCGCTCCATGTTGCCTCACCGTGTATGTCGACGCCTAACAGGAACGCTTCCTCGCTCGGCAGGTAAGCCATTGTGTCCTGCTCAGCACTCTTGGGCAGCAGCGCTTGCACTTCATCGTAACTCATGCCAATTCGAAAGCCTTTGATGAATTCAACGGGATCGAAAAGCTCGGTGTGCCTGGGGGTCTTGCTCTGGCCGAACCCGATTGCGCACGTCATCACCAACGCAAGCATCACCGTCACTATGCTCGCCGGTACTTTTTTCACTTGTAGCATTGCTCCCACCTTGATTCCGGCGCACAGTGACAGGGGCAACGGTCAACTGCATGCCTTCGAATGAAATCATCAAGTTCGTCGGTTAGCTGTTTAGGGGCCGACTGTTTCTGCTGCTGCTGCCGTCAAATATAGCAGCAAAACAGCCGCTGTCAACATTGTGATTTTGTTGCGGGGAAGGTGCGAGGACGGGCGCCGCGATTTCCTGGACCCTTGCGACTACTCGATCCAACCATCGGGAACCGTCCAGTCCAGAAGAGTCTAAGACCCGATCGCCCGGGATCGGATGAGATCATTGAGCTCATTGGGGGTGTAGATGCCAGGCATGAGACCTTCCGCGAACATCCGATTGACGAGCTCCAACAGCGTTGAGTTGTAAGGAGTCGGGATGCCGAGCTTCTCGCCAAGCGCGACTATGTCTCCGTTTAGGAATTCCGCTTCGTGGGCCTTGCGACCGAGATGAAGATCCTGCCACATCGATGAATAAGTGCGAGGCTCCCGGCTCGACCTGGACGGATCGTACACATGTTTTGGAGGTTCCCTGAGCTTATCGGTCATCTCGCGTATCCTGATCGGCGAAGGCTCATCGGCGGGCGGTTCCACTGCGATGCCTGCCGCATCCACCACCCGCAAGCCTTCCTCTCTCACCACAAGCATCAGCCTGCGCATCTCCGGGTCGGACATCGCTCGCTCAAGCCAGTAGCCAGTGATCGTGGTCGTCGCATTGTTGAGATTGGCCACGAGCTTTCCCCACTTCATTGACATCACGTGGGCCGAGGCCATCGCTTCAAACCCGGCCATTTTGAGTTCGGCGCACAGATCGCGAGCCATATCATCGAGACCGACAGGATAGCAGCCAATTGCGAGAGAGCGGCCCTGAGGAAGCGTGATCACCGACGGCTCAAGCTGTACGGCGCTTAGAAAAACGAGACCGGCATAAATCTTCTGAAACCTCCGCGCCGCTCTCTCCTCATTGCGCACGCCGTTCTGCAGACAGACGAGCGGCAGAGTCTTGTCATACCGATCGAGAAGGTCATCGACCGCCGCCTCTGTAGCTTGAGACTTGGTTGTGATGAAGGCGACGTCCCCGCTTTCCGGCGAAAGCTCGCGAGCCGCAGTCACCGCGTCGACGCGCACAGTTAGCTCTTCGCCGTTCTCCTTGATAACGATCCCTCGTCTCAGCGCCTCCGCATGAGCCGGTCTCGCTACGCACACCACCCGAGATCCGGCGCGGACGAGCAGTGCGGCGATTGCGCTACCGATCGCCCCCGCGCCGAAGATCACATATCTCGCCGGCTTTTCATTGCTCATAGCCTCAGATAATATCGCATTGCCTGGCAGTCGTGACAAAGCAGAACAAGGCCATTCAGGATGATCTCAGAAAGAACAACCCAGCAACGCACCAACTTGTATTACGACCTGCACGTGCCTGACGGCGATGCGGCGGCGCTAAGACCACTGCTCATCGCGTTCCACGGCTACGAAGGCAACAAAGACTCGATGCTGGCTCTTGCCCAAAAGATCAACTCGAGTGACTTCATCATCGCGTCGGTGCAGGGACCAAACGCGTTCTTTGTGCGCTCCGAGAGCGAACCGAACAAACCGAGGATTGGGTTCGGATGGATGATGCAGTACAAAGCCGAAGAGACAATCAGGCTTCATCATGAGACGCTGCTGTCGGTAATCGAAGAGACAGCCGCAGAGCACACCATTGACCGCCGCGCCATCTTTTTGCTCGCCTTCTCTCAATCAGTGTCGCTGAACTACCGTTTCGCGTTCACGTACCCGGGAGTTGTCCGGGGAGTGATCGCCGTGTGTGGTGGCATACCCGGCGATTGGGACCAGGACAAATATCACAATAGCGATACTGACTTGTTGATAATCGCCGGCGAGACCGACGAGTTCTATCCGATGGCGCGCACGCGAACCTTCAAGGATGCAATGGCGAGGCGGTCGCCTTCAGTGGAGTATCGAAGCTTCCCGGTAGGACACGTTTTCCCCCGACAGTCACTGGCAATCATTGACGAGTGGATTAAGGGAAGGCTGCGGAGCAATCTCAACGCTGAGACTGGTGACTCGTAATGGGCATATCGCTAGTGAGCTCCCCCTTAAGCTCAAACGCGCGAAACGGGCGAGCAGGATCAGGCCCCGCATTTCCTGCATCGCGATAATTCTCCTCGATGAACGCAACCAGCTCCGCATAAGGCAGCGCCTTGAAGCTCCCCTCGACGTCGAGAATCAGACGCGGCTTGCTGCGGCGCAGATCTTCAAGCAGATTAGCAGCCGCCTCACGCCTGAACTCTTCGCCAGATGAAGGCACTGTAGCTTCAGCGTCAGAAAACCGCCCGTCGATGTAGTACGGCGTCAGGTACCGCGACGCAGGGCGGCAACGCGTGCGCCAGAAGACATCGTGCGCGTAGCCCCAGATGTACAGTGGCTCGCCGGCGCGAACTCTTGCGCTTACAAATTCAGCGACTACTTGCGCCTCTTGCTCGCGCTTGGTCATGCCCCAGTTACTGCTCCAGCGCGTGCGCGTTCCCGTCACTGTTTCGTAAGCGAGCACCGCCGTGCGGTGATGACATCTGAACAGTCCGATTAAGAACAGCAGAGACAGCATCGCGAGGGCCACCTGTGCCCTTCTTCTATAAGCCGGCGTTCTCAGCGTTTCGGCCAGAAAGATCCAGCCTCGCGCGCCGAGCAACGAGAGAGCAGGCAGCGCAGGAATAAAGTAATGCCCGTAAAACCGTCCGCTCATTATCACCGCGACCAGCGATACCGCACACCAGAGCGCGGCTGAGACATCGAATCGCGCGTGATGGGCCGATCGTGCCTGATCAAAAGCATCCTTTCGCTCACGTTTTCGCACCGACCGCCACACAGTCCACCCTGCAAGCGACCACAGCACCCCGTTGAAAAACACGTAGCCCAATCCGCGGCCCACCATGAACTTGATCCACGAGCCAAACGGCTCGGAGTCGATATAGAACATGTTGAGAACGACTCCGTTTCGCCAGAAGTCACGGAGCGCGCCCATCGACCTGAGCCACAGAATGAACGCCACAAGCACGGAGGTGAATCCAATTGCGATCAACGACAGACGGGCTACCACGCGCCGGATGGAAGCCATCAACCAGGCGCCGTCCTCAAGACGTTTCCCGCGCGCGTTCCAAATCGCGAGGATTTCGTAAAGCGCAAAGAACGCAAGGTTGAGCACTCCAATCTGTTTGAACAAAGTAGCGAGCCCAGTTAGCAAACCAGCAGTGACCAACCCAGCGCGAGTGAGAAGGAATGTATTGCCGTCGCGGGCTTTCTCGTCGGAGGCGGCGGTCATGAAAAAGTAGAACGCCCCCGCGTATGGCAGCGCCATCAGCAATTCCGTGTTCGCCGCCATCATGTCCTGAGTGAAGTAATTCGTGCTGAAGTAAACAAACAGCAGCGCAGCGCAGAGTCCAATTCGCCTGGTGTAGAAGCGCGCACCTATCAGATAGATAACCAGCGCAGTTCCAAAGTTCCAAATAGTCGCCGCCAAATGCACAGCTTTCATGCTGCTACCAAACAGCGTGAAGATCGCCGCGTAGAACAGCGAAGCGCCGGGCGGTTTATCGGTCACCACATCGGCGTACAGCCGCGCGCCTTCGAGCATTCGAACCGCGGTGAGTGCGCGCACGCCTTCATCGCCGTTCACGAAATCGTAACGGATGTAGAACACCCGCAGCAGCAGGTTCAGCAAGAAGAGCCCGCCAAACGCCAGCATCAACTGACCCGGCGTGATTAGAATCGAGCTATTCGACTCTCCCTCAATCTGCGTTTTTGAACTCACAAGCGTTCCATGAGAACGGTGAATGGTAACATCAACCCGATGTCCGACAAACTTCAGTTTGTCGTAAGCCGTCTTGTGTCTGTGAAAGTGAGCTGGCAACACAGTATGACCTTACTCTGGCAGGCGCATTCTCTTGACGCTCACCTGCGTGTTTGCTCTAATCGAAAAGGGACGAAAGCAATGGATAGGAGCGAGTTAATTTACGATTGGAACCGCGTAGGCAGTGCGGAAACTGCGCCGCGACCATTGGAGTTGAACGACGAGACTCTACGTGACGGGTTACAATCGCCCTCGGTCCTCGACCCCCCAGTTGACAAGAAATTGGAAATCCTTCACCTGATGGACTCGCTCGGCATCGACGCCGCTGATATAGGCCTGCCGGGCGCGGGACCGCGGGCTGTTTCCGACGTGACACGGCTTGCGAAAGAAATCGCGGACTGCAAGCTCGATATCCGCCCAAACTGCGCGGCGCGAACCGTCATCGCCGATATCGAGCCAATCATAGACATTTCCGAAAAGGTCGGGATACCGATCGAGGCGTGTACGTTCATCGGATCGAGCCCGATCCGGCAGTATGCCGAAGGCTGGTCGCTGGAGATGATGCTTACTGCAACCGAGGAAGCGGTGAGATTTGCGGTCTCGCACGGCCTCTCCGTGATGTATGTGACTGAAGATACCAGCCGCGCAAATCCGGCGACGGTGCGTGCGCTCTACCGCACCGCAATCGAAGCCGGCGCCAAGCGAATCTGCGTGTGCGATACCGTGGGTCACGCAACGCCTGACGGAGTGCGGGCGCTGATCATCTACATCAAGACGATCATCGAAGAAATGGGGCTGACTGATGAAATCAAGATCGATTGGCACGGCCACCAGGACCGTGGGCTCGGCGTCATCAACTCGATCGCTGCGTACGAGGCTGGGGCGGACCGGCTGCACGGCACGGCTCTCGGCATTGGCGAGAGAGTGGGAAACGCCCCGATGGACCAACTGCTCGTAAACCTTCAACTGATGGGCTACATTGACCGCGACCTGTCGAACCTGACGCGCTACTGTGACGCTGTGAGCAGCGCTACCGGAGTTCCGATTTCGATTTCTTATCCGATTGTAGGCCGCGACGCATTTCGCACGGCGACTGGAGTTCACGCGGCAGCGGTAATCAAGGCTTTCAACAAAGGCGATGATTGGCTTGCCGACATGGTCTATTCCGGCGTCCCTGCAAGAATGCTGAACCGCGAGCAGACGATCGAAATCGGCCCGATGAGCGGAAAATCGAACGTAATATTCTGGCTCGGCCGGAACGGCATCGAGTCGACCACGGAGCGCGTCGAGCGTATATTCAATCGCGCCAAGCAGAGCGACTCAGTCCTCACCGACGAAGAAATAAGGCGGCTGATCTAGGTTTAGAGCCACGCAGGTCCCAAGGTCGACATTCGAGAATCAAGCCTCTCAAAGAGCCCATAAATGCAAAACTACGCGCCGCGCACAGACGAACGCCTCTCGATCGCAAGCCTGCTCGGCGCTCAGGGGATTCAGCAGGCATTTCACTTCATAGATGAAATGCGGAGCGAGCTTGACGAAGAACTGGTCCGCATATGCGAGATACCCGCGCCGCCGTTCAAGGAAGAAGCTCGCGCCCGGGAAATCGCCCGGCGCTTTGAAGAGATCGGTCTCCTGCGCGTCCGATTAGACGAAGAAGGCAATGTTATCGCGGAGCGCCCCGGGCTCTCGCCTGAGCCGCGCGTGATTGTCTCGGCACACCTCGACACGGTTTTTCCAGAAGGCACGAATGTGCGCGTGAGGCGTGACGGAGCGCGGTTCCACGCGCCGGGAATCAGCGATAACACCTGCGGCATCGTGAGCCTCATCGCTCTGGCGCGAGCACTGGATGCCGGTGGCATTGAGACCGAGGGCAGAATCTACTTCGTCGCGACAGTCGGCGAAGAAGGCGAAGGAAACCTGCGCGGCGCACGACATCTGTTCACTAGAGGCGAGTTTCAATCCGGAGTTGACGCCTTCATTTCACTCGACGGCCCCGGGCTCGAGCGCATCACTCAGCGAGCGCTTGGGTCGCGCCGTTATCGTGTGACGGTCATTGGTCCAGGCGGTCACTCATGGGGCGACTTCGGAATCGTTAACCCGGTTCACGCGCTCGGGCGAGCGATCGCGCGCTTCGCATCGTACCCGGCTCCGCTCGCTCCCCGGACCTCGTACAACATCGGCATTATCGAAGGTGGCAGCTCCGTCAACTCAATTCCTGAATTCGCCACCGCCCGCTTTGACTTACGCAGCCTGGAGGCGGAGCAATTAGTCCGGCTGGAAGTGGAACTGCATCGCGCAGTAGAAGATGCAGTGCTGCTCGCCAATGCTTCCGGGCGAACCACCCACCATAAAGGAACGGGACTCACCGCAAGTCGTGGGTCAAGCGCTCCGGCCGGATCGAGTGGAAATTCTGCATCAAGTACGGGACCGCTAGAGTTCCTGATCGAGCGCATTGGGGATCGCCCCGCCGGGCGCCTCGCTGATAATGCTCCGCTGCTTGAGGCCCTGCATGCCGTAGACCGCCACCTGGGTATTCGGACCGAGCAGCGGGTCGCCTCCACCGACGCGAACATTCCGCTTTCGCTCGGTCTTCCCGCAGTGTCGATTGGAGCGGGCGGTCAAGGCGGCGGCGCTCACACCGCGGCTGAATGGTTTCAGCCCGAGGGGCGCGAGTTGGGTCTGAGACGTATCCTGCTGGCGCTATGCCTGTTACTCGCTGGTGAGTGACGTTTGATGTATCCGTTCGTCCATAGCAAAGAAGCCAACTGAAACCTCCCGGTTCGGGCGGGCATCCATGAAGGGGAGCCAATTATAATAGGGGAGTCCGTTTTCGCGCCAGGAACGAGGCATCTAAACTATGAAGCTGTACGATCTCAAGCTGTACGACAGAATGCGCCAGCAGAAGTTATTGTCCACCACCCTATTGTTGTTCACGTTGTCGGTGGGAATCGTCATCGTGAAGATGCGGGGTGCGTACTGCGAAAGCGTCTTGCGCGATTCCGGCAATACCGCGACCATCTTGTCCAGAATGAAGAGCCGGGCCTTGCGAGCCTGCTCAAGCGCTTCCTTCATGATCACCGTAGTGACGTTCGGAACCTTGATGTCCATCTGCAGGGCAGTGATGCCCTCTT
>Ga0137403_10006518_pt1 | contig 13348 bp, 11 predicted proteins | sample CZOMad2_1_16fung_FD_122057 | JGI IMG/M metagenome (GOLD analysis project Ga0137403, IMG submission 122057) | Vadose zone soil fungal communities from Angelo Coast Range Reserve, California, USA - CZOMad2_1_16fungal (Hybrid Assembly) | ecosystem: Environmental > Terrestrial > Soil > Vadose zone... | reverse complement strand
GAGAGGTGGTCGGCGCGCAGCGTGTCCACCATGATGAGGACGACGTTCGGCGCGCCCGCGGGCGCCGCCGCGTGTGGCGGGAGGGGCGCCGGCGCCGGTGGGGGCTTCAGCTGCGCGCCACCCGCCCACGCGGCCGCGAGGAGCGCCACCACGACCGCAGCGATCCCGGGGCGCGTGAGTGCCGCGCGCCGCTCGTCCGCGCCGCGGAGCGCGCGCCAGAGGAAGACCGCCCCGAGGGCCACGACGGCGAGCGCGCCCACTTGCACCGCGAGGGGCACGAGCCCGTGCGGTACCTGCTCCAGGAACAGGTCGCGGATGATGCGGAAGCGGGCGACCGCGTAGGCCAGCGCCGTCCCCACGCCGGCGAGCGCGAGGCCGAAGCCGTCGCCCCCGGCGAGCGCCGCGACCATGCCCGCGCCGAGCCCGAGCCCCGCTCCCGCCGCGCCGTACGCCACCAGCGCCCAGCCGAGCGCGGGCAGCTCGCCCGGGCCGTGCAGGTGGACCCAGGCCGCGAGCGCCTCGGCTGCGCCCACCGCCGCGCCCGCCACCAGCCCGCCGGCCACGCCGGCGCCGAGCGCGCGTGTCCTCGCCCCCGTCACGGCGTCGCCGCCAGGAGCGCGTGGCCTTCCATCTCGGCCGGGACGGGCACGCCGAAGAAGGCGAGCGCCGTCGGGGCCAGGTCGACGATCGCCGGATCGTCGGCCGCGAGGCGGCGCGAGGCGAGGATGACGCCCGGCGTGTCCACCACGTCGGAGGCGGCATGGTCGCCGCTCCACTTCTTCAGGTTGGGCTCGAGGAGGTCCTTCGGGATGCCGCCCAGCGGCGTGCGCCACGAGGTGCGATAGCCGTCGCGGAAGGCGAGCTGCAGGTCGGGCATGCGCTCGGGCGGCGCGCCGGGGAAGATCTCGTGGCCCTGGTACACCCGGGCGACGAAGCGCTCGCCGGTCGCGGGATCGACCTCCGCCTCGAGCCCGCGCGCGATCGCCGCGAGGAGCGCGTCGTACTCGGCGCCCGGTGCCACGACGCCGCGCCCCTCGCGGCCGCGCAGGTTCACGTAGATCTGCCCCGTGCCGAGCGCGTAGGCGCGCGTCCGGCTCCAGTCGACGCCGGGGAAGAAGTCCTCCTGCTCCGCGCCGGGTGCGAGCGGCCCCTGCGCCAGGTAGCCGTGGTCGCGGAGCCAGGTGTTCACGTTGAGGCCCGTGCGGTAGCTGTGGAAGCCGTGGTCCGAGACGACGAGCAGCGTGGCCTCGGGACCCAGCCGCGCGAGCACCTCGCCCACGATCGTGTCCATGCGCTGGTAGACGCGCAGCACCGCGTCGCCGAAGCGCGCCGCCAGCACCGCGTCGTAGCGCGGGTGGTCGGGGTCGAGGAAGCGGTAGAACATGTGCGCCACGCGGTCGGTCTGCGTGAAGACCGAGACGAGAAGGTCCCAGTCCGGCCGCCCGAGCTCGCGGAGCGTCGAGGCGCGCACCTCGTCCATGGTCTGCTCGAGGTCGTCGAGGAACGCCTGCTCGTCCACGCGCTCGGCGTTGAGCGCCGAGGTGTCCTCCGACCAGCCGACCGTCTTGTAGGGCCCGAGCGCCCGGGCGAGATCGCCCGCGAATGCGGCGGGCGCGCTGATCGGGGCGAAGGGCCGGAGCGGCGCGTAGTTGAGCGGCGAGAGGTACACGCGCAGCGGATCGAGGGAGAGGACGTGGAAGCGGCAGAGCCCGTCGAGCGCGACCAGCGGGACGCCGAGCGGCGCCACCACGGGGACGCGGAAGGCGAGCCACGAGCTCCAGCCGCCGCGTGCGACGCGCGTCTCGCGGCCGGCGAACTCGATCGTCACCGCGTCCGCTGCCCGGTCCACGCGCAGTCGGAGCGGGAGGGTGAGCGCCGGCCGGCCGCCGCCGCGCGGATCGGCCGGCCCGGGCACGTCCGCGCGCGCCTCGTCGCCGGCGTGCCGGAGCGCCACCAGCCGCCCGCCGCCGGGATCCTTCGCGTCCGCGGCGAGGTCGTCCGCCAGGTAGAAAAAGGTGCTGTTGGTGCCGAGGAGGTCCGGGACGCCGAGGCCCGAGAGCATGCGCCCGCCCGGCACCGCGTCGGGCGGGAAGGCGTACGGCACGCGCAGCACGACCGCGTGCACGCCGTGCGCGGCCGCGATCTCCCAGAAGGGCACGCCGCGCCGGCGCGTCCAGCCCTCGGCGGGAGCGCTCTCGACCACGCCATGCCAGTAGCGCGGCGGCCGCACTCCGCCCGTGCCCACGTCGGGGAGGTAGGTCGCCGGGTCGCGCTCGATGAAGTCGAAGATGCCGTGGCGGCCCGGCCCCGTCCCGGTCGCGAAGGTGGTCCACGCCACCGGCGACTGCGGCGGGTTGGTCGAGGCGAGCGGGCGGTAGTCGCCGCGCTCGGCGAGCGCGCGCAGGCGGGGCAGCTTCCCCTCCTCCAGCCAGCGCGAGAGGAGGCGCGGGTCGACGCCGTCGAAGCCGAGGATCACGAGCCGCGGCCCGCGGCGCCCGACCTCGTGCCCGCCCCCGCAGCCGCCCCCGATCGCCGCCAGCAGGGCGATCGCCACCCAGAGGATCCGCAGCGCGCTACTCCTCGGGGAACTCCCGCTCGAGCTCGGCGGCATCGGCGGTGACGCGCAGCCCGCGCGGCGAGAGCTTGTAGAGGTCCTGCGCCTTCCAGTGCAGGAAGCGGCCCTGCTCCAGCTCCTTCACGTGCGCCGCGAGCGCTTCGTAGGCGACGCCGAGCCGCGCGGCGAGCCCGTCGCGCGCGTGGAGATAGGGCGCGGCGGGCGATGCGTCGTGCACGCGCCGGTACTCGAGCAGGATCGCGCGCTTCAGGTTCACGCCGGGGGTCCCGTGTATCACAGCCGGACGATGTTGTCGCCCTGGAGCCCCGCCAGCGCGTTGCGCGTGTCGACCACCAGGCGGGCCGTCCGCGCCACCGCCCGGTAGTCGAACTCGCGATGGTTGGTCAGGATGACGACGCAGTCCACGTCGCCCAGGTAGCCGTTCTGGAGCGGCAGCGAGTCGAGCGCGAAGCCGTCCTCGCGGAGGGCGGGCACGTAGGGGTCGCTGTAGGAGAGGACGGCGCCCTTGTCGCGCAGGAGCCGCATGACGTTCAGGGCCGGCGACTCGCGGATGTCGTTCACGCCCGGCTTGTAGGCGACGCCGAGGACGTGGATGCGGGAGCCGTGGATCGCTTTCCGCTTGACGTTGAGCGCGTCGGTCACCTTCTCCACCACGAAGCGGGGCATGCCCTCGTTGATGTGCCCGGCCAGCTCGATGAAGCGCGGCTCGAAGCCGTTCATCTTGGCCTTCCAGGAGAGGTAGAAGGGGTCTATCGGGATGCAGTGCCCGCCCAGCCCGGGGCCCGGGTAGAAGGCCATGAAGCCGAAGGGCTTCGTCTTCGCGGCCGCGATCACCTCCCACACGTCGATGCCGAGCGCGTGCGACATGAGGGCGATCTCGTTGACCAGGCCGATGTTCACGCTGCGGAAGGTGTTCTCGAGCAGCTTCACCATCTCGGCGACGCGGGTCGAGGAGACCGGCACCACCGTGTCGACGCACTGCTCGTAGAGCGCCACGGCGGCCGCGGTGCAGTCGGGGGTCACGCCCCCCACCACCTTCGGGATGTTGCGTGTGCCCCAGTGCGGGTTGCCGGGGTCGACGCGCTCGGGGGAGAAGGCGAGGCAGAAGTCGCGCCCCGCCCGGAGCCCCGAGGACTCGAGCGCCGGCTGCACGACCTCCTCGGTCGTGCCCGGGTAGGTCGTGCTCTCCAGGATGACGAGCTGGCCGCGCCGGAGGTAGCGGCGGATCTCGTTCACGGCGTTCACCACGTGGGTCAGGTCCGGGTCTTTCGTCTTGCGGAGCGGCGTCGGCACGCAGATGTTGATCGTGTCGAGGTCGCGGATGGCGGCGAAGTCGGTGGTGGCCACGAGCCGCCCCGCCTCGACCGCTTCCGCGATCTCGGCGTCGCTCACGTCGACGATGTAGGAGCGGCCGGCGCCGATGCGCTCGACCTTGCTCGCGTCGACGTCGATCCCGGTGGTGTGGAAGCCGGCGCGCGCGAACTCGAGCGCGAGCGGCAGGCCCACGTAGCCGAGGCCGATGATGCCGCAGCGCGCCTCGCGGCGGCGAATCCGGTCGATGAGCGCTTGCATCGTGAACCTCCTGAGTGTGTGCGGACGGTCGTGGACGGTGACGCGGCGGGGGCGGCCCCGGCGCTCCCGCTCGGGCGCCGACGGCGGACGCACCCCGATCGGGGGGCGCGCGCGGCGCCCTCGAAGGTCGCGGCGGGGCCGCCCCCGCCGCGTCACCTGCGCGAGGGCGCGTATCCCTTAGGCGTCACACGGGCGGCGCGAGGCGGGCGCCGGAGGGTCTCCGGCGCGTGGCGAACGTCCTGGCGTTGAGCGGCCGGCACCCAGTCCCGTCTGGGCGTCACGCCCCGCTCGTTCGCCGGTCCGCTCGAACGCCTGGTTAGACGGCATGCAGGCCGAGCGCACTTCCGAGCTCCTGCCAATACGTCGGTGACTGTGTCGCAGCCGCGATGCTAGGCAGGATGCGGTCGTAGTGCTCCTGAAGGAGCTTACGGTCTTGAACCAATCGCGGGATAACTCGCGACGTCTTCGTGGGCACCATGTTGAGATCGTTAGGCCACGTCGCGAAGTCGTGAAGCGCCGCACGAGCATACTCAAGAAACCACGCGGACTTCGCCTCGTCTCCCTGCGGACGCGCCAGGTCTTCGATCAGACGGTCACCAAGATCGGGGAACGCGGGGTACCGCCATAGGTCAGCTATGAGTTCCGAGACCTCTTGGCTGTTCTCGACAATGTCTTGGTGATCGATAGTCCATCCCTTCTTTCGGCACGCCTCAGCATCATAGTGCGTCACCACGAACCGGCTCGTCCAGGCTCGGAAGACGTCCGTGATGGCTTCCATCGTTGGCCGCAACAGCGAATCGGCTTCCAGCCGCTGGACGCTGTCGGCGACGAAGCTGCATACGCCTGACATGTATTCCAAGCCATCGCGAGGTTTAAGCCGCATCTCGTGCAGCGCAATCGGCAAGAAGTACACGGTCTCCTCGTACGTACCGGCAGGGATACCGACCCGGAATATGTCTCGGAATTCGGACCACGAAAGCGTCGCGTCGGGGGCTTGGAGGATCTGCTTCAGCCTACTCGCAGAGAAGTCGCGACCGGGGTCTGAGAACCGAGCCGGGCGGCCATAGCGCGTGCGAAAGGGCAGGTCCATGTCTACGCAGGCACCGTGTAACGACTCACTCGACGTAGCCGAGATCCTCAAGGCGCTTGCGGACCTCCTCCTCCTCTTCCTCGGAGTAGGCGGCGTCCTCGGGGGGCTCGGGCGGGGGCGGCGCGGGGGCTTCGGGGCGGCGTTCAGCCATGCTGGGCTTTTCCTTCCGGGCCGACCTCGCAGGCGGCGAGCGCGGCCTCGATCCGGCCCTGGTGCCGCCGGAGGTCGCGGCCGATGAACACGGCCTGGCTCTCCTCCATCCCGCCCTCGAGCTTCACCCAGGTGAGCTCGTGGCGGCCGCAGGTGAAGTTGAAGAGGCAATGCCAGTCGCGGTCCGCGAAGCGCACGATGCCCTTGGCGCGCAGGATGTCGGCGGGCAGGCGCCGGAGCAGGCGCTCGAACATCGCCTGCCGGAGCGGCAGCCGGGAGCGGTAGACGAAGCTCCCGATGGCGTCGGCGTGCAGGTGGTCGGAGCCCGTGCGCGCGCGCTCGCGGAAGGCCGCGACGCCGGTCGCGAAGAGCACGTCGCTGTCGAGCGCGCCGCGCACGGTCTTCATGCGCTCGGCGCGCGGGTTCAGCTTGGCGAGCCGGCGCTCGAGGCGCGCCACGGCGGGCGCGTCGACCAGATCGAGCTTGTTCACGACCAGGAAGTCCGCCGCCTCGATCTGCGCCCGCGCGACCTCCGTCTCCGCGAGCTGCCGCTCGACGTTGGCCGCGTCGACCACGGTGATGATCGCGTCGAGCCCGAGGCCCGCGTTCTTCACGCGGTAGGCGAGCGGCTCGGGGTCGGCGAGCCCGGTCGACTCGATGATGACGAGATGCGGCTGCGCGGTGTCGATGATCTCCTGGATCGCCAGGTCGAAGCGGTAGTCGTCGATCGAGCAGCAGATGCAGCCGCTCGTCAGCTCGACCATCTTCTCGACGTTGGCGAGGCCGGTCACCACCTTGCCGTCGATCCCGACCTCGCCGATCTCGTTCATGATGACGGCGACGGGCTTCCCCCGAAGCCCGTGCTCGAGCACGTGGCGCAGGAGCGTCGTCTTCCCGCTGCCGAGGAAGCCGGTCAGGATGTCGACCGCGACCGTGCGCATCAGTGTAGCGGCGCGCCCGCGAGCCCGTCGGGCACGGGCTGTCCCATCAAGTGGAGCAGCGTCGGCGCGATGTCGTAGATCGACACGTCGGGGAGCCGGCCGCGGAGCGGCGCCTCGGCGCCCGCCGTCGAGAGGATGAAGATGCCGTACCAGTCGTGGTTGGCCTCGTCCGGCCCGGTGTCGTTCTCGAAGGTGTGGAGGCCGCCCATGCCGACCGCGCCGACCGAGCGCCAGTCGAGGTCGCCGAAGTAGACGAGCAGATCGGGGGCGATGCCCGTGACGGTGCGGTAGAGGTCCTCGGGCCGGTAGGCCCTGGAGCCGATGCAGCGCCCGCTCGGATCCGTGATCGCCTCGATGCCCGCGACGAGGTCATTGCGTACCCGCTCGTAGTCGGCGGGGTCGATCGTCCCCGAGGGCTCCCGGCCCTTCACGTTCAGGAAGAGGCGCCCGTAGTAGCCGCCGTCGCCCCACGCCCTGGTCTTCCCCCAGTCGATCGCCACCTTGCCGATGGGCGTCGGCTTCGACGGCCGCTCCGTGAGCGTCAGGTACCCCTCGCGCATCAGCCACTCGTTGAAGCAGAGGCCGCCGTCCATCTTCTTGGCGCCGTGGTCCGAGACGACCAGCACCAGCGTGTCGGACGGGCAGAGGGAGAGCAGCTCGGCCAGCTCGGCGTCCACGTGGCGGTAGTAGTCGCGGATCGCGTGCTCGAAGGGGTTCCCGGCCTCGTACTTGTGGTGTGCCGGGTCCATGTGGCTCCAGAAGCCGTGGTGGATGCGGTCGACGCCCATCTCGACCAGCATGAAGAAATCCCAGGGGCGCGTGCGGAGGAGGTGCTTGGCGAGCCGGAGGTGCTTGTCGGTCTTGTCGTAGACGCGCTTGAGGAGCCCCGCCTTGTCCGCGGTGCGGAAGTCCTCGACGTCGAGCACGTAGCCCCCGGTCACCTGCTCGACCTCGGCCTTGAGCGCCGGCGGATAGGTGTACTCGCTCCGGGTCGAGGGTGTGAGGAAGCAGCTCACCATCTCGCCGTTCACCGCCGACGGCGGGTAGGTCTGCGGCACGCCCAGCACGACCGTGTGCAGGCCGGCCTTCCCGAGCCAGTCCCAGAGGCGCGGCACCTTCACCTGCGCCGAGGTCGCGAACGCGTAGCCGTCGTAGGAATGGTCCTTGCGGTTGCGGAAGCCGTAGGCGCCGAGCTCGCCCGGGTCGCGGCTCGCCGTCATCGAGGTCCACGCCGGCACCGTGATGGGCGGATGCGTGCTCAGCATGCGGCCGTGCGCGCCGCGCGCGATGAGACTCGAGAGCGTCGGCAGCTGGTCGCGCCAGCGGTCGAACACGAGCGCCGGCGCGGCCGAGTCGAGACCGACGATGAGCAGCTTCGAGAACGCCATGCCGCGGGCGCCCGTTTCTATCGGACACGGCGGAGGGCCGCAATCTCGTAGCGTCGGCGGGGGCGCCGAGGTCGCCCCCGCCGTCGCGACCGCCGCTGCTATTCCGCCGCCGCGCCCGGCACGAGGCCGCGCGCGCGGCGCACGTAGCCGCCGATCTCCTCGCGCCCGACCAGCACGGTCTCGGCGAGCGAGTGCCCCGACTCGCGCACGAACACGACGAGCAGTATGAGCGCCGCCAGGCTGTAGGACACGGCGGTCGAGATCGCCGCCCCCGAGATGCCCCAGCGCGGGATGAGGACGCAGTTGAGCCCGACGTTGACCGAGAGCGCCACGCCCGCCGCTACGATGTTCACCCCCTGGCGGTTCCGGCTGGTGAAGTTCCGCGTGAGGATCATGTAGAGCGACATCATCACGATGCCCGGCAGCATGAGCAGCATGGGCCGGATGGCGCCCGCGAAGCGCGGGCCGTAGAGGACGCGGATGCCGAACGGGCCGAAGAGGAGGCACCCCACGCCGAGCGCGGCGGTGATGAAGACGGTATTCCGGCAGACCCTCGCAGTCGCCCGGTGCGCGTCGCCCTCCTCGAGCGCGGCGAGACGCGGGTAGAGCACCGTGCCGGTCGCGTCGGGGATCTTCAGGAGCACGTTGGTCAGGTTGACCGCGACGGCGTAGAGCCCGACCTGGGCGGGATCCAGGAAGACGTTGATCATGTACTGATCGATCTGGCGGTGGAGCGTGGCGGCGAGCGTCTGCACGTAGGACTTGCCGCCGAAGCCGAGCATCTCCTTCGCCAGCGGCCCGTCCCAGGCGAGGCGGAGCGGCGTGCGCCGGTGCACGCTTAGGACGAGCCACACGGTCACCAGCGCCACGACCGCCGTCTGCACGATGACGGCGCCGATCAGACCGGCCCGCAGCCAGAGAAGCGCCACCGCCATGCCGACCAGCCCGAAGAGCGTGGGGGCGATCTGCTGGAAATTGTACTCCTGGAAGCGCTGCTCGGCCTGGAGGATGCCGAGGAAGAAGGTCTGCAGGACGACGAAGGGCAGGAGGACGAGGACGAGGGGCAGCGTCACCGCGGGCACCCCGCGCAGCACGGTGTGGAGGAGCCAGCCGCGCCCGAGCCAGCAGATGAGCGCGAGCACGGTGCCGAGCGCGAGCCCGAGCAAGAGCGAGTTCGACGCCACCGCGGACGTCCGCGCGCCGCGGCGGCGGATGCAGTAGACGTTCGCCACCGGAATGCCGAGCTTCGCGAAGTTGGACATCGTGGCCGGGAAGATGGTGAGCAGCTGGAGGAGCCCGCGCCCGCTCGGCCCGAGAGCGCGCGCGGTGATCACGCTGGTGGCGATCCCCAGCGCCATGACCGCGATCTGTGCCGCGAAGATGCCGAAGGAGTCGCGCGCGAACTGGCCCTGCTTAGGAATGGCGCCGCCCTCCGGCCGCGGCCAGCGCCGTCGGCCCCATCTCGGTCCTGAGCGGGTAGAGGGCGTAGCCGCCCTCGCGCACGAGGGGCGGATCACACTCCTCGACGACGAAGCTGCGCCACAGGCGCGCGACCGACGCCTCGAACGGGTCGCCACCCGCCTCGAGGCCGGCCAGGTCGATCGCCACGTGGGTCACGCCGAGATCGTGCGCCGCGGCGGCCACCGCCGCGGGTGTGGCGAGCCTCCGGTAGTCGAGCAGGCCCTGCTCCAGGTAGCTTCCCAGCACGAACGGACGCTCGATGTAGTACGGATGGGGGATCTTCTCCAGCACCAGCACGAGCCCCGCGGCCGGCAGCTCGGCGTTGGCGCGCTCCCAGAAGGCGAAGCGCTCCGAGTGGCGGCGGAGGAACTCCGCCGGCGCGAGCCGCCCCGTGGCGACGCGCACCTGGTCGGGCCAGAGCGGCTGGAGGAGGCGCGTGGTGAGCGCCAGGTTCCCGGCGAGCGTGAACGCTACCACGGCCGTGAAAAGCCGGCGCGGGAGGAGCGCCCGCGCCGCCGGCACCGCGGCGACCAGCAGGAGGGCCGCCCCGGGCACGACGTAGCGCGGATGCGCCCACGCCGCCGACGCGACGATGCCCGCGTAGCCGAGGCCGATGGCCGCGGTGGCGAGCACGGCGAACCGCCGCCGGCGCACGAGGAGGAGCGCCGGCGCGAAGGCGAGCGCGAACGGGCCCACGTCCATGCTCTGCCGCGCCGCGTTCTCGAACGAGTCCGGGTGCATGGTGAGGTCCCAGGGAAAGCGCACCACCTCGAGCCCGGCGTAGGGCCGACCCTCGCGCCGCGCGGCCCAGGTGGTCTGGTACTGCCGGTAGTAGTCGGCGAGGTACTCACTCGCCGCGCTCGACCAGTTCCGCCCGCCGAACACGGAGTAAGCGAAGGGATAGATCGGGTTCCCCGTCTCGACCGCATTGCGCACGTACCAGGGGCTCGCGGCGACGAGCACGATCAGGCCGAAGGCGAGCCCCGCCCGCACCAGCCGGCGCCCCGGCTCCGCGCGCCAGGCGAGCACGGCGAGCAGTGCGGCGCCGAGCAGGGCCGGCACCAGGAGCCCCATCAGCTTGCTCCCGGCCGCGAGCCCCGCCATCAGCGCGGCGCGGCGGAGGTCCCCCGCGCGCCCCTCGGCCGCCCAGGCGAGGAAGGCCGCCGTCCCGAGCGCCGTGTAGAGGACGACGGCCAGGTCCACGCCGGCGTGCGTCATGAGCGACCAGGTGATCGGCAGCGTGAAGAAGAGCGCGCCGGCGATCGCCCCCGCGCGGGGCGCGAGCCGCGCGCCGACGAGGGTCGCGAGCGCGAGCGCGGCGGCGACACCCATGGCGCCGTTCAGCAGCCGGGCGAGCACGTCGCCGCTCGCCGCGAAGCCGAGCGCGAACACGAAGTTGGGCAGGAACTGCATCTGTCCCCAGAAGCTCCACGGCGTCGGCACGAGGCCGCCGGCGAGCGCGTAGAGGCGCGGGTAGACGAGCTGGTACTTCGTCTGGTCGCCGCCCACCGGGGGCGCCAGCATGGTGGGCACCTCGGTGGCGAGCACCAGTGCGCACACGAGGACGAGCGGCCAGACGCGTCCGAGAGCGCGCGCGTCGAGGGCGCGGCCGGCGCGCGCGAGCGCGCCGCCGCCGGCGAGCAGGGCGGCCGCGCCGAGGAGCGCGATCGGCGTCGCCCGGAGCTGGCCCGCGGCGGCGAGCCCGAGGCCCGCCATGCCCGCCAGGCCGAGGCCGACCGCGAGCCCGGCGAGCAGGCGCTCGCCGGGGGCGACCGGCAAGGCGCGGAGCGCGCGCAGCGCGAGGAGCCCCGCGGCGGTCGTGGCGGCGAGCGCGAGCACGAGGAGGACCAGGTCGGTCATCGCAGCCCCAGGTACCCGAGCCAGTACATCAGGTAGACGGCCGCCGCCCACGCCGCGAGGGCGAGGCGAGCCGCGCGCCGGCCGCCTCTCCAGGCGCGCGCCGCGGGGGCGGTCTCCTCAATATACAAAGGGAACGATGCGCTTCGTCGTGGTGGCATAGCGAACGTAGTCCGGGAAGGTGCGCGCCAGCGCTTCCTCCTCGCGTACGATGCGGAGGACGAGGACGGCGAGCGCCGCGGCCGTGACCGCGAGCACCCAGCGGGCGCCGAGCGTCAAGGGTGCGCCGAGCGCGATGAGCGCCTGGCCGAGATAGATGGGGTGGCGTACGAGGCGATAGCAGCCGTGCGTCACGAGCGGCGCGCCGGGCCGGGGCGCGACGAAGGGCGAGAGGGCATCGCCGAGCGTGCGGCCCGCCACGCGGTAGAGCGCGACGCCGGCCGCGAAGGCGACGAGCCCGGCCGCCCGCCCGCGCCCCGCACCACCCAGCACGAGGTCCTCGAGCGGCGCGCCCACGAGCAGGAGCGCGAAGAGCGCGTGGTGGAGGCGCGTCGGCCAGAGCGGCTCACCGGGCAGCGGGTGCACCGGCTCGGGCGGCGGCGCGGCGGTGGCGCGCACCCGCACCACGAGCGCCGCGACGAGCGTCGCGTACGCGAGCCCCCACATCACGGCCATCAGAGACGGGTCGCGCGGGCGGGAGCCGCCTCCTCCTCGGGCGCGGGCAGCGGCCGCACGACCGCGGCACGGCGCCGGCGGCCGAGCGCGAGGCGCATCCGGGCGAGGAAGAAGAGGTTGGCGAAGCCGTCGCGCCAGAGGTTCAGCTTGCTCTCGCCGATGCGCTCGCCGTAGTAGATCGGCATCTCGAGACAGCGCATCTCCGAATGCGTGAAGGCGAGGATCTTGATCTCCTCGGAGAGCGCCATGCCGTCCGACTGCGGGGCGATCTTCCTCAGCACGTCGCGGCGGAAGACCCACATGCCCGACTGCGAGTCGATGATGAACTTGAAGAAGAGACACATCATCGTGCCCGAGAGGATGGCGTTGCCGAGGAGCCGGATCGGGCTCTTCGACTCGCCGCTCTGCGAGCGCCAGCGGCGGGCCGAGATGAAGTCGAGCTGCTCCTCGACCAGCACGTAGAGGAGGAGCGGTATCGAGTCGGGCGGGTAGGTCCCGTCGCCGTCCATGGTGACCACCACGTCGCCGCGCGCGGCGGCGAAGCCGGTCTTGTAGGCGCGCCCGTAGCCCTTGCGGGCCTCATAGACGACCCGCGCGCCGGCCGTGCGCGCCACCTCCGCGGTGCGGTCGGTGGAGGCGTTGTCGACCACCACCACCTCGTCGACGAGCGCGGGCATCTGCTCGAGGACGGCGGCGATGCCCTGCTCCTCGTTGTGGCAGGGGATGACTACGGAGATGCGCTTGCCTCGGTACATGTGGTTGTCTCCTCGGTGGGTTGTTTGCACGCGCCGGGCCGCAGGGGGCCGCTTCGGCTCCCGGTCCTCGGCTCAAGCGCGACTCGCGGGCCGGCCCTTCCCCTGGGCCGCCATGTACTCCGATGGCCGCAAGGCCGTCCCGTAAGCCATTGTAGCCTGGTATCAGAATAAGATCGCGGTACTGCTGGCGAGTGCCCTTCCATCGGTTGGGAAGATCTGGCTCATTCCACAGCTCCCAAGCACCGACTTTGGTCCCAAATTCCGTCGCCATTTTATAGGCGTACTCGTAGAAGAACGCAGGATCGACGGGTGGCTTATCGTTGTCGCAGTGGCTGCAGTCGCAGGTCGCTCCGCACGTACCGCCGGGACATTGTGCCCAACAAGGAGTCCTATTCAGGACGACGAGCACTGATAGACCGGCCGTGTAAGCGTCGGCGATGGACTCGCGCGGGGTAATGCAACCGTTGTCGTGACCCCCCGGCGATAGACACCACTGCCAGCTACCATCACCCGGACTGTTGCGTGAATCAAAATCGAAAGAATGGCGAGCCGGGTTGGTGTACCACCATCCAATAAAGATCCGGGCCCAGCCCATATGCACGGTCTTGGCAGTAGTATAGGCGCTCGAAATGCCCTCGAGCCGGCCATTTGCACCATAGTCGCAGGCTGAGAATGGCGGAGGGCAGGTGGCGCCCACGAGGAGACCCCAGGTTGCAATCCAGAGCCACTTCATTGAAAATACAATCCGAAAGCAATAAAACGCCTGTCATGGCGGCATGGAGCCATGCAGCCTGCGCGACGGTCGAGATGCTCGTGGAACGACTTGGAGTCGAGGTCGCCCGAGCCTTCGTCGATCAGGCTCGCCACCATGTTGCCGACGCCCG
>Ga0137403_10006517_pt1 | contig 13350 bp, 14 predicted proteins | sample CZOMad2_1_16fung_FD_122057 | JGI IMG/M metagenome (GOLD analysis project Ga0137403, IMG submission 122057) | Vadose zone soil fungal communities from Angelo Coast Range Reserve, California, USA - CZOMad2_1_16fungal (Hybrid Assembly) | ecosystem: Environmental > Terrestrial > Soil > Vadose zone... | reverse complement strand
TCATCGGCTGCAGAATCGTTCCGTTTTGAATGAAGTTGCCGCTTCCAGGTGGAACGCTGTCGGTTGGTATGGTCCCGATGATCTGACTGCCGGCTATGCTACCCGTCACCTGTGAGCCTTGCACCGTTTGAATCTGAGCACTCGTCACGCACCCCGCGCAGGCTACGGACAATCCGTCGGCCGCCGTCGATGCGGCGCTGCGAATTGCGTAAGGGGTGGAAGTCACGGGCTTCCGCGGCGTAAGCGTTGTAAACGTCGAGCTGTTGGTCTGCTTGACGGCAATCTCGAGATAGCGATCCGCGCCCGTGAATACTGATGCTCCGAAATCAAGTCCACAGTGAACACGCCTGCGGTTACGTCCACCGAGGTGACTGTTACCGAGCTGCCAATCTGCGTTCCAGTGCCTACGAGGGCAGTGTCAAAGACTCTGAATTGAAAATCGTACTGACCGCTCGCAGGATTACCGTTGTCGCCGAGCTTCCCTTGATAAGTAAACCTGGTCGTCTGACCAAACGCATTTCCGATAGTCAGAGTCGCAGCAGACACAAGCAGTATCAGCGTTAAGCGTTTGCTCCGTTTCCAATCGGTTTGGCTCATCATGGCACCCCTCCTTCGTGGCTGTCGATATCTTCTGGTCTCCGCCTTTATCGGATATCCAAGCCGTCTAGAATTTGCTGCTTGACACTCTCCTCGTGCTCATTGGTGACGCTTTTCCTCGCGGCGCTTCTGAATAGACGCAAGCCCATGCTTGAAGGCGTTCATATTGCCCGGAGGTCCGCTTTTGCCCTTCAATTCTGCCATCCGTTTCTTCCCACGTGGCAAGATTCATTTTCCCATAGCTGTGTCATTATGGCAAAGTAACGGCAAAGCTAAAAAATTCGATTGTGATTTCTTGCGGTTAGACGCGCTATGAGGATTTATAATCCTCGTAGCGTTCCTGTTCGATTTGCTCGCTGTGTTCGACGTGCTTTGCTTTTATCGGCTTCCGCCTTTGCAAACTCACTCATGATTTTAACGCCCGCCTTTATCTCTTACTTTACCTGGTGGCACCAGGTTTATTCGGCCATTCGTTAACGCACAATTCCTCTGCGCTGACATTAGCTTCGCTTTTTTCTCAAGCATTTCCCTCGCCAATTTCCCAGTAACTATCATAATAAGTGGCAGATCTAGATTCGAGCCGACATTTCGTCATGTGCCGATAGCTGGGCAACACATCTCGGCACGTCCGCGGCAGAGCTGCAACATTTGGGATGATCCTTATAGCTTCAAATGATTTCAGGTATCGAATCGAAGCTGGCACATCCGTTGCTCTGACATATTACGAAATCTGCAAGAAACGTGTTTACAAAGAGGAGACTGCCATGAATTCAGGGGAAGTAAGAATGAGACCAATGCACGCCGAGTCGTTCACGGGGTGCGGAGGCCTGAAGCATCAAAGAGACATGAACATGTCACGGTATATTTCCAAAGGTGTCTTGTTGCTAACATTGAGTCTAGTCATTTGCTGCGGCCTATATCTGCTATCGCTATGGGTCATCGGTCAGCCCCTTTTTCCTTTTCAGGCGAATAGTAGCACGCTTACCGGCTCTGACAGTAAAGTTGTCGGTTCGCGCCAGATCGCGCAGCCGTTTACCAAGGACGAATACGTTCAGCCTGGCCCGTCGGCTGCGTCTGATGCATCAGTTTCGACCTCGTCGGCAGTGTCTGCATCGAACAACTTCTCCCATCAGCAGAATCGCGACTTCGGCGTCGCAGAGGTTCCACAGAAACCAGCTGGAACGGTCTGCCATTTTTACGGTTGTTAACGATTGTGCTTCACTATCTTCCTCCCTGCGCGAAGTCGGTGCAGGCATCGCAAATGGCCCCCGAAGTCTTTATCGGCATGCTGGAAGGACGCGACTTGCTGATACATTCCGTCCCCATCAACGAAGGCGGTAAAAGTAAAGAAATCGATCCAGTCCTCGATGGCCTGGTTAAATTGGTTGTGCTTTTGAGCGGACTAGTTGCCGCCTGAAGCGATTTTCCCATTCTTCACAGGTTTGTTGCAGCGGCCTAGACGTGCTATGAAGATTGGCAATCCTCGTGTCTGTCGGATTCGCTTCCTGCCTCTATTCTGCGGACAACATCAATAGCAGCAGTTCCCAAAGATCTTGTGCCTCATTCGTCTCGTCGCGTTAAAGGCGAAAGGTACATCTATTCAGGGCGGCCGGAATGGATCGACATGGGGCCGGTGAATGAAATCGTTAATGAAGCGCTGCAGAACCGAAAGCGCCGGGACACTTCCTCGGATTCTCGTCCTTAGTGAAGGAGCTATTAATCGAACTCCAGTCAGGAGTTGTTGAGGTTAGCGTGACATCAAGCGGTCGTAAGAAAAGGACTTATCTGCCCATTTTTCATGCCCGCCGATACCATGTTCGATATTCCATTGCATCACGTCAAACATGCGCCCGGTAATTCCAGTCGCATCTTGCGAGGCCAGGTGTAACACGAGCGGTGTCACATGCTCGGGTACGACCGGGAGAGGTCCCGCCTTTCCTCCAGATTGCAAACGGGCCCGATTCTGTTCGTCAAACCCGGTGGTTCGAGTGTGCCCGGGAATAATTGTGTTGACCGCGACATTGAACTGCTTCACCTCATCGGCGAGGTAAAAGCTCAGCGTGGCGAGCGCCGCCTTGGACGACATATACGGCATTTCCATGCTGTTAGGCCGGAGCGCGGCATAGCCTCCTCCATGGGAATGATTGACTATCCCACTGCTCACCACATTGATAATGCTTCCCTTACGTTTCTCGATCATCGGCCGAATGAACCGTCTGATAACTTTCAAGGCACCGAACACATTAACCTTGAATAGTCTCTCCCAATCTGAATCTTTAGTTTCAAGCGTTGTCGCTCGTCCTTTCGGCGGGTATAAATCGCGTGAACGCATCGCAGCATTGTTAACGAGAATATCCACCGTCTTAAACTTATCCAAAGTGGCCTGAAAAGTGTGGTCAATCTGAGCATCGTCCGTGACATCCATGTCCGCAACGAAGATATTTTCGTTGTGATCTTTGAGCTCTTCCTTAAACTCGTCAACGCCAGACCATGATCTATCTGTCGCAACAACCTTCGCTCCTGCTAACAGAAACGCCCGGACATAAGCCCTCCCCATTCCTCTCGCTCCGCCAGTAATAACTGCTACCCGGTCCCTTAAATCATTCGCAACCCTTTCCATTAAAACCTCCACATATTCCGTTTTTCGCTGGATAGCAGGGCTTGTGTCTTTTCAACAATGCCCGGCAAGCCAAACTCGTCCCAACGAGCAGCAACCTTGTCGATAAGTGCGCTACTGACTTTATTGACCGGGGGGAACTTCGCATCCTTGAACTTCATGGTTGCATCGATTCCCATACCGCGACTCGGTGGATCGAAGTCTACCTCTCCGCGCTCTCGCTGCTGTACTCTACTCGCGGCTTGTTGGTCGCTGCTTCCTGTTTCATGTTTCACCCTCCAGTCTTTTGGAAATCATCGTGGATTATTCAACCCGGATTCCGCAATTCAATAGCGAAGACACCCAACTGTGCAGCTTCAAAGTCTTTTTTGCTCTTAGCGTGTTGCTTCATGGGTAACGTACTGACGCACAGCACTTACCATTGTTGCCATGCTCAGAGGCAGAATGCATTGTCTTCACTATCGAAGGTTTGCTCCTCGCTCATGACTTACGTTCAACTGCGGAACCTTACTTAATTATTGCCGAGCTCTTCGCGCTGCCTCGGCCCCCTTAGTCATTAGATCATCAAGTTGATCCAGCACCGTGCTATAAGTCCCTTGATTCATGTAACGAACGCCCCCTTTTTCGTAGGCGTCCACGCCCCCGCGATCTTCCATGCTGACATCGATACGCTCGTTCTTCGCCGGATCGCGGAAAGTGTTCATCGGGTCGCCGCCCTCCTGAACAATTTTTATTTGTTCCTTGAGCATATTGCGAAACATGACCAGACCGCGGTCCGATTCGCCCAGTCTTTCCTTGGATCGATCGAGAATCTCTCCTTGTGCGACCCAACAGAGGAGGTCTTGGCCCAAAACAAAATCTGGCAGATTCTGGATCGGCACTTCGTAGGCGGGCACGGGGTCTTGTTTCGGCACGTCAACGTCCGGACCTGGAAAGAAAACCTGATATCCCAAATGCCACGTGTGGGTGTCATCCATTGGAACACGAATCTGAAACTCCGCATACCCGGGTTGGCCGATTCGCACGTAATTAGGGAAAATCATCGGGTGTCCGATTCTCCATCGTTCATTATCTTCCGAATCTCCGACGACTAGGCGCCGTTTCTGAATTCCGAACGGAACATAATCAAAGGCAATCTTTTTGTGCGGACGACTGATGCGCTCGAAGGATCTGATTTTTCGCGGATCGGTTATGCCGCGTCGTTCAATAGCATAAAGCCCAAAAAGTCCGTGAGCATAAGAGGTATGAACGGTGTCGACAGCGTTTTCCTGACATTGCAGCCAGTTGCATGGCAGCAGCGTGGTGCCGATTTGCCGGAAGACACCATCGAGCACGAATAGATCCCAGCGAGGCAGCAGCGGCGCGGGCTGTGGACCAATGTAGGCCCAAACAAGTCCACCAAGCTCCTGCACCGAGTATGCTTTTAGCTTGACGGTATTTTTGAACGTCGTCTTTTCAGTCTCAGCGGGTTGCTCGAGGCACTGACCAGTCCGATCGTACAACCACCCGTGGTACGGACAACGCAAGCCTTCGTTTTCAGGGATGCCGTATTTCAAATCGACACGCCGGTGAGCGCAACGCTGGTCAATGAGACCCAAACGACCTTGGCGATCTTGAAACAGGGTCAACGATTCGCCGAGCAGGCGAACTGCCTTCACCGGATTCTCTTTGATCTCCTGAGAGGTCGCGACCGGGTGCCAATAGCGGCGCATCAACTCGCCAACAGGTGTTCCAGCGTCTACTTTGGTCAACATTTCATTCTCGTCAACGCTCAACATGGCCGTCTCCTCTGTAGTGGGATAGTTTGCTTTCTAGAGATGTATGATCCCTTCATCTACCGCGCTGCTTAACGTCTGCTCCAATTGTGCCTTTGGAAGCGAGGACGGGAGAATATGAGACTTTGCGTTTTCATCCGGACAATCAACGCCTCTTCACTACACCGTGCGCGTGCTGGGGGCGAAAAGGTCCGCAACTTGTTCCTTGCCGGGCGTTAGCCCCTGCTCATAGGAGAAATCGATGGTCGTCTGGAGAAATTTTCGATTCGCCTCGACGCCGTAGGGGAACGGATCATGACCAAAAATCTCACGTGTCTTTGCCAAATACTCGGGCCCGAACACTAAGCTCTGGGGAATCCGTCTCGCTAGTGTTTCCTCCGCCAACTTCTTCGCTTCCAACAATGCCGAGTACAGGTTAAACGCAAGCCAGGGATACTTCTTATAGACGTCACCCCTGATAATGATTGTGTGATTGGCGGGGATAAAGCCGTGTGCGTTGAAGAATCTCGTGCCTTCGGCGATTTTGTCTGGAAAGAGAGGCTTTACTTTGCTCCAATCGCCGCCCGACGCTCGTATCCTTGTGGAACGGTCGACGATGTTCTGCTCCGGTCTAAAAGCGCGGGACACTGGAGCGGCATCGAGCTCGTGGTTAACAAGCATAGAGGCCAAGCTTTTATTTTCCGGGATACGCTGGAACTTGATACCTCGAGGAGGGGCAAACCCGGTCGCACCGCCGTGGCTAAGGTCCTCGGATCTTTCCATCCACCACTCAACTTCATACTGAGACACGCCAAAATCGTGCTCGAGAACACCACGCGTCCAGAGTGCTGATGTTTGCTGGTAATCCCCCACGCCGATTCTCTTACCAGCAAGGTCTTCTGGTTTCTTAACTCCCGAATCCACGTTGATGAAGAGCTCGGAGTGCATGAAACGGCGCGCCGGAAAAGCGGGAATGGCAATCATATCCATCCCTTTGGATCTCGCGATTAGATAGCTCGATAGCGACATTTCGGATATTTCAAATTCCCCGAATGTCAACTGGCGCCAGAATGTGACCGATGGATCAGAAATCGTGTATACAAGATTCTCAACGCCTTCGATCTTTACTCTGCCATCGAGCAACGGCATCACTCTTTCATGGGATCCCGTAATGAAGCTCAATTTTAGATTAGCCATAGACGTCAAAATTCCTTCGAAATTGCGGGGCTAGATCATCTAGAAAGCGCTATACACACACCACCCCAAGGCTGTCAATGGTGTTTTACCGATGCCGCCGCCCGGGCTCCTTTGAAAATAGGAGTGGTGACGGACGCAGCACCCCTCCTGTGTCCTCCCCGTCGACGGGAGGAGGCGAGCCTTTCCCCTCGACGGGGAGAGGTTGGATAGGGGTGAGACCTTGTGGAATGCGTTTAATTTTCATCTTCTGTGGACGAGCGTACGCTCATGAAACACTTCGTGCTGAGATCGAATTGTTTCTTTAAAATCGCTGTCGCAACATGGGTCAAGCGGAAAATTCGACGGCGCGCCGGTGCGCCTGCCGCTCAACGAAGAGACCGCCTGGGAGCGCGCGCAGCACGAGAAGTTCCGCGCCGTTGGGGCGGCGATCCGTTCGAGGGTTGTTTATTTTTTGGTACTCTCAGTGGCTCCGCTGTAAACCGCACCTCAGGCATTGTATAGAACCGGCGTTATGAAATAAAACTGTCACAGAAAAACGCCAAGGGAGGAGAGACGCATGTCATCCAGCCGGAAGTACGCAGTCGTCGGCCTCGGAGTTGTCGCCGGGCCGCAACCGAACAGGACCCGGCGTCAGGTAGCGGCGGAAGCGGTGCGTTTAGCGATCGCCGACGCGGGTCTCAAGAGACAAGACGTCGATGGCGCGATCGAGGTCGTGCGCGGCGCGGGAGCAGGGGAGCGGGCCACCTACGCGGACCCATTCCCGCGCGTGCTGGCGTTGCCGATCAATTTCTTTTTTTCGATCGAGCGCGGGGGTGCCTTGGCCGCTCTGGGGATTTCCGCGGCGATGTCGTTTCTCGATCGCGGAATAGCCAAGTACGTCGCGCTCTGCGGTGTAGTCGATGACTGGACCAAAGCGCAGGAAACGAAAGCCAAAGGTCTTCGCGGCATGGTTCATATTGAAAAGGAAGGCGCCTGGGGAAGACCTGTCGGCGATCTGCGCGCGTTTAGCCATCACTCATGGATGGCATCGCGGCACATGGCGGAATACGGGACGACGAGCAGGCAACTCGGCGCAATTGCTGTGGCGGAGCGCGCCTGGGCGAATAAGAATCCCGAGGCAAAAATGTACGGTCGGCCGATGACGATCGAGCATCATCAAAACTCGCCTTTGGTGGTAGAGCCGTACCATCTTCTGGATATCTGCCTCATCTCGGACGGCGGCGTCGCGTTTATCCTCACCACAGCCGCGCGCGCGCGCGATCTCCGCAAGCCGCCCGTGTACGTGTTAGGCCAAGGGTTTGGCGAAATCATTCGCGAGCTGTGGTGGGAAAAGAAAAATTACACGCATATGGCGGTGAAGACAGCAAAGGAGCAGGCATTTAAAGAGGCAGGTCTGGAGCTAAAAGACGTGAAGTGCGCGCAACTCTATGATTGCTTCACCGGCGAGGTTTTGTTTCAGCTCGAAGACTATGGCTGGTGTAAGAAAGGGGAAGGCGGGCCTTTCGTGGAAAGCGGCGCGATTGCTCCCGGCGGAACAATCCCGGTTAACACAGGCGGCGGGCTCTTGAGCTGCTATCACCTCGCTGACTTGACGGGCTTCGCCGAAGCGGTGCGTCAGCTTCGCGGCGAGGGCGGCGCGCGCCAGATCCCAAACTGCGATGTGGCGATGAGCACAGGCCACGGCGGAGAATTGCTTGCGCCGGGCATGTGCTCGATTCACTCGTGCACCCTACTCGGGAGGTAAGCATGGGTACCGACAACGTCCGTCTTGTTTTCGAACCATTCACAAAGCCTTTGCCGAATATAGATCTCGATAATCAGCCATTCTGGGATGGGCTGCGTGAGCATAAGTTCCTTTTGTTCAGGTGCATGACCTGCGGCGCCTATTACTGGCCGAAAGCTTATTGCCGCTTCCATGACAACGAGCCGTTTATGGGCAATTTGGAATGGGCAGAGGCGAGTGGAAAAGGGAAGGTGTTTGCGTTTAACATCCATCACTGGCCTCTGCACCCCGGCTTTAAAGAAGACGTTCCTTACGTTTACGCGCTCATCGAGTTAAACGAAGGGCCTCTCATCAGCAGTAACGTCATCGATATCGAGCCGAAGGACGTTAAGGTCGGAATGCCGGTTGAGATCGTCTACGAGGATCATCCAAGTGAGGGCTTTACGCTGCCGAAGTTTAGACCGGCCACAACTTAGGCAGTGCGTGTTTGCGAATTCACCAACTATGCATGCGCGCGATGCGCGTCTTTTATTGTGGCGTAACATCTTTAAGAAAACCAACGCCTAGTCCATGTAAGATAGTCCGCTCAAGCGTATTTATTAAGGCGATTTGCTGGACGTCATCGATGCCTTCGTATGAGGCTATCAAAGAAAAGATTCTTTGGAAAAACCCGGCACCTTTACGGCCTTGCGTGAACAGAGAAACTAGCCGGTGGAAGGTTGTCATTGGGAGGTTATATGATGCCGAGAAACTGGAAGTCCGTTTTGTCCATAGCAATCACAAGCCTACTGACGTCCGCCGGCATGCCGCGCTTGGCGGTCGCCCAGACGCGCGTTTCCATCGGCGTGACAGAGACGATGGAAACGTACAACCCCTACGGCGATAGCGTTGCTCTTCTCTATGACTTGTACAGCGAGGTCACCGGGCCCTTCTGCTCATACAATTTCGCGACCGGCGAGTACGAGGGCCGTCTCGCGCAGCGCTGGGAGATTAAAGACCCCAACACTTGGGTCTTTTATCTGGACAAAAGATACACATTCAACGACGGCTCCCCCGTTACCTCGGCCGATGTGGTCCACTCCATGAGCCGGGTTCTCGCCCCCGACAGCAAGCATACAACCTTGGCCAGCCCAATGCTCAAAGCCGAGGCTGTGGACAAATATACGGTGAAATTGATCACCAAGAACCCCACAGCTCCGCTTCTTGATTTTATCTGCGATCGCTTCATCATCACGAGCAAGGCTGCCTACGAGAAATACGGCGCCGCGGACGCGGACAGATATCACATGCTCGGCGGCGGCCCCTATGCCCGCAAGGAAATGGTGCCCGGCCAGCGCATCGTTTTGGTCAAAAGGCCGGACCATCACGAAGCGAGGAAAAATCCTCAAGCCCCCGATGAAATCGTCTTCCGGCCGATGCGCGAGCCGGAACAAAGGGTCACCGCGCTGCTCAATAACGAGATCCAGATCGCCCAGTTCATACCTCCTCATCTCCGTAAGCGCGTGGAGGCTTCCCCCCACCACAAAGTCGTCGGTGTGGACTCGCTTGAGCTCATGTTTCTCGCCATGCAGCCCAAGCCTCCCTTCGACAAAAAGGAGGTACGCCAGGCGGTCTGCTACGCCATCGATCGGGACAAGATCATCGCTACGCTCTTGGAGGGTTTCGCTGCGCGTTTGGATGGTCCGATCGGTCCGGGTCAATACGGCTATGACCCGAATCTACAGCCGAGGTACGGATACAATCCGGAAAAGGCAAAACAGCTCCTGGCCCAAGCCGGTTATCCCAACGGCGTGGATGTCGAGCTGCAAACGCCGGTGGGGCGCTATACCCTTGACAAGCAGATCACCGAGGCGATGGTCCCGATGCTCAACGCTGTCGGTATTCGCACCAGGCTGGCCACCCCCGAATGGCCCACGCTTTGGGCCAACGTTCAGGCTGGCAAGGTCCCTTTTTATTACATGGGAAGAGGCCAGGTGCTCGATCCCAGTCCGCCGCTTCACCAGTATTTCAGGACTGGAGTGACGCCTCGAATCGGCTATTCCAATCCCAAGGTGGATGAGATCCTCTTTAAAGAACAACAGGAGTTTGATCCTGCGAAGCGTAAGAAATACCTCGCTCAGGCGATGAGCTTGATCACCGAGGAAGCCCCGGCCTGCTTCATGTGGCGTCATAAGCTCCTCTGGGGCATCTCGGAGAAGGTGGACTATCAGCCGGCCCCCGACGCGGGGATTTTCGGCCTCCATATCAAGGTCCGCAGGTAAGAATAGTTTCTCATTACCTTAACTCCAGATGTCCAGCCTTACCTTGGAAGAAAGAAGCTACAGACAATCGCGTCTGTGTCGGTGACAGGCTGTTGAAATAGGCTCACCTGCTTCGTTGCGTGTCCGATGGCCTCGCTCGACGTACGAAAAGAGTACGCCTGCGCTCAACCATTCTCACGACGCCTCGCATCTGAGACCTTTTTGAACAGCCTTTCAGACTATTACCCTTCGTAACACACTCACTTCCAAGAAATAGAACGCGGTCGTGCAACTCCTGGCGAGTGGAGGGTGATGTTCTCTTCCGGATTTCGACGTTGAACCTTTAAACATTGAACCTTGAACGCCGCGCGAAGCGCGGTAGCCGGGAGATTTTTCGGAACAAAACTCCGAGGTCCTTTCCAGTCGTTCCAAATCTGTGACCGGGTCCGTTGGGTGGGAAAAATCTTTTGGCGCTAATTGCCGCACACGACGGCTAACGCGGCAGCGGCACGTATGTGTTAGAGAGACGTTTTTAAGATTAAAAATGCGTGTCTAAGGCTTAAAAACAGCACTGATTTGGGATTTTTATTGCTGAATCAAAATATCTTGCGGCGGTCCGACCAAGGACCGCTAACTAGATTGAGCTAAGTACTTAAGTCAAGGTTTAACCGGGCTCCCGACAAAATTGATCTCCTGCCAATCTCCGATCGTTCCGAAAGTTATTAGACTTAGGCAAGTCTGACATGCACGCTTCCTGTAAAAATCCTATTCGGGGTATTTTCTTCGCCTGCTGCGCCTCGGCAGGATGAATTGAAGCGAGAAGAATAGCCGTGATGAGCCAAAAGAGCTTTGGATTCATGGCCACGCCTATCTATGGGCAATGGATATGCCACAGTCCAAACCCAATGAAAACCGATATTTTTGCCAGCGGACAATGGCGTTGAGAGTGATAAATCGACTCAGAGGAGTATCAGATTTGATTCGCTCCGCGGGTCAGAGTTCGACGGTGATGAGACAAGGTTCGGCAGCTCCGATTTCTTTTGACGCCATCCGCAGTATCCAGTGCCGGATGGTCAAACAGACTCCGGCACCGGTGGTTTTTGGCGGGTTTGCGCGTTAAGGATTGGGACCAATCGGATGAGTTTTCGGCAATCCTTCGGCGATCGATTTTGGCGAGCCGACCGGAGCGCAGTCGGGATGCGTAAAAGCCGCTTGCAAGCCTGTGGCGGGAGGAAAAATGATATTATCATCACCAGTGCTGCTGACGCCTGTGGGTACATTGTCTAGGTTTAGGCGATAGCGAACTTTCCAAGCGATGATATGATCGGCGCAGGAAGTATCGCCGCTAACGCCCAACGCGCCGATGAAATCTCCAGCCGGAGTGTAAAGCGCGAGGCCACCACCGAAAACGTTGACACCGCCGATCTTTTCACCGACCAACGGGTCGTTGGGCTGGCCGAAATTCGCCGCGTTTCCTTGATAGGCGGCTTCGGGGTCGACGGGATTGCTGTGCTGTAAACCGAAAAGGCTGCCGCCGGGCTGAACCGCGGCAAATAAATTCGCCGTCGACAGTGCTCCGGCAAATCCAGCCACGCCTCGGGGCCGGCTGAAGGCGTTTGCGGTATTCGCCTTTTGCGCCGAAATGACCCGGCTGCCGAGCCATTGGCTGCCGCGGTCCGCGCCGGTAAAAACTACAGCGCAGACCACGCCGTCACGATTTACTACCGTTGCCCACATATCGTTTCCTAGTCCGCCATTGTCTTCAGACGTCACTACTTGAAGGGTCGATCTCAATAGAGCGTGACTCGGCAAGACCGCACAGCTGCTCGACTGGTTGGAGGCCGCTAACCCCCGCGTGGCGCTAGCCATCAGCAACAAGACGGCGAGGCAAGCGGCGATTCTCATTTGTCTTACGAAATTTATTCTTAGTTGATTCTTCATGCTCGATCCTCCGTTTGTGAGTAGTGAAGAAACTATATGTTAAGTGTGAGCGAGCCAAACTGAGTAGCGATTCAGTGATGACCGTGGAGAAATCGACCGTCCAACGGCTATAAGTTATCCTCAACGAAGGACAAAATACAAGAAAATTATGCGCTCTCCTCAAAATTCGCCGTGCGAGTCTCCCCGACGCTGTTTTTTCAACCAGTCGACCAGTTGTAATTGTGTTGTTGCAACGATCAAGCGATGTCGTAATCTCCCGTTCGCCAAAAAAGAACACCTAATATGTTAGAAAAGCCCGCGAACAATCATCTGTCACTGCAAGAGAATCTTTGTGAAGGCCAAGCAAGGCGTCTATTGTGTTCTGAATATTCTCGCTGATGCCACAGTCCAAACCCCAATGAAAACCAATATCTTACCGCCACAGAACGACGCTGAGAGAGGTAAATCGACTCGGTTGAGTATCAGATTTGATTCGCCTGTTCGGCAGGTTGCGATTACGGAACTAAGTTGGTGGAGATCCGCTGCAAAAGATCGGCGAGTCGATAGCCGGCCAGCATCATGCGCCTATCTGCGATTTCCTGGCGATTGCGGCATACCCCACGGGAAGTACAGTCGCGTCGGTGACTTCTCGGCAGTCTGTCCGTTTCCCTTTTGCCTTAGAATAGCACACACAAGCAGATCGATGACGAACTCACTTGAATAATAAGCGTTGCTTTCTCGGGGTCGACGATGCACGTTGTGCAGCAGCGGCGTTGCGCCCCAAGAAAAACACCTTGACAATTTTTGTCATGTTAGATAATGCTTGCCGCAGTTGTCTAAAGCTTTCTCATACATAGATCAGCATCATGAGATGAGCTACTGATTTTCGACCGCTCGTTTTTTCATCTTTCCGCTCTCTCAAACGACAACCGGAGACGTGCCGATGTCTTGGACGAAAAGGTACATCGGGATTTGCGGTTCGTTTGGAGTTGGCGCTTCCCTCACCTATAGTCCAGCTCAGAAAGAGATGGGCTTTCATTTTTTATTGACAGTTCGATGCGGGAACATCACTGGTTGGTACAGCTTCGTTAAGGAGGTGGTGCCGGTACCACAAGAATGAGTGAGCAAAATTTTGCCGAGTTACGGATCAATTACGCGGCTGATTATAAGGAGAACGACCATGCTAGGAAACGCGCAATTCTCCAGACGTTGTAGGATACGAAGGCTATTGGCTCTGCTCATAACTTTCGCCGGAGTTGCTGGCGTTTTTGTCAAGCCTGCATTTTCACAAGCGCCTCCACT
>Ga0137403_10006514_pt1 | contig 13355 bp, 7 predicted proteins | sample CZOMad2_1_16fung_FD_122057 | JGI IMG/M metagenome (GOLD analysis project Ga0137403, IMG submission 122057) | Vadose zone soil fungal communities from Angelo Coast Range Reserve, California, USA - CZOMad2_1_16fungal (Hybrid Assembly) | ecosystem: Environmental > Terrestrial > Soil > Vadose zone... | reverse complement strand
GCCGGCGTCACCCCGCGCTGACGCGCTCGGGGACGTCGGGCGCTTGTCCACGAAGGCATGCGCCGCAGCAACCAGGTCAGCGGCGCAATCAACGGCAGCGTCGACGTATACGGATCGCCATCCGTGTGCCCGTAGTGGTGCCGCGCGTTCGTCAGCAAATAGCAACGCGCGCGCTTCACCTCCGACGGCGTCCGCAAGATGTGCGCGTGATAGCGATCGCCCACCACCTGCCCGCGGCGCTTCATCACGCGATTGAGCGCGCGAGCAATCCGCACGCCCAACCCCTTCATCGCCCGCGACAACGCTCTTCGATCCGGCGCCTCTACGATCAAGTGCACGTGATTCCCCATCACCGAGTAGTGCACGAGTCGAAACCCAAACCGCGTCGCCCCGCCAAACATCGCCCGCTCCAACGCCCCAAAGCATCGCCGCGTCCGCAAATTCCAAACGCCCTTGCTCATGCGCCACGTCGCGTGCACCGGAAACCGCGGCGCCAGAACAGCCCGCTCGGTGTGCGCCACCCCCGCGCGCTCGCCCGCCGGCTTGCGCCCCGCGCCTTTGCGCTTGCCACCCCACGTCCGAAACGTGAATGCCCGCTGTGCCATTCTTGATTCAGCGTACATCGCCATCCGAATCCCGTCAAGCAGAAATCGTGACCCGCCCATCCGTAATTACCCACGCCCAGCACCGGTACGTGAGACACACGGACGGCGCGAGTCGAGCAACCACCGCCGCGAACCGCCGGCCGCCCGATCGAGCCACCGCCGGTGAGGAGCGCGCATTCACTGTCACAGGTGGTGCGCACTTCCACGGTGGTTGCGCAGCGCCCCGCCCCGTCGTGGCAACGCGATCGTAGCGATCAGGCAACGCCGTCTGCGGTTCTCGCCAGGGTGGAAAGGAAAGCCTCTCCACGCTCACTCTTCATTCCAAACGGCGCCGGGGACGCGCCTCCGGCGCTGACGATCCATCACATCTTTGACTCTGCAACGGCGACGTGATCTACCGTCGCGATGCGGATGAGCGACGAGCTGAGCGATGCGCAATTCGGAGATCTGCGGCTGACCAAGCGTCTTTTGACGGTGGCCGAGCAGCTCGCCGCGAAGCCCGGCGCGAGCTTTCCCAACGCGGCTGGCAGCGATGGCGCGCTCGAGGTCCTTGTTGGTGGCGCCGATGACCCGGACGTTAGCCCGTAGAGTCTCGGTCCCGCCGACCCGCTCGAATTCCCGCTGCTGCAGCACCCGGAGCAGCTTCACCTGGGTGGCCGGCTCGAGCTCGCCGATCTCGTCCAGGAAAAGAGTGCCTCCCTCCGCCAGCTCGAAGCGGCCCTTCTTGCGCGCATGTGCCCCGGTGAACGCGCCGCGTTCGTACCCGAAGAGCTCGGACTCGATCAGCGTGGCCGGCAGCGCCGCACAGCTCACCTTCACGAACGGCTTCTTGGACCGGGGCGAGTGGTAGTGGATCGCGTGGGCGATAAGCTCCTTCCCGGTCCCCGACTCGCCTCGGATGAGCACTGTGGTGTTGGTGCCCGCCACTTGCTCCACCTGCTCGAATACCCGGCGCATGGGTCCGCTGTTGCCGACGATGTTGGCGAAGTCGTAGCGCTCCCGGAGCTCCTCCCGAAGGTGGGCGTTCTCCGCCGTGAGCCGCTGGCGCTCGACCTCCACCAGCCGCTGGATCTTGATCGCCTGCGCGATCTGCGAGGCCACGACCCCAAAGAACTTGGCGGCCTGCTCGTAGTCGCGGCCGGCTTCGAAGCGGAGGTCCACCGCGAGTGCGCCGGCGGGCTCGTGATTGATCACCAGCGGGACGCAGATGAACGACACCTCCTGGCGCGAACGATCGGCGGTACGATGGAGGAACAGCGGCTCCCGACTCACTTGGGGCACGATGATCGGCCGGCCGCTGGCTACGACCCGCCCGGTAATACCCTCCCCCAGGCGGTAGCGGGCCCGCTGGCCGTCTGCACCGATGCCGCTGGAGGCCTCGATGTAGAGCTGGCCGACCTCGGAATCGAGCAGCGTCAGGGCCGCCCGGAGCACCCCGTGCGACAGCTCCAGAATCTCGAGCACCCGCTGGAGGGCGGCCCTGAGGTTCAAGGTCCCGGAGAGCGCCTGGCTGACATCGAGGAGGGCGGCCAGCCGCCGGATTTCGTCGGTAGGGTCGCTGCTCGAGGGGAGCAGGGCGGCCCCCGACCGGGTGATGGTTTGAAGCTCGGCAGGCGGGTTTTGGGCGTCTCGGACGGGCGACGTCATGCCGGAATCCGAGGGCGAGCGAGGGTGCGAAGACGAAGAGACATGGACAACACTACGGAGCCTGCGCTCGTATGTCAATCAACTAACGCAGCTTTGGCATTGATCAAGGTTGAAAGCGTTACAAAAGCCAGCAAAACCGGCAGAAGTGTCTGATAAATCTTGCAGAGGTTGCACTTTTCTGAAAGACCTGCCTCACCAGCGGCGCGTACGATTTGCCCGGGGGGAAGGGCTGGTCAGGCAGAGCGCTGTCGGCGGCCCAGGCTCCACTTGAGCAACGGAGGCGTGACCAGGGTCGTGAGCATGACCATGATGACGACCGCGGAATAGATAGGGGCGTCTATGATGGCCTCGCCCTTGACCGACAGTCCGAGACCGATGCTGGCAAAGATGAGTCCCACCTCGCCCCGCGGAATCATGCCAATCCCGATGGTGAGCCGGTCGAGCGACGTACCGAGGCCGCCCAGGGCGCACAACTGCTTCCCCAGAACGGCGGCGACGGTGAGGAGGCCGGCCAGGCCGAGGACGTTGGCGTGCCCGAACGCGGAGAGATCGACTCGCATGCCGGTCAGCACGAAGAACACCGGGACCAGGAACGACCCAATCGGTCGGACCAGGTCTTCCAGCGAGCGCTCGCCCTTCTCGGTGAAGTCGCGCCAGTGGACCCGCTCGAGAATGAGGCCGGCGGCATACGCGCCGACGATCGGGGCGAGCCCGATCGCCGAAGCCAGCCACGCGACGAGGAAACAGAAGACCAGGGCGGTCGCGAGCAGCACGCCCTGGCCACGGAGCCGGGCGCCGATGCGCAGCACCCGGGGAAAGAGCCGCAGCCCGAGCCAGAGCGACCCAAAGAGAAAGGCGGTGGCCTTGGCGACGATGAGCGCGACAGCGCCGAAAGACATGCTGCCACCGGTGTTTGCCGCGGCGATGGTGCTCCCGACCACGGCCAGTATGACGAGCCCCAGCACGTCGTCGATGACGGCGGCGCCGAGGATGATCCGCGCTTCGGCCGTCTTGGACCGCCCCAGATCCCGCAGCACGCGGGCCGTGATGCCTACGCTGGTGGCCGTGAGAGTGGCGCCGAGAAACACGTGGGCGTAGATGCTGTGGTGCGGAAGGACCAGCGCGCCCACCCCCCACCCCAGAATCCACGGCGCCACCACACCCAGCACGGCAACGACCAGCGCGCGCATGCCGACTTGCAGCATCTCGCCCACGGTGGACTCGATGCCCACCTCGAACAGCAGGATGAGCACGCCGAGTCGGGCGAGCACGTCGAGTCCGGGGTCGGTCTTGATCGCTTCGAGCCCGTTCAGGCCGATGAGGTGCAGGTTGCCGAGCGCGATCCCGACCAGCAGCTCCCCCAGCACCGCCGGCTGGCCGAGGCGCTCGACCAGATCGCCGCCCAGCTTCGCGCCCGCCAGGATGACGGCCAGCGCGAGCGCGACGAAGGCGACCGGATCCGCGTGAGCGGTCACCGGGTCTCGACGCCGGGCGGAATCGAGACCCGGAGCTTCTGGGTCTCCTTCAGGGTGCCGAACGTGAGCGTGACGGTGTACTCACCGGCCGGAACGAACCGCTCCTTGTCCTGTCCGCCGTACTCGTTGAGCAGATCCTTGGTCAACCGGAGATCCCACGCCACCCGGCCGATACCGGCGACGCCGGGACGGCTGAAGTTCGCGACCGGTCTCCCGTCGGCCGCGGCAATGGCCACCTTGACGGAGTCGCCGGTGTAGCGGCGCAGATACCAGCTGATCAACGCGCCCTCTTGGGGGTTCTCGCCGCGATAGACCGCAGTCCCGGCGCTCTCCTTCCAGCCGGGCAGCAGCGGACGTCCGATGGCCGGCCGGATGGTGAACAGATGGGCATCCTTGGTCTGCACCTCAGGGGTGAGCTCCTCGAGCGGGCGGATGTCGTCTAGGACATAGATGCTGCGCCCATGCGTCGCGGCCAGCAGGTCGAGATCGCGCGGCTGAATCAGGATGTCGTCGATCGCGACCGTGGGCAGGCGCCCGAGCTTGGCCCAGCGTCCCCCCCGGTCCAAGCTGGCCCAGAGCGCGAACTCGGTGCCGGCGAACAGCAGATTCGGGTTCTTGGGGTCTTCCCGCACGACCTTCACGGGTCCGCCATCGGGGAGGTTGCCGGCGACGCTCTGCCAGGTCTTCCCGCCGTCCCCCGTCCGGTAGAGATGGGGATGGTAGTTGCCGGTGCGGTGTCCGTCTATCGCGACGTAGGCCACCAGCGGATCGTAGGCGCTCGCCTCGATCCGGGAGATCCACAGACCCTTCGCCGGGGCAGGCAAGCTCCCGGTGAGATCGGTCCATGCTCCGCCGTCGTTCTCCGTCTTCCACAGCTTGCCGTCGTCAGTCCCGGCCCACAACAATCCCGCCTTGAGCGGCGACTCGGCGAGGGTGTAGATGACGCCGTAGGTCTCGGCTCCGCTCCCGAGGGTGGTCATCTTAGTCAGCTCGCCGGTGGAGAGATCGCCGCTGATCGGGCGCCAGACCTCACCCCGGTTGGTGAGCCGAAACACGCGATCCCCGCCGTAGTAGAGCACCGACTTGTCATGCCGGCTCTGAACGAGCGGCGAGTTCCAGTGGTAGCGGTACGGCGGGCTTCCCTCGGCGGGCTCGGGCTTGAGGCGCTTGGCCTGGCCGGTGCGGAGGTCGAACCGGAAAATGAAGCCCTGCTGGGATTCCGCGTACACCAAGTTGGAGTCGGTCGCGTCGAAGGCACAGAACGAACCGTCGCCGCCGCCAATCTGGGTCCAGTCCTCGTTCAGGATGCCGTCCTTCGACCAGGTGGCGCTGGGACCGACCCAGTTGGTGTTGTCCTGCAGTCCGCCACAGATGCGATACGGCACGCTCTGATCGACGTTGATCCGATAGAACTCGCCGCCGGCAAACCGGTTCTGGAACTCCCAGCCGCCACCCCCGGTCACACTCTGGTACAGACCGCCGTCGGTACCCAGGAGCAGTCGCTTGGGCCAGCGCGGGTCGATGGCCAGGTCGTGATTGTCGGCATGAACGCCCTTGAAGCGGTCCTCGCGCCAGGTTTTGCCGCCGTCCCCCGAGACGTGGAGCATGAAGCCGAGGACGTAGATCAGTTTGTCGTTGGCGGGGTCCACCCGGATCTGACTGAAGTAGAACGGCCGCGGGGCGAGCTGACTCATCCGGGCCCAGTGCGCACCGCCGTCGTCGGAGCGAAATACCCCGCCGGCCTTGCTCTCGATGTCCTCGAGGCCGGAGGTGCCTTCGGCGTCGCTCTGCACCACGGCATAGACCACCTTGGGGTCCTTGGCCCAGATCGCGAGCCCGATGCGCTGGGTCCGGGGAGGAAGTCCGTCGGTGAGCTTCTTCCAGCTTGCGCCGCCGTCGGTCGTCTTCCAGATCCCGCCGAGGTCTTTCCCGTCCGTAGCATCGGCGCCGGAGACGAACTTCCAGGGGAAGCGGCGCCGGGCGTAAAGCACCGCGTAGAGGACGTTGGGATTCGAGGGGTCGAGCGCGAGGTCGCCGCAACCCACCCGGTCCCCGTAAGGAGCCGCCGCCCCAAGGACCAGCTTCCAGCTCGCCCCGGCGTCGGTGGTCTTGTAGCAGCCCCGCTCGCCCCCCGGGATCCAGAGGTCGCCTGCGGCGGCGACCCAGGCGGTCTTGGGATCGGTAGGGTGGACCGCGATGCGGGCAATGGCCTTGCTGGCCTTGAGCCCGACGTTGGTCCAGGTTTTCCCTGCGTCGGTGGAGCGGTAGACCCCGTCGCCCCAGCTTGAGCTGTTGCGGTCGTTGGCTTCGCCAGTGCCGGCCCAGATCACGCCGCTGTCGGAGGGCGCGACTGCGATCGCGCCGATGGCGGCGACCGCCTCCTTCTCGAAGATCGCCTTGAACGCCTGGCCGTTGTCGGTGGTCTTCATGATCCCGCCGGTGCCCAAGCCGACGTAGTAGGTCCAGGGATTGGTGGGGTCGAATGCGATCGCGGCAACCCGGCCGCCCATCATAGCCGGCCCGATGCTTCGGGCCTTGTAGGCCGTGGGCACGACCAGCGAATCCAGGGCGGACGACTCAGCCGGAGCAGCTGCGCGGCCTGCGGGCTTGGCAGCTTCCTTCTTCTTGGTCTTGGGCTGTTGGGCAACGGCCGGAATCGACAGCAGCAGGCCGCAGCCGAGAAGCGCGAACGAGCGAAGGTGCATGTTGATCCCCGCGACTAGGGAAAGAGGTAAACGGTAAACGGTAAACGGTAAACGGGAAAAGCCGGAACAGTGAACGGGGGGCTTCGTCCATCGGAGCCCCCCGTTCACCGTTCACCGTTTACCGTTTACGCGGTTGGCTACGTCCCTAGCGGGCTGCAACCAGTCCCGCTTCCCCGGGCACGGCACTCGTCATCCGGGATGAGCATTCGGAGCGGCACATCGCTCGCACCGAAACTCCCGACGCCGAAGCCCGGCAGCTCGCCGATGCCGACGATCTGGTGCTTGCCGTTCGGCGCGACGACGATGAGGCCATATCGCCGGGCGTCCACCCAGGTCGCTCCCTGTTCCCAGAGGAGCGAGTAACGCCGGTTGTACAGCAACTCGGTGATGGCCTGGGGTTTGGTCCCGAGGCTGCCCAGGGCAGGCAGAAGGCCGGCGTTGGTCCGGATCAGGTTGATGTCGGTGAGCGCCGTGGCAAGATCGTTGAGTCCGATTTGGGCCTCGGCCCGGAGGAGGACCAGCTCCTCGTTCCTGATCACCGGAACCGGCGCGGCGGGATCGGCATTTCCGCCGGTCAGGTAGTTGGTGAACTTGAGCGTGCCGGTGATGGGGATGCCGCCCACCTGCTGGGGCGGGTTCGCCGTGGCGGCCGCGGTCTTGGTCACGACCCGCTGGTCCGGCGTCGTCCCGTCGGTCTGCTTCTGCGCCAGAGTCACCAGAATCGGCAGCGCGAAGTAGATCGGGGCGTCGAGCGCGTCCGACAAATCGTCCTGCGTGTCGCCGGCGTCCGCCGAGAAGTCGTAGTACACCCCCTTCGCGAACTGGCTCGCATCGCCGACGGCGAAGGTCGGCCCCGCCGCGACAATCGCGGCGAGCGCCGCGGAATAGCAGGTGGCGCCGCAGGTCGAGCCGGCCGCGGTGGCGCGGAACACATACGCCTTGGCCGCCAGCGCCCGGTTGAAGGCGAGGAACGTGGCCGGCGTGTTGAACCCAGTGTAGCCCGCCGGCACCGGGAACGGGAAGGACGTTGCACCGGCCGCCGTGAGATCGTTCTGGGCTTCGTTGAGCAGCGCCACGATGTAGCCGTAGACGCTGTCTTCGGTCACGAACGGGGCAGGCGGGTCGGTGATGGGATGATCGACGTCCACCGGCGCGCCCAGGGAACCGTGTCCGCCCACCACGTACATGAAGGCCAAGGCCTTCAGCGTCCTGCCGAACCCGAGCGACGCCGAGACCTCTGCGGCCGAGAGCCCCTCGGCCCCGAGCAGCTGGGCTGCTTTCGGCGCGGCGTCGAGGTAGATGTTCGCACTTCTGATGTGGCGATAGTAGTTGGTCCACAGAGTGCCGCCGAATCCGGTGCCCTGCAACGGGCCGAAGTAGGGCTCCTGGTAGTCGGGCTGGTTGTTGCCGGACAGGTTAACGCCCTCGCGCCCCATCGATCCGAGGCGCCAGACGTAGCCGGTCATGTCGGTCCGGATGCCGATGAACAAGCCGGTCGCCGCCGCCGCGAGCTTGGTCCGCGTCGGGTTGGAACTGAGGTCGTCCAGCGTCGGCTGGTTCGGGTTGGTGACGTTGAAGTCGCCGCAGGCGCCGATGAGCAGGGCACCCGCGAGAGAGGCCGCCGCCGCGAGGCGGTGCAGTGCGCGTGTCCGCATGGTCAGAACCCCAGCGAGATGTTGAACAGGAAGCTGCGCATCGGGGGATAGGGCCCCAGATCGATGTTTCGCACGATGGCCTGCTGGCCGTAGTTGCTTACCTCCGGGTCGTACCCGAAGTAATCGGTGAAGAGCAGCAGGTTGCGGCCGGTCACGCTGATCCGGATGTCGCTGGCGCCGGCAATGGCCCGGGCCCACCGGCGCGGCAAGGCGATGCCGATCGAGGCTTCGCGAAGCTTGACGAAGCTGGTCGACTGCACGAAGGGCCGTGCGTCGCCGGTATTGTTGCACGAGTCGAAGCCATACTGCCCGCGCGGACGGTCCGACCCGTCCGGGTTGATGATGTTGGGGCCGTCGAAGTCGGGCGACAGACCGTTGCAGTCGTAGAGCGAGAGCGTCTGGTTCTGCGCCACCCCGCCCTGCTGCCATTCCCACAGGAACGAGAAGAACAGCTTCCCCATCGTGAAGTCGTTCGAGAGGGACAGGCGGAAGTTCGGGTTGGCGTCGCCCAGGAACACCGTCTGGAGATTGCCATTGGCGTCGGGTACTGAGCCGACGATCTGCTGGATGGGCTGCCCGGTCTCCACCAGGAACTCGCCGAACGCGAGCCCGAACCCGGCGTTGGCCGGACGGAAGCTGGTGATGCCGCCAGGCAACGAGTCAACCTTGCTGCGAACCCGGTTGAACGTGGAGCGAATCAGCCAGCTGAAGTTCTGGTGCTGGACCGGGGCCACGCCCAACGCGACCTCGATCCCGGTGTTGCGAAACTGGCCGCCGTTGACGAGCTCCTGGTTGAAGCCGGTCGATGTCGCCGGGGTCAGGTTGAGGAGGAGGTCCGTGGTGCGCCGATGATAGGCGGTGAACTCCAGCGTTGCCCGGCCCTGAAAGAACGACGCGTCGAAGCCACCCTCGAACTCCTTGATCCGCTCCGGCTTGATGATCGAAGAACCCGCGGTCGTGCCCACCTGAGTTCCGATCACGCCACCGATGGTGTTCCCACCCTGAAGGGTGGTGAACTTCTGCCCGAAGAGCGGCTGATTTCCGGTCTCGCCATACGCGCCGCGGAACTTGAGGTCGCTTCCCTCGCCAAACAGGTTAGCGAAGCGGTAGCCGCCGGACAGCTTGGGGAAGAAGTAGTACTTCCCGTCGTCCCCGTTGGCGCTCGAGCGCTCGGCCCGCACGCCGACCGCCAGCAACGCCCGGTCGTGGAAAAACCCCAGCTCTTCCTGGCCGTAGAAAGCGAGGGTACGCTCAGTGGTCGCCAGCTCGAACTGGGACCCGAGGGTCGAGCCCTGGTCGATGTTGGTCTGGCCGGGAATGAGCCCCTGCGCCACAACGTTGTCACGGGAAAAGTGGCGATCCTCGTACTGACTGCCTAGCGAAGTCGTGGCGCGCCAGGAGCCGCTGCCCGGGCTGAGGGTGTGGATCGCGTTCAGGTTCCAGTTCAGGAACCGGCTGTCGCCGTGCGCCAGCGACGAGACCCCCGGCAGCGCCTGGGTGGTCTGGAAGAAGAGCTCCGGCGGGGCGATGACCGTGGCGCGCTGGCTGAACAGATCGGCGCCGCCTGCCGCGACCAGCTTCAGGCTCGAATGCTCGGTCGTCAGCGCTTGGAATGAAAGGTTGGCGCCCCCGGTAAAGCGAATGACCGTTTCGTCGTTGGTCGTCAGGGCCGCGGTCTGCAGCGGATTGCTCTGCAGGTACGTGACCTCGGGCTGCCGGAACGAGCCATCGGGGTTGGTGAGCGGCAGAAAGCTCGGGATGTAAGCGATCGAGTAGGTGACGCTGCCGCCGTTGTTGTCGTTGTTGGTGATGCCGCGGTCACTCTGGTTGCGGGTGAAGGCGCTCGTCACCTGGAGGTTGAGCCGCTTCCCGAAGTCCTGCTCGAGGTTGAGCCGGATGTTCTGCTTCTTGGCGAACGTGTTGGTAACGATGCCGGGGTTGTCGGACCAGCCGCCAGCGACGTAGTACTTGGTGTTCTCGTCGCCGCCGCCCACATCGGCCAAGGTCTCCCAGGCAAAGGGCTTGTTTCCCGCCAGCTCCTGCAGGAAGTCGTGCGCCGGGAGGGTGCCGTCCGCCTGGATGTACGGCCGTACGATCGCCTCGTCGAAGGTAGCGAGCGCGGTGGTCGTGTCGAAGGCGCGGAATCCAGGCCCCCGAAGCAGATCGTAGAACCCGAACCGCTGGGTGACATTCACCCGGGCCCGCCCCACCCGCCCCTTGTTGGTCGTGATGATCACGACACCGTTGGCCGCCTTGGAGCCGTAAATCGAGGACGCGGCGGCGCCCTTGAGCACTTCTACCGACGCGATCTCGCCGGGGTCGAGGTCGGCCAGCCGGTTCACGGCGTCGTCCTGGAGCTCACCCCGGCCACGGTTGGACGAGCTGCCGGTCACGTTGAACAGCCCGGAGGGCAGGGTCGCGTTGCTGAACATGACCCCGTCAACTACGAACAGCGGATCGCTCGAGCCGATGGCGGTGTTGGCACCGCGGATCTGGATCTGCATCCCGCCGCCGGGGCCGCCGGAGTTCTGCTGGATGTTGGCCCCGGCGACCTTGCCCTGCAGGGCCTGGTCGAGCGAGGCAGCCTGGACCTGCTTGAGATCCTCACTGGTCACGATCGCGGTGGAGGTCGTGGCGTTCCGCCGCTCCACACCGGTCTGCTGGCCGGAGACCACGACCTCTTCCAGCTTGAAGACGTCCTCGGCCAGGGCGACGTCCGCTACTTCCTGGCCCTCCGCCACCACCACATCCACGCTGCGGAACCCGATCGCCCGGAAGGTGAGGTTCGCGGCTGCGGCCGGAACCGTGACCGAGTACCGCCCTTGTTCATTGGTTCTGGCAGCTGCCCTCGGCCCGCCACCGGCCACCGAGATTGTCGCTTCCGCGATCGGCTGCCCCCCACTGGCCCGCGTGACGGTGCCCGTGATCTGCCGCTCCTGCGCCGACGCCGATCCCGCCGCGCCGACCAGGGCCGCCAGCACCGCCGCCCATACACACAGTGTGCGCACTGGTTCCCCTCCTTGATTGTTCTGGGTGACTTCCTGCCCGACGCCTCGGCCGGGTGGAACGCTGCGTGGGAGACACGCGGGTGACCGGCGGCGGGCGAGCAACGGCATCGCCGCGCCAAGCAGTGCATAGCGGAGTGCCCCGCCGGGGTTCGGGAGTGGGCGTAGAGCGCTTTCGAGTTGTTACGGGTGCGTCACAACCTGCAGGTTGGCCTATTATACGGGCTCAAGCGGTCGCTTGCCAGTCAGGTGTCGCGTCCCGGCCGCCGAGGCCGCCATTTGGGACAGATCGGCTGGTGCAAGGGGGCTCCCGGCAACAAGTTGGTTCGAATTGGGACAGGGCCCTCTTACTTCTTACTTCTCACTTCTTACTTGTCGCCCGTCGCCCCGAACGCCGCTCCCCGATTCTCCCGCCCAGCCCCGGCGACCACAGCCGCGAAGCCGAACACCGTCACCGCGGTGAGCGCCATCGACCAGGCGTAGCTGATCCGGGCTGCAAAGAGCGCTTCGACGTAGACCACGAGGCCCGCCACCAGGACGCCGCACTGGTAGGCGAACCCGGGCAGGAACCCGCGGACCGAATCGGGCGAGAGCTCGGTGATGTGAGCGGGGATGACACCCCACGCCCCCTGAACCATGAACTGCATGAGAAACGCCCCCGCCACCAGGAGCGGCAACGAGGGCGCAAAGGCCCACAGCGGGATCATCAGCATCGCCAGCCCCAGCGCCAGCACGATCGCCTTGCGGCGCCCGATTCGATCGGACCAGAGCCCGAACACGATGCCGCCGCTGATCGCGCCCACCATTGAAAATGCGGTGAGCGCCGCCCGTGACCGCGGACTGAAGCCCCACTCGCGCTCGAGGAACGTCGGGTACATGTCCTGGGTGCCGTGGGAGGCGAAGTTCATCCCCGCCATCAGCAGCGTCAGGTAGAGAAAGAGCCGCCAGTTGGCGGCGATGGCCTTCCCCAGCCCCCGCCAGGTCTCGTGCCGGGTCCGCTCCCACACTTCGGATTCCTTGACCCGGAACCGCACGAACAGCGCGAGCAGGGCCGGCAGCCCACCGACGAAGAACATCGGCCGCCAGCCGAATCGGGGGTATATCACGAAGAAGCAGACCGCCGCGAGGAGATACCCGACCGCGTATCCCTCCTGTAGCAAGCCGGAGAGGACCCCGCGCAGCCGGGCCGGCGCTTTTTCCATGGCCAGCGAAGCGCCCACACCCCATTCGCCGCCCATTCCGATGCCGAATAGCGCGCGCAGCACCAGGAACGTCGTGTAGTCGGGTGCGAGCCCCGACAGGACCTCGACCACGGAGTAGAACACCAGGTCGAGCATGAGCGGCAGCCGGCGGCCGTAGCGGTCGGCCAGGAGGCCGAAGAGAAAAGCGCCTACCGGGCGGAACGCCAGCGTGACGCTGATCGACAGCGCGACGGCCGCATCGGTGGTACCGAACTCCCGGGCGATGGCGGTGAGCGCGAAGACGACGAGAAAGAAATCGAACGAGTCGAGGGTCCAACCGAGGAAGGCGGCGAGCACCGCGGCGCCATGGTCGCCGGTGCCGGACCCGGGTCCAGAAGCAGTGCCAGGAGATGCGGGTGCAGACCGAGCGGCGGGCGGGGTCATGGCGATGCCAAGTGTACCCCGCCCAGCCCCGAGGCGCGAGCAGCGGCTCGACTAGAGTCGGAACCCCCCGCTGGCGGTGATCACCTGGCCGGTAATCCAGCCGGCGTCGTCGGATGCCACGAAGGCAATCACATCGGCGATATCGTCGGGGCGGCCCAGCCGGCCCAACGGCGTTCGGCCAAGCGCCTGGGCCTCGAACTCGGGAGATCGACTGCCGTCGAACATGTCCGTCTCGGTGGGTCCGGGCGACACCGCGTTGACCCGCACGCGAGGCCCCAGCTCGGCAGCTAGGCTCCGCGTGATCGCCTCGAGGGCGGCTTTGCTTGCGGAGTAGACGGCCGCCCCCGCCAGCGGCTCCCCGGCCACAACCGATGAGACATTGACCACTCGCCCCCCGTTCCGAAAGGCCGGTACCGCTGCTTGGGTGGCGTACAGCGCGCCCAGCACGTTGACGCCGAACTGGCGCTCGACCTGCTCTGAGGTGATGTCTGCGAGGGGGGCCGGGGCTAGAACGCCGGCATTGTTGCCAGAATGTCGAGCCCGCCATATTGCTCCACCGCGGCCTCGACCAGTCGCCCGACCTCAGCCCGGTCGCTCACGTCCGCTTGGACGGCGATGGCCTCGCCGCCGGCGGCCTC
>Ga0137403_10006513_pt1 | contig 13355 bp, 11 predicted proteins | sample CZOMad2_1_16fung_FD_122057 | JGI IMG/M metagenome (GOLD analysis project Ga0137403, IMG submission 122057) | Vadose zone soil fungal communities from Angelo Coast Range Reserve, California, USA - CZOMad2_1_16fungal (Hybrid Assembly) | ecosystem: Environmental > Terrestrial > Soil > Vadose zone... | reverse complement strand
GCTCTGCGACGGCTTCGACGCCGGAAAACCCGCCGCCAGCGACCACGAACGTGAGGAGCGCGCGGCGGAGCTCGGGGTCAGACTCAATGTCCGCTTCTTCGAGCGCATGGATGGTGTGGTTTCGCAGGACCAGGGCATCGCCAAGGTACTTGAAGGGCATGGCGTGCTCGGCGAGCCCCGGCTGGCCCACGAAGCTCGTGATGTTGCCGACCGCAATGACGAGGTGATCGTATTCGAGCTGGTAAGGCCGCGGACGAAAGCCGGCGCTCGTCGTCACGGTCTTATTTTTGAGGTCGATCGACTCCACCTCCCTCGTGTAGAGGTTGGTGTTCGGGCAGAGCCGGCGGATCGGCGCGATCGTGTCGAGGATTCCGATACTCCCCGAAATGACCTCGGGCAGCATCGGCTGAAACACAAGGTAGTTCTCCTTGCTGATCAGCCCTACCTCGACGCTCGGGTCGTTTCTCAGGAGCTTCTCGAGCGTGATGGCCGTGTAGACACCGCCGAAGCCCCCGCCGACGATAAGGACTCTCGCTCGCTTCTGATTCATCATTGAACTCCCCACGGCGAGTCAGCCCGGCCGGGTTCCGACAGAGCCAGCCAGACCGCCGAACTCTCGAGACCGCCCTCCTTCATGATCTTGATGAAATGCTGTCGGACTCCTGGGAGGTTCGTGTCGAGGGCGGCGGAGTTGGTGGGGCTCATCTTGAAGACCGGCCTCGTGAGCGGCTCACCGCTTGGAGGTTGGGATGCCTACTGTGGTGTTTCACTTCTCGGAGAGGATCCAGACGCCATCCCAATTCTCCGGCAGCGGCTGGGCTGACAGCAGTGGGATGCGGTCGAGGAAGACACGAGCGGGGCTGTCGCCGGGCGCCAGCTCGAGGCAGCTTCGGAACGCCGCCAAGGCGTCCATCCAGGCCTGCCGCCGGTACGCGACAAGCCCCAGCGCGAATCGCTCGGCTAGATCGAGCGTCGATTGCGCCACCTCACCCTGACGTCCGAGCAGCTCGAAGACTTGCTCCGGCTCCTCTTTGCCGACCACCAGAATCGAGTCGATTTCACGAAACTCGTAGGCGTCCTTCGCCATCTCTTGGGTCATGGCACTGACCAGTATGTGCGTGCCGTAAACCTTGTTGACGTTCTCAAGTCGTGAGGCCAGGTTCACGGCGTCTCCCATCACCGTGTAGCTCATCGACAGATCTGGGCCGATATTGCCGACCACGACATCGCCGGAGGCGATGCCGATGCGCATGTCGACGTGCGGCACGTTGCGCTTGATGCCAAGTACCTCCGGCAGGCTCTGCCGAAAGCTCGGCAGCAGCCCCAGCTGCCCCAGGGTGGCCTCACAGGCGAGGCGGGCCTGCTCGTTTGCGGCTGTGAAGGGCGGACCCCAGAAGGCCATGATCGCGTCGCCCACATACTTGTCGATGATGCCACCGCTCCGGCGGATCGGCTCCGACATGGTCGTCAGATATTGGTTGACCACACTGACCAGCGCTACGGGCGTTACGCCCTCGCTCAACGACGTGAAACCCTTCATGTCGGTAAAGCACACCGTCATCACCCGGCGCTCGCCCTTGCTCCCAAGCAGTTCCGGCCGCTCGATCAGTCCCTCCACGATCCGCGGATCGAGGTATTTTCCGAAAGTCTCGCGCACCCGCGCCTTGGAGCGGAGCTCCCGCACCATCGCGTTGAAGGCTGCCGTCAGGTCGCCAATCTCGTCGCGCGAGGTGACGGGAAGTTCTGTGTCGAGGGAACCCCCCTGCACGGCTATCGCGCCTTTCAACAGCCGCCGCAGGGGCCGGACCAGATTCATGGTCATCGCCGCTGCCACGACGAGGCCGATGGCCAGGGCAGCGGCCAGCAGTATGATACCGTATCGTACGGAACGGCTCTGCTCCGTGATCGCGTCGCGCATCGCCTGATCGAGCAAGCCGAGCATCTCGCGCCGGACCGCCTCGCTCTCGGCATTGAGGGTATCGCGCGCCTGGTCGAGCGAGACGAGGATATCGCGAAACCGAGCCTCATCGTGATTCGAGAGCGCACCTTCGACCTGACTGCGCACTTTCTCATAACTCGCATAATAGCGCTGGACGAATGCGAGGCGTGTATCCAGCCGGCCCAACAACACCTCGTCGCCGAAGCTGGCGCGGTCCTCGATCGCCTTGGCGATGGCCCTGCGGGCGGCGCGGATTTCGTCGTCGGCTTCCTTCGCCTTCTGCTCCACCAAAGATCGCAGCCGCGCGACCTCGGCTCGGTCAATGGGGGATTGGAAACTGACGATCGCCAGACGACGCAGATATGCGGACTGCTCGAGCGAGCGAATATGAGCTCGTGCGAGCGCCGCGTAGCTCGGCACGTAGGTCTCTTTGACACTGATCAGCAGGCTTTCGACCTCGGCCGATTTTCTGGCGTTAACCCAGGCAACAGCGCCCGCGATCAGCGAGAGCAGGGCGACAATGCCGAGGATCTTCAGGCCGACTGTGTTTCGCATGGAACCGTTCCGACGTCGAGTCAGTCGATCATGTCCGGCCACCATGAGCGGTTTCGACGACGATCCTTCTTACTCGACATAAATCCCGGCACCTACAAGGATGGTTTCTCCATTAGGCATTTTCGCCTGCTTGATGTAGCTTAGCTTCTTGGAGGGTTTTTTTTCACCCGGTTTAGGCCACATATAATCCACCCAGCCCGAGCCTTTTTTGGCTGCCTCTATAAATTCCCGCATGAATGGCTTGCCATTCGCATCCTTCATATCGAGTATACTTTTTGTCTCAAGTTCCGGATTGGCAGGATGCATAAGAATGGTACCGTTCATATCCGCGATAAAGATGTAGGTTTCTCCTCTAAGCCATTCACTGCCTTTCTTCTTGAATTCCGGGAAGGTGGCTTTTCCTTTACTCTCAGTTAAAGCCGCTGCCTTGTCGACCAGAGTTGCAATTTGCTTGGCCTCTTTCGATTGCGGAGCTTCTGCAGAAAAAGCGCCGGGAAAAAACAGGCATATAACTCCACAAACGATTAAAAGAGTAGTTAATGTTCTTTTCATTAGAAACCTCCTTTGAGCGACTTTCGGGCGTTTGCTTGCTTGTTCACTGCAGCCTTTTTTATTTTTTCCGTAGACTAATATCCCCGGAGACGCGCTGTCAAACCAGAATCGGCAATGCGCGTGTCTAGTGTGAAGATAACGGAGACAGAAACAGGTTTTGTGCCGGGGCCGCAGAAGGACAGCAAGGGGATGATCAGGCGTGATATTCGCTATTCGGCGAGGAAATAGCACCTCTTCGTTAGAGAATAGCAAATATCACGCCTGACCCCAACTCGCCGCCTGACTGACGAGACCCGTCGCAATAACCGCTTTCGAAGATGCCGTCGATAAAGGCGCATCACCCGAGGAGCTGAAAAAGACCGAGACTGAGGTTGGCAACCGCCTCGAAGAAATCACGGCACTGATCGAGCAGCTACGAGCAAGAAAGAAATCATGAGGCAGCTTGTTTCTGGAACTGGAATCACTCTGTTTTGACGGCTCCCGCACATCTTCTACCTGCCTATCGTACTGGCTATTTAGTTTTTTGCTGCAATCAAGATCGAGTCGGGATCGAAGGATAACGGACTGGAGCGAAGCGGTCCTTGGATGCCCGAGAATCCCGCCTGATGGAGCCAGTCGCGCACTTCATCCAGCGCATGACAGCGGCCGTTGGGTGTGTGCAAAAGAAGTGAAACGGAAAAGAGCGCGCCCCACTCCGGATCTGTCCCAGCGCGCCTCATTAATACATCGCGCAAGATAATCCGTCCTCCTCCGTTCAGACAGCGGTACGCCTTTCTTAGTAGTGCGCGGTTTTCGTTAGCTCCCTGTCCGTGAAGGACATTGGAGATTAGGACTAAGTCGAATCCGTCCGGCAACGGATCATTCAAAATATCGAGGCCGATCACTTGCACTCGGTTTGCCATCCTTGCGTTCTTGACCGCGCGGCGGACAACAGGAATCATTCTCGGATGTTCCACCACGGTCGCCCGAAGGTGCTGGAAACGGCGACAGCACGCAAGAGCAAAGGTCCCAAGCCCGCCACCGATATCGAGCAGAGTCATCGAGCGGCTTAACGGCAGTCGCGCGATCAAATAAGGTGCAATCTTTCGGGCGTCATGATCGAGGGATTGAAGCAGCCGCTCGGCGCGCTTTCGATCGGTAAAAAAAGGTTGTGAGATATTAGGCCGTTTCCGCGTCGTCAGAAGATCAGGGAGCCTTCCCCATAATTCCCACGCATCATGGTCGGGAAGAAGAAAAGATCCCTTGCCGGAGCGAAGGTGACGCAGGGCGAAGAGAGAATTCTCATACCTCACTGACTGTTTTTGGAGTAACCCCATTGCAGAAAGCGCATCGAGAAAGATCTCCCATACTTCCTGAGTCCCGCCAAAATGGCTCATTGCGGCTCTCGAGCCCTTTGCTTCTTTTCCGAGCCAATCAAAGAGTTCCAAGTGGACCGCGGTGCTTAGGATACGCGCTTGCCCATAGCTCCCTTCGCTTCGGAGCCTTTGAGGAGTCCATCGTTTGTAGCGCATCGGATCGGTCCGGCGCCGCTGCTCACTATCGAGCACTACCCGCGATTTGCCGGTAGAGCCTTTCATACCCGTTTACCATCTGCTCTACTGAAAAATTCTCTTCGACCCACTCCCTGCAGCGTCGCCGATCCAGGCTCTCAATCCGGTGAATCGCTTCGACCATTTCGTCCTCGGTGCGTAGCAAATATCCGCTCTCTCCGTGTTTCACCAGCTCCGGCATGGAGCCGCGCGGATAGGCCAGGACCGGAGTCCCGGCCGCCATCGCTTCTGCCACCGCGAGACCAAACGGTTCCTCCCACTGGGGAGAGAAGAGAAATCCTTTTGCCCGTCCCACCGTTTTCATGAGTTCGTCGTGGGGTAACCGTTCGATGTGCCTGATCCTGTCGCCGTCGATGTGAGGCTGAATCTCATTCGAGAAATATTTTTCGCTCCATGGCAGATGCGAAGTAATCTGGCCGACGATCAGGAGCCGCGCATTTGCTTTTTTAGCGATTCGGATGGTCTCGGCAATGCCCTTTCCCGGTGTCATCCGTCCTACGGCGACGAAAAAATCCTCCGGCTGATCATTGAAAGGAATTTTCTCCACCTCGATTCCGTTATAAATAACCGGCAAGGATTCATCACCGAGCATTCTGGCTTGTGCCCGGCTGATGCACACAGGGAAGCAGCGGGGGAAGTGGTCGCGATAATATTCGTGAAGCTCTTTTTCAATATAAGCATAAGTGATTAGAGTGGGGGTCTTTGAAAACGAGGAAAAGTAGGGGGCTAGCGTCGGCCAGTGAGCATGAATGAGATCGAACCGTTCAGCCTGGCGATAGAGGTTGTAGGTGTTACGCGCTTCGAATTCTTTTTCTAGATAGAACGTCGACTGTGGATCATCTGAGCTTGCCACAGGCAGCACCGACTGCAGAGAACAATCGACCTGGGAGTCTCCCGAAGCAAACAGCTCCACTTTATGCCCGCGCTTGGTGAGGTGCTGGCACAGATCAAAGACAATTCGCTCAGTTCCGCCATGGGTTTTCGGCGGAATCGAAAGATACACGCTGGAGATCTGAGCGATTTTCATACGGTCAGGAATATTTGTGCCGTCGCAAAAAATCCAAGCTCAACGCCGATGAGTTTTGTCGCCTGGCAGCTGATCGCTCTCCGTCTCATCCCATGCGGTGGAGCCATCCAGGCTTTCCACGTTGAACTGGTAGTCGTAAACTAGGGAGCCGCCGTAAGTAGCGCCGTAGGAAACGAGCGCTCCCGCGAGAACCGATAAGATCATCGTTGAAAGCTTGGCATATCCGTCATGATATTGTAAAAGGCGCACGATAATATCCGCAATCACGAGCCCCGCGACGGTAAGCATCACGGTCATGTGCCAGTTGGCCGTGCGCCAAACCTGGGTGTGTTTGGCTTTGCCTGGAAACCCGCTTGAAGGTTGCCGCTCCATGCCCTTCCACCAGTCCCAGAATCCAGTGAGCGCGGTCCCTAGAGAGACGATGGCGCCAGCCACAATAATGTAAGTACCAGAGACAAAGAAATCTCGGGCTACCGTATCATCGGCCGCGAAGTAAGAGATTACATCGAACACGGCTGCGAGCAGATAACAGACAATCGGAAAGTCGGTAAGAGGTGGATGGAGTGGCTTCCCTGCCCAACCACGTAGGCCTCTAAACTCCCGGCCTTTGAGAGTCATTCCTGGCTTGACTGAAAACAACCTGGTCATCTTTTCCTTCCTTGTTACATTGGCGTTGTTCGGTAGCGTCGGTCTGGGGAGCGATTCGCTTGGAAATCGTCAATACGGATTTTCTTCGGCAAGTTCGGAAGATTGCTGGAACGAATTTAGCAGTTAGGCGCATCTAGTCGGCGTATAAGTTAATTCTTCTTCCAGTTCTCTTTTTAGTTTGCATGACAACCAGTACGGCGACCAAGGCGGGGCATACCCCGTTTCACGCCAGACCGCGGCGAGTATTGGGTCGCACCGCGGAGCCGGCATCGGCATCGTCGCTGGGCGCTCCACGATCGAGCCAGGCTTTGAAATCGCCCAAAGAATGCGCCAGGCGCCATTTCTCCAGCACTGCCCTTGCCATCGGTCGGTCATCGATCTCGCCTTAGCGATCAAGGTCAACCTTTCGCTGATGCACAGCGCGCAAGAACAAGTCCAGATTCTCGAGTTATTGACTTATTTTTCTCGCCGCTTCGATTGCACTTGAAACCGCGGTCGAAACAAATCGCTGAGCAGTTCAAATCGGTGAAAAAGCCGCAGAGCTGCTAAGCGACTTGTGTGAATGAATGAAACCGGTAACACCCAGGCAAGCTGCGGCCATCATTTTCGGCATCGTTCTGGGTCTCGGACTCGGTATCGGCGGCTACACTTTCCTTTATGCCAAGGGCTGGTCGTATTTGACCAATGACCCGGCGGCCTGCGCCAACTGCCACGTCATGCGAGAACACTACGATGCGTGGATCAAGTCGAGCCATCGGGCGGTCGCCACTTGTAATGATTGTCACACGCCGCACAACTTTTTCGGGAAATATTATGTCAAGGCGGATCACGGCTTCTGGCACTCCTATGCGTTCACCACAGGAAACTTTCACGAGCCAATTCAAATGAAGGAGCGAAGCCGTTCGGTTACTGAAACGGCGTGTCGCAATTGCCATCAAGAAATTGTCCACGCCATAGAAGCCATACAAAGCAACGGCGGGCGGTTATCCTGCATTCGTTGTCATGACTCCGTGGGGCATCTAATGTGACCTAATAAAAGGAAAGGACGGTCTTCAATTCATGAGCGCGCAAAGCAATCCGCCCGAACGGCCGTTTAATTGGCCGAGGTTCCTTCTGTTTGTCGGCGTCGGGGCTCTCATAACCGCTGGCATCGTTGCGCTGCTTGTCAATATCTTCGAGCGCAAACAGGAGGCGCGCAATCCTTTCTATCGGGTGGTCGAGCTTACGGACGATACCGAAGATCCCGCTGTGTGGGGCAAGAATTTTCCTGCGCAGTACGACGACTATCGCCGCACGGTGGATCAGGTGCGCACCCGCTTCGGCGGCAGCGAAGCCTTGCCGCGTGCCCCGACGAAAGCTGATCCACGCTCGGTCGTTGCGCAATCGAAGATCGAAGAAGACCCGCGCTTGAAGATCATGTGGGCCGGTTATGCGTTCGCCAAAGATTTTCGTGAAGAGCGCGGCCATGCCTACATGCTCGATGACCAGATCTTCACCGAGCGCCAGCAGGTCGTCAAACAGCCCGGCGCGTGTATCCAGTGCCACGCCTCCATCTACGTGCCCTACAAGAAAGCGGGGAACGGCGACCTCATCAAAGGTTTCGAGAAGATGAATCAGATGCCTTACTTCGAAGCACGCAAACTAGTGACGCATCCCATCGCGTGCATTGATTGCCACGATCCAAGCAGCATGCAGTTGCGCGTTACTCGTCCAGGGTTCATCGAAGGCATTCGCGCTTTCAAGGCCACGCAAGGCATTCAGAACTACGATGTCAACAAGCAGGCGACGCGCCAGGAGATGCGCGCCTATGTCTGCGGCCAGTGCCACGTCGAGTATTACTTCAAAGGGCCGGAGAAGCGGCTGGTCTATCCGTGGGCGAAGGGTTTGAAGGTCGAAGAGATTCTAGCTTATTACGACGAGGCGAAGTTCAAGGACTGGACGCACGCTGACACGGGCGCGCCTGTGCTCAAAGCGCAACACCCGGAGTTCGAGATGTGGAATCAAGGCATCCACGCGCGTTCCGGCGTGACCTGCGCCGATTGCCACATGCCCTACAAGCGCGAAGGCGCGCTGAAGATCAGCGACCATCACGTGCGCAGTCCGGTGCTCAATATCAATCGCGCCTGCCAGACCTGCCACAAGTGGCCGGAGGAAGAGCTCAAGGGGCGCGTCGAGACTATTCAGGAGCGCACCTTTAAGATGCGCAATCTGGCGATGGATGCGCTGATGGATTTGATCAGGGATCTGAAGGTGGCGAAGGCGGCGGCCAAGACGGATACTGAGCTAGCGACCGCGCAAGACTTCCAGCGCAAGGCGCAGTTTTACCTGGACTTCGTCGAAGCTGAAAACTCCACCGGCTTTCACGCGCCGCAGGAAGCTGTGCGGATTCTCGGCGAGTCCATTAACTTCTCGCGGCAAGGTCAGATTGAGCTGCGCGGCGGGAAAACTAGCGCACAGCCCGCAACAGGCGCCAAGCACTGAGATGACAGTTTGGCGACCGTCTTTCTCCGCCTGAACACGGTGCTCCAAACGACAAACTAGAGGTTGACTATGAGCAATGAAGACGTTGAAAGCGGTTTGAGCCGCCGCGACCTGTTGCGAATTCTGGCGGGCGTGGCCGCGGCCAACGGCCTGGGAGCCGCCACGTGGGGCGCGTTGGAGGCGCTAGTCCCCGCGGAAAGCGCTGACACCTGGCACAAATCGGTCTGCCGATTTTGCGGCACGGGCTGCGGTGTGCTCGTCGGAATGAGCGATGGCCGCGTGACCGATATTCGCGGCGATGAGATCGCGCACAACAAAGGCGTGCTTTGCGTCAAAGGCTCGATGCTGCGCGCGTTGCCGTATGTGAAAGGCCGGCTCACGACGCCGAAAGTCCGCCGCGACGGCAAGCTCGTCGACGCACCGTGGGACGAGGCGATGTCGCTCGTCGCGCAGAGATTCAAAGAGGCGATCGCCGAATCAGGGCCGGATGCGGTTGCGTTCTATGGCTCCGGCCAGCTCGTCACCGAAGAGTCCTATACCGCGAACAAACTCTTCAAGGCAGGCATTCGCACCAACAACGTCGACGGCAATCCGCGCCTGTGCATGGCTTCGGCAGCGACGGGCTACACACAGGTTTATGGCAAAGACGAACCTCCGGGAAGCTACGAAGACATCGATCATGCCGATTGCATCTTCATCATCGGCGCGAATCCCTTCGAATGCCATCCGCCTCTGTTTGAGCGCGCGCAACAGCGCCGGCGCGCAAACCAAGACGTCAAACTCATCGTCGTTGATCCGCGCCGCACGCTGACCGCTGAGCGCGCGGACATTCACCTGGCGCCGACTCCCGGCTCGGATTTGCTTCTGCTCAACGCCATGGCGCAGGTCATCTGCGCAGAAGGGCTCGTCGATACGGGCTTCATCGAAAGGCACGTGCGCTTCAGCGACGGGCAGAAGACGGTTGATCTGGCCGCGTTCAAGGCCTTTCTCGAACCCTACAAGCCTGAAACCGTCGCCGCAGAGCTGGGCGTGGCCGCAAGTCAAATCCGCGAAATCGCGTTTCTCTTTGCGCGCTCGAAGGCGACGACATCGCTCTGGACGATGGGCATCAATCAACGCACGCAAGGGGTGTTTCTCAACAATATGCTCAACGCACTTCACCTCATCACGGGGCAGTTCGGGCGACCGGGCGCGACGCCCTTCTCGCTCACGGGGCAACCGAATGCCTGCGGCGGAGTGCGCGACGTGGGCGCGCTGGGGCACCTGCTCCCCTGCGGGCGTCAGGTCGCCAACGAAAAGCACCGCCACGAGGTGGAAAAACTCTGGGGCGTGCCGGACGGAACGATTTCGGAAAAGCCGGGGCTGGATGCCGTCAATCTCTTCAGGGCGATGGAGGACGGACGCGTGAAAGCGGCGCTGGTGATGTGCACCAACCCGGCGCAGTCGCTGCCCGCTGCGGACCGCTACCGCGCTGCCATGGAGAAATGCTTCCTGGCGGTGGCGGAGATTTTTCAGGACAGCGAGACAGCGCAGTTGGCCGACGTGTTGTTGCCTGCGGCGTTGTGGGTCGAAAAGGAAGGCGTCGTCGGCCAGGGTGAGCGGCGCTATCAACTTATCGAGAAACTGCTCGAACCGCCCGCGCAGGCGCGCAGCGATCTGCAGATCCTCGTGGACCTGGCCGACCGCCTGGGGCACGGCGCGCTGATCAAGTCCAGAGCGCCGAAGGATGTCTGGAACGAGTGGCGGCTTTTTTCCGAGTCCAGCCTGTACAACTTCAAAGGCATGACCTACGAGCGATTGAAGAAAGAGAGGGGCCTGCAGTGGCCGTGTCCTGACGAAACTCATCCCGGCACAGTGCGCCGCTACGTTGAAGGCAGCGACCCGCTTGTTAGCCGCGGCGCCGGGATAGAATTCTACGGCCAGCCGGACAAGAAGGCGGTCGTTTTCTTGCGGCCCTACGTTCCCTCGCCCGAAAAGAGATCCGCCGAGTTTCCGCTCTACCTGACGACCGGCCGCGTGCTCGAACAGTGGCACACAGCGACGATGACTGGGCGCATCGGCGAGTTGGCCAGGGCGAGCGGCGATGCCGCGATCGAGGTCAGCGAGCGGGAGGCCTGGACGCTCAAAATTGCAACCGGCGACAAGGTCGAAGTCAAAAGCCGTTACGGAGCGCTGCAGGGCCGGGCGCGTGTGACTTCATCCACGCCTCAAGGCATCGTCTTCGCAACCTTCCACGACGCAAAGCTGCTCATCAACCGCGTTGTGGCCGACAACGTCGACGCGGCCTCGAAGCAGCCGGAGTACAAGGTCACGGCGGTCTCTCTCAGAAAGGTAGTGGGGTGATGGAAGCCGCAACGCTGGTGCGCTTGCTGGGTACCGTGTTTTGTCTGGCTGGCGTGGGGCTTTGCTGGAAGATCGCGCGGACGCGCTTCAACGCGCTGTCACCCGAAAAGCAAGTCTCGGTCGGCAACGCCAGAATGTCGCAGGCCGCGTTCTGGAAGCTTGCGGCGTTTGCAGGCATCGTGGCGTTGCCCTTTGCGACGGTAGCGGTGGCGAATTATCACACCTTTGAAGGCGTGCATCAGGTGGGCTCTTGCGCGCGCTGCCACGTCATGCTGCCGATGGTCAACGATATGCTAAATCCCGCGAGCGGCACGCTCGCCGCGCGCCATTTCAAAAACCGCTGGATCCCGCAGGATCAATGCTACGGCTGTCATTCCGACTACGGTCTGAGCGGAAACCTGCAAGCGAAGATGGAGAGCTTCCGCCATCTCGCGCGCTACACGACACGCACCTACAGCGAGCCGATACGGATGCGCGGCCGCTTCAACAACGACAACTGCCTTAAATGCCATCAGGGAATGCCGCAGTTCAAGGCGGGCAAGTCGCATGAGACGGCGGCCGCTTTGCTGGCCGACAGCTCGATGAGTTGCCTCAACTGCCACGGCCAGGCGCATCCGACGCGCGATCAGCGCACACCCGGCTCGGCTGATTACACGAAACTTATGGAGGAGATGAAATGAGCGAACTGCGCAGCGAAGCAGCGGCGGCGATTGTCGCGTTCGCTATTAGTCTTGGTTACATAATCTATCCCGGCCCGTATGTGATGGGTGCGTTCATCTTCATCGCACAGCCGCTGTTCGTAGTGGCGGCGGCGGGTTATGCGGTCAAGGTGCTGCGCGAACTAAAGCGGCACGGAATTCTTTAGACGATGAGCGATACAAAGCCAGCCCACATTGCCTAAGTGATTATCTCCAGAACCAACTGCGGTTGCGGTGATGACCCGTAGGCGCCGTCAATGCCTCGGTGAGTTTGATAGTACAACTTGGTATTCCCTTGGCCCGGAAAATTGGGACGGCGTCTGGATCCTCTCCGAGAAGCGAGGCACCCACAGTAGAGATCCCAACCTCCACGCGGTAAGCGGCTCACGATCGCGTCTGAATCCAGAAGGCGAGCATCCGCGCGGCTGGCCGGCTGAGCCCGGCCGCGGTCACGGCGATCGTGACTTGGTCTTCCAGTACGGCATGGCGCGGACCGCGCCCGCGCGAAAGCCGCGGTCGCGCACGAGATGCGCCTGTACCATCGCGCAGAGCCACGCTTCACCGGTCACGTAGGCAGTTGTGGAGTTCGCGGACGGGAGGCTTTGGCGCGCGAGCCAAGAGACGAGCGCCGAGCCGGGTCGCCCGGCGCGACCCACCCAGCGAACCTTCTCGGGGCGGGCAACCTCGGGCTCGGGCCAACGGTGGTCCATCGAGGCGACCTCGAAGCACGCGAGCACTACCGCCTCCGGCGGCAAGGCTCGGATCAGGGCCTCGGCCGACGCGATCGAGGTCTCGTCGCCGAAGAATAGGTGCGCTTCTACCGAGCGGTCGAGTGCGATCGGGAGGGCGCCGAAGCGCGAGATCTCGACCGGGTCCCCCACCGCGCATCGCGCGGCCCACCGGCTCCCCGGCCCCAGCCCGTGCAGCACCACGCACAGGTCGAACGTGCCGGCCTCCGCAGTGCTCTTCCACACGGAGTAGTGGCGCTCGTCGGCACCCCCGTTGCCATGCGAAAACCGGATCGCCACGTCCGCGCCGGGCTCGAAGGCGAAGCCCACGAGCGAATCGGCAGCGATGGTGACGTTCCTGACCTGGGAAGAGAGCAGCCGCGCAGCGGAGACGCGGCCGGCCTCGAATCCGTGGGCCATCCGCGCCGCCTCAGCCGACCGTCCTCGATCCCGCGCGGCGTTCGAGGCGCATAAGCCCGTCGTAGGCGGCGTACTTGTATGCCTCGCTCCGCGTCGGGACGGCGAACGTCGCGTCGATGAAGCGGTCGATGGTGCCGCCCGCGTGCATCACGAACTGCCCGATGTGAACGAGCTCGCTGGCAAGCTCTCCGACGATGTGCACGCCCAGCAACACTTTGTCGGGCACCCGGAACACGAGCTTCACGAGGCCGTCCGGGAACCCTGAGATCCGGGCTTTCGCGTTGGTTCCGAAGGAAGATCGGCCCACCTCGTGGGCGATCCCGGAGGCGCGCGCCTGCTCCTCCGTGAGGCCGACCCAGGCCGCCTCGGGGATCGAGAAAACGTAGCTCGGCCGGAAGCGATCGGTCTCCTTCT
>Ga0137403_10006511_pt1 | contig 13358 bp, 18 predicted proteins | sample CZOMad2_1_16fung_FD_122057 | JGI IMG/M metagenome (GOLD analysis project Ga0137403, IMG submission 122057) | Vadose zone soil fungal communities from Angelo Coast Range Reserve, California, USA - CZOMad2_1_16fungal (Hybrid Assembly) | ecosystem: Environmental > Terrestrial > Soil > Vadose zone... | reverse complement strand
GCCTAACCACCGCTTGCAGCTGACGGGCCTGCGGGGGCTCGGCCGCCGGTGTGACCTCGGCTTCCGTGTGGCCGCTGTGGAGGCGTTTAATTGTGAGAGTGCGGGCTCGTGCCCGCAGCTGAAGCGCGGTTCGTTAGGCCTCGACGTCCTGATCCCATGCAACGGGGGTCGCATGCCGAAGACGGTCTCCCAGGTGGTGCAATTGCCGGCTGCGCCCAGCACGCTCTATTCCATGTATCTCGATCCTCAACAGCACGCTGCCTTCACCGGCGGCGGGGCCGTACAGATCACGGCGACGCCGGGGACCGAGTGGTCAGCCTTCGACGGCCGGATCCATGGGCGCCTCCTCCAGCTGACACCCGACCACGAGATCGTCCAGAGCTGGCGCAGCTTCGAGTGGCAGGGTGACGAAGCCGATTCGACGCTCATTCTGACCTTCTGGCCCGAGGAGACCGGCGCGCGGGTAGAGCTCACGCAGGAGAACGTCCCTGATCGCTTGTACGACAACCTGGTGGTCGGGTGGCCGAACCGATACTGGAATCCGTGGCGCGCCTACCTCGAGCGCCCGCGACCAGCGGCCTAGATCGGCGGAGGTCGAGGCCTAACCACCTCTTGCAGCAGACGGGCCGGCGGGGGCTCGGCCGCCGTTGCGATCGCGGGCCTCCGTGTGGCCGCTGTGGAGGCGTTCAATTGTGCTGGTGCGGGCTGGTGCCCGCAGCTGAAGCGCGGTCGTTAGGCGTCCGCACGCATCGAGCCGCTCCGCGCGGAACTTCGAGGATGCCGATGTAGATGCCGGTAAGCCTGAAAGAGATCCTTGAAGGAATGGAGTTTCAGTCGGACGAGATGACGGCCTACCTGCATCGCCCGACGGGCCGCGTCATCTTGGTCAGCGACGAGGCGCTGCTAGCAGCCGAGGAGGGAGCGGGAGCCGAGGCCGGCCTGGAGGAGCTCGAGTCGGCCGATGCCCGGGGGATTCTCAAGAGTGGCGACGACTATCTCCCGCTCCCCGATCGCTTTGAGATTGACGAGTACCGGATGATGGAGCGTTTCGCCGTGGGCGTCGCTGATCCGGCAGTGCAAGCGGAGTTGGGAGACGCCGTGCGAGGTCGGGGCGCGTTTCGGCGCTTCAAGGATACCGTGCTGCGGCTCGGACTCACGGAGGAGTGGTACCGCTATCGAGATCGCGGTTACGAGGACGTGGCGCGGGCCTGGTGCGAGGCGCACGGCATCGTGCTCGATCCGCCCCACGGCTGACGCCTAACCACCGCTTGCAGCTGACGGGCCAGTGGGGGCTCGGCCGCGATGCGATCCCGGCTTCCGTCTCGGCCGCTGTGGAGGCGTTGAATTGTGAATGCGCGGGCTAGTGCCCGCAGCTGAAGCGTGGTTCGTTAGGCGTCAGCCGACTACCATCGAAGGCCAATGCTTGGGGGTCGCGGAGATGACGGAGCCGAGCCGAGATCCAGTCATACGGGGTAAGACCATCCAGTTCAGGTGGACGGAAGGGCCGACGAAGGGCACCACGCACGAGCATGTGTTCCATGAAGACGGCACGGTCGAGTGGCGCGACGCCGAGCTATCGGAGCCTGCACGGGACAGTGCCCAGCGGAGCCGGCCCGCGGAGAAGCCACCGTACGCGGCCATCAAAGTGGCGGAGGAGGCCTACGTGGTCTCCTACCTGGCCGCCTCGGGGTACACCCTGACCGTGGTCTTAAACTTCCGCGACCAGCAGCTGATCGGGTTCGCCTCCGCGGCGAAGGAGTGGTACCCAGTGCGAGGGACCTTCAAGGTGGTAACGTAGAAGGTGCAGGGGCGCTCTTCCTGGAAGCGCCCGAACGAGCGGCTCCCGGACCCTGAGCGTCTCAACTGATCGGTAACAGGTGTTCTCACCTGATGGGTGACAGGGTGCGCTGCCCGCCGCCGGCACCCAATGAACGCGGGTCTGGTGCGGCCGAACACCGCTTGCAGCTGATGGGCCTGCGTCGGGCTTGGCCGCCGGTGTGACCTGTACCTCCGTACGGTCGCGATGGAGGCGTTCAATTGTGTGATTGCGGGCTAGTGCCCGCAGCTGAAGCGCTGTTCGTTGGGCGCGTCACTTGTTAATGCACAAGGAATGGGAACCGTGAAGGCCTGGCTTATAACGTGGGAATGGGGCAACGATTCTGCTGCTGTCGCAGACCAGGTTGTCACCGTACTGAATCCACACTGGGGCGAAGCACGAGTACTCGAATTGGTCGAGGCCCTCCACGCAATCATGACATCAAACGTGACCCAGCTGGCTAACTACGCAAAGCGCTCTTCAAACAATCCGTGTCGAGGGAAGAGCGTCGACAATCGGATTGTTTGCGGGCACAATCCCTGGCTCGAGGCGCGGCAGGTAAGTGATCTCACGGTAGCCACGGACCCGGCTGGCCTTGAAGTGATCTCATGGAGAGAACCGGATCGGTACGCCCTGGTTGATGACCGCCCGCAGAAAGTCGCCGACGGGCGGAAGCGAGAGTTTCACCGACGGGTGACCGGACCGCCCTGCCACGAAGCGATTTGGGACCGGGCGGCGGGGGCATTTAAGGCGGGTTGGCAGCCTAAGTAGGCTCGCGGGTTGGGAAATTATCGGAGTGGTGACCGACAACGAGGCTGCCTTCGAGGCAATCCAACAGGTGCACGAGGCTTGGCTCGCCGCGGAACTCCGTGGCGATGTCGAAGGTATCCTCCGTCTCTGTACCCCTGACGTGCGGTGGCTGGTGCCGGGGCGTCCCGTCCTAGAAGGGCGCGAGGCTGGGCGGCAGCTACTCCAGGCAGCGGGTGTGGAACTGGTGGACATCCACGCCGGCGACCTGCGCGTCGAACACAGCGGGCAGCTGGCCTTCAAGACCAGCCGGTACGAGACTCGCTACCGCGCGGGCGGGCAGGAAAGGGTGACGCGCGGCACCCATCTTTGGATCCTGCGCCGAGAGGGACTCACGTGGCGGGTGGCGCTGATCACGTGGCTGGCTGAGGGGTAAGTCCGGCCGGCTCGCTGCCTAACCCGCGCATGTAGCCGGCAGGCCGGTCTGGCGCGGAGTCCGCTCGGGCGGTACGCTCCTCGAGCGCAATATGGAACGAAGGTTGGTGCGGGCGCGGGCTTGAGGGCCTGCAGCTGATGCGCATTTCGTTAGGCCGTTTCACTCGCGGTAGACATCACCGCGATGACCGACCTTCACGATGAGGACCGTCTGCTCCGCGTCGTCGATGCTGTAGATCGCCCGGTAGTTGCCCTGCCGCACCCGGTAGCGTTCCTGGCCCGAGAGCTTCTCCACGCCGTGCGGCCGGGGCTCTTCCGCGAGGGCTCGGATCTTGGCCGCGAGCTTGCGGCGGGCCTTTAGCGGTACCCGTTCGAGCTCTTTGACCGCCGACGGCTTAATGAGGACCTTATAGCTGGCCACGCCGCTTGAGATCCTTGAGGACGTCCTCGAAAGCCAGGTTCGGCTCCCGCGCACGCTCCTCAAAGGCGGCGAGATCCTCGGCATCCTCGGCCAGTGCCTGCCGGATCGCCGTGTTGACAAGGTCGGAGAGCGACCGCTCGGTCTGCGCGGCCTTGATCCGGAGGGCTTTGTGAAGGCCCGGGTCGAAGTAGACAGTGGCCCGTCTCGGGGCCCGTTTATGGGTTGGCATACTCTAAAGCTAGCGTCATAGCGTCATAACGTCAAAGCGCTGGAAACGGCCTAGCCACCGCTTGCAGCTGACGGGCCAGCGGTGGGCTCGGCCGCCTGATGAGCTCCGAATTGAGGTTGAGGACACCGAACGTTTCGCCGAACGAGCCCCTGACGTCCTGACCCGCCTAACGTGGGGTCTCGGCTGGTTGAATCGGCGTTTTAGGATGACAGGACAACGTCCTCGGCTCGTCGTGCAATTCAGGTAAGTATCGCGCGGGTGTAGCTGCCTAACCCTCGGAGGTCTCCAAATGACGGCCAAGGATCTGACCAACCAAGTGGTTGCGACGTACAGGATGCTCCGGCTTGGATTGGCTGTGCTGGCATTCGCATTCCCCCTCCTCCTGTGGACCGGCGGTCATCTCGCCGGGCACCTGCCCCTCGCCGGCTCGATGAGCGCGTATTATCACGCCAGTGACCCCCTCGACCCTGAACACGGCGCGCCCGGGCAAGGCGTGATGCGCAACGAGTTCGTCGGCATCCTCTTCGCCGTCGGCATGCTTCTCCTCGTCTACCAGGGCATTTCCCCGTACGAGGACTGGGCACTGAATCTCGCAGGCGTCATGGCGTTTGGGATCGCCCTCTGTCCCATGAAATGGACCACGGGACCCCACGACAGCCCATTCTCCTTTCATGGCTTCTTCGCGATATCCTTCTTTATCTGTATCGCGTACGTCTGCATCTGGCGCGCGGCTGACAGTCTCTCGCTGGTCAAGGATGTCGCGACGCGCAAGTATTACCGTCGCACCTACAAGTGGCTCGGTTGGGCAATGGTGATCTGTCCTGTCATCGCGTGGGTTCTGATCTCTCGTCTGCCATTCCATGCGACGACGATCTTCTTCGTGGAGCTCGCCGGTATCTACGTCTTCGCAACGTATTGGGTCGTCAAGAGCCACGAGGCCTCCAAGACCAAGCTGGACGAGAAAGCGATTCGCGGAGAAGTTCGCGCCCAGCCCCAGGGGCTATCACACGTCTTTCGCGCATTGCCGCTCACCGTTCAGTAATGGCGGCCTGGGCCGCCGCTCTGGTCGCGGCGGCCTCCCTTTGGGGATCAGGGGCCAGCGCAGCCTAACCTGCGCATCAGCCGACACGCGCGTCCGGGCGGTGCTCCGTCCGAAGCGACGTGCCAGTGGCGGGTCAGTGGAACGTAGGGTATGCACGAGCGGGCAAGTCGCTTGCAGCTGATGCGCAAGTCGTTAGGCTGCGCCAAAAACCCAGATAGGAGGCAAAGTGAGTCCCTCCCTTCTCTATCGAGTCGCCTCGGCGCTCCTGGTCCTCTTCGGTCTCGCCCACCAGCTCGGCTTCCGCCAAGTCGATCCTCGCTGGGGCGTGGACTCGGCCATTGGGGCGCTCAAGGCCACTCAGTTTCAAGTCCAAGGGATGACACGCACGTATTGGGACTTCTTTTCGGCATTTGGCTTCTTCGTGACCGTGTTCCTGTTCTTCTCGGCTATCCTTGCCTTTCAACTCGCGAGCCTCTCCAAAGAGACCTTGCGGCGCCTCAGCCTTGTCACGTGGGCGTTTGCCTTGTCATTCGTGGTGATCACCCTCCTCACCTGGCGCTACGTCTTCATAGCGCCGCTGGTCTTCTCGAGTCTTGTCGCCCTCTGCCTGCTACTGGCGGCGTGGAGCGCTGCGAGGGCCTGAACGGTCGGAAGCAACGTTTGAGGCGCAGCCTAACAAGCGCTTGCAGCTGCCAGGCGCGGGGTGTGCCGGGCTCCGCTGAGCGCCGTCCGCCGATGGCGGACAGTGGATCATCGCATTCGGAACACACAGGCACTTCGACTGCAGCTGAAGCGGGGGTCGTTAGGTGGACTCAAGCGGAGGCGGCTCCGAGCAGTGCTGCTAGCCGTCGCACTCGACGTCGGGACGAAACGATGGCAAACTCTGATTCTCACGTAACGATCCACATGGCGGCGAGCCTCGACGGCTTCATCGCTCGAAAGGACGGGCGCGTCGACTGGCTCGAAACCTCAGACGAATTCGTAGGCGGGGACACCATGGACCCAGGATTCGTCGAGGCGTTCCTCAAGACGATCGACTGCTACGTCATGGGATCGCGAACCTATGAGACCGCGCTTCGTTTTGAAGCCCAAAGGTTGGGGTGGTCGTACGGCGACAAACCCACCTTCGTCCTCACTAGCCGCGAACTACCACGGACCCGGGATACCGTCGAGTTCCACTCAGGCGATCTCGCGCAGTTTGTGAATGGGCGCCTACGGCCCACGTTCCGTACCATCTGGTTTGTTGGAGGCGGTGTGGTCTCCGCCGAATGCCTTCGGCTCGGGCTAGCCGACGAAGTTCGCTATTCGATCCTGCCGATCTTGATTGGTGATGGGATCCCATTCTTCGAGAAGCTCGACAGAGACATCGCCCTCCATCTGGCGGAGGTCAAAGCCTACAAGAGCGGCATGGTGGAGCTTCGTTACGAGGTGCGAGGACATCGCGGCGAGTCACGGAACGCCACCGCAGGAGGGGCCCCATGAGGCGCACGTGGACGATCATTGGCGTTGGCGATGTGCCTGGCAGCTTCAAGTGGTACCAGTCGCTACTTGGCCTGCCGGAGACGGCTCCCGCCCATGACGACTTCGGTCAAATCCTCGACTCGGATGGAACGGTCTTGCTCTGCCTTCACGAGTGGGGTGCCCATGAGCATCCCTCCTTGATGAGCCCCGATCACGCACAGCCTGGCAACGGCCTCCTCTTGTTTTTCCGTGTCGATGATTTCGACATGGCGCTGCCAAGGGCACGCGCTCTCGTCGCTCGGCTTGAGGAGGAGCCCCACGTGAACCCGAATACTGGAACTACGGAGTTCTCACTCCGAGATCCGGACGGGTATTACGTCACGATCAGTGCGCTCTCTGCGGCCTAACCACCGCTTGCAGCTGACCGCGCCTCCGGCGCGCGGCTCCGCCGCGAGCAGCGCTCCGCTGGAGCGCTGCGGAACGTAGAATTCGAGAATGCGAGCCCGTCGCCCGCAGCTGAAGCGGGGTTCGTTAGGCGGACGCGACGCAATGAGAGGCATGCCACCTATTCGCGATGCGATTTGGGACGACCTACCGAGCGTCGCTGCGATCAACACCGCTGCGGCCCCCGGCGTCAGCGTCTTGACGTTGAACGAACTCGAGGATCTATGGCACCGGGCAACCGTCTTCTGGGTTGCCGGCGGCGCGAACGAGGCGGCCGCCTACCTTATCGGCTTCGCAGATAGCGTGCAATATGATGGTGAGGAGTTCGGCTGGTTTAGAGCTCGGGAAACGGGCTTTTTCCACATCGACCAAGTAGCGGTCGCGGTGTGGGCGCGGCGCGCGGGTTTAGGCCGGGCCCTCTACGCCCACGCGGCGCGCGCGGCGCGGGAGCGGGCGCTCACGCGGCTGACGTGTGGAGTAAATCTGAGGCCGCCTAACCCCGAGTCCCTGCGATTCCACGCGGCTGTTGGCTTTCGCGAAGTCGGGCGACTGGAAACGCGGGAAGGGTGCCTCGTGTCCTTGCAGGAAACGCTGCTCGATGGCGCCGCCTAACCCGCGCACGCAGCCGACAAACGCGGGCGGAGCGGGCCTCCGCCCGCGGCAGCTCGCCGATGGAGAACTGCGGAACGTAAGTTCTCTCAGGTCGTTTGCACCTGATGCGCAATTCGTTAGGCGCATACCGCCAGCATCCGTGCGTGCGCAGCTTCTGGCATGGTTTTCACCTTCGAATGGGACCCTCGCAAGGCGGGCGCCAACGTCGCCACGCAGGGGGTCACGTCGACGAAGCCGCGACCGCGTTCGGCGATCCGCTCGGCCGCATCGTCGACGACCCCCGTCACTCAACGGCGGAACCGCGGTTGGTCTTGCTGGGCTATTCAGTGTCCGATCGTCTGCTTGCGTCATGTTCACCGAGCGCGGTGACCGCATTCGCATCATTAGCGCCCGGAAAGCGACTCGTCGCGAACGCCACGCCTATGAAAAAGGCACCTCCCAAGCGCCCGCCCCGCCTGGGCGCCGATGACATCCTGCCCGAGTACGACTTCAGCCGAGGGCGGCGGAATCGCTATGCGGCCCGATTGGCCGGCGGGCACATCGTTGTGCTCGAGCCGGACGTCGCCGCCGTGTTTCCCGATGCCTCGGCCGTCAATGACGCCTTGCGGGCATTGGCTGGGATCATTCGCGGTCAGCGTCGCAAGGCGGCGTCACGGCGTCTCCGCCGCCGGAAATCGCGCCGCGGTAGCGCCTAACCACCGCTTGCAGCTGACGGGCTTGCGTGGGGCTCGGCCGCCGCTGCAAACCCGGCTTCCGCTCGGCCGCGGTGGAGGGGTTCAATTGTGAGAGTGCGGGCTCGGGCCCGGAGCCGAAGCGTGGTTCGTTAGGCGGCATCTCCTTGGGTGGAACCGTAGACGTGGCGAACGTAGACATTCGTCTCGCCGGCGAAGCCGACGCGGAGTCGGTCGCGCGCCTCGTTCTCGAACTCTTCGGGGAGTTGGCGCCACTCGGTCATTCGGGGTACGAGGCACAAGCGGTGACGCGCACCGCCCGAAACCTGCTCACCGGCGGCGATCCTGTCTGGGCGTTCCTGGCCGAGGCCGGTAGGGACCCGGTCGGCGTGCTCACGCTGAACCAATGCGCTTCCATCTATGCAGGCGGCCGGTTTGGGGAAATTTCCGAGCTTTACGTAAGGGCCCCCTTCCGAGCGCTCGGCGTCGGAAGACGCCTGGTGGAAGCGGCGGCGGCGTTCGCGCGCCTGCGCGGCTGGTCTCGCCTCGAAGTCGGCGCACCCGAGACGCCGAAGTGGGAGCGGACCGTGAGTTTCTATCGACGCGCTGGTTTCTCGGAAGTCGGCCCTCGCTTGAAGCTCGAGTTGCCAAGGTGAGGTGAATGCCGCCTAACCACCGCTTGCAGCTGACGGGCCGGCAGGGGGCTCGGCCGGCGGTGTCGGCTCGGCTTCCGTGCGGCCGCGGTGGAGGCGTTCAATTTGTGCGGATGCGGGCTGGTGCCCGCAGCTGAAGCGCCGCTCGTTAGGCCGCTTGTGTAGCGTGGGTGGATATGCAGGGAGGATTAGAAATCGGAGCGAGACGTGCCTGACACTGAGCACATCACGGTCGATATTCGACCATGGTCTGATCGTGACCTCGAGCTTCTCGATCGGCTGATGGGCGATCCGGTTATGACTGAACATCTTGGGGGTCCTGAGACTCCCCAAAAGATCCGCGAACGCCATGAGCGGTATTGCTGTAGTGGCCAGTCTGGCTCGGACTCGATGTTCGTGATTGTGGTTGGGACCGAGCGAGCTGCCGCCGGATCAATCGGCTACTGGCAGAAAGAATGGCGGAGCCAGTACGTCTGGGAAACCGGCTGGAGCGTGCTCCCAGAATTTCAAGGCCAGGGTATCGCCATGCGAGCCATCGCGAAAATCGTGGAGCGGGCGAGCAGCGAACGGAAGCATCGCTCCTTGCACGCTTTTCCATCGGTCGATAACGCGCCATCGAACGCTATCTGCCGGAAAGCGGGCTTCACACTTCAAGGGCAGTTTGATTTCGAGTACCCACCAGGCCACCCCGTTCGCTGCAACGATTGGTGTCTGGATCTGTTCGCTACCGTTTCTGATGCTCGCGCGGACACGGACGACACTCACTGAGTGCCGCGGGCTAACCCGGCGTGGCAGCTGACCGAGTCGGGCGCAAGATCGTTGGCTCTTAATACTGGTCTGATGTAGCGCGCTCGCGGTAGCTGAACGCCAAGCCGTTAGGCCTCCAGCGAGGTTTCATGAACTCGACCGCATCCTCAGCGCAACCGTGGTGGATCCCGACGGCCGTGATCATCGGCTGCCTTGTCGTCACCCAAGCGGTGCCGCTGGCGAAGACGATGGATGAGCAGATTCATCGGCTGCGACATTGGGCCGAAGGCCGGGCCCGCCACGCGAGTGTGCCGAAGCAAAGTGGTGAATTGCAGCAACGTGATTTCTAAATTTACGACAGCACCAACATGAGCCGTTTTGAAAATCTCGAATTGAGCGGCGAGTCCGAAGAGCAACCGCACCGTCAAAAGGCGTTGGTCAAGGACGAGGCTTACCATCTGGCGGAGGCACAAACGGCGTTTGAGAATGGCGAGTTTGAGGCCGCCCTGCGCAGTTATGGGAAAGTCATCGAATACAATCCGCAAAATCCATCCGCCTGGACCGGGCAAGTGCGGATGCTGATCGAATTGGGCGAAGGTAAGGAAGCGAAGCTGTGGGCTGACAAAGCCCTGGAACGTTTTCCGAGCGATCCGGAATTGCTCGCAGCGAAAGCCGTGGCCCTGGCGCGCATCGGCGATTTGGACGGGGCATTGATTTTTTCCGACACGTCAATCGAAGAGCGCGGCAACACGCCTTACGTGTGGCTGGCGCGCGGTGATGTGTTGCTGGCGCGCGAAGAAACGCGCGCGGATTATTGTTTCGAGAAAGCGCAATTGCTCGCGCCGCGCGATTGGTTTATCGCGTGGCTGGCGGCGCGCATCCGTTATTTTCACGAGCAACTGGCGCTCGCGATGAAGCACTTGCAACAGGCGGTGGAATGGAACGCCGGACATTTTATTTTATGGCTGGAGCTCGGCCGCTGCCAGCACGCGCTCGGGCTCGAAGGCCCGGCGCGGGTTTCGTTCACGCAGGCCAAGCAATTGAACCCCGCGTGTCGCGAGGCCAGTCTCGGTCTGGTGACATTATCACAAACCAACCTGCTGCCCGGGTGGCTGCGGCGTTTATTCAAAAAAACATGAGCACAGAAAATCTGGATCGACTGTTGTCGGCGGCGAAAGAATTCGACGGCTCGGACTTGCATCTCGTCACCGGCGTGCCACCGGCATTTCGCGTCAACGGGGAAATCATCATTGCCGATGAAGACGCGCTGACGGAGGAGGAAATCACCCGCATCGCCTACAGCCTGTTGAACGAGCAGCAAAAGAAAAAGTTTGATCAGGAATGGGAGCTTTGCATTTCGCTGCTGCACAAGAGCGCCGGGCGCGTGCGCGCGACGTTTTACAAACGCAACGGGCATCCGGAAATGAGTTTTCGGTTTTGCGGTGAGAAGATTGCCTCGCGGGTGGATCTCGGTTTGCCTGAAAAAATCGATGAGATGGCGCGCCGACCGAACGGACTTTTTCTGATCACGGGTGCCACGGGCGCCGGCAAGACGACCACGCTTAATTATCTCGTGGACGTCATCAACAGCGAGCGGCGCTGCAAGATTGTGACCATCGAGGATCCGATTGAATTCGTGCACGAGAACAAGCGCGCCATCGTCGTGCAGCAGGAAGTGCTGACGGACGTGCGCTCGTTCAATCGCGCGCTGATCCACGTGTTGCGCCAGGACCCGGATGTGATTGTGGTGGGCGAAATGCGGGATCCGGAAGCGATTGCCACTGCCTTGACCGCGGCGGAAACGGGCCATCTCGTGCTGGCCACGATGCATTCGCCAAGCGTGTCGCAGGCGATCGAGCGCATCGTGGGCGTGTTCGATGGGAACTCGCAACGGCAAATCGTGATGCAGCTCTCGAATTCGTTGCAGGGAATTATCGCGCAGGAATTATTGCCAGCCGCGGACCGCACGCGGCGCGTGCTCGCGTATGAATTGCTCATCGCCAACGGGGCGGTGCGAAATCTCATTCGCGAAAATCAATTGCACCAGATGGAAAACACGATCCAGATGAGCCGGAAGGAAGGAATGGTGCTCATGGATAACTGCCTTCACGACTTGTATTGCAAGTGCCTCGTCACGTATGACACCGCCGTGAGCCGCGCGCGCCAGCCGGATCGCATCATCCGGCAGAAATGACGGTTTGCCATGCCTGACCAACCCGCAGCCGCCGGTCATTTTTGGAAATATCTCACGGACGGGTTGTTGCTCGTTTTCATCATTGGTTTCGTCATTTGGGTTTTCTTTCGAATCCTTCAGAAAAGCGACGATCCTGGACGTCTGATTTTCAAATGGATTCTGACGCTTGCCATTGCCGGGCCGAATACGAGGAACACGAGAGCTCTTCTCATCGACGTCACCTTTCATCACGCTGCAATCTGAGCCGCAGGCGGCGGGCGTTGGCGCCCGCCGCTCCGCTGCTCACCTCCCTTCGGCTTACGCCGCGCGCGCGCTGCGCTCGACTTCCATCAGGAGACGCTCGGCCTTGGCGTCCTCGATGCGGTTGACCAGCTTGCCGCTTTCGTGGACGTCGCGGATGGTCTTGGTCATGGTGATGCAGGACTGGATCAGCATGATGATGCCCATGGCGAAGTAGCCTTTGATCCAGATATCGAGCGGCATCAGGACGATGCCGCCGGCGATCATCAGCACGGCGCCAATGAAGGTTGCGTAGGTGAAGGTGACCCAGCTTGAAGTGTGAGTGTGTTGGGCGGCTTGCGGGTTCATGACACAGGCTCCGGGTTAACGAGGTTTGAGGGGGTGAGGTTGGACTTGGCGGGCGCCGCATCGGGTTTGCGCTGGCGCAGACGCTCCAGCACCGACGCGGCGGTCGGCCTGGTGCGGCGGCCGAAGCCTTCGGCTTCGAGCCGGTCCGCGATTGAGTTCCCGGTGGTGCCGGCATCCAGGGTTTCCATGGCGGCATCGGCCGCCGCGGCCTCGGCCTGCCGCTCGCGCAGCCGCCGCAGCGTGGCCTCGGCTTCGGCCAGACCGGTCGCGCCGTGATCCGGCGGATGAATTCCGCCGGTCCGCAGCCGCCGTACGGCTTCCGCGGCGTTGGCGATCCGGCGGCCGCGCTCAAGCTCGTTGAGGCGGTGCGAGGCGCCGGTGACGTCGCGGCGCAGCCGGGAGATTTCCTTGGCGAACACTGCCCTCGCCTCCCGCATGGCGTCGCGGTCGGCCTCCATCATGGCGATGGCCTCGGCCGCTTCGGTGGCGAGATCGTCGCGGCCGGCAGCGAGAGCCCCGGCGGTGCGGTCCTCCAGGTCGGCGATCCGGGACAAGGTCGAATCGAGGCGCTTTCCTTCGGCCTCGTCCTGGGCGATCGCTAACGCCAGCGCCCGCTTGGCCCGTTCGATGTCGGCTGCGGCGTCGCGGATGTGCTGGTCGAGAACCAGGAGCGCGCTGCGATCGACCGCCTCCTGTTCGGCGGCATACACAGTGCCGCGTAACAAAGTCCAAAATGTCTTGATCATGGCTGGTGAACTCCGTTATGAACAACGTTCAAACGCTACAATTGCTGTGAGCGATGTTCAAGGAGTATTTTGAACGTCGTTCATGGCGGGGTTAACAGCTTGGAAATTCACATGAATACGGTCACCCGCCACGAGCACCTCCGAGACGCTCTCACCGACGCGGCGGCCCGTGCCATCGCGCAACATGGGCTTACCGGTCTCAAGGCCCGCGCGCTGGCGGACGAGGCCGGCTGCGCGGTCGGCGCGATCTACAACGTGGTGGCCGATCTCGATGAGCTTGTGCTGCTCGCTAACGCGCGCACGCTCGCGGCTCTCGAACAGGCACTCGGGGCAGCCGCTTCGCCAGGCCATGGGCCCGATTGGGCGATCGAGCAGCTCGTCAAACTGGCGCTGGCCTATCTCGAATTCGCCGCGTCGCATCGAAAGCAATGGCAGGCGCTGTTCGAACATCGCCTGGCGTCGGGGCAAAGCCCGCCGGAGTGGTATCAGCGCGACTTGGAGCGGCTGTTCGAATATGTCGAACGCCCCGTCGAGGAGCTTCAGCCGGACACT